>Ga0272482_10000018_pt1 | contig 56531 bp, 84 predicted proteins | sample RVTome_8_FD_192427 | JGI IMG/M metagenome (GOLD analysis project Ga0272482, IMG submission 192427) | Soil microbial communities from uranium-contaminated site in the Upper Colorado River Basin, Wyoming, United States - RVT160D0 (version 2) ...
ACCCAAGCATCAGTCAGGCAAGCAGTACGCGGCGCTGTGCGGGGGACAGGTAGCGAAGCCCGATGACAATGCCGAGACCTTCAACCCCTACGGGCGCAACGTGTGCGGGACGTGCGCGGCGAAGGCGACCGAGCGACCGGCCGAGACGAAAGAGGAGAGTGCTGCATGAGCCCACTCCTAGACCTCGAGCAGCAGCAGCGATACCGCGAGCTCGGCAGGCTTCGCATGGGCGAAAAGGCCATCTCGCAGAAGTCGGGAAAGGAGTTCCCGAAGAAGCTCCTCAACTGGCGGGTCACCTCGTCGTCGCGTCCTCTGCTGGAAGCCATCGCCGATCTGTACGGAGGCGAGGTCGTGCCCTGGGACGATGCACCCCAGGAGGGCGAGAACTGGCAGGTCACGACGGAGTCGAACCGCTTGCACATCGCGCTACCGCCGGGTGATGTGCTGTCGCAATACTGGGAATTGTGGTCGGGGGGCGGGTGCAAACGACGCTGCGACGGGTTCGACCAACTACTGGTCGCCCGGAAATGCTCGTGCCCGAAAGACCTCAACGAACGCGCCGAGCAGGCGAGCGCGAAACCGCCGGCGGCGTGCAAGCCGGTCACGCGGCTCGGGGTGCTCCTGCCGGACGTGCCGGATATCGGAGTCTGGCGGCTTGAGTCTCACGGCTACAACGCCGCGGTAGAGCTGCACTCCACGTACAAGATCCTGCAAGCCGTGCTCGACCGGGGTCTGGTCGTCGAGGCGTTCCTTCGGATCGACCCCCGCACCGCGAAGAAAGAGGGCAAGCCGATCTCCCACTTCACGGTTCCGGTGATCGAGTTCGAGCAGACCTCCGGGCAACTGGCCGAGACGCTAATGCTCGGAGCGGGAGACGAAGTGCCTGCGCTCGCTGCGGCGCCCGTAGAGCCCAAGGGGTTCTCAGACGCCCCAGCGCCCCCACTTCACACTGACGAGGCTGCAGGGGCCACTACAGCGCCGGAAACGGGCGATCCTGGGAACGGGTCGCAGGCACTTCCCCCGTGGATCATGGACCTGCCCGGCGAGGAGCCAGACATCATCGACGCGGCCCGTGAGATATGGGTTGAAAAGGGGGGCGACCCAGAAGGGCTCCAGAGCCTCAAGCAGCTGGTCGGCATGGACCCCGCGACGCAGGCAGACCTCCGGGCCCGGATCGAACGAAACCGCGAGCAGGCGACCCCACCCCCCGAACCCGCGGACGCGTGGGACCCACCCGAAGGCACCGAGGAAGGAAAGCTCGTATGAGCGGGATCGCGTACGTCGCGAAGGGCGACGGATGTCTGGTGGTGGAGGCCCCGACACAGGAGGAGGCGAGGGCGCGGGCAGCACGGATCGCGAACGCAGCCTGCCGTCCGCTAGCACGCCCCTACTCGCGCGACGAGAGAATCCTGCGCGAGCGCGAGACGAGGCGCGTGCCGTGACTCGGGGCACGTACGTCAACAGGGGCCGCGGTGCTCCGTGCGCTAGCTGCGGGAGGAACCTGTACCAAAAGCGCGCCCGTGTTTGGGTGCACCGAGACACGGATCTCATGGCGTGTCGAGGAAGCGGAACCGCCCTGCCGATGCTCACCAACAACCAAGCGGACGTGCTGGAGTTCGTGCGGAGCTACATCGGTTTCAAGCGGTACCCGCCGACCATCCGTGAGATTTGCGATGCACTCGGCTACCGGTCCACGAGCACCGTCCACCTTCACCTGCACGCGCTGGTAGCAAAGACCTACTTAGAGATCGATGGCGGGCCGCGCACCCTTCGAGTGGTGAAGTCAGCGTGACCGCCTACAGCTTCGAGGTCCTGGGCGACCCCGTTCCGCAGGGAAGCATGACGGCATTCATCGCGGGCGGTAAGGCGCGCGTCGCGCACAAGGCCCCGAAGGGTCTCCAAGCATTCCGTGCGGACTGTCGCAACGCGGCTGCTCAGGCCGGGGTGACGGTGATCGAGGGACCGGTTCGCCTGCGCGCGGTGTTCGTGCTGGAACGTCCGCAGAGCCATCGCGGCACCGGGAAGAACGCGGGCATGCTCAAAGCATCGGCGCCCGAGTACCACACAGGCCAACGGCCCGATGGCGACAAGATCCTGCGGAGCCTTTTTGACGCGCTCACCGGCGTGTGCTTCCGCGACGACGGCCAGGTCTGCGTCGCGTCGTTCGTCAAGCGGTACGTGCGGGAGGGCGAGGCCCCGCACACCTCCGTCACAGTCGACAGTCTCGCGGACGAAGGGAGGCCGTAAGTGGTCGAGCAGAAGGGGCAGAAGAAAGCGGGGCTGAACGACTTCGAGGGGTTGTCGGTTGCAGCCGCGGGCGTGGAGATGCCGGGGGCCGCGGGCGGGTTGCGCGAGGCGATGAAGGTCGATCCCGTCGAGCTCCACCACGGCGAGGAGGGCTACGTCGTCCTGCACTTCACGGTCGGCAAGGTCCGCCACGACCCGATCGTCAAGGGCCAGACGGAGCCTCTGCGACGCGTGCACATCCTCAACGTGGACGAGGCGGCGTTCATCGGCGCCGAGTACGTCGAGGAGCACATGCAGGCGCAGCGCGCGAAGATCCAGCGGGCGAAGGAAGAGGAAGCTGGGCAGGACTCACTCGACGGTGGCGCGTACACGGCGTTCCTCATCATGCCGAGGGCGAAGCTCGCGTTCGCTTGCAAGGAGTTGCAGCTCAACGACGGCGGCAAGAAGGAAGACCTCGCGCAACGCCTCGCAGACCACCACGCGGTCGAACCGGAAGCGGTCGAAGACGCGCTCGCGAAGTTCGAACGCGAGAACGAAGCAGGCTAGGCAGGCCGTGGAGTCCCTGTGGCGATCGGACGCGTTACCGGCGCGCTTCTGGTCGAAGGTCCGGCGCTCCCCGAAGGGCTGCTGGCTGTGGACCGGAGCGATCGCGAAGAGCGGCTATGGCACGTTCTCCTTGAACGGTCGGACGGAGTACGCGCACCGCGTCGCCTGGCTGGAGCTCATCGGCCCGATCCCACAGGGACTCGAGATCGACCATGTTAAGTGCGGCAGGCATCGCTGCGTGAACCCAGCGCACCTCCGAGTCGTCACGCACGCGCAGAACATGGCGCGCGAGATGCCCAAGGCGTGGGAGGGCAACCTAAAGAAGACGCATTGCCCGGCCGGCCACGAGTACACCGCGGAGAACACGTACATGGGGCCGAAGGGCAGAGACTGTCGGGCGTGTCGCTTGGAAGCGACGCGGCGGTGGAGGAAGAGACGGAAGGAATCGGCAGCGTGACGCACTCAGACCTTCGGGTGTACGCACCCCACGAACTCGGGCACGATGGCTACCCGATCGCGTGGCATGAGACGGTCAAGCATCTAGTCCGCGAGCTGGCTGGCCACCGCTGCATTCGATGCGGGCACCCGTACCCGCCGGGGATCGCAAAGCGTTGTCGGGGCGGGGAGTGGACTCCCTGTGACGCGGGCTGCACGCACGCCGGGATCGTCTCGCTGCTCAACACGGAACCGACCGGCCCGGAGTGGATTGATACGGAACTCGACCAAGGACCCAGCGCGGGTGAGCTCGTGGTCGCCGGGAAGGACGTGCTGGCCCGTTACCGCATCCTGACTGTTCACCATCTCAACGGACATAAAACCGACTGCCGCTGGTGGAACCTGCTGGCGCTCTGTCAGCGTTGTCATCTACAGATCCAAGGCAAGGTCAGGCCGCATCGGCCGTACCCATGGGAACACCGCCCGTGGTTCCGCCCGTACGCGGCAGGGTTCTACGCGGCGAAGTACCTAGGCGAAGACCTCACGCGTGAGGAGACTGAGGCCCGCCTAGACGAACTGCTTGCCCTCGGGGCACGCGAGGACGCGGTCGAGCGGATGCCGCTGTAGATGCCTAAGCTCCCCGGTCCCCCGTACAGCGGAGCCGATTACCCGCAACCCCAAGGCATAGAAGTCGGTTGGTGGGGCGGCAAGTTCAAAACCGATCCGGATGGGGTGCTGCACTTTCGCGCCAAAGGATTCTTCGATGACCCGATGCGCTGCGGAGCGTCACCGCGCGAGGACTGGCGGGGGAACCCGACCGAGTGGAAGTCCGAGTGCGTCGTGTGTTTCGACCAAGGGGCGATCTTTTGAACCCCGTGTGCGGCAAGAGACATCTCGGAGCCTTCGATCGTTGCGAGCTCCCCGCCGGCCACGACCGCGCCCCACGCAAGCCCCTTCGGCAACGCTCCGAAAAGCAGGAGGTCAAAGAGTCCGAGTGGCAAGCAATCAAGCGCCGCAAGGTCAACCGGCAACGGGCGATTCACGGCTTCACCTTCTGCGAACGATGCGGCAAGCGCACCAAATGGCTCCAGTGCCACCACACGGACTACCGGAGCCGCGGAGGGTCGAACACCGAGGACAACGCCGAACTACTCTGCACGGGCCCGGGGTCATGCCATGAGCGTGAACACGGCACGCCCTGGCCGAAAGATCGCGAAGACCCCGAAGGTACTTGAACCCCGACCACGCGACTGCTAATCTCGGTCCCACAACTGAATAAGCGGGGTACACCACACCCCGAGAAAGGGATGAGCGACCCTTTATGAAGACTGAGACCGATTCGGCAACGGCGCTATTTATGGGGAAGTGTCGGCGCTGCAAGGCACCCCACCGATTCGAGTTCGAGAGGTTCGGTCCTCGCGCCGAGGCGGTCGCCCGCGATGCCAATGGAGACCTTCGCAATGTGCACGAGTGGGCTTGGAATGCCCCGCTCTCTGGCGTAGCCGATAATCGGCCCACCTGTAAGGAGTGTGGCTATCAGGGTCCTTGGCGGCTTAGCCGGATCGCGGGCACGCACAATCCCGAGGTTGCCTGCAACGCTCGCTGCATGGGCGCGACTGGCCCCTCCTGCGATTGCTCCTGTGGCGGGCGCAACCACGGCGCGAGGTACGCGGCATGACTGCACAAACCCGCAACCCCCACCGCGATCACGCGCGTCTCGTAAAGGCCGTCAAGATCGCGGACTGGTTCGACTCCGCGGCCCCGGAGTTCGTGACGCTCGCGCTCGAAGACGACGGGAAGATCCTGCGCGCACTCGACCCCGACTTCTGGAAGACGCTCGCGAAGCTGATCGACATTCACCCGCCGAGTGCGGAGACGGTTGACGAAGTCCTAGACCTGTTGAAGCGCAGGCGCGAGACGAAGGCCGATCCGTTCGCGGGACTCGGGCAAGCACCGGAGCCGCGGAGCGTGGCGAGATGATGCCGATGACCGCGCAGCAGGACGCTGACCGCGCTGTTGCGGTGATACAGAAGTTCGGCGGGATATGGGAGGCGGCAGCGGCACTTGCACCTCGGAGGGACCCGTGCGTCATTAACCTCGCGTCGTGGACTCCATCCAATAGAGCAGGAGGGGCGAGCGATGGTTGAGACGTTCACCTGCGAGTGGCACGGGTGCGTCGTGCCGATCGAGAAAGAGCATCCGGGCTGCCCCGACTGCAACGTCTTCCTAGACGACCCGCCCGACTCTGCACAGATGACGGGCGAGGAACGGGCCGCAGAACTGAGGGGCTGGTTCGACCGAGTCCTGACGGTGCGGTTCCCACGTCTGCATGAACGAATCGAGGCGCTTGTCGGGCGCTCAGTGTGGACGCACGAAATGGGCGTCAACGTTGAAGGGCTGATCCAAGAGGCTGCTAGCGGACAGCACCCCGAAGACCTGCGCCGTCACGTCATCGACTCCATGTGCGACGCAGTTGGGGCCGAGAAGGTCTTCGTAGCGGACGTGCCCAGCTCTACAGAATCAAGAGCAGGAGGGGCCGATGCCTGAGCGCGAGCAACGCGGAGCGAACGGGCGGGCTCTTGGGGCCTGCGACCACTGCGCCCGCTATCCGGGCGAACAACATGCAGATTGGTGCGAATACCGATCCGAGGTCTTCGTTGCCGCCGCCTCTCCCTCTAAAGAGGAGGCCCCCCGATGAGCACTACCCAATGCTCTGCATGGATTCAGTTCGACCGCATGCCCACTCGGTTCGAGTGCAAAGAGCGATACGACCACGGGGGGGACCACGCTGACTATGCATCGGTCGAAGACCCCTCCGCCCGCCCTGACGGCTACCGAGTCATTTGGGAAGTGTCGTGGCAGGACGATGCTATGGAACACGCGGCCTGCACCACGGGCTACGACGACCCCCTGCCCACCAAAGGAGAGTCCCGTGGCTGACGCGCCGATACCCCGTCCGAAGAGCTTCTTAGACGAAGCCCTCCGAGCGATCGAAGCGTCTAGGCCCGAAGAAGGAATCACGCCCGGCCCTGACAAGATCATCCACGCGCTACACGCGTTGACGTGGGCGTGCCTGTCCGTCGCTGAAGAAACGAGCAGGTCGTGACGCCCCTCCCCTCCTCCGACCACTCCGGGGACCGGCCGTTCCTCATGGCGTCGGACGGTTTCGACACACTCACCGACGAGGCCCGCGCCAAGTGGGAGACGCCCTGCGAGATTGCCTGCACCTGCGTTCACGACTCGGGGCATCCGGGACCGTGCCATGACCACGCCGGAACCGTCATTCCAAAGCGCCTTCCTCCTCGCGACTACTGGGACCTGCCGTGACGGCCGATCACTCCGGGGACCACCGGGACCTCCGAGACATAGCGCGGCGACTGCGGGAGAAGCCGCGGCAGGCCGTTAGGGATATGGAACTCGTTACGGTAACGGGCTGGAACATTGACGAGGCCGCCGACGCTCTCGACAAAGCCGCAGACCGCATCGAACGCCTCACCCAGCCCGCGGGCGACACCGAGGAGCTGATAGAGAGGGCGCAGCGGTTCTTCGACGACCCGATTGCGGTCGGCGGCGGACGCGACCTCGTTGGGCGGCTCGTCTCTGCCCTCATAGCCGCAGAGGCCCGCCACGTACGCGACCAGGAATGGATTGACAGGTTTCAAGGCCTGGCGGCGGCTAAAGAGCTAGAACGTCTCGGGCTCTTGCAGTCCATAGCTAAGAGCGTGCAGGGATGCGAAGACGTTCTCGATGGGCCGGACCCCACCGCTCGGGTGGTCGAACTCGTTGCGGAATGGGTTACACGGGCAGAGACCTCAGAGGCCCGCACCAACGACGACCCCCTTATCAAGTCGCTGACGGAGGAACTGTCCGCATCGGAGGCCGAGCGCGTCGCGTTGAAGGAGGACTCGAAGCGCAAGGACGCGCTGATCCAACAAGCCCGCGATGACGCGGCGAAAGTGCGAGCGGAAGTCGATGCGTTCCTGAACGGCCCTCACTATGCGGCGATGGTCGGAGCCTCTGAGAACCTCGCCGCTGCGACCAGTAGAGAGGAAGCCCTACGAGAGGCTGCGCAGAAGGCGATCGAGCGCATGGCTTCGATGGGTGCGCCGCCTCTGGTGTGGCGTGAACTTGCTAACGCGCTGGCCGAGCCTCCTTCCTCTCCGACTAAAACCGGGCCGAATCCCAACTGCCCCGAGTGCGCTGAAGAACGTCGAGCGCGGATACAGGCCACAGTTGCTTCGGCTATGGCGTCATCGGAGCGGGTGACGCCCGATTACGAGACAGCTAGAGAATGGCCGAATTGCACGCACTCTTCCCGTAGAGAGGGAGAGGACGCATGAGCGACCAGGCACCGTGCATCTGCTTGTGGCGGTTGGTCGACTACCTCGGAGGCAAGGCGCGTGAACCCGTTGCCGGATGCCCTCGACACGCCGAGGAAGATACCGCCGCCTCACCTAGAGAGAAAGGGACGGAGTGAGCGCCGACCTCGACAGCGTCCGACAGGGACGCCTCAATACCCGCTACACGATCCGAGAGGTCATCGGGTCGCTGGCGGGACGCGTGTGCCTTCCGAACGCTCACGATCCTCGCTGCTGCGTCTACTGCGCTGGCCGAGTGCTTGCTGAGGAAGTCCAAGGGTTGGCGGGCGGTGAGCATGAGTTAGCCCGCTATAGGCGTCTGCGTGCCGCGGCGCTGAAGGTGATCGAGCGTAACGCGCATGAAGGTGGCTGCGAGAACTACCACGGGACCACATGCAAAGAAGCCGGACGCCAGCGCGATGGCGATGGGTGGGCGACCTGGTCCCAATCGGGATGCGTGGGTGGCTCGGAGCACGTCCGGCATCTCGCCACGCCCGCTCCTACTGAGGGAGGGGCCGGGTGAGCGGTCCCCTGGTCGTCAAGACCGAAGACTGGCCGCATGGCCTCCGCTGCATGGAGTGCAACCGGGAACTAGTCGAGGGCGACCAGTACTCCGAACGCCTAAGTGGGTTCGTAGACGACACACCTGCCGTACACATCATCTGCGCTGAGTGCGCGGTCGCGGGCGCGACGGGACAGGAAGGAGCAAGCCGTGGGTGAGGCCCCGCAGACGTGGGAGGTCAAGCTGACGCTTTCGGTGGAAGCGACCTCGAAGGAAGACGCCGAGCAGTCCGTCTATGACAACCTGCTCTCGCCCCCGTTCGAGGTGCTCAACCTTCACGTTGAAAAGGCCCGCCGTGGGTGAGGCCCGCCGGCCGAACGCCGAAGACGTAGCCGAGGGACAGGCGTGGCTGCACAAGGCAGCGGATGAGCTCGCGGAGCAGGGGGAGATCCCTCTGATGGTCGTAACGACCTCAACGGGAAACGCTTCGGGCCTCTCTCTTGACGGCCTGCGCCTCGTGGTGGGCGACGACTGGACGGATGTCCACGTAGCAGCGCTGCTCGAATACCTGGTTGGCAAGGTCGCCTTTGACGTGTCCGAGTTCACGAGCCGAGTGGGGCGGAACTAGTGAAGCTCTCCCCCACCCAGCTCCGGGTGCTCCGCTATGCCTCTGAGGGGCGACTGGTCCAGGAGTCGGATGGCCGAGCCTTCATCGTGCGAGGTGGCCGCGTCAGGAAAGCGACGGTCGCGAGACTAGAGGCGGCAGAACTTGTTCGCTGGTTGCGATGCATCGATAGCCCCGAAAGCATTGGGCAGGTCACCCCCAAGGGCCAGGCTCTCCTAGACGAACTCAACGAGAAAGGAGCACCATGCCGAACAACGTAGACGCGGCACGCCATGTCCTCGAGTCGCCGGCGCTGCTGCAAAGCCGGGTGGTCGGGTACTTTGCGGTCAGCGCGGAGGGTGAGCTGACCGTCAGGTGGGATGACATCTACTCGGACCTCAAGGGCACGCTGTCTTCCCACGAGGAGACGCTGGTGAACTTCGCTGCCGCTCTCATGGCAGGGACGGGAGGCACCGGTAACGCCTTCCTCAGCAACGGCCAGTACGGGCCGTACGCGTCATCGCTGGCGCACCTAGACGACGAACACGCAGCTCGCGTGCTCGAAGCCCTCGCGATCTCACGAGGCTTTCGGATCTCCGTATGGAAGGCAGGGCAGTAGTGCTCGGCCCAGACGGAGTAGACGCGCTTCGCGAGCAGGTGATCGACCTGACGGGGACGATCGACGGATTCCGCGCGCTCCTGATCGGTCTGGCGCTCACGAATTGCGCGGTGTTCGCGATCGTGCTTGGGCTGTGGCAGAAGCTGCATCCGCCCGAACGCCTGGGCCAGCTAGAGCAGGTGGAGGTGCTGCCGCTCGAGAGTGAAACCGAGGAGGGATGCACCGTCCTCCTGATGCCCGATCGCGTGGTCTGTCGGTTCGAGGAAGGACGCTGGATGCGTCTGACGCCACTGTGACCTTCCCCGTCATCGACGACCTGTTCTACCCAGACGGTCGTCCGATCCTCGAAGGCCCCGAGTGCCGCTACTGCGGGTCGACAGACCTCGAATGCAAAGAGCGCGCCGAACGCGAAGACGGGTTCGAGCTCGCGTCCTACATCTGTCGCAAGTGCAACCGGAAGACGACCTACTGCGATCCAGGAGGGAGCCCATGAGCAAGGCATATCCACCTGCCCCGCGTTGTGCGGCGCGCGAGACCAAAGGCGACATGACCCTCGTGTGCACACTGGCGCGCGGTCACGACGATCGACGCTCGTCACGCGGCACGCGCTGGGGATGCGATCACGTCTTCGGCCTGCCCGGAGCAGAACGCGACGCGCTCGAGGCCGTCAGGGAGGTGAGGCAGGGACTACGCGCGGCGTTGGGGTCTCTGCTGGGGGAGTGAGCGTCCTGCACTTTCCGCGAAGCGAAACCATCATGGGCCCGCCCCTGTTCGATGAGCATGAGCTGACGGTTCGTCTGTTTGAGATCGGCCTCGGGATGCCCACCTGCCCGGACTGCGGCGATGACCTGTACGAACCCGACTGCCACGCAGATGGCTGTCCCCGGATCGAGACGTGCGGTCAGTGCTATCAGCGCCTCCCCGATGGGACGTTCGGCTACCTGACGCCGTATCACCCCAACCCGCCCGACCTGTACGCGGCGCGGGAGGGCGAGACGTTCGAGGAACGAGCCGTACGGATCGATGCGTGGTGGGAAGAGCACCTGCGCGAGCACCACGGGGCCGCGTCGTGATCCCTCCCGAGGCCCTAATCGGAACGGCTATCGCGCTCGTGTGGATGGGGGTGGCGCTGATCGCGAAGACGCGGCGCAAGCAGGACCAGCGAGGACCGATGCTGTGGCAGACGCACGGGTCGCCCCTCGGTTGGGTCACCGAGGTCAAAGAGGACGAGCACGGCTTGAAATGGACGGTGAAACAGACACCGGTCCAAGCGGAGCCCTGGAGGCGGGATGGGTTCTTCGACCCGTCCCGGCGACGACGTTCGGTAGACGTTTCCAGTTGGGCGGTCATGGCCGCGGCCGTACAGCTCGGCCCCGACTCAGACGGCTACCTCCACCTCGTAACCGATCCTGATGACGATGGGACGGCCTGCGGGCTGAACGGGGACGAGATCGGGTTCGTGCGCTACGTGAGCACCGGTCCCGTTCCTCCGGGCGTGGTCATCGACTGGAGCGGGCAGGCGCCCCCGGACCTCCCACCGATCGAGCAGGAGCTAGTCGTCTGGCAGGTCATGGCGCACCAGGATATTTGCCCCAACTGCGAAGGCTACGTGGTCGAGAAGCAGGCCGAGGCTGGGTACATCGTGCAGCACGGGCACCACCCGGCCGACCCCGAGCGGAGGCCGATCGGTGGCTAGCGGCCGAGAAATACGGGGGGCGATCGACCTGGCGCGTAAGGGCCACACGGGGGCGGACCTTCGCCGCAGGCGGGCGGGTCGCATCGTCCTCGACAAGCCCACCTACCGCGCCTGGGAGACCGAACAAGAGCCCGGCCGACGATCGGTGTGGACCCACGGAGGGCATCGGTTCGAGGTCCTCGAACGCCTTCCCGTACCTCCTGAGCTCGATGGAGTGGTGTTCCTGCTGGCCGTTCCGCTGGACGCGGGGCCGAACCCGGGGGCTGCACATGGCCGATGACCTGCCGGTCTACGTGTGGGCGTTTCCGTCCGCGAAGGCAAGTGAGTCGGCGTATCTGTCGGCATCGCGACGCCTGATCGCAGAGCGGGCAGGTAAGACCGACCTGCTGATGAGCCAGGTTCACGGCGTAGGTCCCCTTGAAGGGACGCACCTGATAGTCGCCGTGGGTCGCGATGCCGGACCACGCACCTGCATGGGCGGGAAGGTCGTCACCGATCCGCCCGAAGGTCTGGTGGAGGCCGCGAGGGCCCGCTACGCGTACATGGATACCCGCTACCGGTACCGCGGCGAACGCGATGGCGTGGTGTCACTCCACCATTCGGGAGGTGGTGGTCCAGTCGACCCGCAGGGCCGCGTGTGGGTCAAGGGCAAACCGCGGTGACCGAGTGCGACCACGGCATGAACCCCGCGTGGTGCGGGATCTGCCGGGCGCCCAAGCCTGAGCCTCGGTACCTCGAAGGCGTCACGGTGGCCGCGAGGTTCGCTGGCAAGTGCCCGGGCTGCGGAGACCGGATCGAAGAGGGCGAAGACATTCACCTGACGGGAGACGGGGTCTGGGTCTGCTCGGGCTGCCGGGATCGGATCGCGCGGTGACCGTCTGACCACGGCCCTCGTCTTACTCGACCGCACCACCTGCCCGGACTGCGGCCAAGAGACGCGCGAGGTCGTGATCGAAGAACCAGCCCTGTTGAGACACGGAGGCTACGGAGCGACCAGACGCTCGGACCTCACGGTCTGTCCGCGGTGCGGATGGGTCTTCGTGTCCTGCGTCCAAGAGGTGAGCCCCCGCAGGTCGTAACCTGTCGGGCATGGATCAGATCGACTTCTGGAGGCGCACGGACCTCGGCCTCCTGCTCCCGCCGGTGGCCCCTGAGCCCCTGATCTTCGACCCCGCCCCCTTCGAGGGTGAGACCGAGCCCTGCCCGTGCGGAGGGATCAGGTGACGGCCGAAGACACGAAGCCCCCTCAGAGCGCACAGGAAGCCCCAGAAGGACCGAACGCGCAAACAGGTGGCGAGGGGGCCGAAGGCCAAGGGAAGTCTGCTACAGCCATCGCTGAGCGTCCTATGGAGTCCTCTGTCTCGGAGTCGTCTGGGCGTGGGGAGGGCCAGCGGACGCATCGGACGGACTCACACGCGCAGGAGCCACCCAAAAAGCGCCGTAAGCCGCCGGCCCCCGCCGACTGGAAAGAGCGATTCATCGCCTCGCTCGAGGAGTATCCGGTCGTCGCCACGGCCCTCACCCGAGCGCAGGTCTCGAAGACCCACGCCTATGACACGAAGGCAGCCGATCCCGAGTTCGCAGAGGCCTGGCGTCTGGCCCTAGAGACGGGGGCCGACAAGATCGAGCAGACCGCTCTCGAGGTCGCCCACGAAGGCGATGTGGTGATGACCTGCACGTACCACGAGAACGGTGCGCTCGCGACCTGCAAGGTGCAGCAGTTCCGCTCGAGGGGCTTCCAGGACCGTCAGATGATGCTGAAGGCCATCCGACCGGAGCGGTTCAGGGAGCGGTACGAGGTCAAGCAGACGACGGGCGACGTCGACCGGGAGATCCAAGAGCTGTTCGACGCGTTCAAGGCCGGCGGCGGGGTCGGGCCCCCGAAGGGTGGGCCGGAGAAGGCGGGGAGCGGATGAGCAGGAGCCGAATACGACCTCACTCCGATGATGTGGTGAACGCCTGCCCGCTGTGCGAGGCCCGCGTTGGGCGCCCCTGTACGAACCCTCGAGGCCTCCCGCTGCCCGGGGGCCGAGTCCATGTGGCCCGTTTGCGGGCAGCCGAACCTCTGCCTGATCCAGCCGACGCAGTCGTAATGACGTGCCCGCTGGTGACGGTCGGTGATGTTGCGGCGCTGGAGGAGGCAGGCATCTTCGATGCCTGGTGGCGCGACATGGGGCGAAGCCTTCACGCCCTCGCCCGAGTTCGAAAGGGAGCGGAGAGTGCTAGCTAGAGGCGAACAATGGCTGGCAGGGCCTAGGAGAAAGGCTCGAAATTCTCGGGAAAACACTTCGGGCCTGCTTGCAATCGCGAGCGCGTAGGCGTGGCTGACCCCGCCCCCAAGATCGAAGTCGCCCGCACCATGCCGACCGACCTGCTCACGAGCGGTCGATGGCGAACCTGGTCCGAGCCCGACAAGGTCAAGCTCCGCAACGTCTTAAGGCGCGCGAAGTTCCGGCGGACCTACGAGTACGACCCGGTCGCGTTCGTGCATGACTGCTTCAAGTGGGACGACCTGCCGGACTCAGGGCCGGCCCCGTATCAGTCCGACGTGCTGGCGAAGCTCGTGGAGGAGCACCGGGTCGCGCTGCGCGGTCCCCACGGGTTGGGGAAAAGTTCCTGTCTGGCGTGGGCGATCCTGTGGTTCGCGCTCACCCGCGATGGCGACAACTGGAAGGTCCCGACCACGGCATCGGCACGGGCGCAACTTCGGCTCTACCTCTGGCCAGAGGTCCACGTTTGGGTTCGTCGACTACGGTGGGAGGCCATCGGTCGGGACCCGTTCATCGAAGGCCGCGACCTGCTGGACGAAGCCCTCAAACTCGACACCGGCGAGGCGTACGCGTTGGCATCGAACGACCCGGCGAAGATGGAGGGCGGCCACGCGGACCGGATGCTCATCATCTACGACGAGGCGAAGAAGATCCCGGCCGGTACGTTCGAGGCGTTCCAGGGAGCCGTGTCAAACGCCGGCCCCGAGACCGGCAGGGAAGCGCTCGAGCTGATGGGCTCGACCCCCGGCGACCCACATGGCCACTTCTACCAGGTGAACCAGAGGCGGGTCCCGGGCTACAAGCTCATCATCGTCACCAAGGAGATGGCGATCGCGGCGGGCCGGATGTCTCCCTCGTGGGTCGAGCGCATGAAGACCGTGTGGGGCGAGCACTCGGCGACGTACATCCGTAGGGTCGAGGGAAACTTCGCCGCCGGCGATGAGAAGTCCGTTCTGCCTCAAGCGTGGGTGGAGGCCGCGGTCGAGCGGTGGACGGAGGCCGCGGTCCCAGCAGTCGGTGACGCGGACCTGCTCGAGGGCAGGGTGTTCGACGGCCTGATGCTGCCGGAAGAGCTCGTGGGCCCGCTGTCGGTCGCGTCGATGGACGTCGCAGACTCGGGAGACGACCGCACGACGATCGCACTGCGACACGGCCCGGCCATCATCCGGCTACAGGAGTTCCCGTACGACCCGGACGCCCACCTCATGGCCGCGACCGGTGCACTGGTCGCGATCCTCAGGGGAGCGGAGGCTGGGTTCGCGACCGTTGACTCGGTCGGCGTCGGGGCCGGGGTGCTCGCGCGGCTCCAGGAGCTCCGACGCACGGGCGAGATCCGTGAGGACCCCGTGGGCTTCATCGCCCAAGGGAAGTCCGACCTCATGGACGAGACCGGCTCTTACGGGTTCAGGGACCTGCGAGCCGAGGCGTGGTGGGGATTCCGACAGCGCCTGCACCCGACCAAGGGCGACGGGATCATGCTGCCACCTCACGATGAGCTGCAGGCCGAGCTCACGGTATCGGGATGGCGCGCCTTGTCAGAAGGCCGCATCCGCATCGAAGAAAAGGACGAGGTCAAAAAGGCCGACCGCCTCGGCCGCTCCCCCGACCTCGCGGACGCGGTGGTCATGGCGTTCTGGGCGCGCCCCGCGGTCGCGTACTCGCAGACCGGACGGGGGCGACGGATTCCGGGGATGTAGGGGTCGGCCCGGCGAAGCTCGTGCAAGCCTGTGACCTGGGCAAACGCGCCCGATTGGCAAATCGTTTTCGCTTGGCCCCCGGCACGTTCGTACATGCCCGCCTAGGCATCGGGTCAGAATGAAATCGTTCATAAAACGTGGCGCTGAATCCGAGCGGGCCATCGCATGTCACGATGACGTCGTTCGGAGGTCGATCTGTCAACTGAGGAGCGGGGCGACCCCTTCAACTCCGACCCGGTCTGTCTCACCGATCCCCGATGCTCGGCCGCCCCCGCCCCTTGCTCCTTCAAGGTGTTATCGGAGTGGGGGCGAAACCGAAAGCGCATAGCCTGCGAATAATTCGCGTCCCATTTGCAAACGGGAATATGACGCCCCTACCGAGTACACTTCCACCCAACAGGGATGAGCGACCTTGAGGAGGACCCCTATGGCTGATGCCGCGCCCAGCGTTGCGCTGCCCGTAGACTGGGCGTGTCGACGATGCAGGTCACCGATCGAGGCGTGTGCCAACTGCCGGTTGTCGGATCGGTCGTACATCGGTTGCGACTATCACGGCTACTGCTCAGAGTGCGCTGACGCCTTGGGTAACGAACTAGCTCGGTGGACCTCGTGACCAACGACTGGTCCGTCACCGAGTACGCCCTCGGAACGGACGACCACCCGACACAACCCGTGACGTTGACGCGTACGGACCTCGACTGGCGCGGAACGCACTCACGCGTGATCGGTAGGTTCGCGGACGCGCGTCTAGCAGGGATAGCGAAGGCCGAAGGGGAGGCGATGGCGAGATGATCCGTCGCATTCGCAGGATCGAGCGCGCAGTCGAAGACGAGTTCCCCGGTGCCGCGGTCGAAGTCGAGGAGGCGCGCTCGGGGTCGGGCGAGATCGTGCTGCACATCTTCACCGGCCACACGGAGTTGTCGCGTGGGCGCGTCCGTAAGATGACCGAAGAGGAGTTGGCGAGATGACCGAGCAGAAGATACCGACCGCGCAGGACCTGGCCGAGGCACTTCGCGCCGGGCTAACGGCACCAGTCGGCGAGTGGTCATGTGGGGAGTTGTACTGGACCGACGTGATCGAGTTCGCAGCCCGCCGTCTCGAGCACAACGTCCTCCTGATGAGCGGGTTGGACGAGCGGTTCGCGGACGACGTGACGCGCGCTGTCTCGGAGGCGACGGGTGTCCCGGCGGTCGCTGTCCCCGCTGGCACGCATGTCACCGCGATCGAGCCGACCGAGGAGACGGTCGCGTACTTCATGCGCCGCGGGAGTGAGGAGACGCGCGGTGACCTGCGCGAGGTAGCCGAGAGGTTGCACGAGGTCACCGGCAAGCTCGTCTTCTGGACGGACGACGGAGACCTGCGATCCGTCAGCGAGGAGGAGATGCGCGAGGCTGGATGGGTGCGAGCCGAGGATGCACCTGTGCCGTGGGCAGCGGATTCGAGCGCATCGACTGTCCGCCGATTCGAGGCCCTGATCCACCTGCACGAAGGGTTCGGGGAGGAGCGCCCGATCCCCACTCAAGACGAGGTCACGGACGCGATCCACGCCGCTGTGGTCCAAGGTCTGTGGAACTTCAACGGCCAGACGCGGGTAAGGGAAGCGGGAGCGAAAGAGCAGGGGCGAGTCCTCACCGAGAAGGAAGGACCGCGCACCACCGAGACCGCTGTAGCCGAGTATCTAGAGGCGATGGCGGCGCGGCTGGACTCATCGCCCGGCGTGCAGACCTGGCAGTCGGCTGCGCTACGCGAGGCAGCGGAGGTCGTTCGCGGGCAGGCCGGTGGAGGGGGAACGTCGGACGAGGCCGAACCCCTCGAGCCTGGCACTCACTGGGAGCACTTCCTCGGGGGCCTGTCGCTGAGGATCGGCGAGAAGGGTGAGGCGTGGCTCATCTCGGTCTATCCGCCGGATGCAGAGCCATGCCGCTACAGCATCGGGCGAGCCGATGCGGAATACCTCGCCGACCTCCTGTCGCGCTGGGCGAAGACGTGGCCGAAGTGGGGGCCCCCGGAGGCGGACGGCCCCTCAGAGACCATCTGGCCGGAATGCCCGCAGTGCGGGAAGCACGCCACCGTGCACGATACCGGCCAGGAACTGTTCACCTGCCCAGAGGGGCACTCGTGGCCTGCACCTGTAGCGGCAGACACCGAACCGCCCGAGACAGCCGAGGTCTCCGTACCGGTGGTGAAGGTGACGGTGCCAGCGGAGCACGCGGACATGGACCACGAAGTCGATGCCTACCTCCAGGACGACGGCACGGTCATCGCGAAGTGCTCGTGCGGACAGTGGGGTACGGACAGCGGGGGACCCGTGCGCGAGAAGCCCAAGCCTCTGCGGACCAGGTGGGGATGCCAGTGCTGCACCCACGTCGTGGAACTCACGGAGGACGGTCGCTACCCCGATCACGAGTTCATGGCGGGTGTCAAGTGCGCGTGGTCCGGTAAGCCCGCAGGAGGCGGCGACCGCAGAGCCTCAGGTCGCCCAGGATGACCCTTGCCCTAACGATCGCGGTGTGCGCGGTGGTCGGCGGACTCATCGGGGCCGTGATCGGTGGCGGGTTCGCCGACATCGCGAGCGACGCGGATCTGCGGGAGGAGTGGTTCCTCCATAGACTGAGGCTCATGGCGATCATCGGTGAGGCCGCGCTACTGGGGGCCGCGACGTGGGTGGGGTCGTGGGTCGGGTGAACGATGACGAACTCATGCAATGGGCGACACCCGCTGAGCGTGACCTTCTGCGATCGCTCGACCGACAACGCCGTCTTTGGACCGGCGTGATATGGCTGCTCGGGTTCGTGGCGGCGTGTTGGGCGGTTGTCATCATCGTGATGATCGTGCGGGCGTGGGTCGGATGAGACGCGACGTCTGCCCCTACTGCGGCTGGCCCCTGGTCATCGTCACGACGCCCGCGGGCATCTCGCAGCTGCACGACTTCCCGGTCTGTCGCCAGTGGTGGAGCGAACGTAAGCCCGGGCGCGTTGTGAACCTCGCGGCGCCGTACCTGCCGGTGACCATCAGCGTATGAGGCGTACGGAGTATGAGTTCGTAGAGAAGACCGAGGTCGTGCGGGCTGCAAGTCGTGGTGCCCTTCAGCGCGCACGTCAGGAGGGCATCAGAAGCGCGACGTTCGTCGCTGCGGAACCGATGAAGGGTGGCTATATGCGGGTCCGTCTTCGAGGTATTGATCCCTACATCGGAGCGGGAGGCCACCCATGACGACCCAAGGGAGGAGTAGCCGGTGAGCACGCTCGTACGCGTGACGATGAGGGTTGACGACGACAACGACGTCAGGGCAGCAGAGGCCGTAGTCGACGTGCTGAACCTGGTTCCGGGCGACGTCCTGGAGACGGAGATTCTGGAGGCCACCCATGACGACTGACCCCCGCAAGCCACGCCCCACCAAGCGCAAGCGCCGAAAGAAGAGACGCGCTCGAGACCTACCGGAAGACGCCCAGCGGTCCACGAAGATGAAGCCGCGACGCGCGGTGATCGGGGACAGGGACTCGTGGGGGCGATGAGCGAGACCGTCAGCGCCATTCCCGATGTGTTGGAGGTCATCCCGGGCATGAGCACGCAGAGGCGCGTTGAGTTGTCGTGCGGACATCTGCGATTGCTGATGCACGCGCAAACGGGGCATCCCCTTGTCGGGGTGTACGCAGAGTGCGATGAGTGCGGGGGTCGCCTGCGACAGGTTCAGGAGGTCATTCGGTGACCGGCCCCCACATCTGCGGCGCCTGCGGACAGTGCGCGGTGACGGTAGAGCGCGACTCCGAAGAGGTTCGCGTCGTCTGCTCGGCCTGCAACACGAAGAGGGTGCACGTACCCGTGTGGGCGACGGCCGATGATCGGGTGCTCGCGATGGTGATCGGCCGGCCGCCCGTGAAGCGCGGGAAGCCCAGGAAGCGGAGCGGCGGGAATATCGCATCGGTGACCGGGGGAGTGCGACTGTAGGTGAGTGCCGAAGTGTTCTATTACCACGGTGGCCCACCCGATCTGCGCGTGGGTGATCTGATCGAGCCGCAACCCATGGACCGGGGCCGCCATCTTGTCGATGGGTGCCCGGTGTGCGAGGCCCGGAAGAACGGGAAGCCCTCCGACTACGACCAGAACCACCGATTCGATCGGGTCTACGTCACAACCGACAAGTTCGTTGCGAAGTGTTTCGCCGCTGGCTATCCGAGAGGGAGCCTCTACCGGGTCGAGCCGATCGGCGACTTGGAACCCGATCCAGAGCATGAGCAGTCGTTTGCGGTGCCTGCGGCTCGAATCGTGAAGGTCGCTGAACGAGGGATCGACCCGAGCCGTTGGTCGAAGGCGGACGTTCGGAGGTTCCTGAAGCTCGGCGGGGTCGCCCAAAGCCTCCGTACAACCACGTAATTCCCCCTGTAGCATTCCCGCCCAATGAGGGCACCCACTAGAACGCGCACCCGCGTCCCCCGACAGGTCACGTCCGCGGACATCCTTCCGGCGCGCGTGGTCGGGCTCGAAGGCGGACAGGAGGCCGACCACCGCGTCTACATCTCGGACGGCACACTCCGGGTGTTCCGGGCGCGTAAGGCCCCTCAGCGTGGCTCTGAGCGCGTCCTAGAGGCAGCAGTCGCTTCCGCCACTCTGACCGGCCGCGGGACCTGGACCGTTCAGACGGAGGACGGGCAGACCCTCACCGTCACCAAGCAAGGCCGATGTGCGTGCGGGTCGCCCTTGCAGTCGATCAGTCGGCGCGAGCTCAGGGGGATGGCGTGACCACGCGCGAAAAGACTCTCGTGTTCGCGACGCTGCTCGTCGGGTTGGTCAACAACGTGGTCCTGTTGGTCCATGCGATAGCGGCAGCGAGGGGGCGGTGATTCGATGAGGCAACGACTCCGCGACCTATGGCGACGCCTCCCGTGGGGACGGACGCGACCTCAGCCGGTGGGTGTATGTCCCTCGTGCGGGAGTTTCAAGGTTCGCGAGCGCGAGCCCGAGTGGCCGAACAAGCCGCCGTTCTGGTGTGCCGACTGCGGCGACAAGTGGGCGGGCATCTACAGCCCGGCGATCAAGGCGAGCGACCTCAGCGTCCGCGTCCTGAGTCCGATCAGGGCTGACCTCGGGGTTATCGAAGACTGGCCGGGTTCGTGATCGAAGCAGCCGCCCTCGAAGCCCTCGCCCTCTGCATCCTCATGGCCCTCGCGGCCTATCGGATCTTCCGTCTGCTCGCAGTCGACGACTTCCCGCCGATCGTGTGGGCGCGCGACCGCGTGGATGACTGGATCGCGGAGAGGTTCGGGGACGAGTGGGCGGACGGGCTGACCTGCGGGTGGTGTCTCGGCGCGTGGTGCTCATTCGCGGTGGTCGGTCTCACCGACGCGTTCACGTCCGTCCCGCTGGTCGGGCTGCAGCTAGGCGCGGTCTCGACGATCGTCGGCATTCTCGGATCGAAGGTCGACTAGATGGCAGAGTGCGCCTTCTGCGAGATCATCGCTGGCAACGCTCCGGCTAAGTTTGTGAATCGCAACGCCGACGCCAGCGCGTTCGTGCCTTTGAACCCCGTGGTGGAGGGGCACGTGCTGGTGGTCCCTCACAGGCACGCCCGATACATTTGGGAACTCGACTCGTCGTCTTTAGCGATGGCTGTGGCGATGGCCGCCCAGCTGGCCACAAACATCGCCTGCAACGTCATCCAATCGAACGGGGTAGCCGCGACGCAGACGGTTCCGCACGTTCACTTCCACATCGTTCCACGGAGCGGGGGCGATGGCCTGATGTTGCCGTGGACAGGGCAGACCGAAGGCGCGGTTCCAAGCACTCCTGAAGGTCCCTGTGACTGAGCCGGGAAGGGTGGGCTAGATGGCGAAGCTCGGAACCGTTCGCACCGACCCCGGCGCGATGAAGTGCCAGGTCAATGGCTGTGGCGCGGATGTGACGGCCGTGATCGAACTGAAGGCCACGCCGTTGGAGCACGAATCCGACGACGTTGTCTACTTCGGGATCGAGTCGAACATCATCGCCCTAGAAGGGTGCGAGCACGCTGAAGCCTGGGAGCCCGAGTAAGTGGGGGCGCTCGCGCGACTTGCGCGGCGTAGGGGGCTGACGGCAGCGGCAAACGTGCTCGCCCCGGCGCACTCGGCCCTTCCGATCCCCGATGCCTGGCCGGCCCCGGTGGTCGCAGCAGCGCGCGTCATTGGGATCGCGGATGACCGCACGGAGGCCAGAAAGCTCATCGAGCGCCAGGCGAAGTGGCAGGACCACGCGTGGGACTACTTCGACGCGCTCGGCGAGGTCAAGTACTCGGGCAATTTCATCGGCAACGCGCTGTCCAAGCTGATCCTGTTCCCGGCGCGACGTCCGGCCCCCGGACAGCAGCAACCGGAGCCGATTGAGGACGCGGCCCCCATGGATGCGCTCGCCCGCCTCGAGGGCCCGCTCGGGGGCCACCCAGAAATCATGGGCGCTGCGGGCGTGCACTTCAGCATCCCCGGCGAGTGCTACCTGATCGGTCGCGAGCTGGACCCCGGCGACGAGCGATGGGAGATCCGGGCGAAGGACGAGGTCAAGCGATCGGCTGAGGGCAAGGTCATCCTCATTGACGGCGGGGACGACAAGGAGAAGGTCGAGCTCGGGGAAGACTCGATGCTCGTTCGCATGTGGAGTCCGCACCGTCGACGCGCGTGGCAGGCCGACTCACCTCTGCGCGGCGTGCTGTCTCAGTGTGAGGAGCTTCTGATCCTCGACCGCATGGCGCGCGCGACGGAGCGGAGCCGCAACAACGCTGGCGTGCTGGCCGTGCCGAACGAACTGCGCAAGGTGCGTCGGCAGGTGGGGACGGACGCGAGTTTGGTAGCGGAAGAGGGCGACCTCGTGGACGAGCTGCTCGAGGCCCTGGGTACTCCGGTCAAAGACGAGGGTCACGCCAACGCGATCGTTCCGCACCTGCTGTTCGGGGAAGAGAAGTACCTCGACAAGGTCCGGCTGATCGAGCTGTCGCGCACGCTGGACGCGTGGATCGATGTGCGCACGGAGCGCGTGCAGAAGCGGCTCGCGGGGGGTCTGAACCTTCCGATTGAAGTCGTGCTCGGTATCGGGTCCGCGAATCACTGGTCCGCCTGGGCTATCGACGAGTCGGCGTTCAAGGCGCACCTAGAGCCCCTGACGCTGACGATCCTGTCGAGCCTCACGGTCGGATACCTGCATCCGATGCTCCGGGCCGCGGGGGTGCCGAACTGGCGCGACTACATCATTTGGTACGACCCGGTTCGTCTCGTGGCCCGACCGAACGCGGTGGGCGACGCGAAGGATCTCCACGACCGAGGGGTCATCCGAGACGAAGACCTGCGGGGGGCCGCGGGCTACGACGAGACGTCCGCCCCGGATGAGGATGAGATTCAGCGTCGGCTCATATGGCGATCATCGGGCCGACCGTCGGTAGCCGTGGACGGGGCCGAGACCCCAGAGCAGGGTCCACCCGAGCAGGAAGACTCGCAGGCGTCCGTCACCGCGGCGGCTACCCGCGAAGACCCCGACCTCGCGCGCCTCGCGCGCCGACAGGCCGACCTCGACCGCCAGCTGTACGCGCGTCTGGAGGCCGCGTTCGAAGCCGTACTCGACCAAGTTCTAGACCGCGCCGGTGCCCGGGTCGTGCAGGCGGCGAACAAGGGCCGGGGCCGGACGAAGGGCACGGCAGCGGCGTCACCCGCCGTCCAAGCGCGCGTGGCCGCCGGCGCGTTGGTGAAGGACGTACCGAGGCGACAGGTGATTAAGACCCTCGGCCCGGCGATCGTGGCGCAACTCGGGCTCCAGGAGGAAGACCTGCTACGCGGTGCGTTCGACGACTTAGAAGACAGGTTCCGCGCGTGGGTAGGCCAGACGCAGACGGCAGCCCTCGGACTCGTCCCGGACTTGACGGACGCCGAGAGACGAGACGCGGAGCGGGAGTTCGAGCGCCTGCTGGACGACGCGTGGGCGTGGACGCGAGACGCGCTGACGGACCTCGCGCGCGAACGCCTGCACGACCCCGACCCCCGCGCACCTGAGAACGGCGAGCACGACGCGACGGCGACCGTTCCGTTTGCGATCATCCGCGAGGCCGTGGCGAGGGCAGGTGGAGCAGTCGGGCCGGACGCCCCGGTCGTGTCCGCCGCGGTTCTGGACCCCGTGAAGACGGCGCTGGGACTCGCGACCGGATGGCTCATGCAAAAGCTGTTCCGCTCCAAGGGGATCGAAACCGAAGGCTGGGTGTGGGAGTACGGCCCGTACCCCAGAACCACCGAATTCGAGCCGCACGCGGACCTCGATGGCACGGAGTTCGTGAACTTCGATGATGCGGTGCTGGCGAACAACGAGGGGTGGCCACGGTACGCGCACTACCATCCCGGGGACCACGAGACGTGCCGTTGCTCAGCACGTCCGGCGCTGGTGAGGGTCCGATGATCGAGCCGTGACGCAGGTAGTCGGAGCGATTGCCGGGCTCCTCATCGGGGCCGTCCTCGTGCTGTGGTGGCGGGGGCAGACAGCGTTCACACGCTGCGGCAGAAAGCCGCGAGGACTGTCGATTCGAGTAGACCGGGCCGGGGTCGTGCCGATCCCATGGCGACAGCGTCTGTGCCGCCTCCGCATCCCCGCCTATGGCCAGACATTTCGCGAGTGGTTCATCCCGCTTCCCTTCAACGGTGTCGCCTGCGTGTGCTGGGTGCCGCTGAAGTGGCCCGACGAATCCCACATCGCTCCCGAACCCCCAAGTACCCTGACCCCGGAGGTGAAGCCATGAGGTGGACGGTCCAGGACGCAGAGGGCGGCGGGTTCGTCGTCACCCGCGATGACGGATCAGAAGTCGCGCAAACCGGCACGTTTCAAGAAGCACGCACGGCGATCACGACGGATGCGCGCGGGCATCTCGCGGAGATCCCGGCAGACGCCCCGAGCTCGGGCCGGGTGCGGATGCTGGCCGTACCCGAGGGCACCGAGACGTCAGACGGGCGCCTGATCGACGAGGGCGCGCTCGAGCCGAGGCCGATGCCGTTGCCGCTCATGCTCCAGACCACCACGGATATGGGCCACTTCGGGGCCGAGCTGTCGGGGCGGATCGATGCGTTCTCGCGCGACGGCAACAACGTGATCCTGACGGGCGATCTCGACGACTCGGAGGCCGGAAGACGGTTCCGCGAGATCCTGGACCAGCACGGACGCTACGGGCTGTCGGTCGACCTCGGCCGCATGGAGGTCGACTACGAGTGCCGGGAGAAGGACGAAGACGGCTACTGCACGGATGAGCTGATGACCGTCACGTCCGGGGAACTTCTAGGGGCCACGGCCTGCCCGTTTCCTGCGTTCGCGGAGGCGTACGTGGAGCTCGAAGGCTCCGGGGGCCAGCCCGCCGAGGGCGCGCCAGACCCCGAGGAGGGTGCCGACCAAGCCGCGAACCGTCCGGCCCCCGGCCGCTGGTCTCAGGGCGACAACCGCGCAGCCGCATCGTTCATCATGCAGACCGTCCCGTCAGAGCGCGTGGAGGTCCGTCGCGAACCGCCCCGGCCCGTCACGGCCGCGGTGGAGATCCCGGTCGACCCGCCTGCGGAGTTCTTCCTGCACCACGGGATGACGCCCGACGAGACCGGCAGCATCTCGATCGATGACGACGGCAGGGTCTACGGTTACGTTGCGGAGTGGGATCGGTGTCACGTCGGGTTCGAGGGATCGTGCGTCCCGCCGCCGAGGTCGGTGAGCGATTACGCGTACTTCCGCCACGGGTCGGTCAGGCCGTGTGGACCCGACTGCGACCCCGTACCCACCGGCACGATCATCATGGGGACCGACCATCCCTCCACGGATGCGTCGGTGTCCATGCAGGCCGCGTACTCGCACTACGCGAACACGGGCTCAGCCGCGGCGGACATCGCGTGCGGCGAGGACGACTACGGCATTTGGTTCTCTGGAGCTTTGCGTCCGGGGGTCACACCTGAGCAGATCCGGGAGCTTCGCGGGTCGTCTATCTCCGGTGACTGGCGGCCTGCGGGAGGGGCGCTGGAGCTGATTGCCGCGCTCGCGGTGAACGCGCCGGGCTTCCCGATCCCTCGAGCGCGTATGTCGCTCGCGGCGTCGGGGGCGGTCGAAGTCCAGGCGATGGTCGCGGTCGGGGCGCTCCCGGCAGACGAGACGGGCGAGAGGCGTCGGCTCAACGACCTCGAAAAGCGCATGAAGGCCGTGGAGAACATCGCGTTTGCCCCCAAGCTGAGGGCTATGGCGGCATCCGCGTATCGCGAGCAGATAGCGGGGCCAACGGGCTAGACGGGCCGGTCGCGCGCGGGCTAGGCTTCATCCCGTCACCGTTCTGAGAGCCGGTGACACCCGTCTGGGAGGGACGGGGGCGTGTGGGCCTTTCACACTGTCGGCCCTAACGGGGTCGCTCCGGGCTGTTTCGAGCGATACCCGTGCGCCCCCTCCCGTGGGCCTGTAGAGTGAGCGGACATTCCACGGCAGGCAAAGAGGTGTCCCCGAGCCGCCTTCCTAGGGCGTGGCGGTAGGGCGAGTTCCGTTCAAGGCTCGGTGCAGGACGGGACGATGGCGAGAGGCGTCTCCAAGGATCTTCGGATCGGAGGGGGCGCCTTCGCCGCGTCTGGGCTACGATGGCAACCACGCCCATCCCCGGGCCGAGCCACCCGGAAGCCCCGTCTTCGAGTCTCTCCCAATGCTCAACGGACGGGGCTTCCCCGCGTAGAATCTCCAGCGGGGGCTACCGCCTCGGACCCGCTGGAACGGATTCGAGAACCCCATCTCAGAGGGACCCGTTTGCACGCGGTCCCTCTTTGCGTGCCGGGGTCCGCGAAATCCTTGACAAGCCGCGGTAACGTTGCCCTCATTCGAGCACGCCCCGTCGAAGCCACGGGGCCGCAGTCGCAGGCGATAGGCCGTAGAGCCCGCCCGACCCGCTCCTCGCATTGCCGTATCCCGCGTTTTCGCGTACGAGGAGGACAAACCCCGTGGACGAGCTCCAGGAGCTTTTGGCCCGACTGAACGAGCCCGGCGACAACCCGCTGAGCGACGATGAGCTCGCAGACCTCGATCAGCGACTGCGCGCACGCGCGGCCGAGCTCGCGGAGGACGACTCCGACGACGCGCTCGAGGAGCTGCGGGGGATCGCAGAGGCCCGCACGCAGATCGACACCGAGACGCAGACGCGCACGGAGGCCGCAGAGGCCCGCCAGCGCGAGCGCGACGAGCTCCTCGGCCGCATCAACGGCAACGGAGAGGGCGAAGGCGACGAGGGGTCCGAGGGCGACGGGGACGGCGACGAGGGGTCCGGGGCCGAGGGGGACGAAGGTTCGGAAGGCTCCGAGGGCACTCCCGCAGGCGACACTGGGGACGGGTCCGGGACCGGTGAGGGCGAGCCGGGGACGGGAGCCGAGACGCCCGAGGCACAGGCGGCGTCCGCGAGCCGCAGACGAAACATTCGACCGCCGATCAGTGAAGCGGCTCGACGTGGCAGCGCCCGCCACGCGCCCCGACCGGAGCCCGAGACGCGCCCGCAGGCAACCATCGTGGCCGCATCCGGGGCACCGCAGGCCCGCATGGGCGAGGAGCTGACGCTCGACGGTCTGCGCCAGCAGGTGGAACGCGCCTGGCAGCTCCAGGCCGGATCGCGCGCCCGAAAGGTGGACGGTCTCAAGACGGTGGTCGCGACCGTGCGGCAGCCGATCGAGGACAGCCAGCGTCTGACCGAGCAGGACGCGACCGGCAATTCCCAGCGCATCGAAGCCCTGGCAGCCGCGGCCCGCAACCTGTCGCAGTCGGCAATCACCGCGGCGGGCGGATCGGTCAACCGCGCAGCCGCGGAGGCAATCACCGCGGCCGGCGGAACGTGCGCGCCGATCCCGTCGACCTACGACCTCGGCGACAACATCTCGAGCGCGGAGCGCCCTTTGCGCGACGCGGACGTGACGCTCCCGGCACCCAGGGGTGGCGTCAGGCGCCTCCTCGCGCCCCAGCTCGCGGACGTCGACGGCATGGCCTACGTCTGGTCGTACGCGAACGACCTCAACCCGAACTTCGCTGACACGGACGGGCCGGACGTGCCGGTGGACGAACGGCTCGCGACCAAGCCGTGCATCCGCATCGAGTGCCCGGACGAGGACACGATCATGGCGGACGCGATCCCGCTGTGCCTCAGGACCGGCAACTTCAACCGCATGACCTTCCCCGAGCTGTTCGCCAGGTGGTGGGAGCTCGGCCAGGCCGCGCACGCGCGCCTCGCGGAGAACAAGCACTTCGCGAAGCAGGTCGATGACGCCACGAGCACCTACTCGGCGACGCAGATGCTGGGAGCGTCGATCGACGTGCTGACGGCCATCGACCGCATCATCGCGGCGCGGCGCTACCAGTACCGCATGGGCGAGAACATGCCGATCCGCTTCAAGGCCCCGGCGTGGGTCAGGGACATGATCCGCACCGACCGCACCCGCAGAGGCCGCGACAACGACGACCTGACGCTGTCCAACGAGCAGATCAACGCGTGGTTCACGGCCCGCAACGTGAACCCCACGTGGCTGCCGGACGCGAACCAGCCGATCGGTCTCGAGGACTCCGACGACCCGCAGTTCTGGCCGGACGACTTCCAGGCAGTCATCCACCATGAGGGCGCATGGGCCCACATCGACGCCGGGGAGCTCGACTTCGGAACGGAGATCAGGGACTCGACGCTCATCGCCGTCAACGACGTTCAGGCCTTCATGGAGACGTTCGAGCAGACGTTCTTCATCGGCGTGTGGTCCGACGCCGTGACCTTCGATGTCTGCCCGGACGGCACGGCATCGGCTCCGGTCGAGCTGGTCGGCGCCTGCACGCCGGGCTCGTAAGAGCCGAGCGGCAGGTAGGCAGGTAAGTGGAAGTCGTCAGGACACCGGTAGTCCGGCCCCCTCGGGTCGGGCTGCTGGTGTCTGCGAACCCCGTCAACGAAACGGGCAACCGCTGGCAGGCGGGCCTGGAGTTCAGGCCGGGCATCTGCGGTCGCGGCGGGTCGTGGATTCCGTGCGAGACGGACCCAGAGGAGCGCACGGCCACGCGCGGAGGAGCACCCGTCACCTACCGGCCGGTCGGGCTCATGGCCGATGACGCGTGCTCGGCCGTGGCGATCGACTTCGCGGAGACCAGGCAACGGGCAGAAGACACGCTCACGGTCTGGACGTCCGCCCAGCTCGAGGCCGAGCTATGGACCGGAGCCATCGGAGACGCCGCAGGCTTCACCAACCAGCGCCTGGCAAGCGATGACGCGGAGGAGGTCTCCACCGCCCCCATGGGCTACGTAGACGCCTTAGCGTGCCTGGAGGCCGCTCTGGCGGACTGCAACGGGGGCGGGGTCGGCATGATCCACGCGCCGCGCTCCGTCACCACCCACTGGAAGGCCGAGGGACTGCTCGACGCCCAGGGGGACCTTCGGCTCACGACGCACGGAAACATCGTGGTGCCGGGGGCCGGGTACGACGGGTCCAGGGACGCGGAGACCCCCGCGACGGACGGATCGGTGTGGGCGTACGCGACGGGCTTGGTGGACGTGCGCCTCGGGGAGATCCAGGTGCTGCCCGAAACCCTCCAGCAGGCCGTCAGTGGCGTCACGCGCGACAACACCGTGGAGGTCTTCGCCCAGCGCGTGGCCGCCGCGGTGTTCGACCCCTGCTGCCTTTTGGCCGTGGAGGTCGATGGCGTGGTCTGCGGGGCGGGGTCGTGAACATGATCGTGAACATGATCGGCAAAGCCTTGACATCTCGAAAGGAGCCTCGCCGTGGCTGAGGATTGCGCTGGTTCGCTACAGGTCTGTGCGGCGCGATTCGCGCGGCTGGACACGGACGGAACCCCGCTCATCGGGGCCGATAACATGCTCATCACCAAGGACCTGGCAACGGTGTCCTACTCGTTCGAGCTGACCGAGGGCGAGGACTTCGAGCAGAAGAACGCGTGCGGGGATATCTCCGTCGCGTACAAGGAGCAGGACCGAATCAAGCGCGTCAACCTCGGCTACACGTCGACCAAGCCCGCGCCGGAGCTCCACTACTTCCTGTTCGGCGGCGAGCTGATCTACGACGCGCCGGGCGGCGATGTGATCGGCTACGTGCCGCCCGGCACGGGTGAGAACCCGAACCCGAACGGCGTCTCCGCGGAATTTTTCACGAAGGCGATCGTGGACGGTGCTCAGGCCGCGGACCTGCCGTGGTGGTGGTGGCCGTTCGTGCGCACGCGCTGGGTTCCGTCAGATCGGTCCATGGGCAACGAGGTCCACACGGCGCCGTTCACGGGCTACACGGAGATGAACGAGAACTGGGCGCCCGGCCCCGCCGCGGACTGGGATTACGACGTGGACCCCACGCACTTCGCGTTCGTGCGCACCGACGACATTCCGACCGCGGTGTGCGGACTGCTGCCGGTCACCGGTTCGTAGACCTTCACCCGAACGGGTGACAGAAGTGCAATCGCGTTTGACGCGCGGTGACCTTGGGTGTAGCAAGGCCGGGCACTCGGCGGTGAGAGGACGTACATGAGGTCGTACCGGTACACCATCGTCAGCGACGCGGCGAACGGCAACCGCATCGTCGATGCCCAGGTCGAGATTCGCGAGCTCGGCACGACCACGCTCGCGACCGGCGTCTACATCGCTGAGACCGGAGGCGACCCGCTCGATCCACCGCGACTGCTGTCCAAGGAGTCCGGAATTGTCGAGTACTGGCTGGACGATCCGCGCGACGTCACGCTGCACATCTCGAACACGGGGGCCGCGCACTACCACGGGTCCACCGGGATACTGCCGTCGTTTTCGTACCTGATTACCTCGCGATCCGACCGCGCGGCCGGGGCGATCTTCGTGCCGGTAGGGACGCTCAACGAGACGAACGTGCAGGACGCGCTCACGCAGGAGAACGCGCAGCGCACCGCGGCAGACGCGACCCTCACGTCCGATGTGGCCGCGAAGATCCCGCTCGCGCAGAAGGGCGCGGCGAACGGTGTAGCTCCACTCGGAGCTGACTCGAAGGTGCCAGCCGCGAACCTGCCGGATGCTCCTGCCGACGCGGTTACGTCGGTCAACACTCAGACCGGCGCGGTGGTGCTGGACGCGGGAGACGTGGGGGCCGCGGACGCGGCCTCGACCGAAACCGGGATGGCGGAACTCCTCGGGCTTCACCATCAGGAGCGGCTTCAGCGTCGACGCCTCGGCCACATGAACATCGGCGTGGCGGGCATCACGTTGCGACACGATGATGGGGACGCTGCGGACTACACGAAGACGTTTCCGATCGAGCGCGACAGGGGCATCATCGGAACATTCGCCCTCGTCGCGAGCTACCTGAACGACCCCGGCAAGCTGACGACCGCGCAGATTGTGGAAATGCTTCAGTACGGCAACGCGATGGCCACGCACTCCGACACACATGCTAACTACGCGGCGGGAGCGTGGACAGAGGCGGACCTGCAATCAGAGGTCGTGGCTCCGAGGGAAACGATCGAAGCCCTCCACGCGCTCATCCGGGCCGAGCTTTGGGTGACCCCCGGCACCTTCAATATGTTCCTCAATGACTCCGAGTGGGCCGAACGCCACGGCACCCTCGTCCAGAGTAATTACGTCGCGGCGACGGGTTTCTCGTACGACACGTTCCATTGGCCAAATCAGGAGATATACGGATCGGCCCCGTACGCGATCGACGCGGAGACCGTGGCCGCGGTGAAGGCTCGCATTGACCAGGCTGTCGCAAACCGCGACGTGCTGCACCTGTCGCTTCACTCATGGCGACTGGACACGGCCGGCTACATGACGACAGCGCAGTACACGGAGGTCTGCGACTACATCAAGAGCTACATGGACGCGGGCATGCTCGAAAGCTTGACGGTGCCGGGTGGCCTGTTCGCTCAGCCTCACGGCGAATGGGAAGACCTCATCCGCGAGGGCGACTTCGAGAACCTTCCGTACGCAAACGCGACGTGGGGCCCGTGGTCAGCGACCGCCGCCCCGGTGCTAAAGACCGATGGTGGCGCGGACGGGACCGACAACTACGTCCAGTGTTCGTCTACCAACCGAATCTCCCAGAGCCGTTACAACGTTGCCGACTCAGACGTCGAGAAAGCGCACTACCGTTTCCGCTGCAAGGTCCGCAACTCCACGGGAACCGGCAGCGCCTACTCCGTTCTGCTCCAGGACTCCACCGATCCGGGGCGCTGGCTGGTCTCGCTCTCGGGCGCGGCGGCGACTTCGTGGTCGACGCTCGAACGCTGCGTCACCGTCCCCGCGGGCCTGGATCGCGTCTCAGTCGTATTGCAGTCCTCCGGTGCTGGGTTCATCGACTACGACCAGGTCGAAATGAGGCGACTCTAATGGGCCGAGTAGCACCACGACCGGTCGGGCTCAAGCCCAAGAAACCGCTGTACTTCAACATCGACCCAACAGGCACGGGCGCGTTCGGCTCGGCCAACCAGTTCCGAGGGTCGTTCGTCACCATCGACCGCCCGGTCCTCGTCGACCGAGCGCGTATCCGTGTCAACGCAGGCGGCGGTGCTAACAACATCTCCGTCGCCATCTACAACCGGCAGGGCACCACTCGCCTCACTGCCAGCGGGGCCATCGCTACGCCCGCCAACGGCAACGCCGACGTGGTGCTGCCGGAAGTCTTTCTAGCCCCCGGCGTGTACTTCGTCGGAATGTCGTGTGATTCGATCACGCCCACGTTCGTCACGAACGCGTCGGCTCACGTCAAGGGCGCCGCCCTGACAGCGGGGGCTCATCCGGCGCCAGCAACGGTGGTGGTAGATGACGGGTCAGTCGGGTCGCTCCCGGTGATCGGGCTGTTCCACTCCTAGCCGACCCCCTTGCGCCCGGATAACCCCAAGCGCATACTGCCCCTCCATGAAACAGATACCCGGCGTCGTCATCATCGTCCTGGTCGTGGCCCTGGCCTTCGGGACACTCGCGTTCGTCCGCTACCGCGAGGGCGTCGAGGAGCAGGAGCGCCGCCGCGATACCTGCGAGGGCATGCGTGACCTCGAACAGGCGGTCGCGGGCTACTCGGACGACCGCTGCTGAACCTCCGTCTCCGAGGCGACTTAGCCCCGTAGACTTCCGGGCATGAGCGATGACGCAGGTCTCATCGGGCTGGGGTCCGCCCCCTCCCCCGTGGCAGACGCAGGCTCGGGTCCCTGTAGCCCCTGGATCAACGCGACGGACGTGGAGCAACTGACGGGCTGCACCGACGTTGACGCGGACGAACCCATGATCGAGGTCGCGTCCGGCGTGCTCTACAAGCTGTCTGGCGAGCAGTATCCGGGGGTCTGTTCCACGACGGTCAACCCCGGGGTCTACTGCGGGTGCGGGGACGCGACGGGACCGTGCTGTGCGGGGGTCCGCTACCTCGTGCTCGGGGCGCTGCCGGTCGTTGCGGTCCAGGAGATCAGGCTAGACGGTGAGGTCGTCTCGCCATTCGAGTACCGCCTGCACGGACAACGCCTCTACCGCCTGCCGGACGGGAACAACGTTCGCCAGGTGTGGCCGTGCTGCCGCAGACCCGACCGCGTACCGGACGAACGGATCGAGGTCGACTTCACGTACGGGGAGGCACCTCCGCGCGCGGGCGTTCTGGCGGCTGCGACGCTCGCGTGCGAGCTCCTGCGTGCGACCGGCGAGACGGAGGGCGAGTGCCGTCTTCCGCAACGCGTCCAGACGATCACGCGTCAGGGGATCACGATGGCGATGCTCGACCCCATGGCGTTTCTCGACAACGGGCGAACGGGGATCTATGAGGTCGACCTCTTCCTCGCGTCGTACGTGGAGTCCGCGGGCAAGCGGTCGTCTGGCGTCGTGAACCCGGATACGGTGCGGGCGCGGCGCGCGGAGTCGTCTCCAGCGTAGGATCAGGTGACACAAGGGATGAGCGACCCCAAGGAGGCGCCGAATGGAGACCCCCTGGGCGAACTGCACGACCTGCGGCGAATACCGCCCGGTGTTCGTGCGCTTCGAGCCTGACGGAGCCCCGTACTGCCGCGGGTGCGGTGCACATCGCATGGAGCTGGAGGTCTTCCCCGCTGCCCTAGAAGACGTGCCGATCGTTGACGCAACGCAGGACGATCCGCCCGAGTGAATCTCGCGGCGCTCCTGCACATGGGCGTTCCGCGTCACGGCGCCGGGGCGGAATGGTACGTACATGATCTTCTGAGGTGGCTGGTCAGCCGCGGCCACACAGTGACCGTCTACGTGGCTCGCGGCAAGGACGACCCGTACGAACTTGACGGCGTCCGCTACGTCTCGTCACCGACGATCCCCGATGCCGAAGCGCGCGCTGCCGACCTGCTGGTCACGCACCTGGATATGACGCGGCACACGATCATGCTCGCCCGACGAGTGGGAAAGCCGACTGCCTTCGTCGTGCACAACCATCGCCAGCTAGCGTTTCACCGCGTACGCCCGCGCGACGCTGCGCTCGTGATCTTCAACTCCCGGTGGGTCGCGCGTGCCTCGAAGTGGAGGGGGCCGCAGATTGTCCTTCCGCCCCCGATCCAGGCGTCCCGCTACCAGGTGACCGTAGAGGGCGACGCGATCACACTCCTAAACCTCTCAGAGGCCAAGGGAGGGCCGCTACTGTTCGAGCTGGCCCGAAGGATGCCCGGACGCCGGTTCTTGGCTGTAAGGGGCGCATACGGCCGTCAGGAGGTCCCTGACGACGTGCCGGCCAACGTGGAGGTGTGGGACAACCAACCTGATGTCCGCGAGGTCTACCGGCAGACGCGCCTTCTGCTCATGCCGTCGGCATATGAGTCGTGGGGACGGGTCGCGGTCGAGGCTGCCGCGTCCGGCATTCCGACCATCGCGCATCCGACCGAGGGGCTGCTCGAGTCCGTGGGGCCGTGCGCGATCTTCTGCGACCGGGCCGACCCCGGCCAGTGGACGAGAGCGATCGGCGACTTGGACGACCCGGTCGAGTACCACCGGGCATCGCGTCTGGCAGTTGCTCGTGCGACCGAGCTCGACCCCGTGCCGTGGCTGTACGAGGTCGAGGCGGCGCTACGGGAAGCGGCCGGCGCGATGGTGAAGGCGTGAGCAAAGGCGAGGTCCGCTACGACGAGAAGGGTCCATTCCGTCTCATGGCAAAGGCCGAGGGGTACGTCATGTGCCGCCGACCGGGCCTGATGGTCACCGTGAAGACGGTCAAGGAGTGGGAGGCGTTGTCGCCCGCCCCCGTAGAACCCGAAGAGAAGCCGTGAATCGCTGGCGTCGGTTCCGCCGCGCCTACTACCGGGCGTTCGTGGCGATGCTCCCGTGGCTCGGACACGCGCTCATCCTCATCGGGATCGGCGGTGCGATCGCGACGATCGTCGACAAGCAGAAGACAGCTATCGCCGCTCAGACGCACACGAAGTACGGGTGGGTCAAAGGTCGCCCATTGCGCTTTATACGCGGGCACGCAGCGCGCAAACAGGTCTTTCCGTACCGCGAATGGAGTGAAGCGCTCTACGTCATCAGCGACCAAGGGTACGAGAGTCCGTGCTGGCTATGGCAGGCGCTTATAGACCGTACTGGCTACGGGCGATTCGGCTCGCGAGGCCTGGCACATAGGTTTGCCTACGAGAAGTTCGTGGGACCGATCCCAGAAGGGTTCCATCTCCACCACGAGTGCCATGTGCGCTCCTGCGTCAACCCGGCGCATCTCACGCCGTTGTCCCCCTCGGATCATCTGAGGGGGCACCGGCCACCACCACCCACCTCATGTCCACAGGGGCATCCGTACGATGAGGCGAACACCTACCTGACGCGACAGGGTCGGCGCGTATGCCGGATATGCAGACGCACCTATTTCCGGAACTGGAAGGCCAAGCAACGTGCCAACCAGTAACCTCGCCCTGTGGCCCACGATCCTCAACCTCATCGAGACGGTTCCGCACGAGCGGATTCTGGATGTCGGGCCGGGCTACGGTAAGGGCGCCCAACTCGCTCGCGAGTATCTCAACGTCAAGCCCGAACGGGTCGATGCGGTCGAAGCCTGGCCGGGCTACGTGACCGACCGACTCCAATGCCTGTACGACGCGGTCTACGTGCAGGACGTCCGCACGCTCTCGGACGTGGCCCTCCGGTATTACGACCTGGTCCTGATGGTCGAGGTCCTCGAGCACTTGCCGAAGGAAGACGGGTTCGCGCTCTTGGACCGCATCCCCGGCCGGGTCGTCATCTGTACGCCCGAGACGTTCTTTCCAAACCCGTCGCACCTGCCGCCGACAGAGAAGCATCGGAGCTTGTGGGCCGTGGAGGACTTCGGGGACAGGCTCGAGGTCGATGCAAGCGAACATGGCGGGGTAGTTGTGAGACTGGGCCCTCGGGAGTAGGCTGCGTCCACGAAAAACGCCCGGCGGGTGCGTGAACACCCCCGGGCCGGTCGACCTAACTAGGAGGTCAGACGTGCCAGACGATACCCCGCAGACGATGACCGATGTAGTCGTTACCAATCCGTTCGTGAACCTGTGCCACATGCAGGTCTGCGCGCGACGCGATATCCCGCACGAGACGGTCGAGGTCGTGGCGAACCGCGAGAACCCTTCGGGTACATCGAACGGATGGCGTCTAGTCCTCGAAGGTGGCGACCACCCGCCAGAGTCGTGGCCCGCCCGCTGCTCGGATGATGCGGAACGCGTTCACTATCTGTTGGTGTGCTGATGGGCGACACAAACGCTCTTTCGGAGTTCCTCAATGACCTAGAGCAGAAGGCAAACGCGCTCCCGTGGTCGTCGTGGGAAGCGGTCCCACCGGTCGACGCCGATGAAAACTGGCAGGTCGAAGGACCCGATGGCCTGCTCATCGCGGACTGCTGGCCCGCTATCGATGGCCGAGGCAGGCATGGCGCCGAAGGCGAGAAGATCGCGCAGCACATCGCGGCATTGGATCGCGAGACCGCGCTGGCGCTCGTCGCCGTCGTCAGGGCCGCGCAGAAGTTCAGCAAGGCGTACGAGTCCGGCGCGGATGGTCCCGCGATGTTCGCTGCTGCTGAAGCCCAGAGCGAAGCACTGTCTCGTCTCGAGAAACGAAACGCCCCATGAGCGAAGACCGCCTCCCCACCAAAGAAGACGCGCTCCACTTCCTCGACAGCTTCGCGCAGCAGCTGCGCGACTTTGCCTTCCTGACCGTCACCTACGTCTCGCGCATCACGTCATCGGACGGACTGACGAGCATCGAGGTACAGGCGAAGGGGCCGGGGATCGGGGACGAACCGCCACCCGTCGTGTGGTTGGTGGAAGATCACACCGATGCCAGTCCTCCGCTCGGAGCGTTCGCCTCGCAGGATGCCGCGATCGAATGGCTGAAGGCCCGATTCCCTGACCCGTACCGCGTCACATGGCGCGGGCCCGAAGACGGGGACGAGGATGACAGCGTGTATTTATGGGCCGACTTCGAGGCCGTGCTCGGGTACTCGACCAAGCACATGGAGCGGTACCGCATCTGGTCGGTCCCCGTGGAAGGGATCGAGGAGTGAGCGGGCAAGGCGGCTGGTACTGCTCCGACTGCGGCCAGGTCGTATCGGGGCTCCCATCGGGAATTGTGCGCTGCCCGAACTGCGGTCACCTCGGCCTGCGTGGATTCGTCAACGCGGAACCCGTTCGAGTTCGCTGCCCCGAAGGGTGCGACTGGGAGGGCTGGGACGATGGCGGTGTCAACGATGACCTCGGCCAGCACATGCGCCGCGAGCACTTCACGCCACAATGAGGATCGACTTCCTCGCCTCGGAGCCTCACTACTTCGATCACATTGCTCCGATCTGGGCCGCGTTGCCAGAGGCGATGAGAGGCGGTTTCCACGTTCGGCCCGCGATTGCGCCCTATGCCACTCAGAAAGGCGTTTCGGCCAACACGCGGCTCCTGAGCGCCGCTGAGGGCGGTCCTGTGGTAGTAGCCGGATATGCCGATGTGCGCCGGGTGAAGGGGAGGCCGGTGATCCTCGCGGAACATGGGGTCGGCAACAGATACCGGAACGCCGCCGGCGAGTGGGACCGAAACCCGAGCAATCCCGGAGGCCGCGGTCGCGAGGCCGTCGCGCTGTTTCTGTGCCCGAACATCGAAACGGCCGAGGCAAACCTTGAGGTCTACCCGGACGCGAAAGTCGCTGTGGTGGGTTCCCCAAAAATGGACCGCCATCATCTAGAATCAGCGGGCGCTTTAGGCGCAACTACTAAAGACCTGGGTGCCGAGGGCCAGCGGACGAGCGGAGTGCACGCCGCGCAGACTCCGAAGGCTGGATCACAGGATCGGGGGGCGGGCCACGTAACTCTCGGCCACCCGCCCCTCACAATCGCCCTCTCGTGGCATTGGGATTGCAGGCAGGTCCCGGAGACGCGGTGGGCGTTCCCTCACTTCGCGGATGCCGTTCGGCAGCTCCCCCACGACCTCGGCCCTGACTATCACGTCATCGGCCACGGCCATCCGCGCGCGTGGAGACGCCTGCGAGCCTTCTACGAAGACGCGGGGATCGAACCCGTGGAGGACTTCGAGGACGTGCTGGACCGGGCCGACCTCTACGTCTGCGACACGTCCTCGACCCTGTACGAGTTCGCCTCGACCGGGCGGCCCGTGCTGTGCCTGAACGCGCCGTGGTACAGGTTCGAGGCAACCCACGGGTTGAGGTTTTGGGACGCGTTGCCGGGCGTCCCTGTAGGTGAACCGGTGTGGCTCGCCCGCATGGTCGCTGTGGCGCTCGATCCCGACACAGACGCGCTAGTCGCGAAGACCCTCCGCGAACCGGCCGTACGCCGCGCCTATGCTTTCACCGACGGACGAGCCGCGGAGCGCGCGGTGCAGGCAATCAGGGAGGTGTTCGTTGACGACTGAGGTACAGGAACGCCCAGCGGAGACGGAGTCTGAGCAAGAGGTGATCTGCGCCATCATCGGCTGCCCGTTCTTCGGGGTCGACGAGCGGGGGCCGATCCACCTTCGCGTCGGGGGCGAGGCCGTGCAGGTCCGCGTCTGCACCGAACACTGGGAAGCAATCCTCGGTCCGATCGGTGCGGCAGAGTCCGCGGGAGAGGGAAGCCCCGCGTGACCGACATCCTCAACGTCACCATCAGCGGACACCGCGACCCCGTCTTGTCTCCGATCCCCGATGACGCCGCGCACGGATACGACGAGCAACGCGAGGCCGCGGTTCGAGCGTTCATCGACACGCTTCGCGAGCTCGGGGACGTCATCGACTACGCGCACTTCGGGACCACGCGCGTCAACGTCGACCTCGTGAGCGGCGCGCGTACGGCGATCGTGCCGGAGACCCCGGTCGAGGAGGTTGCGCCGGTTCCGCGGCTCGCGGACGCGCACGGGCCGCAACCGGCAGATCCGTCTGCTCCGGTGGCAGAGGAAGACGGCGGGATCGTGGGGATTCCGTGAGCGGCGCGCTCGACACTTTGTTCCGACTCCCCTACGGTCCAGGGCTGCCGAACTACGGACTGCCCTCGGGCTGTCCGTGTGCCTGCTGTAAGGAAGCAGCGAACCGTTTCTTCCACGAGCGGGTCGACGCGCGTCTGGCGTGTTCGTGCGCGGATCATCCCGAGGCGACCCACTGCGACTGCCGCTACTGTGCGGAAGTCCTCGCTGCGATGGTGCACGCATCGTGAGCGACGGCCTACTCGACTACATCGAAGAACACCCCTCCGAAGACGGAGGCGGGCGCCTCGGCCGAAACGTCGTCTGGCACGACCCGAGAAACCGTCAGTTCGCCGCGCGCGGAACCGTGTTCGCGGAAGACGCTCCGATCATCGACCGCTACTGGGACCGGACCTACGCGTTCGACCAGGGCAACTCCTCGGCCTGCACGATGTTCGCCGCGGCCGGTCTGCTGCACACGCAGCCGTGGCGCGACAGCCTCTCCCGAACCGCGCTACGCGCCTATGACACCGACCGCGAGCGCGTCGCCGGGTACCGCAAGGCGCAGCGGTACGACCCGTGGCCCGGTCAGGAGCCCGCGTACTACGGGTCGAGCACGGACGCCCCGCTAAAGCTTTTACGCGTAGAGCGCCGGATCAGGGAGTGGCGCTGGTGCTTTGGTCTCAATGACGTACTCCGAACCCTCAGTAATCACGGTCCAGTGGCAGTCGGTAGCAATTGGTACTCGGGAATGGACGTGGTCGACCCGAAGACGTGCCGCGTGAAGATCGAAGGCGATATCCGCGGCGGCCACGCGTACGAGCTGTACGCGGTGCGCACGGACACGCGCGAGGTCGAGGTCACGAACTCGTGGGGAAATTGGGGGCCGTGCGCCGGCCGTTTCCGTCTGACCTGGGATGACCTAGAGCGACTGCTGGGTGAGGACGGTGAGGCGTGCACGATCACGCTGTAGATCGCGACTGCGTCTACTGCGGCGCCGACTGCGACCTCCCCGAACCGCCCCACGCGCCCGATTGCCCGATGGTCACGGGCCTGTTCACGATCGAGCCGGATGACCTAGGCCACGAGTGCGTTCACTGCCACGAACGGACGCCGGGGATGGTGTGCGCCAGGTGCGACCACCCGTTCGAGCTAGGCGACACCTACTGCCACCAGGAGACGGACGATCCCGATATCAAAGTGGTGGTCTGCATGATGTGCGCGGTCGAGGCCCCACGAGCGGAGTCACTGCCGTGACCCTCTTCGAGGCCGCAGCGGCCCTCCTACAGGCTGTAGAGGACTCCTGGACCGAGGTCGATGTCCTCCCCTCCCGCCGCTACGTCTCCAATGGCGCGGTCGCCCACGACTGCGAGCAGGCCACCGTCGCGATCCTCCGCACGTACGCCGGGACGCCCTCCGCGCTCGCGTCCGGCCCGACTCAGGGCATGGCGACGCGCACGGCCACCCTGCGCGCGGAGGTGGCCCGGTGCGTCCCATCGACTGACGAAGGTGGCCCGATGCCTTCGGCAGCCGGGATTCAGGACAGCGCTGAGGAGGTCCACCGCGACCACGACCTCCTAATCATCGCGGCCCGCAAGTTCGCGAAGGAATCCGGTTGCGAGGAGGTCATCATCGGTGACGCGCTTCCCTTCGGTCCCGAGGGTGGGATAGCCGGGTGGGGGCTCGAGGTCAGGGCGCAGCTCGGGTGAAGGCCCATGTCTGGATAGTCCCGATCCCCTATGTCCTCACCGAAGGGCAGGCCGCGGCAGCGCAGAACGGTGCTCGCCTGACGCTCGATATTGGGAAGGTTCACCCCGACTTCTACGACCGCGCTGGCCGGGTCAAGGCCGCTATCGGTTGCTACGTGTGCGAGCAACCGTATGAGGAGGCCCGGGGAAAGCCGTGCCCGGGGGAACCGGGATCGTGACCGACTCCTACGTCCGCCTAGACGACGCGGCCATGTCGGACCTCCTGCGCTCGCCCAACGGCCCGGTCGGACGCCACGTTATGGACCTCGGTAACCAGGTCAGAGACCGCGCGGCCCCGAAGGTCGGGGTCTCGCCCGAGGGTCACGGGATCGGAGCGTCCGGCGCCCAGCAGCACCTTCGGGACGCGCTGATCGTCCGGCTTGTGTCCGATGAGAAGGGACCGGCCGCGATGGTCGGAGCCGAACTCGGCCACGCGCTGTTCCACCACGAGGGCACGGCGCCCCACGTCATCCGACCCCGCAACGTCACGTTCCTGCGGTTCCCGACCTCACCGGGGGGCGCGACCTTCGTGTTTGCGAAGCAGGTGAACCACCCCGGCACCAAGCCCAACCCGTACCTCGTGGACGCGGCGCGCGAGCTCGGGCTGGAGGTCCGCCTCGCCTGACCGCTCAGGTCGTATCGTGGTCGCCCTAACCGAGGATGACCGCGAAGGGATTGAGCGATGACCGAGCAGCCTGAGAAGCAGGGCACCCCGATGTGGTTCGAGCTACAGGACGAGAAGTTCCGATGCATCCCCAAGCTCGCCGCCTCTGTGCTCATCGCCCACGAACGGGCTATGTCGGCCGAAGGGGCTGGGCGCGGGATGGTCGTGCTGGCCGAGCTCGACAACTACCTCCGTAAGGCCCTGCTGCCTGAGGAGTACGTGCGGTACCGGACCTTCGCCGATGACCCGGCGCGTGAGATCGAGATCGAAGACATCGGATTCGCGGTCATGGACCTGCACGCGAGGTATCTCGCCCGCCCTACCAAGCGGCCCTCGGACTCACCCGATGGGCCCGGCTCAACTGGGGATACCTCGACGGATTCCTCGCCCTCCGAGGACTCGACCTCGACACCCTCGCCCGCGGAGACGCCCGAAGGTTCCTGAACATCGTCCACGCGCTGATGGTCGAGGACCGGACCTCACTGTTAGACCGCCCCTCGGAAGTCCGCAAAGACCTGGATAGCGCCCTTACAGTAGGCGTCGAAGGGCGCGAAGAGTCGTCGCGCGAGGAGGTGCCTGCCGAGCCGGACCCCGAGACGTGGGGGCTCGACCCGGAGGCCATAGCCGGCCAGGAGCGACTGATGGGGTTCGGTAACCAAGCGTGACGATCATCGGTGAGGCGTTCATTGCCGTAAAGGCGCTGATGGATGACTTCGGCCCCGAGGTCTCGAAGTCGACCGAGGCCGCCGCAAAGGCGGCAGACGACCGCGTAAAGAAGATCCTCACCGGCGCCGGGGTCGCCGTTGCCGCCATCGCCACCGATGCGTCCGTTCAGTGGAAGGCCGGCACGGGCGAGATCATCGAGCGCACCGGGGCGACCGGGGAGGCCCTGGATGACCTCGTGGACTCCATGCGGGACGTCGGGCGGGCCGGGGACGTCGAGTCCAGCCTCGAGACCATCGGGGCCGTCACCGCGCTCCTGGCCCAGCGTCTGGAGCTCACGGACGAACCGCTCGAACGGCTGACCAAGCAGATCGTCCAGCTGTCGGAGGTCACCGGGGGCGACGCGGCAGCGAACACCACGCAGATCATCGACCTGTTCCAGCGGTGGAACGTGCCGACCGAACGTCAAGGGGAACTCCTCGACTACCTGTTCGCGGCTTCCCAGAAGGCGGGCGTCGGGATCGAAGTCCTGATCGGTGGGTCTCATGCCGCGAAGCGCGTCGCCGATGCTCTGGGGCTGAGCCTCGAGGACATGATCGCCGTGCTGGCGAACATCGAAGCTGGGGGCGGTAACGCCGGGAAAACGCTGGCCGCGCTGTCGATGGGGTTCTCGCGGCTGGCGGGCAACACCAAAAACCCGGAGGCCGCGCTCGAGCGCGTGGCCGAGCGCATCCGCAACGCCGAGTCCGATACCAAGGCGCTTCAGATCGCGGTCGAGGTCTTCGGCACGCGCTCAGGTCCCTTGCTCGCCGGGTTCTTTCGCGGCAGCGCGAGCGACATCGAGGGATTCAACGCCTCCCTCGGGGAGACCTCTGGGCGGATCGACGACGTACGCGAGCGCACGATCACGTTCTTCGACCGCCTCGGCATCCTGCGTCGTCAGGTCGGTTCTTTCATCGGGCCGGTAGCGGACGAGCTCGCGGTCGTGGCGACGATCGTCACGGGGTTCGGCCCCGCTGCAGCGGGGATCGGCGCGGTCGCCACTAAGTTCCGCTCCGTGCGGTCGGAGGTGCAGGCACTTCAAGGGTGGTTGCAGGCCGGTGGGGAGACGATGGGGACCACCGCCGCCGCGGCGAACGTGCTCGGTGCCAAAACAGGGGGGATCGCGCTCGGCGCGGGCGCCGCGATCCTCGGCCTCGGGGCGCTGGTCACCTTCCTCAACGCCCGTCACCACGCGGCGGTTCAAGAGGCGCGTCAGGACATGGATGACCTTGCCTCATCGTTGCAGACCGCTGCGGCATCGGGTCCCGCGGCCGTACAGCGCATCGCCCAGGACCAACTCGACCGGACGCTCGAGGCGATCGAAGCGGTACGGGGCGACGTCAACGAGGACATCGCCGCTCAGTTCGAGGGCGATGAAGCGGGGCTAGCCGCGTTCAGAAAGGAAGCGGCCCTCAGCACCCCAGAGATCGAGCGCATGGCCGAGCAGGTCGCGGCGCTCCGTCAGGAGGCTCGGGCGCTCGGCGGTGACCAGCGGGTCCAGGCATCAGCGCAGGCAGACGTCATTGCCGCGACCCGCCAGGCGGCTATCTCGTCCGCCCTGTACGGAAAGAGCTCGGAGCAGGCCCGCATTCAGGACGAGCGGCGGGTCGCCGCGATAGACGCCCTGATCGATGCCTACGGAGGCGGCAAGGGCGCGGAGGAGGCGCTAGCGGGCGCCACGGGGGAGGGAGCCGAAGCCGCCGATGATGCTGCTCAGTCCGAACGTGAGCTAGCTCGAGCCCGTCGCGAACGCGCCGACGAGACGCGCAACGCGCGAGACGCAGAGCTCGAAGCAGCCGGCGGAATCCTCGGCGTCATCGGGGCCATCTATCAGCAGCGCGACGCCCGTCAGGAGCTTGCGGCAGCCGAGGAAGAGGTCAACCGCCTCCGGGCCGAGGGCAAGCAGGGTACTGACGAGTTCTCGGCCGCAGAGCGAGACCTGCGTGACGCTCGCCTCGACGCTCTTGAGGCTGCGCGCGGGACCAAGGAATCGGCGGTCGGGCTGAGCGACAGCGTCAGGGACTCCGTCGCGAACTACGACGAGGCCCGCAAGCGCATCGCCCGATGGGCCGGGCAGATGAATCTCTCCCGTCGCGAGGTCGATGAACTGGCCCGACGCGCGGTTGGTCTGGCCCGCAACGTCGATGAGGTCCCAGAGGAGAAGGACATCCGCTTTCAGGCGCCAGGGTTGTTCGAGAGGAAGAACGAGGTTGAGGAACTAGATGCCGCGCTCGACCGCCTGCCGCGCACGAAAACGATTTCGTTTCAGCAGGTCGGCCTGAGCACAATCCTCTCCGCTGTGGACGCTGTGGAAGACGCCTTCGCACGGGTGGGGTCCGCGAGCCCCACGTACGGCCCGCCCTCTCCGTCATCGAGTGGTGGAGGTGGCGGAGGTGGGGGCGGTCGCAGGCCACCGGCCCAGGCACAACGATCGGTCTTCCGTATCGATCTCGATGGGCGGACAATGTCGCGCGAGATCACTGCTCGTCAGGGCGAGAATCGCATCCTTCTCGGGGGCCTGCAAGATGCCTGAGGTTCTGCGGACTATCAACGTGAATGGGTCGGTACGTCTGAACCTCAACGGCGAGCACCCGTCGCTCGATGGGTCGATCACGCTCGGGGAAGGACTCGACTGGGGGACGCCGGATCTGCGCGAGACGCTGCTCGGAGCAGCCGCGGGGGACCTGGGCGAGCAGCAGTCGTCCGCGACGCTCGGCAACGCAACCGCCACCATTCCACTGATCCTCAAGGCGAACGACGGTCTGTACTCGACGCTCGTCGACCTGCACTCCGCGGTCGCGGGCGAGTTCCTGTTGGACGGCGGAAACATCATCGAATGGCAGGCCGATGAGTCGGTGGACGAGACGCGCATCTACATCCTGCGATCGGTTCCGCCCCCCTTGCGACGCGGGCAACGCGTAGCTCCTCACTGTCTGCCGGGCATCGACCCCGAGGCGTACCTGATCCTGACGCCCAAGCGGTTGCCGTTGGTCGACGGCCCCGTGAACGTCCTGTAGACGGTGGCGTACGAGGGAAAGCGGACGCCGTTCCGCATCGTCATTGAAGGGCCGGGTGGCACGCGCACGCTGCCAAAGACCGATCCCGAAGTCGAGCTCGTGTACACCGGCTTACCGGAAGTCCAGGACCAGGCCCTAGGCGGGACGACGGATATTTCCTTCGCGCTCCCGGGATCGGAGGTCATCGCTCACCCCACGGTCTACGCGCAGGGCCAGCGCGTGCTCGTGTTCGACGACGATGACGGGGGCCGCTGCATCGGTGGTGGCGAGATATCGACGCCTCCCCAGCCCGGCACCAACGGCATGACCGTCCACGCAGACGGCGACGGCCAAAAGCCGATGCGGATGCAGGACCGCCCGATGGTGTGGCTCACCTACGAAACCGAAGGCGTGCAGCCAGCGGGTGAAAGACCGTATCGGTACCCCGTCAACGATCAGATATTCGCTCGCCTGGACGGGCGCGACATCGAAGCCGGGTGGCGTCGCAAGGAGATGTTCAAGCGCAACGACCTCGGCAACCCCGGCGAGTGGCGCAACGGAATGATCGACCGCCTCTACGGCGAGGACATAAACCAAGTCGTCTTCGAGCTGAAGAAAAAGCGCAACACCTCGAACGCGGTGTGGAGACTTCACCGCCGCGCGACGGACGGAACGCTGACGCTCATAACGACGATCGACCTGTCGAGTTCTGGGCCGGCGGACGGGACGACCATCACCGTCAACGTCGGCGGCAACCCCGATGCCCTGTACTGGCAGCTCGTTCGCCTTGACGAAGGCGTGCACACGCGGGCTTTTTGGTCCCGGATCGAAAACCGCCGCATCCTCTGTCGGGCCGACCGCGAGGACTACCCGGCATCGGCAGTCGTCCGGGACATCGGGACCATCCTCGGAGACGACCTGTCGGGAGTCGTGGACTCCGAGCGCATCGCCATGCCGCTGGACGCGCGCGGCACGTCGATGGGGGACGTCCTGACCTCCATGTCGGCGCTCACAAACCGCCCGTGGACCCGCAGACGAAGCACAGACGGCACAACGGTGGAGATGCGGTTCCGGCCGTGGCTGGACCGGATATGGGACCTGACCTCCGACTACTACACGCTGGTGAAGGTTCCGCTGCCGCGCTTCAACGTCGTAGCGATACCCGTCCGCAGGGAAGGCGGCGAGTCGGACTGGGTGAGGGAACGATGCGATCCCACACTCGACTTCGCTCCCAACGACGCGATCGTCAAGCGCATCCCATTGTCGGAACCGCTGCCGGACGAAGCATGGGGGCGCGCGATGGCTCGCAACTTCGCAGACGAGCTCGCTCCCGAACGGTACGAGTACCGGCTGACGTTCGATCGCGTAGAGGACCCGGACAACCCGGGGGTCGCGGTGGCGCCCACGCGCGTCAACGGCGGGCACGTCGTACGCATCCCGGCCGAGGACAACCTGCACGTCCGAGTCGGAAGCGTCATAAAGCGCGACGACGGTACGTGTGAGGCAACCACTAAGACCGTCACGGACGGGGAGACGGGCCACCCGTGGATCGATCGCATTATCAAGTCCCGGACGCTCGCGCTCGCACGCGGCAGAGGCAACGCGTGGGCATCGCTCGTGTTCTTCGACCTCGAGCGCCCCAAGGTGCTGGGCAATCCCACCGTGGCGTTCCGCGAGACGGACGTACGCGACGGCCTGTGGGACGGAGATCTCATCTTCGATTACGTGCTGCCGACCGAAGACATCGACGGCAACGGCACGGCCATTCGCGCGGTCATCGGCGAGATGATCTACGTGGACGGGGACGGCGTCCCGATACCCGGCTTGGAGCCCGACAAAAAGCGCATCGACCGCAAGAATCTCGACGACCCGGAGGCCGACCTTCCGACGCGCATGGTGTGGCGCAGGCTGAGAAGGCCTCACCAGTGGAGACCGCAGGTCAGAGGATGGGCCGAGGACTACTTCGGAGAGAGATCGCGGACGACTGCGTACGGGCCTGTTCCTCCGGTCCTTCCGCCGCGCGCAGGGCCCCCGACTCCGACCGTCGCGGTGGACGTGGACGCGAACCGCGTGACCGCGAGGTTCGCCGGGATCGACGACGCCGATCGCACGGAAACGGCCAAGGGCCGGCCGATGCTCGACCGTAAGGTCCGCTGGGTCTTCGCCGAGCTCTACAAAAACGGGGTCCTGGTAACGGGGTCGCGCAGGCGATTCCAGGACGATGAAATCTCATGGAGACGCCTGGATACCGGCAACCACACATGGCGGGTAGACGCGTGGACGGTCGACCGCTACGAAACGGCATCGGCAGTCGGGACGAACTCCAGCACGCGCGCCCGCCCGACGGCCCCATTGTTCGCCCCGTCCCTGGACTTCAAGCGTGGAGGACGTAGGGGGCTGCGCGCGAAGGGCACGGTGCCTACCGGGTACGCATCGGGTGACTCGCGCGACATCGGCGCGTACGTCCTCCAGCTCCAGTCCGAGCCGAAGAACCCCGTGGACTCAGACGAGAAGCAGCGGCTGGTCATCGACCTCGAACCCGGCGACACTGCATCCGCGCAGTCCGGGCTATGGGAGGAGTTCATAAAGCCGGGCCACAAGTGCCGGGCGCGGTTCGCAGTGCGCGACAACGACTCGGGGAAGCTGTCGACGTTCGGCCCGTGGTCAAATCCCCCGGTCACCGCGATCCTGAACAAGAAGCCGGGCCCGGTCACGAACAAGCGACGTGAGGGCGGGCCGCGCTGGGTGGAGTGGTCGTGGAATCATCCAGTCGCCTGGGACGATGGCACGACGGACGGATGGTCTGCATCGGAGGTCCCGGCGTTCAAGGGCAACGTCCGGCAGTTCGGCGTGCTCAACTCCGACAAGTCGTTCACCTACAAGGACTCGACTACTCATCGAATCAAGGTCCCGGCGGGTTCCGGTGGCTGGACGTGTGACGTTGAGCCCTTGGGTTGGGATGAACTGTCCGGCACCAACGACGGGGACGTAACTGCTGTCGCGGAGGCGGGGTTGCAGGTCGGGTCCGCGGACATCACGGACGGCGCTATCAACGCGCTCCGCATGTTCTCCTCGGTCGGCCCTATCGAGATCGTTGGCGCGCTCCCGGTGACCGGAAACATCGACGGCCGCACGGCGTTCCTAACGTCTGACCGCAAAATCTATCGGTACTTCGCGGCAGCGACGCTGATCGGGGGCGTGAGCTACGGGCCGGGCTGGGTGCGCGCGTCGGACGGTGGCGACCTCGTTGCGGCGACGATCACGGCCGACAAACTCAACGTCGGGACCCTGAGCGCGATTACGGCGAACCTCGGGACCGTGACCGCGGGGTTCATATCGGGTATCGACATCGTCGCAGCGACCTTCCGGTCGGCGCCCGCGGGAGGGTTGCACATCCAGCTAACTTCGGGGGCGATTCGCTTTCACTACAGCAACGGCTTCTTTGCCCAGCAGATCGCATTCAACGGCTCCCGCATCGTCCATGAGGTGGATATCGGCGGCGTGACGGGACCAGAGATTCAGGCCGCCTTGCTCACTACCGTTGCCCCCCAGTGGTCGTCGGGACTCTCGGGGACCACGAGCCTAGGGTCGCTCCCCAACGCGGCGAGCGGGGCGGCCCCGATCGGCTGGGTACGCGTTATGCGCGGCGACGGGACGACCGGCCGAGTGCCGATGTATACCTAGGCCGATGCCCCCCAAGCCGAAGAAAGCCCGCCCCACGAAAGACGCGTGGACCAAGGCGTCGGTAGACCTCCAGGAGCTCGCGCGCGATGGTGCCAGCCCGCAGAAACTCGCGCAGGGGCGCGAACGCATGGAGGCCGCGCAACGTGACTACTGGGACCACGCGAAGGAACTGGCGCGAGCATTCGTGGCCGGGACCGTGACGCACGAGGAGGTCGAAGCCGCCGGCGTGACCCTTGACGACCTCACGGAAGCACAACGCATGATCGTCCACGACTACGAACCCCCGATGGCAGACCCCGAAGACGAGGAGAAGACCGATGCAGATGGGTGACGAGATGACGGCAGCGCTCCTCATGGACAAAATCGCGTCCACCCTCGGCCACCAGCTCATCGAGCTACACAGCCGGGCGATCCAGGTGGAAGTCGCGCAACGTCAGGCCGAAGCCGACCGCGCACGAATCGCCGAGCTCGAGCAGGAGGTCGAAGACCTGCGCTCCGAGCTAGAAACAGCAGAGGACATCAGGGAAAACGACCGTCTAGAGGACCGCGAAGCGGAAACCCTCGGTTAACTCGCCTTGCCGTGGGAACATGCGGCCATGGACTTCCTTCAGGCTAGGCACTATACGAACACCGACGGTCGCGAGATCGACCTACTCGTCATCCACGATGCGGAGTTCCCGGAGAAGCCGTCCGCGGCCGAAGACCTGGCCAGGTTCTTCGCGACCACCGAGCGGGAGGCATCGGCCCACATCAGCATCGACAACAACTCGATCGTCCGATCCGTTCGTGACGAGGACATTGCGTGGGCGGCCCCGGGGGCCAACCACGACGGGCTACAAGCGGAGTTCGCAGGCGTGGCCGCGCAGCGCAAGCCCGAATGGAAAGACGACTTCTCGCACGCGATGCTGTTCGACATCGGCGTCCCGCAATTCGGCAGGTGGGCCGAGGCGTACGAGATCCCGGCTCAGTTCCTGGACGCGAACGCCCTGAAGGCCCAGCGTCGCGGGATCACGACTCACGCGCAGGTGTCTATCGCGTTCCGCTTATCCACACACACCGACCCCGGCGCGGGGTTCCCGATCGCGAAGTTCGTGGCCGAGGTGCGCAAGTTCCGCGGGGGCAAGGCCGATGACGGACGCCCCGAGCGCCGCCCGCTGGGGACCATTCGCCTCAACGATGTCGGCTGGCTGGTCAAAAAGGCCCAGCGTCACCTTCGGGTCCACGGATTCCCGGGAGCGCACGTTGCCGATGGGGAGACGCGCGACGGGCGGCGCATCTTCGGCGGCGCGACCGAGAAGCTGGTCCGGGCGTTCCAGCGCAGTCGCAACCTCACGGTAGATGGCGTGATCGGCCCGGAGACCTGGCGCCGCTTGCAGGCGTAGCGGGTATCACCGCGTGAAATTCGACCTCACGATCGTGGTCGTTGCGCTCATCGGGGCCGTGGGGCCGACTGCGCTCGTCATCGCTAACTCGCGGGCGCGCAGCCGCGAGAAGGCCGAAGATCGGGCGTGGCAGGAGCGACGCGACAAGCAACTGAAAGAGGACAGCGACGAAGTGCGGCGAGTCGCGGCGGAAGCGACCAGGGCCGCCCAGGCATCGCAGGCAGCCATCGCAGCGGGCACGGAGCAGGTCGTCGCCGCGTCATCGCAGGCGGCAGCGACACTCGTAGCATCCAACAAGGAAGTTGCAGAGCACGTCGCCGCGGCGTCTCAGGCGCAGGGCGAAAAGCTCGAGGCCATCCATACCCTCGTCAACTCGGCGATGCTGCGTCAGATGGGCGTGCTACGCAGCGCGCTCGAATCGAACGTGCAAAAGAGCAAGGCGGCCTACGCAGGGCGCCAGCCGACCGCCGAGGAGCTTGCCGAGGTCGAGACGATCCAAGCGCAGATAGACCAGCTCAAACGGGACATGGAGGAGCTAGAGGCTGCCACCAAGTTCGCCAACGCAGCCGAGGACTACCGAGCGTCGCGGACGACCCGTTGACCTGGGACAACCTCGAGCGCATCGCGCTTCTGCTGGTCGCGGCGGCCGCGGTCATCGGGTGGATCGTCATGGCCGCTCGCAGAGGTGGGTTTCAAGCGGCGTCCGAGGCGGCGGCCGGCTGGAAGTCGAACGCCGAGGCCCAAGAGGCGAAGGTCGCGCAGCTGGAGGCTCGTCTCAGCGAATCCGAAAGCGACAGGTCCCTGCTCACCGGACGCGTCGACGAGCTGTCCACGGCGAATGAGCAGATGCGGGCGCTGCTCATGGGCGAAAGCGTGCCGGACGCGCTGGGACAGGCTCTGAACGCTATCTCTGATGGCGTCGTGGAATACCTCGACCGCCTCATGGCCGGGCTCAACCAGCGTCTGGACGCGCACCTGAAGATCCACACGGCGCTTTTGTCGACCATGGAGACCGCATACCTGGAGCCGATCCTTAGCCGCTTGGAGCGACGCTCCACCGATCAGCCCTTCGAGGGCAAGGACAGGAGGCGACGCTAGGTGGACAGAGACCGGTTGCAGATCATCTCGACGTTCCTCGTGACGATGGCGCTTTTGCTGTTCGCCTACCTGCTCGTGCTCAGGGCCATCGACCTCGCGCTGGAGTCCGAACGCGTCAGCCCCGAGACCCTGACGGTCGGCATCATGGGGTTCGCGAACTTGATCCTCGTCGCGGTAGTCGCGCGGTGGCTCCAGCAGGGGTCCCAGCAGCAGGCCGAGAAGCAGGCCGAGAAGATCCAGGAGGCCATCGCGACCGTCAAGGCCGAGACTCCCCCACCATAGAAGGCCCCGTCAGAGCCATTGTCCGGCCCGCTACGGCGTCGTGAGGTAGCGTCCGGCGCATCCGGTAGCCCGAAGGATTCGGAGCCTCTTACGCGCTCACGTAGGCGGTGACCGAGCTTGAGGGTGATGGGGGCCGGGCGCGGTGGGTTCTATCCCTGGCCGACCAGCCCGCCCCCTTCCGGAATATCCGTCAGAAGTTCGCGCTCCGCGGGTAGCCTGTCGGGCATCCGGCCTGCCGGGGCAATGTCGGGACTTCGGCTCCACAAGCACGGATTTCCCGCGCCCCGGCTGGGCCGGAAATTCTTTCTCGGAAAGCCGCTTAGGGGAATTACAACTGTGTCATTCTTCCTCTCGTGGAGCCGACCACCTTTACCACCGCGGAAGCCTGTGCGTTGACGGGCGTGGACTCGCGGCGCCTGACGGAGTGGATCGGGCGGGGCCTCATCCCTGGGCAGAAGCCCAAGCGTCAGGGCTCGCCGGGCAAGGAGCAACGGCGGTACACGTTTGCGCAGATCGACCGGATACGGGAGTTGAAAGCGCAGGGGCGCAAGAGAAGTAAGCGCACCCCGACCCCCTCGCCCGAGGGGTTGCTGTCCACCCAAGAGGTCTGCGATCTCACTGGCGCGACATACCGGCAGGTCACGTACTGGGTGGATCGTGGCTACGTGAAGGCAGAGCGGCGCAAGCCTCCGGGTGTGAAGATCGCGTTCTTCTTCGATCAGATCGCTGTGGAACGGATTCAGCGCCTCAAGGCGGCTTCCGATGAGCGTCGCAAACGCCTCGATGAGCAGGTCGCGTCGTGAGCATCGTCCGCGTAGCAAAGCGCGAGCGCTACGTCATCATCGATAAGACCGGGCTTGAGGACGCAGACCTTTCGTTCCGGGCTACCGGCCTGTTGTCCTACCTGCTGTCGAAGCCGGACCACTGGACGATTTCCTACCGGGCATTGGCCGAGGTCAAAAGAGAGGGCGAGCACGCTGTACTGACGGCCCTGGCCGAGCTTGAGGAAGCGGGCTATCTCAAGAGGCACCGCAAGCAGAACGCGAGAGGCCAGTGGGAGTGGGAGCAGGTGCTCTATGAGTGCCCGACCTGTCTGCCCGAGGACGAGGCCGTGCCGCAGGAATCCCTGCATGGCGCGACCAGCACAAACGCAGAATCCCGAGACGCGGATACCCCTTCAGGGAAAAGCGCGGCTCATAGTGAAGAAGGATCAGTGAAAACTGACAGTGAAGAAACAGATACGTTCGCCCACTTCTGGAGCCTCTACCCGACCCGCAACGGCAAGAGGCTCTACCGCGCAAAGGCAGAAGATCAGTGGAAGCGCCTTTGTCCTCCTGAGCGCGATCGGGCTATCGCCGGGGTTGAGCACTACCGGATCGCGTGTGGTACCGGGATCACCATCGCGAAGGACGCGTTCCGCTGGCTGCGCGACAAGGCGTTCGAGGACTGGCAGACCCCGGCCACCCCCGATGCATCGACCAACGGCCACCGCGGCAGACGACCGCCTCACCGAGTAGATGACGCGTGGGTCGGGGTGGAGGAGACGGTATGAGCTTCGCCGTCGATCAGTTCGCGGGCCCCGGCGGGTGGGACGTGGCGTGCCGCGAGCTCGGGATCGAGGTCGTGGGCTACGAACTCGACCAGACCGCGTGCCAGACGCGCACGTTGGCGGGACTGCGGACGGTGCGAGCGGACGTTGCGGCCGTTGCCCTGACGGAGATTCGTTACCCCGTTGAGGGGCTGATCGCGTCGCCTCCGTGCCCTGCGTTCTCGAGCGCCGGCAAGCAGGAGGGCGTGAAGGACATCCCGAGCCTCCTGTCGATCGCGAGACACCTCAACGCGGCGGATCCCGACCATGATGAATGGGCACCCGTTTGGGATCGGTGGGTAGCTCTTGGCCGACCCGACTGGCACCATCCCGAGTCCCCGCTTGTGCTCGAAGTCCTCCGATGGGCACATCACTTCCGACCGCGCTGGATTGCGTGCGAGCAGGTGAAGGAAGTCCTGCCGTTCTGGCGGGCCGCGGCCGAGACCTTGCAGCGATGGGGCTACCGGACCTGGGCGGGCATCCTAAATAGCGCGGACTACGGCGTCCCCCAGACTCGTCGACGAGCGATCCTCATGGCGTCTCTCGATCGACAGCCGCACGCACCGAACCCCACGCACCACGACCCGCGCAAGGGCCTGCCGATGTTCGGGCTGCCGTGGGTGAGCATGGCCGAGGCGCTGGGATGGGCAGAGGCGACCCCCGTGAACACCGGTCACGGTCAGGCGCCGATAGCAGACTCGGGGCAACCGGCGCGGACGGTCGTTCACGCATCCCGGTCGTGGCTCCTCCACACCAACCGCGACCAGCGAGAGGACGGGTCGCGTCAGACGCGACCCGTTTCCGAACCGGCGCCTGCGCTCACCGGAAAGTCGGGAGGCCAGTGGAAGGTCACGACGCGCGGAGACGCACGACCGCAGGACGCATTCGACCCAGAGGAGCGCCCGGCGAAGACGGTCACGGGTAAGGAGGGCTGGACGGTCGAACGCCCGGCTACGACAGTCTGTGGGGACGCCCGAATCGGGCGTCCCGGGCACAAGGACCGCGAAGGTGGCGAGGCGCAGTTCGAGAAGGACTCGATCAAGATCACTGTGCGAGAGGCGGCGATCCTTCAAGGATTCCCGCCCGACTACCCGTGGCAGGGAACGAGGACAGCACAGTTCCGCCAAATTGGAAATGCAATTCCGGTGGGCCTGGCGAAAGCAATCCTAGAAGTGCTAGTGGGGGAGGCGGCAGATGCCGCAGCGGTATAAGAAGCGGAAAATCGCGGGGAAGACCTACAGCGAACACAGGCTCGTCATGGAGAAGAAGCTCGGGAGACCGCTTCGCGCCGATGAGGTCGTGCATCACATTGACCACGACCGCTTCAACAACGATCCCGACAACCTCACGGTTATGTCGCACGCCGAGCACTCGGCGCTGCACAACAACCGGTACCCACGGGTCAAGGTATGCGAGACGTGTGGGAAGGAATACGAACCGGCACCCACCAAGCGCGCTCGGTCGAGGACGTGCTCGCGGGACTGCTTGCGGGCCTTGCAGTCGAAGATCGCGATCGAGAACAACGCCGCAAGTAGGTTGCCGTGGAACGCGTAACCGAGGGGGCCGAGCGTGTCGCCTGACCCCCAGCACATCGGCACAACGGTCGAGCAAGTTCGGGAAAGCCTCAACAGGGCCCGGGGGCGCAGGAACCTCCCCCCGCTCCCGGTCCCTACTCCCGAAGACCTCGAACGCATCGCGGCCGAGGAAGCCGAACGCGACCGGCAGATCGCGCTCGAGCACGTTTTGAGCTTCGTACCCGACCAGTTCGCGGACGCGACGATCGACGACTTCCCGGCGCGCGTGCAGAAGATCGGACGCGCGTGGATCGAAGACCCCGCGTTCATCGGCGGGCTGCTAATCCTCGGGCCACTCGGAACCGGTAAGACGCGGCTGCTGTGGGCGCTGTACCGCGGGCTCGCGATGAACGCAGGGCCGCGAATGCGCGTCGCGAAGGTCGTACGCATCATGCGCGAGCTCAAGCCCGGCGGCGAGGAAGCCGACAACCCCACGGCTCTGGCACGACTGAGAGACGTTCCGATCCTCGCGCTCGATGATCTCGGGGTCGAAGAACACACGGCCTGGGAACGCTTAAGGCTCTACGAACTGGTCGACGCGCGTTACGAGGCGAACCTACCGACGCTGGTGTCCTCGAACCTGCCGGTGCGCGATGACCGGCTCAAGGCGCGCGAGAAGCAGCTCGGTCATCCGATCCCCGCGCTGGAAGACGCGGTGGGCGATCGCGTGGTGTCGCGGTTGGTCGGGACGTCTCAGGTGATCCAGCTGGTGGGTAGCGACCGGAGGCGGGCGAAGTGACCTGCCGTCTGATAGAGCGACTTGAGCAGTCAGAGTGCCCGGGCTGCCGTGACGCGGCGAAGGAGTTAGAACGCCTGCGCTCAATCCGCCACGCGCAGCAAGCAGAGCTGAAGTCCCTAAACAAGAGGCTAGGTGCCCTGCGGAAGAAGTACGTCGCGCTCGGCGGACACCTGCCTAAGCAGCGCCGTAAGGTCGCTCGGAGACCTCGAAGGGCAAGCCTCGCCACGGAGAGGCGGTGTGCTCGTGACGCATCGCAGTAAGAAGCCGAAGGTCGCGGCCGAACGGCAATGTGGCGAGCTTTCACCGTTCACGCGCCGAGGGGGAGACATTCGCTGTGTCCTAAAGAAGGGTCACAAGGGACGCCACCGTGCCCGCAATCTCCACCAGTGGGAGCGCCGGTGAGCACCTGCAACCGCGAAGACTGCGTGAACGGCTGGATCTTCGACCCCGAGACGAACAAGGCCCTTGACCGCTGCCGCGTGTGCGACCCGGACTACGTATCACCCGAAGAACGTGACCGCATCCGACGCGAGGAGCGCGAGGTCAAGGCGCGCCGCGCGGAGAAGCGCAGGCGCGCGGAACTAGGCGAGGCCACCAAGCAAGAGACCGAAGAGCTAAGAGGGTCGCTGCCGTACAAAGACTGAGAAGGGACTGAGCGAATGGCAGGCGGAAACCGCTACTACTTTTTCAAGCGCGACGGCGTGAACAAGCGTTACCTGCGCGTGACGACGATCATCGACCTCGGGATACCGAAGCCCGCGCTCATCGGGTGGGCGGCGCGCGTCACGGCAGAGGCCGCGTACGACGGGATCGCGACGCTGTACTCGTTCCAGAAGCGCGATGACCGCGAGGCCGCGGTCGACTGGTTGAAGAGCCAGCGGTTCCGCAAGAAAGAGGAAGCAGCGCTCAAGGGCACGCAGATTCACACGGCGATCGAGGCGTACAAGCTCGGCCGGCCATACCCAGGGGTCCCGCGAAACGTGCGCCCGTTCTATGACGGGTTCCTGAGGATGCTGAACGACCAACGCCCGATCGTTCTCCAGACGGAGGCGAACGTCTTCAATGACAAGCGCGTATACGCGGGGACGCTCGACACGATCATGGTGTGGCCGAACCTGCCGAAGACGCTGGCTGCGCGCGGGATCGACGTCGAGGAGTTCTACCCGCAGCCGTGGAAAGACCCGCGGGGCCCGGTGCTCGTAGGCGACTACAAGTCGGGCTGGATATACCCGGAGGTCGCGTTGCAACTGACGGGGTACCGAAACAGTGAGTTCATCGGCGGGCCCGATGGCGCGGTGTACGAGATGCCGGAAACCGATGGCGGGATCGCGATCGCGCTGCGCCCGGGCTACACGGAGGTCATCCCCGTTGAGACCAGTGAGCGGGTGTGGAACGCGTTTCTGTTCGCGTACGAGATCGCGCGCTGGCAGGAGGACATCTCGAAGAACGTCATCGGCAAGCCGCTGCTCATCTACGAAGCCCCCCCCGGGCCCGAGAACCCCGACGACCTCGTCAAGCAGATAGGCGAGCTATGGGACCGACTGGCCGCGGCAGAGGCCGAACTAGCCGACCCCCTGCCCGAGTACAAGGTCGCGACGTCAGGCCGCGGCGCGGACCCCAAGCGGCACGCGATCGCAGACCCGCCACCCAAGCATCAGTCAGGCAAGCAGTACGCGGCGCTGTGCGGGGGACAGGTAGCGAAGCCCGATGACAATGCCGAGACCTTCAACCCCTACGGGCGCAACGTGTGCGGGACGTGCGCGGCGAAGGCG
>Ga0272482_10000019_pt1 | contig 56448 bp, 49 predicted proteins | sample RVTome_8_FD_192427 | JGI IMG/M metagenome (GOLD analysis project Ga0272482, IMG submission 192427) | Soil microbial communities from uranium-contaminated site in the Upper Colorado River Basin, Wyoming, United States - RVT160D0 (version 2) ...
TCTTCGTCGGCTACAAGACGGCTGACGAGCTGGGCCGGCTGTCGTACACGTTCGACCTGCCGCCGAGCGCCAAGAAGGGCAGCACGCACGTGGTCTACCTGGACAGCCCCAACCAGCAGATCACCAGCCCGGTCATCACCGTAACGAAGTGACGCGCCGTGGGCCCGCCGCACCAGCCGTGGCGGGCCCACGCGTGTCCATCCTGGACGGAGGTCCGGTGAGGCTCGCTCTCGCCGCCACCGCGGTCGCCGCGGCGGTCCTGTTACCCGCCGCCCCCGCGGGCGCACACCCCTTCGGACCGCCGTCGACCGCGCGGGTCAGCGCCGACGGCTCGCGGGTCGCCGTCGCGTGGCTCGCCGCCGAGGACGACTGGGTGGCGCTCGGCCGCCACGTCGGCGCTTTCGAGGCGGCGAGCCCGGACGTGACCGGCGCCGAGATGCTGCGCCGCTCGCCGGGCGTACGCGACTACCTGCTCGGCCGCATCGCGGTCAGCCAAAGTGGACAGCGGTGTGCGGGCGACCTGACCTCGCTGGAGGACGTGCTGGCGCAGGGGGCACGGCTCACCTTCGACTGCCCCGGCCCGGTCGTCGAGGTCGACATCACGGTGACCGCGCTGACCGACGTCAACGACGCGTACCGCACGGTGCTCCGCGCGGACACCCCCGCGACGCCCGACCAGGCGCTCTTCACGGCCGCCGCGCCGACGCAGCATGTCACGTTCGACGCCTCGGGTGGCGGTGGCGTGCGGCGTTCGGTGGTCACCATCGCCATCGGGACGGCTGCGGTACTCGTGCTGGGTCTTGTCGTCATGGTCGCCCGTCGGCGGCGAGCATGAGCGCTTTCGACGACCGGCTCGTCGCGCTCTTCGACGGCCGCGCGGTCTTCTGGCTCGCGCTCGTCACCGCCCTCGCCGTCGGCGCCGCCCACGCGGTCGCGCCCGGGCACGGCAAGAGCGTCACCGCCGCCTACCTCGTGGGCACGCGCGGCCGCTATCGCGACGCCCTGCGCCTCGGCCTGATCGTGGCGCTGATGCACACCTTCTCGGTGCTGGTGCTAGCGCTGGTGTGGGTGGGCCTCTCCGGCGCGGCCAGCCTCGGCACGGAGACGGTCACCGCGTGGATGCAGGCGGCCGCGGGCGTGGTGGTGATCGCCGTCGGCGCCCACCTGCTGTGGCGGCAGGTCCGCAGGCGCCGCCATCATCATCACCACCATCATCACGATCACGACCACTCGCATGACGTGCCCGACGATCCGTGGTCGCGGCGCGGGCTGGTGGCGCTCGGCCTTTCCGGCGGCCTGCTGCCGTCGCCGTCCGCGTTCGTCGTGCTGGTGAGCGGCCTCCTCACGGGTCGCGCGCTCGGCGCCGTGGTGCTGGTGGTCGCGTTCGGCGCGGGCATGGCCGCCACGCTCACCGCCGTCGGCGTGCTCAGCCTCCGCGGATGGTCACTGCTCTCCGGCCGTACCCGCGGATGGTCGACGGCCTGGATCCCCACGCTCGCCGGCGCCGGCGTCTGCTTCGGCGGCGCCCTCTACCTGGCCGCCGCGGTCTCCACCCTGGCCGCCTGACGTGCGCGGGTCCGGCGCCGAGCCGTCTTCGTGTCGAATGCGACTCTCTTGTCGCGACTGTGACCGGCGGGACGAACGGACTCGGGCTGGCCATGGTGGAGGTCGTTCAGGTGGGCTGGCAAGGACCGTGTCTGATCGTTATCGCTGGCCACGTCCAGTATCCGACTCTAGCGATGTCAAGGTGCCCGATCGGGGAACAAGATGATGTGGGTCGGCGGGTAGCGGAAACGGCGGTTTAGCACGGCAATAGAATCCTCGAGACTCTTGCGACGCGTGTCCTCGGCCCGGAAGAATCGACCGATCCAAGTGTCTGGGGGTATGCGCGATGCGGCTTCGACCGACACCATCGGCGAGCAGGCCGGCGAGCGCCCTCCGATGAGCATCAGTCAGTTTAACCAGCATCGAGTCCTCGCTATCTGCACCGAGTGGGACTCAAAGCATGGTGGCCTGCCTGCCTTCAATCGGCAGCTCTGCACCGCGATCGCTGCGGAGGAGGCGTGGGTGGTGTGCCTGGTGCTAAGCGCCACAGCGGCGGAGAAGCGCCATGCGGAGCAGGGCGGTGTCACGCTGATCGAGGCGGCGGACCTGGGTGAAATGACGGAGGCATTGGCGCTGGCCCGTAGGCCTGCACTGCCAGCCGGCTTTGTGCCCACGGTCATCATTGGGCACTCCCGGGTGACCGGTGCCGTCGCGAAAGCGCTACAAGAAGATCATTTCCCTGAGGCGAAGCGCCTTCATGTTGTGCACGTGGCGCCGGATGAGATCGAGTGGCACAAGCTGGATCGCGGCGATGACGCGGCGACCCGGGCCGAGGGCCGCACCGAGACTGAGTTGTTCCTGGCGCGAAATGCACACCGGGTCGTCGCGGTGGGTCCGCAGATCTTCCACCGCTTGCAAAACGATCTCGTGCCCGACGAAATCCTGCCGCTCCAGATTGATCCTGGCTTCGACGGCACCGACGCGATTGAGGCGTCCGCACCGGCTGGCCTCTGGCGGGTACTCATCATGGGGCGGTTGGAGGATGCGGAGCTCAAGGGCCTAGACATCGCCGCTCGGGCGTTAGGGCAGACATTGCGGTGGCGCGGCCGGACCGCACCGGCCGTCGAGTTTGTCATACGTGGCGCACCCGCGAAGTCCGCCGATGCACTGCGGAGGCAAGCGCTCGCCTGGGCTCAGGTCCCGTCGCTCAAGGTGGTGGTGCGCCCCTACACCCACGAAAACCAACGCCTCGCCGCGGACCTCCGACGGGCCAGCCTGGTTCTCATGCCATCCCGGGCGGAGGGGTTCGGACTAGTTGGCGTCGAAGCCATCGTGTCCGGCACGCCGGTCCTCATCAGTGAGTCGAGCGGGCTGGGCGTGCTGCTGGACAGGACACTCCAGCCTGACGACGTCCAGCGGGTAGTGGTTGCCATGGCGGGTGACGACGACGAGATCGTCGAACGCTGGGCTAGAGCTATCGACGCGATACTCCGCGATCGCGATGCGGCGTTCCGGCGCGCTTCGGACATCCGGCAACAACTCGCATCGCGCAAGACGTGGCCCATGGCGGCGCAGACCGTGCTGGCAGCCGTCGGTCCGGTGACTCCGGAAATGTCTCACAGGCCGGTAACCGTACTGCAGCCCGTGCACCGTCAGGCACTGATGAACCAGCTGGCGACGATCGAGCCGCCGATGCTGTGGGCCGCATACGCCGAGATCACCGCAGGGCAGCCGGCCTCGCCGCGTTGGCAGGATGTCGAATCGGCCGTGGAGGCACTTGAGCGATTACCCGTGACCGAGGAGGACTTGTCACCGCGACTCCTCGCCTGGGTCGAACGAGTCGCTCATCAGCTTGGCCGGCGCGAGTATAAAGCACTCCATGAGTGGTTGGACTCGGCCGGCAGCGCGATTGGGCTTGATCAGAAGGCGATTCGAGAGATGTGTCGCACCGCCCTGAGGGCACGTCGTACGATCAAGCCGGACTACTATGTCGAAAGTAGTACAAGTAGTGATAATCTACTTACTTCCAATGGAGACCAGGTGTCGAAGCCCGTAGTGCTGGACGAAAACGAAAAAGAAGTCATCGATCGATCGGACGTCACAGCTGAGCCCCGTCCGGTTCGGGGCAACATACCCATTCGTAACCCTGACTTTACTGGGCGCGAAGATTTATTGTCTTCGCTGCGAGCGGCGCTGCTGCACAGCTCAAAGGCTTCCGTGTTGCCGCGGGCATTGCATGGGCTTGGTGGGGTGGGAAAGACGCAATTAGCATTGGAGTATGTCTATGTAGAAGCCGATCAATACGACCTAATTTGGTGGATTTCGGCCGAGCATCCATCCCTTGTACTCGACTCCCTCGCCACTCTCTGCGAAGAACTCGGCCTTCCTCAGAGCATAGATCAGAAGCAGACTGCCGAGACGGTCAAGCGCCACTTGAGTGTAAGCTCAATGCGCTGGTTGCTCGTATTCGACAACGCCGATGAGCCGAGCGATATCGTCCCATTGGTGCCCTCTGCGGGCGGGCATGTAATTATTACGTCGCGCAATCAGGAATGGTCGAATGCCAGTGACGCGATCGAGGTAAACGTCTTCTCGCGCGGCGAGAGCGTCGCGCTGCTTCGCAAGCGCAGTCAGATTACCGAATCTGAGGCTGACCGGCTGGCGGAAACGCTCGGCGATCTGCCGCTTGCGCTGGACCAGGCGCGGTCGTGGCAGGCTGCCACAGGCATGCGGGTCAGCGAGTACCTGGAGCTTTTCCAGACGCATGTCCGAGAGTTGATGTCGGAGGGCAAGCCGCCGTGGTATCCGACGACGGTCGCCGCGTTCGTCAGCCTAGCCTTCGAGCGGCTCCGCGACGCCAAGCCGGAGGTGGCGCAGCTGTTCGAGCTCTTCGCTTTCCTCGGTGCCGAGCCCATCTCGGTCGGTATGCTCCAGCGGGCCCGGGAGGCGGCCATCTCCGAACCGCTTCGCCTGGCACTGCGGGATCCCATCCTCCTGAGCCGCGCGATTCGTGATCTGCGGCGGTTCGGCCTCGCCAAGGTCACGGCCAACCAGCGCATCCAGGTGCACCGACTGGTGCAGATGGTCCTGCGTGAGGAGTTGGACGACGAGCTGAAGAAACTCAGCAAGGGGAACGTGCAACGTATCCTTGCCGCAGCCAACCCGGCACAACCCGACAACGTCGGCCGGTATCGCATGGTGTACCAGGAGATCGGCCCGCACATCACGGCCGCAGACCTGATCAACTCGGACCTGCACGGCGCTCGGCAGGTGGTGCTCGATCAGATCAGGTACCTCTACGTGACCGGGGACTACGAGCGCAGTCGAGGTTTGGGTGAGATGGCCGTAGCGGCCTGGAGGGCGGCTACCGGCGAGGGTGTGGGACCGGACGGGGGCCTGACCCTGATCGCAAACCGACACCTGGCCAATGCCCTTCGCGACCTCGGCGAAAAAGAGCAAGCCAGGGTATTGGACGCCGACGTGTACCGGCGCTTGGAAGAGAGTCGCGAGTTCGGTCCGGAGCACGAGCACACCCTTGCCACGGCCATGGGGGTCGCCGTCGACATGCGGGTGGCCGGCAGATACCAGGAAGCCCTGGAAATCGACGAGCTTAATGTGGAGCGGCACCGTACCGTTTTCGGCGACGAGGATGAGTTGACGTTGCGCGCACGCAGCAACAGCGCGGTCAACCTGCGAATGCTCGGTCATTTCAATGAGGCATTGGCGGTTGATGAGCAGCTCGTCCACGAGTGGCGGGAGGCGGTGGGTGAGGATGATCCGCGATATATGTTCTGTGTTGTAAACCGTGCGTTAGACCTTAACGGCCGTGGTCGATATGCCGAGGCGTTGGAATCTTTGCGGACGGTCTTCCCGCGATACCGTGAATTGCTCGGCGCAGGGCACGTTTACGTTCTCCGGACGGCGCGGGCGCTGGGCGTCTCATTGCGTAAGAATGGCCAATATGTCCAGGCACTTGAGTGGACGCGAGAGACCTATCACGACTGTGACGCGCGACTCGGGCCCAATCACGAGCAGACTTTGGCTGCGGCGATGAGCTACGCCAACGCTCAGTGCACCGCCGGCGAGGTGGGCGCCGCGCGGAGCACGGCGGTCGAGACAGTGGGTGGCTACCAGGCCGCCTTTGGTGTGCACCACCCATTAACTCTGGTGGCGAATGTCAATCTGGCCATAATTTACCGCGCGGTCGGGGAGACGCACGAGGCGCGCCAGCTAGACGAGTCGACGCTCGAAAATATGCGAAGGGTCCTTGGCCCGGAGCATGGTTATACATTGTGTGCGGCAAGCAGCTTCGCAAACGACATGGCCGTCAGCCACGATCTGCGCGGCGCGCGCGACCTCTCTATGGAAACGCTTGAGGTCTCGCGGCGGGTACGCGGCGAGCGGCATCCGTACACCTTGTCGTGTGCCGTCAACACTGCGCTCAACATGCAGGCCGTCGATGAAGAACCCGCCGGACTCGCACTGCTCGACGCGACGGTTTCGCAGCTCTCCGAGGTGCTCGGGCAAGACCATCCGGAGACGATCGACGCGGGTCGCTTCAAACGCGCCGAATGCGACATCGAGCCACCACCTACCTGACACAGCTGGTACTGGCAGCGTGCTCTACGCTCCGCTTCCGTTACGCTCCAACCATGCGGTTCGATTGAGATGAAGTGACCGTTTCGCATGATTAACCGAGGCCGAAGGGATATCGGTGGCGTCCAGCCGTGCGATGCTCCCTTCGAGCCCGGCCACGAAGCGTCGACCCCACGATGTGAGGGTCGATAATTCGCGCAGCGGCTCGACCGCTGGCCGGAGCTGTTCCCGAATTATCGCAAACTGTTTCTCTGCCGATTCACGAAGATGTGGAACTCCGCGTAGCCGATTCGCCACGTCAGCTACGGCGAGAAAAGCATACACGCCTTGCAGGAGAGCGCCGGCTGGTCGCGGGTCTGCTCGCCATGGTGCGAAATAGGTGTTTCCATCGTCACGCGTGAACAACGGAACGAGATCCTGAATAGCGTTTAGCTTAGAGTGCTGGAATTCGTGGACCATGGCGACCAACAACTCCACAGCCGAGGCGGGAGGTGTCATCCCGAAGGCGCCAAAGGCATGCCGTGCTGTGGCGCTACGACCCTCACCCGGTCGATCTGGTACAAGCGGCACTACGCAATGCAGGCCGCAGGCGATCTCGGCGGCTCGGTCGGTCGCGTGCCCTGTGAGCAGATGCCATGCCTCGGCGAAAAGCTGGCGCCAGCGATCGACCTCCTCTGTCTTCACACGGCTAGCCGGCCGCACATGAAAGAGATCCCGGTAGGGGTTGAGGTCCTCCAGGCCGAGACGTGCGGGCGTAGGCTCTGCGGTCAGCTGAGACACCCCATACCAGCCAGGCGTGTCCGCCGTCGATACTGGCGGAACACGGATGGCCGATACGCCGTCCCCTAGAGCGATCTCCCCCGAACGCACCTGGACCCTGACCGGGCCGACCGGGTGATCGGCAATGGCCATGCCGAGGGTCGGCAGCAGGACCGCATGCCGGCGGGCCGGAATGACGAGATCGGCATCCACCTGACTACGGCTAGCAGCGACGGCGGCGAGAGCGCTCAGTTGCCCCAGGTCGGGGCCCAATTGTTCCCAATCTTCGGCCGCGCCGCGGAGGCGACGGATCGTGCGGGTAGCCCACGCGCCGACCATGGGATGAGTCAGCAACTCCCGTGCGTACTGGGGATTGCGAACCCGCGCCTCGTCCAGTATCGCCAACGCGGCATCGCGCTCTTGGCGAGGCCCGGGCCATGCCTCCGCGATGTGGGCGATCAGCAGAAGATGCTTGTTCAATTGTGTGTCAATCAATATGTCGACCGCGACCGGGCCGCCGTATCCGCGTGACAGGTCAGCGAAGTGCGTCGCCGAGGGTGCGGGCAAGGCTGAGGCCATGGTCCTTAGTCGATCTAACTGCGGTCGTCCGCGATGCTTCCGAAGCCAGCGGCAGGCTCCCCGTCTTCGATGACCTCGGCGACGACCCGACGGATAACCGCGTCGAGGACCCGACCCTCGTCTCCCACCAAGTCGCGCAAGGGGATCTTGCTGATGTCGGGAATCGTGTGCCCATTTTCTTCCGCGTCGTCCGATATGTCGTATATTTCCTTCATTCACCAGCCTTTCACGTCCGTGGCCTGGGCTGAGCCACGGTGCCGTCGGCGCTGCGATGAAACCGCGCGTCGATAAATCCAGGCAACCAACGTCCCACGGGGCAGAACCTTAGGAGCCATGCAGATCAAGAAGCGGCCACCGCAGCCGACGCCTCGAGATCCTAAAGACACCATACTTTGATGCCGATGAGTTTCCCATACCCGGTCTGTGGTGCGATACCCCGAACCAGACGCTCGGATCTTGCTCGGCGTGATCGCCCGCGACCCGACGGCGTCGAGGAACGGCGGGAGATTTACGGGGGTTACCGGCGCACTGGCCCGAGCCTGCCTGGGTGACCACGCCCGCGGTTCATCGAGCTATGAGCAGTGTTGCACTCTTGTACGGAGGCCTTGGACCGATCCGACTTCACGATCGTCCTGTGACCTTGGGCCGGAGTGGATACTATGCGTGATCTGTTGATCAACCTCTTCGCCAGCGCGCTCGCCGGCATCACGGTCTGGTCCGCATCGAGGTTGGCTCGCCACCGTCGACAGGTTCGCAAGCAGACATTCTTTGGTTTGGACCGCGACGTCATCTGTCTGCTGTCGGTATCGCGGCATGCTTCCTCGAATCACGATCTAAGCGTTCATCGCCGAGACGTGGCCGCCGTGGTGGAACTGGCCACGATAGCCAAAGACTGTGGAGCGCGGGTAAAACTCCTAACGCACAATGAACTGGATCAAGGTTTGGGTCGCTTCACCGAATTCTGTGTAGGGGGCCCGCACGGAAACGAGCGCACTGGGGCGCATCTGCGGTCCCTCCTGCCCGGCGTGCACGTCGAACCTTACGACGCGGGCGGCGACAATGGCTTGCCTTTCTCGGTCGGTACGACCACGTATCGGCGGCAGCGGGGCAAGGTCGAGTACGGCCTGCTGGCTCGCGCCTTGAGCCCCGGTGGGGGAAGACCGGTGTTCCTCCTGAGTGGGCAGACGGCACGTGTCAACCTCGCCGCGGCCCGGTTTCTCGCCGGACGGTTTGCGAAGATGCAGCGACGCTACGGCGGAGGACGTTTTTGTCTCGTATTGCGAGTTCTTGAGCCTGCTGTGTATGGCGCCGATTTCGTTGAGGTCGTCGCCGACGTCACGGATAGTGCCTTCGGCTGATGGTCAACCGGGGAGCACCTCGTTTCGGGGGAGAACCAGGGCGTTCCCGGATATGACCGGCTGCGCCGCTCGGTGAGGCTCGTCTTGACGAGTCACGGGGGTCGGGATGAAGCGAGTGCGTCGGGCGCTGGTGACCGCTACGACAGCATTGGCGGTGATCGCGACACCGGCCGCTGCCGCCGCCACGCCGGATGAAGCGGATCGCGCCGGGCTGCGGAGAGGGTTGGACGAGGTCGTGGCCGCCGGCGCGGTGGGAGCGCTGGCGGAGGTGCGTGACGAGCGCCGCGTGTGGCGAGGCACCAGCGGTGTCGCCGAGCTGGGCACGACGCGGGCGGTACCGGTCGACGGCCGGTTCCGGGCGGGCAGCATTACGACGTCCTGCGCACGCTGCCGATGCCGCCGAGCCAGGAGTTCCTGGACAACCGGTGGCGGACCTGGACGGCGGCCGAGCTCGCCGCGCGGGCGTTGGTCAACCCGCCGACCTTCGAGCCGCCGGGGTCGGCGTACGCGTACTCGAACACCAACTACATCCTGCTCGGCCAGATCGTCGAGGAGGTGACCGGCCGCTCGTACGGTGCGGAGATCGAGCGGCGGGTCATCCGGCCGTTGCGGTTGCGCCATACCGCCGTGCCGGGGACGTCGCCGTGGATTCGCGGGCCGCATCCGCACGGCTACGTGCCGAAGGACGACGAGCTGCACCTCCTCGACTACACGGAGACGAACCCGTCGGTGATGGGTGCGGCTGGCGAAATGATCTCCACAACGGAGGATCTCAACCGGTTCTTCGCTGCGCTGCTCGGCGGGCGCCTGCTACCGGGGCACCTGCTCGACGAGATGAGGACGCCGGACGTCGCGGATCGGAGGTACGGGCTCGGGCTCGCCTGGCGGGACACCTCGTGCGGGGTCCGCGTGTACGGCAACGACGGCGATGCCCTGGCGTACCAGTCCTGGTCGTTCTCCACTGAGGACGGGCGCCACCAGGTCACGGTCGCGCTCACGCCCGACTTCCGCGCCGACCTCGACGACGCCGTCGACGCCTTCGTCGACAAGGCCATCTGCGGGCGGAAATGACACCCGGGGACCGGTGCGGCTGTACGACATAATCGCGGTGATCGCGATCCGGGCCGGGGAGGAGGCAGCCGTCGATGAGGCGACCACCGTACTGGCTCGCCGGGGTGCTTCTGGCGGCCGCCGTCCTCGTCGCGTTCGCCATCTTGGTCTTCGTCCCGGTGCTGCTGCATCCGGACCTGCCGGCCGCCGACCTGGAAGGCCTGCCGGACGCTGAGGCACGCATCGCGGCGCGGCAGTCGCAGGCCCAGCTGCAGAACGACGCCCGGTCGACGCTGCTGCAGGGCCTCGCCGGTCTCATCCTGGTCGCCGGCGCCGTCGCGACGTGGCGGCAGGTGCAGATCAGCCGCCACGGACAGATCACCGACCGGATGAGTCGCGCGATCGAGCAGCTGGCCAGCGACAGCATCCACGTGCGGATCGGCGGCCTGTACGCGCTCGAACGCCTCGCCAAGGACTCGGCCGAGGATCGGCAGACCATCACCAAAATCCTCACCGCGTTCGTCCGGACCCGATCGCCCTGGACGGCCCGGCCCGCGCCGGATCACCAGCACGCCACGCCGGCCCTCGAGGACGGCATGCTGCGCCTGGGACTGCGGGCGGAGGACGTCCAAATGGCGCTGTACATCCTGGGGGACCGGCCGCACCCCGCCGACGAGCGGCCGCTCTACCTGTCCTTCGCGGACCTGCGGATCGCCAGCCTCGCCCGCCGTGACCTGCGTGACCTCATCTGCCAGCGGGCCAACCTGGCCGGCGCGTGGCTGCAGCTGGCGCGGCTCGACCACGCGTTCCTGAAGGAGACCGACCTGCGCCAGGCCCACCTCGAGGGCGCCCACCTCGCCGATGCCCGGCTCAACGACGCCCACCTCGAAGGCGCCGACCTGCGTGACGCGGACCTCCGCGGTGCCGATCTGACCGGAGCCTGCCTCGACGGCGCCGACCTCGCCGGGGTCCAGTTCGACGAGCGCACCACGTGGCCGAAGGGCTTCGACCCGGACGCGGAAATCGGGGCTGGGCGAGAGAGAGGGCAGCGTCGATAATGGGGCGATGACGGGCGACCCCGAACAGGCGCGCGTGTCCCACCGCGAGCGGCTGAGAGCAGTCCGCGCGCTGCGGGACAGCGCCCGCGAGGGGCGGCTCTCGGACGTCACGTTCCTCCACCGGCTGCGGGTGGTGATCGACGCACGCCGCCGCCGTGACCTGGACGCCGCGGTGGGCGACCTGCCGCCCGGCGGCTTCTGGGCGCGCGCCGAGGCGGCGGTGCAGACCTGGTGGGAGCGCACGTTCGGGACCAGGCCGGCGGCCCACCTCGACCTGCGGCTGCCGCCCGCGCCAGGGCGCTATGTGATCGGCCGCGACTACGGCTGCGACCTGCGGCTGGCCCACGACTCAGTCTCCCGGCGGCACGCCATGCTCACCTCGGTCGACGGGCAGTGGATGGTGGTCGACCTCGGCTCGACCAACGGCACCCGGATCAATGGCTGGCGCCTGCAGGTGCAGACCCCGCTCGGCCCCGGCGACGTGCTCGACCTGGGGCTGCAGCGCCTCCGCGTGGTCGCCTGACAGCGCATAGAAGTTAACTCGCCGGCCCGTCGCCCGTCGCGTCGGGGGAGCAGCGTCAGCCCCGTCCCACTGACGCTCGCTTCACAGGAGGACATCCCATGACCGAAACCACCCGGCGCGCCCTGCTGGGCGGGGCCGCGGCGGTGGCCGGCGCCACCGCGCTCGGCCCACTCGATGCGCTGGCCGCGCGGTCGGCCGAGGCGCACGGAGGGCACGGCCCCCGGCGCCCGTTCAGCCCGGACTACGGGCCGCTCGGCCCGGTCCGCGACCACACCACCGGCCTCCCGCTTCTCCTTCTCCCCAAGGGCTTCGAGTACATCAGCTATGGCTGGACCGGCGACCCGATGAGCGACGGCGTGCCCACGCCGGCGCTGCACGACGGCATGGCCGCCTTCAAGGTCAGCAAGGGGCACGGCCACCGCTGGCACCACCGCGACCGCGTCCACCTGGTGCGCAATCACGAGGTGTCCGGCTTCTCGGAGGGCAGGTTCACCGAGCCGGCGTACGACCCTGACGCCGCCGGTGGCACCTCCAACGTCACGTTCGACCTCGACGACGGGAAGTTCCTCGAGAGCTTCGGCAGCCTCTCCGGCACGGTGCGCAACTGCGCGGGCGGGCCGACGCCGTGGGGCACCTGGCTCACCTGCGAGGAGACCGGCGACGTCAACCCCACGACCGGCGTCAAGCACGGATACATCTTCGAGGTGCCGCACGCCGGCAAGGGCAGCGCGACACCGCTGAAGGCGATGGGGCGCTTCGAGCACGAGGCGGTCGCGGTCGACCCGGCCACCGGCTACGTGTACGAGACCGAGGACGCCGGCAACGCCGGTTTCTTCCGGTTTCGCCCCAGGGTGCCGGGCCAGCTCGCCAAAGGGGGCGTGCTGGAAATGCTGAAGATCGGCGATGCCACCATCCGCACGCACGGCGACGCGACGGGCACCGTCTACCGCAAGACGTCGTGGGTGCGCGTGGAGGACCCGGACCCGGCCGACGGTGAGCCGAGCCCCACCGAGCAGGGTGTGGCCAAGGGGGGCGCGACGTTCTCCCGGCTGGAGGGTGCCTGGTACGGCAACGGCGTCATCTACGTCGTCTCCACCAGCGGCGGCCCGGCGGGGCTGGGGCAGGTGTTCGAGTTCAACCCGCGCAACGGACGGCTCCGCGTGCTCTTCACCTCGCCGAGCCAGGACGTGCTGAGCAACCCGGACAACATCGGTGTGAGCCCGCGCGGCGGCATCGTGCTGTGTGAGGACGGCAGCGGCGTGCAGTACATGCACGGGCTGACCACCGACGGCGAGATCTTCCCGTTCGCCGCCAACAACGTCATCCTGCCGGAGGGCGTGCCGGGCAAGCCGGCGATCCCGCCCGGTGATTACTCCACAAGGGAGTGGGCGGGATCGACGTTCGAGCCGGCGCGGGGGCAGTGGCTCTTCGCGAACATCCAGATCCCCGGCATCACGTTCGCCATCACGGGCCCCTGGCACCGCGGCTCGCTTTAGTGACCCCGGCGCTCGCGGCGCCCGCGAAACAGGACGGCCCCGGCGCGCACGCGCCGGGGCCGTCCGTCCACGATGGAGCTAACGCAGTCCGGGTACGTCGAGGACGATCATCTCGGTGTCGTCCGCGCGGCCGGGCACGCGGCCGTCGTTGCCGGGGAAGTTGTTGTCGTTGGCGACCAGCACGCGGTCGCCGCCGAGCGGCAGCACCGACTCGACCGACTGCAGCGGGAAGCTGAAGACCTCGCCCACGCCGTACTCGTTGGGGCGGGCCGGGGTGGAGACGCCGTGCGGGTCGGCCACCCGCATCAGGTCGACCGCGGTGCGCCGGCCCAGGTAGCCGTCGGCGCCCACCTCGTCGAGGTCGGTGACCACGAGGCGCTTGACCACCGAACGCGGGCCCATCTCGTTGTCCCGCTCGATCAACACCAGCCGGTGGCCGTCGAGCACGCCCGCGTCACCGACCACGAGGGACGGATCGGCGACCCGGAACCACCACGTGCGGCCGGTGTAGCGGTTGGCCCGCACGTCGAACTCGTACACGACGCGGCGCCGCTGGTCGGCGTCGTCGGTCTTGGCGCCCTCCAGGATCGGGTACAGCCACCTGCCGTCCCGGCTCACCGCCATCGCCTCGAAGCCACGGCTGGCCGGCACCGTCGGTGTCTCACCCGGCGCCAGGTCGGGCGACTGCGGCGACTTCGCCCCGTCCGGCAGCGGGATCGGCGCCTGGAGCACCTTGCCGGTCTTGTCGGTGCGGACCAGGTACGGCCCGAACTCCTCGCCCAGCCACAGATCGCCGCGGTAGTCCCGGGCCAGCGACTCGATGTCGAAGTCGGCACCGGTCAGGAGGCGGTCCCGGGTGTCCTCGTTGACGATCGGGAACGGCACCTTGTGCCCCGGGTCGCGGAAGCTGATGAAGCCCTTGACGTCCACCTCGTGGCGGTCGTAGCGAGGCTCCACGTCGTACGCCCGCAGCAGGAAGTCGGCCGAGTTGTTCTTCGCGCCGAAGCCGTTGTCGGGCATGGCGAGCAGGCGGTCGTGGCTCCCCTGGATCACCGCGGAGAAGCCGGGGATCGGCTGGCCTGGAAACGGCGGCGTGATGCCGTTGACCGGGGTCGGCGCGAGCTGGGTGCCGGAGACCGGGCCCGGCTGGTAGGCGGTCGCCGGCAGGATCGCCCGCGCACGAAGCTCCGGCTGGGGGCGGAGCTTGACCGAGAACGCGTACACCCGGGTGATCTGGGTGGCGCCGCCGTTGTCGTCGGAGAGCAGCCACAGCAGTCGCCGGCCGCCGGGCAGCGCCTCGCCGAGCGCCATCGCCTCGATGTTGTCCAGCAGCGGGTTGGGCTGCGGCTGCTTGGCCACCGCGCCTGACGGCGGGCAGTCGGCGACGTCGAAGAGCAGCTCTTTGCCCAGCCACCCGCGCGGGTCGGTGAGCGTGGCGAGGGAGGCGACGCCGCTGACGTCGGGCACACCGGTCGCGGTGACCCGGTACACCCGCACGGTGTTGCCCACGCCGGCGACGAAGCCGCGCTCCATGGCGAGCAACTGGTCGTCGCCGAGAGCGACGAGCTCGACCAGGCCGAGGTTGGGGTCGGTCCGGTAGGCCAGCTGGGAGACCGGCGTGTAGGCGGCGCCCTCGCGGCCCGCGTACTGGATGACGCGCTGCAGGCCGCGGCCCTCGGCGTCGCGGCCGTCGCCGGAGAGCGGCCCCTCCATCCCGGCGTAGAGGGTGCGGTGGTCCGGCGTGGTGGTCAGCGCCTCGAAGGTCTGGTTGACCGCCGCCTCGCCGGCCGGCGTGACCTGGAAGCGCGCCGGCACCGGGAGGCTGGCGATCTCGCGGCCGTCGGAGAGGCGGAAGCGCCGGATCGACGGCTCCCGCTCCGAGCTGGCCAGGACCGTCTTGCCGCCACGCTCGGCGACCAGCCCCTCGCCGTCGAAGTCACCGCCGTTGTAGGGCGTGCCGTCCGTCCGGGTGAGCACGGTCATGCCGCGCACCTCGGCGGAGACGCCGCGCCGGCCGGTGTCCAGGTCGACGTCGTAGACCCGGGCCGGCGTGGTGCCGATGTTGTCGACCAGCGCGAGGCCGCGCGAGGGGCGGGTCAGCGCGAGGGCGGAGAGCCCGGACACGGGCGTGCCGGCGAAGGTGGTCTTGTCGAGGGCGTCGGAGAAGCCGATCAGCGAGGCGTCCGGGGCGCAGGCCGAGCTGGGCCGCTCAGCCGACGCGGACGATGCCGGCAGCACCGGCACCGCAGCGGTCGCCACTGCCGCCACCGCGACGGCCCGGAGGCGTCTTGAGGAGGTCATCACAGGCTGATGCAAACCCCCGCCGGGCGCCGACGCGGAACACCGGGCCAAACGCCGCGTGAACTCTGGCGATCCTTTGATCACGGGGGTGTGGCGGGCCTGCCAGCCGGGTATCCGGTCGGCATGACCGCCACTCCGTCGGGCGCGGCCGGCGCCGTCGTGGCCTATCTTCGCGCCCAGCGCGACGCCATCGCCGCCAACGAGCCGGAGGTACGCGCCGGTGACGAGGACGCCGTGCACGACATGCGGGTGGCCATCCGCCGCACGCGCAGCACGCTCCGGTCGTTTCGCGGCATGTGGGACCGGGAGCGGGTGGACTCGCTCCGCGACGAGCTGAAGTGGCTCGCCGACCGGCTGGGGCCGGTCCGCGACGGCCACGTGATGGCGTCCCGGCTCTCCGGAGCCGTGCGGGCCGAGCCGCGACAGCTCGTCGTCGGCCCGGTCGAGGCGCGGATCCAGCAACACCTCGGCCACGACACCTCGGACGCGATGGAACGCGTGCGCGGCGCGCTCGACGGCGACCGGTACGCCAAGCTCCTCGCGGAGACCGACGCGCTGATCGCCGCCGCCGCGGACCGGGGCGACGGGTGGGTGCGCAAGCGGGTCCGCAAGGCGGTGCGCCGGGCCGACCGCATGCTCGACGGCGCGCACGCGCCGGACGACCATGACCGGGATGTCCAGCTGCACGCCGCGCGAAAGGCTTACAAGCGGGCCAGGTACGCGGCGGAGCCGTTTCACCGCAAGCCGGCACAGCTGATGGCCAAGCGGCTCAAGGCGCTGCAGGACGTGCTCGGCCTCCACCAGGACACCGTCGTCACCCGCGCGGTGCTGCGCGACCTCGGCATGCGCGCCTTCCGGGAGGGCGGCAACGCCTTCACCTACGGGCTGCTGCACGCCCGCCAGCAGATCGCGGGGGAGGCGGCGCTGGCCGACCTGCCCGGCGCCACGAAGCGTGCCCGGCGCAAGAAGGTCCGCCGCTGGCTCGCCTGACCGGTCCGTTCACCTGTCGTGTGCCGGCCCGCGGGGCCCAGCTGGACGGCGGGATCGGCCGGCCTCATATCGACCGGGAGGCGACCCGCGCGCGGCGTGCCGCCGGTCACCGAGGGAGGTGCGGCGGCGGCCGTGACGGGTGAGGCAGGATGTAGGTCATGGCTGGCCGCATCCGAGACGAGGACATCGCGCTGGTCCGTGAGCGCACAGCGATCGCCGACGTCATCTCCGAGCACGTCACGCTCAAGGCGGCCGGCGGTGGCAACCTGAAGGGGCTGTGCCCGTTCCACGACGAGAAGACGGCCTCGTTCACCGTCGCGCCCGGCCGCAACGTGTACTTCTGCCATGGCTGCGGCCAGGGCGGCGACGCGATCAAGTTCCTCATGGACATCGATCACCTCGCGTTCATCGAGGCGGTCGAGCGGCTGGCCGGGCGGGCCGGCATCCAGCTGCGCTACATCGAGGCCGGGCCGGCGCCGGTGCGGCAGCAGCAGGGGCAGCGGCAGCGCCTGGTCGCCGCGCACGCGGCCGCGGCCGAGTTCTACGCCGACCAGCTCGGCACCGGGCCCGCGCAGAAGGCCCGCGAGTTTCTGGCCGAGCGCGGCTTCGACCGGGCGACCGCCCAGCAGTACGGCTGCGGCTTCGCCCCGGACGCGTGGGACCACCTCGCCAAGCACCTGCGGCAGAAGGGCTACAGCCCGCAGGAGCTGATCACCGCGGGGCTGGTCCGGGAGGCGCGTTCGGGCTCGCTCATCGACCGCTTCCGGGGCCGGCTGCTCTGGCCGATCCGAGACCTCACCAGCGACGTGATCGGCTTCGGCGCGCGCCGGCTCTTCGAGAAGGACGACGGCCCCAAGTACCTCAACACGCCAGAGACGCCGATCTACAAGAAGTCGCACGTGCTCTACGGCGTCGACCGGGCCAAGCGGGAGATCGCCAAGCAGGGCCGGGTGGTGATCGTCGAGGGGTACACCGACGTGATGGCCTGCCATCTCGCCGACGTGCCGACCGCCGTGGCCACCTGCGGCACCTCGTTCGGCAGCGACCATATCGGCGTGCTGCGGCGGCTGCTGATGGACACCGACGGCATCACCGGCGAGATCATCTTCACGTTCGACGGCGACGCCGCGGGGCAGAAGGCGGCGCTGCGGGCCTTCGAAGAAGACCAGAAGTTCGTCGGCCGCACGTTCATCGCGATCTCCCCGGACAGCATGGACCCGTGCGAGCTGCGGCTGGCCAAGGGCGACCTCGCCGTGCGCGACCTGGTCGCCCGCCGCGAGCCGCTGGTCGACTTCGCGCTGCGGCACGTCCTCTCCCGCCATGACCTGGACACCGTCGAGGGCCGGGTGGACGCGATGCGCCGGGCCGCGCCGCTGGTCGCGAAGATCAAAGACCGGGAAAAGCGCCCCGAGTACATCCGGAAGCTCGCCGGCGACCTCGGCATGGAGATCGAGCCGGTGCAGCGCGCGGTGTCGGCCGCGACGGGCCGCGCCGAGCCCGGGCCGGGCCGCCCCGCGCCGGTCGAGTCCGGTGTGGACAGTCCACAGGCGATGGTGGAGCGGGAGTGCCTCAAACTGGCCCTGCAGATGCCTGCGCTGGCCGGTCCGATGTTCGACGCGCTCGAGGCGGACGCCTACCGCCACCCGGTGCACGTGGCGGTCCGCGAGGGCATCACGGCCGCGGGTGGTGCGGCCTCCGCCGTGGCCGGCGCCGTCTGGATCGAGGCGGTACGCGACGCCTGCGGCGACCTGGCCGCGAAGGCCCTGGTCGGCGAGCTGGCCGTCGAGCAGCTGCGCATCGACACCGAGCCCGACCCCCGCTACGTCTCGGTCGCGCTGGCCCGCCTCCAGCTCGGCTCGGTGGCGGCACGCATCCGCGAGCTGAAGTCGAAGGTGCAGCGCGTCAACCCGGTGACCAACAAGGACGAGTACCTGGCCCTCGCCGGGGAACTCTTCTCGCTGGAGCAGCACGCGAGAGCACTACGCGAGCAGGCGGTCGGGGGGCTGTAGGTGGCACTCTTCAAGCGCAAGCCCAAGCTCCCCGTCGACCAGCGCCCGGCCCTGGAGGAGGACGAGCGCGTCCTGGCGTGGGCCCCGACCAGCGACGACGGCGTGCTGGTCGCCACCAACCGTGGCCTGTGGCTGCCCGGCCAGCACCGCCTCGGCTGGCACGAGATCCACAAGGCCGTCTGGTCCGGCCGGGAGCTGGTGGTCACCTCCGCCTCGGTCGTGGACAACCGCGCCGACTACACCGTGGTCGCCGACCAACCGCCCGTCACCACCCTCCTCCTGGATCCGGGCGACCTGCCCGACCAGGTGCGCACCCGCGTGACCCGCTCAGTCGCCTACACGGAACACCACCTCCTCCCCGATGGCGGCGCCGTCCGCGTGGTGGCCCGCCGCGTGAGTGGCGTCGACGGCCTGACCTGGACGGTCCGCTACGACCCCGGCACCGACCCCGACTCCGACGCGGCGACGGTCGACGACCTGGTCGCCGCCGCCCGCGCCGCCTCCACCACGGCCTGACTCCCGCACCATCGCTCCCGCTGCGCTGGCCGCATCCGTCCAGAGCTGACACCAAAAGATTTGGGCTACCGCGACGTTCGTCGTGGTCCAGACCGCTGCTCCCGCGGCCTCGCCGTGCTTCGTTGGTCGCGGTTACCCCTTTGCCTCCGGCGGGAGCGCTCCAGACGATCCGGATGGCAGTAGGCGGTGGGGTGCGCGCTCGCGCCGGGCCTTCGTCGCTCTGGGTAGTGGGTGCCTTCTGTGGATTTATCCACTCATCGTGTCCTCGTGAGCACGCAAGCTAAAAAGATCGTGGTACGGAGCTGCCCTCCTAGGGGCGGTTCCGTACCACGATCTACTGGAGTTAGCCGGGACACGCTGGGGCGATCGCGATGCCGGGTGACACAGAGTACGAAACCACCGCCCCAAGATCGGCCGTGTTCGACGTTGCGGCGCCTGTTTGGCGATCTGGGCAGCAATCGTTCGCCGGAAGGGGGAGTCCCTTCGTGCCACTCGTTCGAGCGACCGGCCTCGGGCCGTGCGGCCGCCCCCTTGCCTGACGGGGCTTGCCACCGTGGAGGGTGAGGCCGGGAATACGCCTCAAGAAAGCGCTACACGTTTCCCGGCGGCCGACATAGCGGTGGGTCGAATCGACGAGGGTGCAGGTCGGGGTCAGGCGGGGTGGAGGGCGGGGACGCCCTGGTCGTGGCAGATGTGGTCGCTGATCATGCGGGCGGCGCCGACCAGGCCGGCCTCGTCGCCCATCTCGGAGAGGGCGATCGGCATGTCGCCGGTGGCGAGTGGCAGGGACGCGCGGTAGACGACCGAGCGGATCTCGGCGAGCAGCGCGTGGCCGATGCCGGCGACGCCGCCGCCGATCACGATCAGGCCGGGGTTGAAGAAGCTGACCAGGCCCGCCAAGACCTGGCCCACCCGGCGGGCGCCGTCGCGGACCATGGCCATGGCGAAGGGGTCGCCGTCGGCCGCGGCCACCGAGACGTCGACCGGGGTGACCGCGCCGGCCTCGCGCAGGCGGTCGGCAAGGTGCGGGGAGCGGCCGGAGCGGGCGGCGGCCAGCGCGTCGCGGGTCAGGGCGGCGCCGCCGAAGAATGCCTCCAGGCAGCCGGTGTTGCCGCAGACGCAGACCGGGCCGTGCGGGTCGACCGACGTGTGCCCGATGTCGCCGGCGCTGCCGGTGGCGCCGCGATACACCTCGCCGGCGGCGACGATGCCGCAGCCGATGCCGGCGCCGATCTTCACGAACAGGAAGTCCTCGAACGAGCGGGCGATCCCCGCGTGCATCTCGCCGAGCGCCATGATGTTGACATCGTTGTCGACGAGCACCGGGCAGCTCAGCTCGGCGGCCAGCGTCTCGCGCACGGGGAAGCGGTGCCACCCGGGCATGAAGGGCGGCGACACCGGCATGCCCTCGCGGAAGCTCACCGGCCCCGGGATGCCAACCCCGGCGCCGGTGAAGCGCTTGGTGCCGGTCTCCACGCGCAGTTTGTTGACCATCTCGAGCGCTTGGTCGATCACCGGGGCCGGACCCTTGCGCAGGTCGGTGCGCTCGGTAACCCGGCCGAGGACGCGCATCTCGCCGTCGGTGACCGCGAGATCGAGAGTGGTGGCGCCGATGTCGACGCCGAGGAAGCGGGTGGCCGCGGCGATCCGCACCACCGACGAACGGCGGCCGCCCCGAGAGGCGGCCGGCCCGGCGGTGTCGACGAGACCCCGGTCGATGAGGCGGTCGATCTCCACCGCCAGCTTGGACCGTGACAGTCCCACCGCGTCGACGAGCTCGGCGCGGGAGCGGGGCCCGCCGTCGCGCAGGAGGCGGAGGACTGCCGCCTGGTGCCGATTGTCGGGCCACACTCCAACCATTCGGCCAAGATAGCGCAAAGTTTGGTCGATCCCGAGAGAACTTTTTCCCGAGGCATCAAAAGTCCTCGAAAACGGGTTGTGGATGTGTCGGAGGGCGGAGTTAGGGTGCCGCTCGTGTCTACAGTCCAACCACTCATCCAAGCGCGGGGGCTGGTGAAGCGGTTCGGCGACTTCACGGCCGTCGATGGCATTGACGTCGACGTGCGGCCGGGCGAGGCGTTCGGGTTCCTGGGGCCAAATGGCGCGGGCAAGAGCTCGACGATGCGCATGATCGGCTGCGTCTCGCCACCCACCGGCGGCACCCTGCGGATCCTCGGCAAGGATCCGACGCGCGAGGGGCCGGCCATCCGCGCGCGGCTCGGCGTCTGCCCCCAGCTCGACAACCTCGACCCCGAGCTGACGGTCCAGGAAAACCTCACGACATACGCGCGCTACTTCGGCATCCCGCGCCGGGTCGCTCGCGAGCGCGCGGCCGAGCTGCTCGACTTCGTGCAGCTCACCGAGCGGGCCGGCAGCAAGGTCGAGCCCCTCTCCGGCGGTATGAAGCGGCGGCTCACGATCGCCCGCGCGCTGGTCAACGAGCCCGACATCGTGCTGCTCGACGAGCCCACCACCGGCCTCGACCCGCAGGCCCGCCACCTGGTGTGGGAGCGGCTGTTCCGGCTCAAGCGGCAGGGCGTGACGCTGGTGCTGACCACCCACTACATGGACGAGGCCGAGCAGTTGTGCGACCGGCTCGTGGTGATGGACGGCGGCCGCATCGTCGCCGAGGGCTCGCCCCGCGAGCTGATCGAGCGCCACTCCACGCGCGAGGTGGTGGAGCTCCGCTTCATCGCCGACTCGCAGGACGACTTCGCTGGCAAGCTGGCCGGCCTCGGCGAGCGGGTCGAGGTGCTGCCCGACCGCATCCTGCTGTACGTGAGCGACGGCGACACCGCGGTCGCGGAGGTGCACGCGCGCGGGCTGACACCGGCCAGCGTGCTGGTGCGCCGCAGCTCCCTGGAGGACGTGTTCCTCCACCTGACCGGCCGCACCCTGGTGGACTGATGACAGCGGTGTTCGAGTTCTGGCTGGTGACGTACAAGCGGGTCTGGCGGGGCAGCGCCCTCTCCACGTTCGTGCTGCCGGTGCTCACCGTGCTCGGCTTCGGCCTCGGCGTGGGAGAGTACGTCGACGGCGGCGTGGAGGGCGTGCCCTATCTCGACTGGATCGTCCCCGGCCTGATCGCTTCGACGGTCATGCAGGTGGCCATCTTCGAGTCGACGTGGCCGGTGCTGAGCAACTTCAACTGGGTCCGCACCTACGAGGGGCAGGCCGCCACGCCGGTGCGCCTCGACGACATCCTCGGCGGCAACCTGCTCTACGTGCTCTTCCGCGCGCTCACCGGGGCGGTCGCGTTCCTGCTGGTGGCCGCCGTGTTCGGCGCGCTGCACACGTGGTGGGCACTGGCCGTGCTGCCGGTCTCGCTGCTGCTCGCGCTGGCGTTCGCGGCTCCCACCTTCGCGTACAGCTCGTCGGTCAGCAGCGACAGCTACCTCGCGCTGCTGTTCCGGTTCGCGGTGATCCCGATGTCGCTCTTCGCCGGCGTGTTCTTCCCGGTCGAGTCGCTGCCCGTGGGTCTGCGCTGGTTGGCGTACGCGTCACCGCTGTGGCACGGCGTCGACATCTCCCGCGCCGCCACGCTCGGCGTCCCGGCCGAGTGGTCGGTGCCGGGTCACCTGCTCTACCTGGCCCTCTGGGCGGGCGGTGGCTACGCGATCGCCCGCATCCGGTTCAAGAAGCGGTTGGTGGTCTAGCCGTGAGCGCGAGGAGTGAGCTCCGACGGCCCGCAGGCGCCCGCGCACGCCCGCATGCGAGCCCCGCAGTCGCGAACGAAAGGTAGGCAATGCTCACGCTGGTGCTGCCCCGCCTGGTCAGCTTCGAGGGCGGCGGTCGCCGCTCGGCCTCGGTCACCGAGCGTAATGTCGCCGCGCTCAAGTCCGCGTACTGGGTCGTGCTCATCTCCGGCTTCTTCGAGCCGCTGCTCTACCTGCTCTCGATCGGCGTCGGCGTGGGCGGGCTGGTCGGCGACCTCACGCTGCCGAGCGGCCAGGTCGTCGAGTACGCCGAGTTCGTCGCGCCGGCGATGCTCGCCGCCGCCGCGATGTCCGGCGCATTGTCGGAAACGACATTCAACTTCTTCGGCAAGATGAAGTTCATGAAGCTGTACGACGGGGTGCTCGCCACCCCGGTGCGGCCCTTTGAAATCGCGCTCGGCGAGCTTGCCTGGGCGATGGTGCGTGGCTCGCTCTACTCGGCCGCGTTCCTCGTCGTGATGTTCGCGCTCGACCTGACCACGGGCCCGCGGGCATTGGCCGCGTTTCCGGCGGCGGTGCTGGTCGGCTTCGCGTTCGGCGCGCTGGGCATGGCGCTTTCCACATTCATGCGCGGTTGGCAGGATTTCGATCTGATCGGTTCGGCGCAGTTCGCCCTGTTCCTCTTCTCCGGCACTTTTGTCCCGGCTGAGTCGTATCCGACCGTGCTGCGCTGGGTCGTCGAGGTGACTCCGCTCTACCGCGCGGTCGAGCTGCTGCGCGGCATCAGCACCGGCACGCTTGGCGCGTCCGGGTGGCTCGATGTGGCGTACCTGCTGGCCGTGGTGGCCATCGGTCTCGCCGTCGCTTCGCGCAGGATGGCCACGTTGTTGTGCAAGTGAGTGGGTTGAGAGCGCTTTCTCAAACGTGAGCCCTATCTTTCGTCCGCACAGTCGAAAGTTTGTTGCTTTGGGGACTATCTTTCGGTGACAACGCGGGCTAGCGTCTGCTCTCAGGCGTAACACGTGAGACACAAATGGTTTCGAGTCCCCCTATTCACGCAGGTCCGGCGCGTCGGCGGCGCTGGGCTGGGTCGTCCGCACCCTCTCCGTTAATGCGCCGTACACACCTCTGCTCTCGTCGTCGACGGCGGTCCCGGCCGCCGAAGAAAGGTGGAGAAGGCAATGACCGAGCCACAGAACAAGAAGGCGCTGACCCGCCGTCGCGTGCTCCAGGCTTCGGCCGGCGCGGCCGCGGCGCTCGGCGCCGCCGGCCTGCCCGTGCTCCAGACCAGCGCCCCGGCGCTCGGTGACAAGAAGATCACCGTCGAGCCCCTGATCCCGAGCCAGAATCGCGGCATCATCCTCTACAGCGTCCGCGACCGGATCGGCGCCGCCCCGGACGACAGCGGGGTTCCCTACGGCTTCGAGCGCGTCCTCGCCAGGATCGCCGAGATCGGATACAAGGAAGTCGAGTTCGCCGGCTACAACCAGCACACCTCGATCCTGGGCCGGCAGATCACGCCCGCCGAGATCCGCAAGATCCTCGACGACAACGGCCTGGTCGCCAACGGCACGCACGCGTCGATCAACGCGGCCACCTTCCAGCAGCAGCTGGACATCGCCGAGACGCTGGGCATGAAGAACATCGGCACCGGCTCCGACCCGACCAACAGCGCCTATCAGTCCGACTGGGACGCGGCCGCCGACCTGTGGAACGAGCTGGGTCGCCAGGCCAAGGACCGCGGGATGCGGCTGTACACCCACAACCACGACGTGGCCTACAGCTTCCTGCTCGACTCCGGCCCGCTGGACGCCAACGGTCGCCCCACCGCCTCGTCCGGCGTGCGGCGCCTGGAGTACTTCTTCGCCAAGACCGACCCGAAGTACGTGTTCTTCGAGTTCGACATCTACTGGGGCTACGTGGCCCGGTTCAAGCACAAGACGTACACGAACTCGCGCGGCCAGGTGCGGACGGACATCTTCGACCCGATCCTCAACGTGGCGAACCGGACCAAGCGCTTCCCCCTGTTCCACGCCAAGGACGGTGACCGCGCGCCCGAGCAGGCCAACGGGCACGTGATGACGCCGCTGGGCGAGGGCGACATCAACTTCCAGCAGTTCTTCGAGGTGATCGGGGAGCCGGAGTTCCACCACGCCAACTGGGAGCAGGACACCGCCCCGGGCGGCACGACGAACCCCGGCCAGTCCATCGCTTTCGCGGACATCAGCTACAAGAACATGTCCGAATTGACCATCTACAAGCGCTGAAGAGGCAGGATCAGGGCGCCCAAACCGGGCGCCCTGATTCACAACTTCTGCTGACTTAGAAAAAAGTTGTGTCTCAGTTCGAGTAAAGGTCTGGACATTGGGAGCGGAAGGCTCCTAGTGTGTCGGACACAACACCCCGACGTTGCGTCGATGTGAACCTCTTGCAAGGGAGGGTCAGTGCGTACGGCCGAACCTCTGCACCTGCGGCTTCTCCGCTTGTTGCGTGACCACGGCACGATCTCCCGCGCCGAGCTCGCCGACCGGCTGGAGATCCCGCGCCCCCGGCTGCTGGGCGAGCTAGACCGGCTGGTCACGCTCGGCTACGTGGCCGAGGCCGGCATGGCGGCCTCCCGCGGCGGCCGGCGGTCCACGCTGGTGGAGCTCAACCCGCGGCTGCGGTTCGCCGCCGTCGACCTGGGCGCGAGCTCGGTCGACGTCGAGGTGACCAATGGCCGGCTGGAGCCGGTCGCGGCATACACCGAGATCGCCGACATCCGCTCCGGCCCCAAGGTGATCCTGCACCGCGTCAACGAGCTGCTCGCCAAGGCCAAAGTGGACGGTGCGTACGAGAAGCTGGACGCGGTCGGCATCGGGGTGCCCGGGCCGGTGAGCTTCCGCGACGGCGTGCCGGTCTCACCGCCGATCATGCCGGGCTGGGACCGCTTCCCGGTGCGCGAGCTGCTCACCCGCGAGCACGGCTGCCCGGCCGTGGTCGACAACGACGTCAACATCATGGCGGTCGGCGAGCGGCACGGCGGCGTGGCCCACTCGGTCGACGACTTCCTCTTCGTGAAGATCGGCACCGGCATCGGCTGCGGCATCTATCTCAACGGCGAGGTCTACCGGGGCACCGACGGGTGCGCCGGCGACATCGGCCACATCCAGGTCGACTCGCACGGCCCGATGTGCAGCTGTGGCAACGTCGGCTGCCTCGAGGCGCTCTTCAGCGGCGCGGCGCTCGCCAAGGATGCCACGCTCGCCGCGCGTAACGGCACCTCGCCGGCGCTCGCCGACCGGCTCGCGACCAACGGCGTGGTGACCGCCCGCGACGTCGCCGAGGCCGCCAGCGAGGGCGACGTCACCTGCATCCGCCTCATCCGCGACGGGGGGAGGCGGGTCGGCGGCGTGCTGGCCGGGCTGGTCAGCTTCGCCAACCCCTCGATGATCGTGATCGGCGGCGGCCTCGCCCACCTCGGGCACATCCTGCTCGCCGAGATCCGCAGCGTCGTCTACCGCCGCTCCCTCCCGCTGGCCACCGGCAACCTGCCGGTCGTCCTCTCCGAGCTAGGACCCCGCGCCGGCGTGACCGGCGCCGGCGTGCTCGCCAGCGACGTGGCATTCGAGCAGGCGTCATGACCGACGAGCGGCAAGAAGAAGCAGGCGAGGTCGTCCTCCGCCTCACCGACGTCGTCAAGACGTTCCCGGGCGTGCGCGCGCTCGACGGCGTGCAGCTCGAGGTGCGCGCCGGCGAGGTGCACTGCCTGCTCGGGCAGAACGGCGCCGGCAAGTCCACGCTCATCAAGGTGCTCGCCGGCGTGCACCGCCCGGACGAGGGGCAGATCGAGTGGCTCGGCCAGGATTTCGCGCCGGCCAACCCGCAGGCCGCGATGAAGGCCGGCATCGCCACCATCTACCAGGAGCTCGACCTCGTCGAAGACCTCTCGGTCGGTGAAAACACGTTCCTCGGCCACGAGCCGAAGGTCTTCGGCTTCGTGCGGCGCGGATACATGGCCCGCCACACGCGCGAGATCCTCGGCAAGCTGGGGCACGCCGAGATCCCGACGCGGCGCCTGGTCCGCGCGCTGCCCGCGGCCGGCAAGCAGGTGGTCAGCATGGCCCGGGCGCTCTCCCACGACGCCCGCCTGATCATCATGGACGAGCCGAGCGCGGTGCTGGCCCACGACGAGGTGGGAAACCTCTTCCGGATCATCCGCGGCCTGACCGCGCAGGGCATCGCGGTCATCTACATCTCGCACCGGCTGGAGGAGATCCGCGAGATCGGCGACCGGGTGACGGTGCTCAAGGACGGCCGCACCACCGCGGCCAACCTGCCGGCCCGCACCACGCCGACCCGTGACCTGGTCAGCCGCATGACCGGCCGCACCATCGAGTACGTCTTCCCGGAGCCCGCGCCCTCGGTCAGTGGCGCCGAGGAGCTGCTGCGGGTCGAGGGGCTGACCCGTACCAACGAGTTCGCCGACATCTCCCTGAGTGTCCACAGTGGTGAGATCGTGGGCATCGCGGGCCTGGTCGGCTCCGGCCGCTCGGAGCTGCTGGAGACCATCTTCGGCGCCCGCCGGGCCGAGGCGGGCTCGGTGCGGATGGCCGGCAAGGCGCTGCGGCCCGGGAGTGTGAGCTCGGCGGTGAGCGCCGGGCTCGGCATGGCCCCCGAAGAGCGCAAGAGCCAGGCGCTGCTGCTCGGCGAGCCGATCTACCGCAACGTCACGCTCTCCACCTTCAGCGAGTACGCCCGGGTCGGTTTCACCAACGTCGGGCGTGAGGTGGCGGAGGCCAACCGGATCGCGGAGCGGCTCGACCTGCGCCCGCGCGACGTGCGCCGGGCCGTCCGCACGCTCTCCGGTGGCAACCAGCAGAAAGTGGTCGTGGGCCGCTGGCTGCTCGGCGACACGAAGCTGCTCCTGCTCGACGAGCCCACCCGGGGCGTCGACGTGGGCGCGCGGGCCGAGCTCTACAAGGTGATCCGCGACCTCGCCGCCCAGGGCGTGGGTGTCCTCCTGGTCTCCAGCGAGGTGCCCGAGGTGCTGGGCCTGGCGGACCGCGTGCTCGTCATGCGGGAAGGCCGCGTGGTCCGCGAGGCACCGGCCGGCGAGCTCGACGAAGAGACCGTACTTGACCTCGTGATGGCGGGATCGTTGCAAGTTGAGGAGGTCACCATATGACAGCGCAGACCACGGCTGCGCCGGTGAAGGAACCGGAGAAGCCCGCTGCCGAGGAGCGGCGCTGGTGGCGGGTCGACTCGACGGACGGGCTGTGGCGCAACCTCGCCCTCGTCGGTGTGCTCGCCATCCTGATCATCGCGGGCATCGTGACCAAGCCCGATCTTTACAGTGACGGCACGTGGGTGCGCAACAACATCTTCACGATCCTCGAGCTTGCCTCCGTCATCGGCGTCGTCACCGTCGGCATGACCTTCGTGATCATCGGCGGTGGCATCGACCTCTCGGTCGGCGCGATCATCGCGCTCGCCGGCGTGTGGAGCACCACGCTCGCCACCCAGGACTACGGCCCCGGCGGCATGATCTTCTGCGCGCTCGCGGTCGGCATCGGTGTGGGCGTGGTCAACGGCATCCTCATCTCGTACGGACGGCTGGTCGCCTTCATCGCCACGCTCGCCATGCTCGTGGCGGCCCGTGGCCTGGCGGCCCAGATCTCCAACAAGCAGACCCAGGTCTCCACCAGCGACTTCATCAACGGCCTCGCGGCCAACGACTTCCTCGGCGTGCCGGTGCTCGTCTACATCCTCGCCGCGGTCGTGGCGGCGGGCTGGGTGCTGCTCAACCGCACCACCTTCGGGCGGCGCACCGTCGCCGTCGGCGGCAACCCCGAGGCGGCCCGGCTGGCCGGTATCAACGTCAAGCGGCACACCCTGCTGCTGTACGCGCTGTCCGGCCTCTGCTGCGGCATCGCCGCCATCATGCTCACGTCGCAGGCCAACTCCGCCCAGGCGGCCATGGCCAACCTGTACGAACTCGACGCGATCGCCGCGGCGATCATCGGTGGCACGCTGCTCAGCGGCGGCCGCGGCACGATCATCGGCTCGCTCCTGGGCGTGCTGGTGTTCTCCACCATCACCAACCTATTCGCCATCAACAACCTCTCCACCGAGGTCCAGAACATGGTCAAGGGCGGCATCATCGTCGTGGCCGTGCTGATCCAGCAGATCCAGTTCAAGTCGCTCAGCCAGTTCTTCGCCAAGAACAGCAAGATCACCACCAGTTAGTGCCCCAATAAACTCTTGGTGACCGTCCGATACCGGGACGGCCGCCGGATCCCTTGCACCCCGAAACCGGAGGTCGTCATGAAACACGCGTCCGACCTGTCTCGCCGCCGCCTGCTGCTCGGTGGGGCCGCCGTCGGCGCGGGAGCCCTGCTCACCGCGTGCACCAGCAACGAGCCGGACGAGCCGAGTGGCGGCCCACAGACGGCCGCCGCAGGCAACAACCAGAACGCCGCGCCGGGTGAGAAGGTGACCATCGGCTTCTCCGCGCCGGCGGCCGACCACGGCTGGATCGCCGCGATCACCAGCAACGCCAAGGCGCAGGCCGGCGCCTACTCGGACGTCGAGTTCAAGACGGTCGAGGCCGGCGCCGACGCGGCGGCGCAGCGGGCGGCGCTGCAGACGCTCGTCGCGCAGAAGCCGAACATCATCGTGCTGCTGCCGCACGACGGCAAGGAGCTCAACGCGTTCGGCCTGGAGGCGATGAAGGCCGGGATCCCGGTGGTCAACCTGGACCGCGCGTTCCCCGACCCGCTCGCCTACCGCCTGCAGATCAAGGGCGACAACTACGGCATGGGCGTCTCCGCCGCGCACTACATCATCGACCAGATGAAGGCGAAGAGCGTCGCCAGCCCGATCATCGGCGAGATCGCCGGCATGGACGAGCTGGAGCTGACCCAGGAGCGCTCGAAGGGCTTCACCGACACGCTGGCCCAGGCCGGCTTCAAGGTGGCCAACCGGCGCGCCGCCCGCTTCACCGCGGACTCCGGCCAGCAGGAGGCCGCCAGCCTGCTCCAGGCGCTGCCGAAGATGGACGCGCTGTGGAACCACGACGACGACCAGGGCATCGGCGTCCTGGCCGCCATCACGCAGGCCAACCGCAAGGAATTCCTCATGGTCGGCGGCGCCGGCTCCAAGGCCGCGATCGAGGCGATCCAGGCCGACAGCGGCGTCCTCAAGGCAACGGTCACGTACAGCCCCTCGATGGCATCGTCGGCGATCTCGCTCGCTCGGCTCATCGCCCAGAACAAGGGCATGTCCGACCTGGTCGAGCTGCAGGTCCCGAAGGAGATCATCCTCGCCTCCGAGACCATCACCAAGGAGAACGCGAGCAACTACCTCAAGCTCGGGTTCTGACGTAACGGGGGGAGACCCACCTTGTCCACCATGGATAAAGAGCTGCGGGTCGGCATGGTCGGTTACGCGTTCATGGGCGCCGCGCACTCGCAGGCGTGGCGCACCGTGAACCGCGTGTACGACCTACCGGCGCGCGCCCGCATGTCCGTCATCTGCGGCCGTGACGAGTCGAAGGTGGCCGAAGCCGCCACGCGGCTCGGCTGGGATGCGTATACGACCGACTGGCGTGAGCTCATCACCCGCGATGACGTCGACGTGATCGACGTGTGCACGCCGGGCGACAGCCACGCCGAGATCGCGATCGCAGCGCTTGAGGCGGGCAAGCACGTCCTGTGCGAGAAGCCACTCGCCAACTCCGTCGAGGAGGCGCGGGCCATGGTCGCAGCGGCGATCCAGGCCCAGTCGGCCGGCGTACGGTCCATGTGCGGGTTCAACTACCGCCGGGTGCCGGCCGTGGCCCTCATGCGTCACCTCATCGAGAGTGGACGGTTGGGCGTGGTTCGGCACGTCCGCGCGGCGTACCTGCAGGACTGGATCGTGGATCCGCAGTTTCCGCTGGTCTGGCGGTTGCAGCGGGACAAGGCGGGCTCCGGCGCGCTGGGCGACATCGGTGCGCACATCATCGATCTGACCCAGTTCGTCACCGGACAGCGGATCACCGGCGTCAGCGGGCTCACCGAGACGTTCATCAAGGAGCGCCCGCTGCCGTCGGCGGCCGCCGGACTCGCCGCCTCGGCGGACGGTTCGGCGACCGGTGAGGTCACAGTGGACGATGCCGCGCTGTTCCTGGCCCGGCTGGACGGCGGGGCGGTGGGCACGTACGAGGCCACCCGCTTCGCCACCGGGCGCAAGAACGCCGTGCGCGTGGAGGTCAACGGATCGCTCGGCTCGGTCGCGTTCGACTTCGAGCGGATGAACGAGCTGGAGTTCTACGACGCCACCGCGCCCAGCACGGAGCAAGGCTTCACCAAGATCCTGGTGACCGAGGGCGACCACCCGTACCTGTCGGCCTGGTGGCCGCCGGGGCACATCATCGGGTACGAGCACACGTTCACGCACGAGATGCGCGACTTCCTCGAGGCGGTCGGCAACGGGGCGGACCCCACGCCTTCGTTCGTCGACGCGCTTCAGGTGCAGCTCGTGATGGATGCCGTGACCCGCTCGGCGGAGCAGGACTCGGCGTGGACCGGGGTGGCGCCGGCGCTCGCCGAAGTCGCCGCCTGACCTCACCCATCGTGGGCGCGGTGGCGCGCGCCCACCTCGACACCTCGGGCCCGCCCGCGAGGGTCCGGACGCGGTTGCGCCCCGCGTCCGGATGGCCGGGCACCGAGGCGGCCGTACGGCGCGGTTGAGCCCAGAATCAGCCGCGCCGTACGACCAGCACCGAAGCGCTCGCACGACCTTGGCGGGCATGGCACCGCGCCAGGGGTAGGGAACCCACACCCAGACCCCGGAGGGTTACATGGCTCCATCTTTTAGACAGTGGCTGTCCGTGGCCGCTGTTACAGCGCTGTCCATCCCGCTGGTGGCCGCCGTGCCAGCGACCGCCGCGCCCCCGCCTTCACCTGAGGTCCTCACCGCGGAAGAGAACGGCCCCAAGGCCCTGCGCTCCGACGCCCGCGCCCCCGAGTCGTACAAGGTGCTCGTCTTCACCAAGACCGACGGCGCCCGCCGAGCCTCCATCCAGGACGGTGTCCGGGTCATCCGCGCCCTGGGCGTCGAGAACGGTTTCACCGTCAACGTCACCCAGGACGGCGGCGCGTTCACCGCGGAAAACCTCGCCAACTACCGCGCGGTGGTCTTTCTCAACACCACCGGCAACGTGCTCAACCCCGCCGAGGAGGCCGCCTTCGAGGCCTACTTCCGGGCCGGTGGCGGCTACGTCGGCGTGCACGCCGCGGCCGAGACCGAGCAGGACTGGACCTTCTACCGCAACGTGCTCGGCACCGGCGTGTCCGGAGCCTCCGGTGTGGACAGCGCGACCGTGAAGGTCGCCGACCGGGCGCACCCCTCGACCGAGACGGTGCCGCGGGAGCTGTCGCTGAACGAGGAGTGGTACAACTACACCACCAACGTCCGCGGCACCTCGCACGTGCTGGCCACTGTGGACGAGAAGGGCTACTCCGGCGGCACGATGGGCTTCGACCACCCGGTGGCCTGGTGCAAGGACTACCAGGGCGGCCGCTCGTGGTACACCGGGCTCGGCCACTCCATCGAGAGCTACCGCGACGGCAGCTTCAAGAAGCACCTGCTGGGCGGCATCCAGTGGTCGGCCGGCGTGGTCGAGGGCGACTGCGGCGCGACCGTGCTCGCCAACTACGAGAAGGTGACGCTCAACGACGAGCCGGGCGAGCCGATGTCGCTGTCGGTGCTGCCCGACGGCCGTGTGCTGCACAACACCCGCGGCGGCGAGATCCGGCTGTACGACCCGGAGACCGGCGCCAGCCCGGTCATCACCAACGTCCCGGTCTACACGCACGACGAGGACGGCCTGCAGACGCTGACGATCGACCCCGACTTCGCCAACAACAAGTGGGTCTACGTCTACTACGCGCCGCGGCTCAACACCCCCGTGGACGACCCGGCCACGACCGGCGTCAACGAGGGCGACGCGCCGGCGACGAGCAACGACCCCACGGTCTGGGACAAGTTCAAGGGATACAACCAGCTGTCCCGGTTCAAGTTCGTGGAGGAGCCGACGCCGCACCTCGACCTCGCCACCGAGCAGCAGATCATCCGGGTGAACGTGGACCGCGGCATCTGCTGCCACGTCGCCGGCAAGGTCAAGTTCGACGGCAAGGGCAACCTGTTCCTGATCACCGGTGACGACACCAACGCCGGTGGCTCGGACGGGTTCGTGCCGATCAACGAGTCGCCCACCCAGGGCCCCGGCTACGACGCGCAGCGCTCTTCGGCCAACACCAACGACCTGCGCGGCAAGGTGCTCCGGATCAAGGTGAAGGCGAACGGGACGTACACGGTGCCGAACGGCAACCTCTTCCCGGAGACCCAGGACTACGACAACAAGACCCGTCCGGAGATCTTCCTGATGGGCCTGCGCAACCCGTTCCGCTTCGACGTCGACGCGAGCGGCATGGTGTACGTCGGTGACTACTCGCCGGACTCGCGGGTGCCGAGCGCCACGCGTGGCCCGGAGGGCACCGGCCGCTGGTTCGCCACGAAGACGGCGGGCAACTACGGCTGGCCGTACTGCTACTCGCCGAGCCTGCCGTACATCGACTTCGACTTCGTGACCCGCACCTCGGGCCAGCCGTTCAACTGTGGCGCGCCGGTCAACAACTCGCCACGCAACACCGGCCGGTCCGTGCTGCCGGCGGTGCAACAGCCCCAGTTCTGGTACACCTACAACGCCCTGACCACGTGCCCGGGCGCGTACCTGTCCACCCCGCCGACCACGTGTGACTTCAAGTGGCCGGTGATCGGCACCGGCGGCGTGGGTCCGCACGGCGGCCCGATCTACAAGTACGACGCCAACCTGAACTCCGAGACGAAGCTGCCGGAGTACTACGACAACGCGGTCTTCTTCGGTGAGTTCACCCGCGACAAGATGTTCGTGATGCAGACCGACGGCAAGGGCAACCTCGTCGGCGTCGAGCAGTTCCTACCCGGCTTCGTCTTCGACAACCTGATGGAGATGGAGATCGGTCCGGAAGGCAACATCTACTTCCTGGAGTACGGCGACGGTTTCTTCCGGGCCAACCCGGACGCGCAGCTCGCCATGATCCGATACGTGAAGGGCACCCGCGCGCCGGTCGCCAAGCTGGCCGCGACGCCGACCTCGGGCCAGGCCCCGCTGACCGTCAGGTTCAGCAGCGAGGGCACGTACGACCCGGACCCGGGCGAGTCCATCTCGTACGCCTGGGACTTCACCAGCGACGGCACGGTCGACTCGGCCGACCCCAACCCGACGTTCACGTACACCACCAACGGCGTCTTCAACGCCAAGCTGACCGTGACCGACTCCACCGGCAAGACGGCGGTGCTGACCCGCGAGATCGTCGTGGGTAACACCGCGCCGGCGGTGACGGTGACGGCACCGGTGTCGGGCACGTTCTTCAACTGGGGTGACACGGTCCCGTTCACCGTGTCGGTCACCGATCCCGAAGACGGCACCATCGACTGCAGCCGGGTCAAGGTGTCCTTCGTGCTCGGTCACGACACGCACGGCCACGAGATGACCTCCACCACCGGGTGCTCGGGCACGCTGCCCACCCCGGCCGACGGCGCCGACCACGCGGGCGGCTACCTGTACGGCGGGATCAGCGCCTCGTACACCGACCTGGGCGGCAACGGTCAGCCGGCACTGACCACCGTCGGCCAGGCGGTCATCCAGGTACGCCGGCAGCAGGCCGAGTTCGCCCAGGTGCAGCAGGGCGTGACGCTGGCCAACACCGGCGACACGGGCGGCGGCCAGCACGTGACCGGCATCGACGCGGGTGACCTCATCGCGTTCGACCCGGTCAACCTGGGCGGCGTCAGCACGGTCACCTTCCGCTATGCCAGCGGCGGCACCGCCACCGCCGGCACGCCGCGGGCCACGGTCGAGCTCCGGGCGGGTTCGCCCACCGGCGCGGTGGTCGCCACGGCCACGCTCAACGCGACCAGCGGCACCAACTCCTGGGCGAGCCAGAGCCTTCCGGTCACCTACCCGGCCGGTACGCAACGGCTCTACCTGGTATTCGGTGCGGTGTCGGGCGGCCCGACCACCGGACTGATCAACCTGAACTGGGTCGAGTTCTCCGGCGCAGCCGGAGCGTAGACGTGGGGAGCGGGAACGGACGCCGACCGGTCCCGCTCACCACAGCCCCGTCCGCCCTGCCCGCCGGGCCGGGACGGCGTCGTTGCCGCCGACTCCGACGCCGTCACGGTGGTGCCATCTCGGCAGGCGGGTGGACGGGGCCCAAACCCACCGTTTCGGTACGCGTTTCCCAGGGACCTCGGCCACACCCGGGTAGAGAATGATCGTCTGGTACCTAAACAAGGTGGGAGGTCAATATGGCGACAGGTGTTTGGCTCGCCGGCGGACGCGGATCAGTCGCCGTGACCAGCATCGTTGGCGCGACCGCGATCAAGGCTGGGCTGGCCGATCCCACCGGTTGCGTCACCGAGCTGCCCCAGCTGCGCAGCCCGGCGCTGCCGCCTCTCGTCGATCTCGTCTTCGGCGGTCATGACCCGGCCTCCACCCCACTGTGCAAGAAGACCGAGGCGCTCGCCGCCGCCGGCGTGGTGCCGGCCCGGCTGGTCGGGGCGCTCACCGATGAGCTGGCCGCCGTCGAGCCGGAGATCCGTCCGGTGCCGTCGGCCGCCACGCAGCTCGAGACCGCCGCGCTCATCGCGGAGGACATCGCGGCGTTCCGCTTCCGGCACGGGCTGGAGCGCGTGGTGGTGGTCAACGTCTCGTCCACCGAGCCGGCCCCGGCCGGGCACCCCGCGCACGCCGACGCGGACCTGCTGCGGCAGGCGCTCGGCGAGCCCGGCACGGTGCTCCCGCCGAGCTCCCTGTACGCGTACGCGGCGTTTATTTCGGGCTGCTCGTACATTGATTTCACCCCCTCGACCGGCGCCCGACTGCCGGCCCTCGACGCGCTCGCGCACCGCCACGCCGTCCCGTACGCCGGGCACGACGGCAAGACCGGCGAGACGCTGGTCAAGTCGGTGCTCGCGCCGATGTTCGCGATGCGCAACCTGCGGGTGCGCACCTGGTCCGGCACCAACCTGCTGGGCGGCGGCGACGGCGCCAACCTGGCCGACCCGGGCGCCAACGCGGTCAAGTCGACCAGCAAGCAGCGCGTGCTGGGCGAAACCCTCGGATACGAGCCCCAGGGCAACACCCGCATCGAGTACGTTGACGACATCGGCGATTTCAAGACGGCGTGGGACCTCATCACGTTCAGCGGCTTTCTCGGCACGTCGATGCGGATGGAGTTCACCTGGCACGGGTGCGACTCCGCGCTCGCCGCGCCGCTCGTGCTCGACCTGGCCCGGCTCACGGCCGCCGCGCACAAGGCCGGGCGCACCGGCCCGCTGACCGAGCTCGCGTTCTTCTTCAAGGACCCGCTGGGCGGGGTCCTGGGACAGGCCGGCGCAGTGCCGCACGCGCTGGCCGACCAGTGGGCGCTGCTGGCATCGTTCGTCCGCGGGCTCGCCGATGCCTAGCCTGCGTTCCCTCGTCGAGCTGGTACGGGCGCCCGCCGCGCTGTCTGTGCCCGGCGATGTCGTCGCGGGCGCCGCCGCGGGGGGCGTGCTCGGCCCGCGCACGGCGGGTCTCGCCGCCGCCTCCGTGTGCCTCTACTGGTCCGGCATGGCCGCGAACGACTGGTCCGACCGGGAGCTCGACGCGGTCGAGCGCCCGGAGCGGCCGATCCCGTCCGGCCGCGTCACGCCGACACAGGCGCTGGGCGTCGCGGCGGGTCTGACCGCCGCCGGCGTCGCGCTCGCCGCCCTCGCCGGCGGCCGCCGCGCGCTGTCGGTCGCCCTCCCGCTGGCCGGGGCCGTGTGGGCCTACGACCTGCGCGCCAAGAACACCCCCGCCGGCCCCGCCGTCATGGCCGCCTGCCGGGGGCTCGACGTGCTGCTCGGTGCCTCGCCGGGCCGGGTGGTGCGGGCGCTGCCGGCGGCGCTGACCGTCGCCGCGCACACGTATACGGTCACCGCCCTGTCCCGCCGCGAGGTCTCCGGCGCCGACCGCGCGCTGCCCGCCGCGACGCTGGCCGGCACGGCCGCGGTGGCGCTGTCGGCCGGCCTGCCCGCCGCCCGCAACGGGCGGGGCGCGGCCGCCGCGGTGCCGGGCGCGCTGGCCGCCTGGTACGCGGCCGGCTACGGCGCCGCGCAGGCCCGGGTCGCCGCCGACCCCTCCGCGGCACGGGTGCGCGCCGCCGTCGGCGCCGGCATCACCGGCCTCCCGCCGCTGCAGGGCGCGCTCGCCGCCAGCGCCGGCGCGCCGGCCGCCGGTGTCGTGGTCGCGGCCATGGCGCCGCTCGCCCGTCGCCTCGCCCGGATGGTGTCACCGACATGACGCTGCGATTCGGCTACGGCACCAACGGCTTCGCCAACCACCGGCTCATCGACGCGCTGGCGATCATCGCCGATCTGGGCTACGAGGGCGTGGCGCTCACGCTCGACCACGACCACCTCGACCCGTTCGGCCCGGAGCTGGCCCGCCGCACCGACGACCTGGCGTCCACACTGGACCGGCTCGGCCTGTCGACGGTCATCGAGACCGGCGCCCGCTACCTGCTCGACCCGTGGCACAAGCACGCGCCGACGCTGCTGCACGACGATCCGGGCAAGCGGCTGGAGTTTCTGCGCCGCGCCGTCCGCATCGGCGCCGACCTCGGGTCCGAGGCGGTCTCGTTCTGGTCGGGCATCACCCCGCCCGGCGTGGCCGACCCCTGGGACCGCCTCGTGCGCGGCTGCGCCGAGATCGTCGACGTGGCGGCGCGGACCGGCGTGACGCTGGGCTTCGAGCCCGAGCCCGGCATGCTGGTCGAAGACATCGCCGGCTGGCGGCGGCTGCACGCCGACCTCGGTGCCCCGCCCGGCTTCGGCATCACCCTCGACATCGGACACTGCCGGTGCCTGGAGTCGCTGCCCGTGCCCGAGTGCGTGGCCGCGGTCGCCGGCCACCTGGTCAACGTGCAGATCGACGACATGCGCCGGGGCGTGCACGAGCACCTGGAGTTCGGCACCGGCGAGATCGACTTCCCGCCGGTGCTGCGCGCGCTGTCCGGGGCCGGCTACACCGGCCTCGTCGCCGTCGAGCTGCCCCGCCACTCGCACGCCGCCCCCACGGTCGCCGCCCAGTCCATCGAGTTCCTTCGCAAGGCACAGGCCACCGGGGAGGCGGGATGACGACACTTGAGGACCTGCGGGCGGCCGTACCCGCGCAGGGGTGGCTCGGCGAGGCGCTGGAGCGCGTCGCGGCGGATCCGGCCGCGATCGGGCGGCTCTTTCCCGCCGCCGGGCGGCGGTGCGGGCGCGAGCCGCTGACCGACCCGCCCGGCTGGAGCACCGACGAGGCGGCGCGGGTCGTGCTGCTCGCCGCACTCCCGGCGGACCGGGTCGCGGCGGAGGCGGAAGGGCTGTACCGCTACGGCGACGCGGCCGAGAAGCGAGCTGTGCTCAAGGCCCTGCCGCTGCTGCCCATCGCGGATGAGGGCGTGCCGCTGCTGCGGGACGCGCTCCGCACCAACGACACTCGTCTCGTGGCCGCCGCGCTCGGGCCGTACGCCCGGCACCTCGACGACGCGGCCTGGCGCCAGGCGGTGCTCAAGTGCGTCTTCATGGGCCTACCGCTCTCCAATGTAGACAGTCTGGACGAGCGGGCGGACGCCGAGCTCGCCACGATGCTCGCCGGCCTCGTCGAGGAGCGCCGGGCAGCCGGCCGCGACATGGCTCCCGACGCGCTCGCCCTGCTCGACCGGTTGAAGGGACTCTGATGCGCATCTTCGACCCGCACATCCACATGACCTCGCGGACCACCGACGACTACGAGCGGATGGCCGCCGCCGGCATCACCGCCATCGTGGAGCCGGCGTTCTGGCTGGGCCAGCCGCGGACCAGTGTCGGCTCGTTCACCGACTACTTCGACGCGCTCGTCGGGTGGGAGCCCTTCCGGGCCGGCCAGTTCGGCGTGCGGCACCACGCCACCATCGCGCTCAACCCCAAGGAGGCCAACGACCCCCGCTGCCGCGAGGTGCTCGAGCTCCTCCCGCGCTACCTGGAGAAGGACGGCGTGGTCGCGGTCGGCGAGGTGGGGTACGACTCGATGACGCCGGAAGAGGACGAGGTCTTCGCCGCGCAGCTCGCCCTCGCCGTGGAGCACGAGCTGCCCGCGCTGGTGCACACGCCGCACCGGGACAAGGCGCGCGGCACCGAGCGGAGCCTCGCGGTCGTGGCCGAGTCCGGCATCGACCCGGGCCGGGTCATCATCGACCACCTCAACGAGGTCACCGTCGGGCTGGTCCGGGACACCGGCTGCTGGCTCGCCTTCTCCATCTACCCGGACACCAAGATGTCGCCGCCGCGCATGGTGAAGATCCTGCAGGAGTACGGGCTGGAGCGGATGCTCGTCAACTCGGCCGCCGACTGGGGGCGCTCCGACCCGCTGCTGACCCGGACCACCGCCGACGCGATGCTCGCCGCCGGGTTCACCACGGACGACGTCGACCTGTTGCTGTGGCGTAACCCCGTTGAGTTCTACGGGCAGTCCGGGCGGCTCGATCTATCCGATGTGGAGGAGAAAGAAGCGACGTTCGCCGGTAACTCGATCCTTCGCGGGGGCAGCTGATGCACTTGAGCTACTGCACCAACGTGCACCCGGCGGAAGACTTCGACGGGATCGTGCGGCAGTTCGACACGTACGCCGTCGCGATCCGCCGCCACCTCGACGCCGACGTGCTGGGTCTGGGGCTGTGGCTGGCCGCCCCGCTCGCCGCCGAGCTGGCCGCCGACGCCTCGCTGCGGCAGCGCCTGCGCCGCGAGCTGGACGTGCGCGGGCTCGAGGTGGTGACGCTCAACGGCTTCCCCTACGAGGCGTTTCAGGCCCCGGTGGTCAAGCTCGGCGTCTACTACCCGGACTGGACCGATCGCCGCCGGTTGGACTACACACTGGACCTCGCCCGCGTGCTCGTCGACCTGCTGCCCGACGGCGCGGCGCGCGGCTCCATCTCGACGCTGCCGCTGGCCTGGCGCGAGCCGTGGGACGCCGGCCGCGCGGACACCGCCAACCGCCTGCTGGACGAGCTGGCCGCCGGCCTCGCCGGGATCGCCGAGCGGTCCGGCCGGCCGGTGCGGGTCGCGTTCGAGCCCGAGCCGGGCTGCATCGTGGAAAACACCGCCCAGGCCGCGGCCGCGCTGTCTGGTGTGGACACCGAGTGGCTGGGTGTCTGCCTCGATCTGGCCCACCTGGCCTGTGCTTGGGAGGAGCCCGCCGAGGCGCTGGCCCGCCTCCGGGCCGCCGGCCTGCCGGTGGTCAAGGTGCAGGTGTCGGCCGCGCTGGAGGCAGCCGACCCGGTCGCCGCGGCCGGCGTGCTGCGAGGGTACGTCGAGCCGCGCTTCCTGCACCAGACCCGCTCCGCGCACGGGGACGCCGCCGACGACCTCGACGAGGCGCTGGAGCGGGAGTTCAAGGGCCCGTGGCGGGTGCACTACCACGTGCCGCTGCACGCCGAGCCCGCCGCGCCGCTCACCTCGACCGTCCCGGTGCTCCGTGCCGCGATGCGCGAGCTGCTCGCCGGCCCCACACCGGCGTGTGACCATTTCGACGTGGAGACGTACACGTGGGGCGTTCTCCCGGAGCGACAGCGCCCCCGCACCGACGCCGACGTGGCCGCGGGCATCGCGGCCGAGCTGGCCTTCGCCCGCACGATGATGGATGAGGAGGGACGATGACCACGCCATTGGTCGTCATCGACGTGGTGGGGTTGACGCCCCGGCTGCTGGCGCACATGCCGCGGCTCAAGGCGGTGGCCGACGCCGGCTTCCACACCTCGCTCGGCACCGTGCTGCCGGCGGTCACCTGCACCGTGCAGTCCACGTTCCTGACCGGGGAGACGCCCGCCGGGCACGGCATCGTGGGCAACGGTTGGTATTTCCGGGACGTCGGCGACGTGCTGCTGTGGCGCCAGCACAACGCTCTGGTCGGTGGCGAGAAGCTGTGGCAGGCGGCACGCAAGGCCCAGCCCGGCTACACCGTGGCCAACGTCTGCTGGTGGTACGCGATGGGCGCGGACGTCAACTGGACGGTCACCCCGCGCCCCATCTACTACGCGGACGGGCGCAAGGAGCCCGACTGCTACACGGATCCGCCCGAGCTGCACGACGACCTGGTCGGCGCGCTGGGCGGGTTTCCGCTCTTCACGTACTGGGGCCCGACCGCGGGGCTGCCTTCCTCGGCCTGGATCTGCAAGGCGGCCGAGAAGATCATGGCCGACCACAATCCCGACCTGACCCTCGTGTACGTGCCGCATCTCGACTACGACCTGCAGCGCTTCGGCCCCTCCGCACCGAAGGCGGCCGCCGCCGCGTCGGCGCTCGACCGGGTGCTCGCCCCGCTGCTCGACGCCGCTCTCGCCCGCGGCGCGACGGTGGTGGCCCTCTCCGAGTACGGCATCACCGACGCCAGCCGGCCGGTCGACATCAACCGGATGCTGCGCAGCGAGGGCCTCCTGAACGTGTACACACAGGACGGTATGGAGTACCTGGACCCGTGGACCTCGCGGGCGTTCGCCGTCGCCGACCACCAGATCGCCCACGTGTACGTCAAGGATCCGGCCGACGTCCCCGCCGTCGCGAAGCTGTGCTCCGCACTGGATGGCGTCGCAGAGGTGCTGGACGAGGCGGGCAAGGCGGCGCAGGGCCTCGACCACGAACGCTCCGGTGAGCTGGTGCTGGTGGCCGAGCCGGATGCCTGGTTCACGTACTACTACTGGCTCGACGACGCGCGCGCCCCCGACTTCGCCCGGCTGGTCGAGATCCACCGCAAGCCCGGGTACGACCCCGCCGAGCTCTTCTTCGACCCGGCCAACCCCGCCGCGGCCAAGCGGCGGGCCGGTGCCGCGCTGGCCCGCAAGAAGCTCGGCATGCGCTACATGATGAGCGTCGTCGGCCTGGACGCCGGAGCGAAGGCCGTGCGGGGCAGCCACGGTCGCCTCCCCGCCCATCCGAACGACGCGCCCGTGCTGATCTGCTCGGACCGCTCGGCGGCCCGCCCCCACCTCGCCGCGACGGAGGTCAAGCGCTTCCTGCTCAGCCTGGCCGGACTCAAGCCATGACCATCGAGGTCGCCCGGGAGTCCGAACTGGACGACCTGCGCAAGCGCTTCGACACCGAGCTGGCCGCGTTCATCGGCCGGCAGGACCCGGACTGGCCGGACGGTGCGCCGCGCGGGGTGCTCGCGACGTTGCGGCGCTTCGTGCTGGCGGGCGGCAAGCGGCTGCGGCCGATGTTCTGCTACTGGGGCTGGCGCGGCGCCGGCGGCCTCGACCGATCCGAGGTGGTGGTCGCGGCCGCGGCGCTGGAGCTGTTTCACGCGTTCGCGCTCATCCACGACGACATCATGGACGGCAGCGACCGCCGCCGGGGCGAGCCGTCGGTGCACAAGGTCTTCGCCGAGCTGCACACCAAGTCGATGTGGCGCGGCGACCCGGCCTCGTTCGGGCGCAACACCGCACTGCTCTGCGGTGACCTCTGCGCGGCGTGGGCCGACCAGATGTTTCACGAGTGCGGGCTGCCGCCCGAGCAGATCCACCGCGGGTACGGCGTCTTCGCGCACATGCGCACCGAGGTGATCGCCGGCCAGTACCTCGACCTCGTCTCCGGGGTCGGCGACGGCTCGGTGGCGAGCGCGCTCACGGTGATCCGGATGAAGGCGGCGCGGTACACCGTGACCCGGCCGCTGCAGATCGGCGCGGGGCTGGCCGGGGGAGGTGCCGACCTGCACGCCGCGTACGCCGCCTTCGGCGACCCGCTCGGCGACGCGTTCCAGCTCCGCGACGACGTGCTCGGTGTCTTCGGGGATCCGGCGCTCACCGGCAAGTCCATCCTGGACGATCTGCGTGAGGGCAAGCCGACCGTGATGATGGCGCTGGCCCGCAGCGGCGCCGACCGGGCACAGGCCACCCGGCTGCGAGACCTCTTCGGCAACCCCGACCTAGACGCCAGCGGCGCCGAGGAGCTGCGCGCCATCATCGTCGACACCGGCGCCTTGGAGCGCATCGAGCAGATGATCCGGGTGCGCGCCGACGCCGCCGTCGCCGCCCTCGCGGAGGCCCCGATCCCCGCCGACGCGCATCAGGCGCTCGTGGGGCTGGCCGGATCGGCGATCAACAGGCAGCGCTGACGCCGCGGTGCGCGAGCCGCCTTCGCGGAGCGAGGGCCAGAACTATGGCAGACTCTGAGCCGTCCGTGCCGAGGCGGTTCGGGAGGTGACCATGGCGCTACGGATGGTTGCGGCGTGGATTGAGTCATGAATCGCCGCCCCACCGTCGACACCGTGCGGCGGGCTGTGCGCAGCACCCGGGCCTGGGCCCGCGCGGTGGCCCCGGGCGCGCTGCCGGATTTCCTCATCATCGGCGGCCAGCGGTGCGGCACCACTTCGCTGCACCGATACCTCGCCGAGCACCCCCAGGTGCGCGCCGCGACCGGCAAGGAGATCCAGTTCTTCAGCATCCACTATGGACGCGGCGAGCGCTGGTACCGCGGGCACTTCCCGGCGCCGATGGCCGGGCGGCTCAGCTTCGAGGCGAGCCCGTACTACCTCTTCCATCCCCGCGCGGCCGAGCGGGCGGCGGCCACACTGCCGCACGGCAGGTTCATCGCGCTGCTGCGCGACCCGGTCGAGCGAGCCTATTCGCACTACCTGCAGACCCGGTCGAACGGTGCGGAGTCGCTCACGTTCGCCGAGGCGATCGCGGCCGAGCACGACCGGCTGGCGTGGGCGCTGCGCGCCGGTCCGGACAGCCGAGCCGCGCACGCGGTGTTACGCCGCCACTCGTACGCGGCCCGCGGGCGGTACGCCGAGCAGCTGGAGCGGTGGTTTCGGCACGTGCCGCGCGAGCGCATCATGGTCGTGCGCAGTGAGGACTTCTACGCCGACCCCGCGACGACCTACGCGGGGCTGCTGGAGTTTCTCGACCTGGAGCCGTTTTTGCCGCCCCGGTTCGCACAGCACACCCGGCGCGTGGAGAGGGGCGGGCCGCCGGCCGAGGTGGCCCGGGCCCTGCGCGACTACTTCGTGCCGTACAACGCGCGCCTCGCCGAGCTGCTGGGCTGGTCCGACCCGTGGCCGGTCGCCGACTGATCCGAGGTGTGCCGGGTAGGAGGGGTCTTCGTGAGCCCGCCGACGCCCACGAAGACCCCTTGTCTCTACCGGTTGAGCAGGTCGGCGCAGTCGGCCTCATCCGGCAGCAGGGGGCGGAGGATGACCGTCCACTTGCGACCGCCCGAGGTCCACGGCGTGGCGGCGTTGGCCTTGTCGGCCGCGGCCAGCACCTTGGCGGTGTCGGCGCCGGTGACCGTCACGCAGCCGGTCTCCAGGCCCTTGCCGACCGAGGTGCCGGGCAGTGCCGGACCGGGCCACGCGACCTCGGGCTGCCCCTTGCCGGCGGTGGCCGGGTCGGGCGCGACGTACGGCGAGGCGATCGCGGCCAGCGCGTCCGACTTGTACGGCTGCTCCGAGCCGGCCTTGACGCCGAGCGTGGTGGGCAGGTCGCTGACCGCGGTGAGCAGCTCACGCAGCTTGGTGCGCGCGGCCAACTGGTCGGCGGTCAGGCCATTGGAGGCGTCTGTGGACTCGCTCAGCGCGTACACCTCGGTGGTGGCGGGACCACCCTCGGCGTCGACGGTGAAACGCGTGGAGGGCGCGTCGGCGATCGGCGGCTGCCCCAGATCCTTGGCGGTGCCGACGCCGGCGCTGGTGGCTCGGGCGACGAGCTTGTCCACGTCCGCGCTCGAGATCTTGATCACCTGGAGGTTGGGCAGCGCCGGGCCCGGATAGATCGCCGGCTGCGGGCCCTGGACGATCGTGCGCCCGTCGCCGTAGACGGTCACGACCGGTAGCCGCGCCACATTGTCACCCGGGGTGGTGAAGCCGCCGGTGTACTCGACCCGGAGCGCGACGGCATCCGGGTCGCGCGGCGCCGGCCCGCCGGCCGGTGACGTCGTGTCACCGCCGTCCTGGGCGCATGCGACCAGCAGAAACAGGGATGCGGCGGCAGCCGCGCGAAAGCCGGGTGCGATCGTCATCTCCTTTTGACGGCACTCGGGCGTGTCCGGTTCCCGACTGCGATAACGTGTATGGATGTCCGACGCCGCGCCCGCCCGCCGCGAGCGGGGTCGCCTGCGCGGACGTCTGGCCGTGGGTCTCGCGCTGCTGGGGGTGCTGGCCGTTCCCGGGTCCGCCCATGCCGCCGCCCCGCCCGAGGTGTCGACGCCGGTGAGCGTCTGCGTCGAGGTGACAGTCTCCACAGAGATCGACGTGGCGGCCGTGGCCCCCGCCGCCCCCGCGCCCGAGGTCGTCGAGCCGCGGGCCGCGCAGGCGGTGCCCGCCGAACAGGTCGTGGCGACCAGCGCCGACCGGTCGGCGACGGGCCAGCGCGCCCCGCCACAGCCGGCTCGCTGACCCCCGGCACCACTCTCCTCCTCCCGTTACCCCTCCAGCCCGTGGGTGAGGTGTATCCCGTGAATATCGATTTCCATGGTTTCCTGCTGGATGTCCGTGGCGCCGCCCTGATCTGGCTGGCGCTCGTCGTTGTCGGCGCGGCGCCGTTCGTGGCGATGGCCGTCTCCGCCCGGCGCCGCTGGCTCCGGACGCGCCTACGGCCTGAGCGGCGGGTCAGGACGCGACGCGAGTCACCCGCCGCGCGCGAGGCCGAGTTGCGCCGGTACGCGGAGGAGGTCGCTGTCGCGGCGAGCCGAGCCGCGGTCACGGCGGAGCGGCGGCGCTCCGAGTGGGCCGCGGTGTCCCGCACCCAGCAGTCGGCCTGGCGGGCGTACGACGACGCGGCCGAGGCGGCCCGACGGGCGATCCAGGCCGAGGCCTTCCGCATTCCGGATACACCATCCACAGTGGATGAGATGGCGGCGCGCCGGCGCTATCTGGAGCGCGCCGCGGGGGCCGCCTATCGGCGTGGAGACCTTACGGCGGCACAGTATGGCGACGTGATCGCCGGCCGGGGCGGGTGGGATCCGCGCCGCCACCCGTTCGAGCAGGAGACCCGGCTGCGCGTCGCCCGCCGCGACCGCCTGCGCCGCGCGTGCGAAACACTGTCCGAAGTGGAACACTCCGCGTGGCGCGCGGCCGAGGTGGCCGTCGCGGCCAAGCGGAGCCTCGACACCGAGGCACTCTCCGCCGCGCTGCGCGTCCGGCAGGCCTCGCGCACGCGTCCGGCCCGCCGCCCGGTCCGCAGCGTCCGCCCGATGCCTTCGTGGAACGCCGACACCGCCCCGATCCCGCGCGTCGTGCTCACCTGACCGGCCCGCCGCCCATCGGGCGCCCGCTCAGCGGCCGGCGTTGCGCGGGTGGCGCTTGGCGGTGCGCTCGTTGCCGTGCCGATACTGCCCGGTCCACCGCGCCATGACCTGCTGCGGGTCATCCTGCTCGACCTCGGCCAGAAACTCCGCCGCCCGGCCGCCACGCAGCGTCGTGGCGGTGCGTCCCCGGTGCCGGATGAGCACGGAGCCGTCCGCACGCGTCGAATACTCGAACCCCTCAGGACCAGCCACCCCCGCATGGTTCCATCAGTTGGAGACCTTCCGCTATCGAGATTCGTCGCGGGCGCGTCGGTCCGGACCGCGGGCTGGGCTCTAGTCGTCGAGGCTGCCCATGGTGAGGTTGACGGTGGTGCCGGTCATCCCGCTCGCCTTGTCGGAAGCCAGGAAGGCGGCCACCTCCGCCATTTCCGCCAGCGTCATGAGCCGGCGTGGGTGGGTCCGGGTCGCGAGAAACTCCTGCCATTGCCGCCACGTCATGCCCGACGCCTTGGCGCGTGGCTCGAAGGCCCTCCTGATGGTGGGTGTCTCCGGCATGGCCTGTGGCCGCAGGCCGAGGACGCGGATCCCACGCGGAGCGAGCTCGGCGGACAGGTCGCGGGTGAGTGCCTCCTTGGCGGCCATCGCCGGACCGAAGCCGCCCACCAAGGGGATGCCGATCCGCGAATGGAGCGTGCTGACGGTCATGATGACGCCGGATCCGTTGGGCAGCATGTGCCTCGCGGCCGCGCGGGCGGTCAGGAAGTACGACCCGGTGTAGGCCGCGATCGGCAGGGCGAACAGCTCGGCGTCCAGCTCGACCAGGGGCACGCCCAGGATCGTCGTGTCCGGGATCCCGACCGCGTTGAACGAGATGTCGACCCGGCCCGCCGCGCCGATCACGTGCGCCAGATGGTCGTCGACCGCCTGCTCGCTGAGCGCGTCCACCTCCGCCGCGACGGCCGATCCGCCGGCGGATGCGACGTCCTTGGCGATTGGTTCGACCGATGCCAGGCGGCGGCCGGTGAGGAAGAGGGTCGCCCCCTCGGCGGCGAACGCCCGTGCGACCGCGCCGCCGATCGAGCCCCCGGCGCCGTAGATCACGGCGACCTTGTCCTTCAGGATCATCTCTGACTCCTTTCTGAGCCGTCGACGATGCGGACACCGCGCCGCCGGGAGACTGGGCGTTCGTCGAGCGCCCAGTTCGCGGGCCGGCCGGTGCCCGTACACGATGGGAAGCGGGACAACGGTGTGGGAGGAAGGGGACGCGGGGGTGGAAGTGGCGACAAGCGACCTGATCTCGAAGGCGCGTGCCGGCGACGGCGACGCCTTCCGGGCGCTGACCGAGCCGCACCGCCGCGAGCTGCAGGTGCACTGCTACCGGATGCTCGGGTCCTTCCACGACGCCGAGGAGGCTCTCCAGGACACGCTGCTGGCCGCCTGGCAAGGCCTGGCCGGGTTTGAGGGCCGCGCCTCGATCCGCACCTGGCTCTACCGGATCGCCACCAACAGGTGCCTCAACGCGCGCCGGTCGGCCAGCCGGCGCCCGGCCCGGGAGTGGGACATGCCTGCGGTCGCACCGCCCGAGCCGACCCGGATCGGCGAGATCGCGTGGCTGGAGCCGTTTCCCGACGCGCTCCTCGACGTGACGGCCGGCCCGGAGGCCCGGTACGAGCAGAGCGAAGCCATCTCGCTGGCCTTCGTGACCGCGCTGCAGATACTGCCGCCCCGCCAGCTCGCCGTGCTCGTCCTGCGCGACGTGCTCGGCTTCCACGCCGACGAGGTGGCCGGCATGCTCGACACGACCGTCGAAGCGGTCAACAGCGCTCTCAAGCGGGCTCGCGCCAGCCTCCGCCGCCGCCTGCCACCGGCCGGCGAGCACGGGCCGCCGCCCGCGCCCGACTCGAGCTCCGAGCAGGCGCTCGTGGCGGAGTTCGTCCGCGCCTACGAGGCCGGTGATGTGGCGGCGCTGCTGGCTCTCCTGACCGACGACGTCTTCATCTCCATGCCGCCCATTCCGCTGGAGTACCAGGGTCGTGACGCCGCGGCCCGCCTCTTCGGCAGCATCTTCGGCTCCGGCCGGCGGGTCGACCTCGTCCCGACGCGCGCCAACGGCCAGCCGGCGCTCGGGGCCTACCTGCGCGCCCCCACCGGCATCCGCCACGGATCGGGCCTGTTCGTCCTCACCTTCACCGGCGACCGGATCCGGGCCTTCACCCGCTTCGACAGCGACGTGCTGCCGTGGTTCGGGCTGCCACGCTCACTCCCCAGCCGCTAGCGGAGGGGTGGCGTAGCCTCGCGCTGATGGGGCAGGGCACGGAGGTCGAGGGCGCCGCGGCGGAGCTGCTGGCGGCGGCGCGTGCTGGAGACGGTGACGCGTTCGGGCGCCTCGTCGGGCCCTTGCGAGACGAGCTGCGCGCGCACTGCTACCGGCTGCTCGGCTCGCTTCACGACGCGGACGACGCGGTGCAGGAGACCTTCGACCGGGCGTGGCGCGCGCTGGCGCGGTTCGACGACCAGGGGCACATCAGGCCATGGTTGTACAGGATCGCGACAAATCGGGCGCTGACCCTCATCGAGCGGCGAAAGCGCCGGGAGCTGCCCACCGACCTGAGCCCGCAGGGCGCGCCGCTGGCCGAGGCGGCCTGGATCGAGCCGTTTCCGGATGGGCTCATGGACTGGACGGCGCGGCTCAGCCCGGAGGCCCGGGTGATCGCGCGGGAGAGCGTGGAGCTGGCGTTCGTCGCCGCCCTGCAGCACCTGTCGGCCCGGCAGCGAGCCGTCCTGCTGCTGCGCGAAGTCCTCGGCTACCCGGCCAGCGAGACCGCCGGCATGCTGGACACCTCGGTCGCCGCGGTCAACAGCGCCCTGCAGCGGGCCCGCAAGGTGCTCGCTGACCTGCTGCCGGAGGCCAGCCAGCAGCGCACCCTCGACGCGCTCGGTGACGCGGGGCAGCGTGAGGTGGCCCGGCGGTACGCGACCGCGTGGGAAGCCGCCGACATCGAGACCATCGTGGCCATGCTCACCGAGGACGCGCGATACTCGATGCCGCCACTGCGGGCCTGGTACGCGGGGCCCGACGGGATTCGCGGCTTCCTGGTCGAGGCGGTGCTCCAGCATCGCTGGCGCTTCCTGCCGGCCTTGGCGAACGGGCAGCTGGCGTTCGGCACCTACCGGTGGGACGAGGCGCGGTCCGCCTACATACCGGGAGGGCTGGACCTGCTCGTGCTGCGGGGTCGACGGGTGGCCGAGGTCGTCTCGTTTCTGGAGGCCGACCTGACCACCTTCGGCCTGCCGGCGCAACTCGCCGAAAATGACCCGCCGGCCCGCGATGAGTTCGCCGGGTGGCCCGGGTTGTAGTCCTGACGGATGTAGCGACCGGAAAGGACCGAGCCGACCATGGCTACGAACGAAGAACAGATCCGCACCCTGATCGAGCGCTGGGCCGAGGCGGTCCACGCCGGCGACCTCGGCGGCGTCCTCGCCGACCACAGCGAGAACATCGTGATGTTCGACGTACCGCCACCGTATGAGGGTGCGCGCGGGATCGACGCCTACCGCGACACCTGGCCGCCGTTCTTCGAGTGGCAGGCGCGGGGTGCCTCGTTCGAGATCGAGTCGCTGGACGTCGAGGCCGGTGACGAGGTCGCCTTCGCCTACGGGCTGCTGCGCTGCGGCACGGCGGAGGAATTCGCCGCCAACCCCGAGAACCGGCTGCGGTTGACGCTCGGCCTGCGCAAGCGGGACGGCCGGTGGGTGGTCACCCACGAGCACCACTCCTTCCCACTGGCTTCTTGACGGGTGCCGGGGTGCGCCGGCGGCGCACCCCGGACCTCACAGTTCGGTGCGCTGTCTTGTCTGACTGGTGAAGGACGTACGCGACCGAGGGAATCGGCGGCATCATGAGCATCCAATCCGGGCCCGGAGACGGCCAGCCAGATCCGAGCCTGACCGCGATCATGAGCGAGCGGCATCAGCTGATCAATCTCGCCTACCGGCTCCTCGGCTCCCTGGCCGAGGCCGAGGATGCCGTGCAGGAGACCTACGCCCGCTGGTACGCCATGTCCCGGCAGGAGCAGGAAGCCATCGAGACCCCCGGCGCCTGGCTGCGGACCGTCGCCAGCCGCATCTGCCTCAACCTGCTCGGCTCGGCGCGGGCCAGGCGAGAGCGCTACGTGGGCGAGTGGCTCCCGGAGCCGCTGCCCGGACCCGCGGAGTGGAGCGGCGGGCGGGCGAGCGGCGCGACCGCCGACCCGGCCGACCGCATCACCCTCGACGAGTCGATCAACATGGCCTTCCTCGTCGTGCTCGAGTCGATGACCCCGGCCGAGCGCGTCGCGTTCATCCTCCACGACGTCTTCCGCTACACCTTCGGCGAAGTGGGCGAGATCGTTGGCCGCACCCCCGCCGCGTGCCGCCAGCTGGCCTCCTCGGCCCGCCGGCGTATCCACACGTCGCAGGCACCCGCGGCCCCGACAGCCGAGCAGGCCGGCATCGTCAAGGCGTTCAAGCAGGCCTGGGAGGCCAAGGACATCGGTGCCCTCATCGGCCTCCTCGACCCGGACGCCACGTCGGTCGCGGACGGCGGCGGACGCGCCCCCGCCTTCCTCCACCCGCTCGAAGGCGGCGACCAGATCGCTCACGCCTACGTCGAGATCGCCCACGCCGCGCCCCAGCTGAGGATGCGGGAGGCCACGGTCAACGGCCAACCCGGCCTGGTCTCCCAGGTCGACGGCGTGACCGTGAGCGTGTACGCCTTCGACATCGTGGACGGCCGGATCAAGCACATCTGGGCGGTACGCAACCCCGACAAGCTCCGCCCCTGGACCACAGGCTGACACCAAACGGGTGCCGGAGGTTGGACGCCGGAACAAAGGGTGTCGGCCCTCGGGGGGAACGGCGCGCCGGATCGGGGAGGCCATGACAGCCGGCGTGATCACGATCGTCACATCGTGCGGCAGTACGGGCCCGCGACGGCCACCGGCCGGAGCCTGCGGACCAGCCGGCCAGGGCGGGCGCGGCTTGAGCCGGACCCGGCAGGCGTCAGAGGTGCTTGCCCGGCTCGGCGAGCGCTGGCGCGAGTGGTGGTTCGACGTCGGGAAACGAGCCGTCGCCGAAGAGGATCCGGCCCGCTACGGCACGACCGGCGCGACCGCGCAGCAGGGCGACCGCCGCTTCCGCCGCGGCGGGCGATCGGATGCCGGAGAGCATGCGGCGCAGCAGCAGGCGGCCGCGAAATCGGGTCCGCAAGGCATGCCCCGCGTAGTGGGCCAACGTGTGTTGGTCGCCGGTGCGCAGGTATGCGGTGGCCACCGTCGCGGCCAGCTCGGACATACGCAGGCACGGGTCCAAGCCGCCGGCCGTCAGCGGTGACACCGCACCCGCCGCGTCGCCTACGAGCAGCCCGGCGGGGCACGCCAACCGTCGCAGCACACCGCCGACCGGGATCGGACCGCCCCGGCGCTCGATCGGGCCGGTCGGCACCGCGCGGCCGGGGGCGTCCGCGGCGAAGTCGTTCAATAGGTGGCGGATGCCGGTGCGCATCGCGTGCGGATAGCCGGCGACGCCGATATGCGCGTGCTGGCCGTCGTCGATGACCCAGCCCAGGTAGCCCGGGGCGAGACGGGGGTCCAGCACACAGTGGAACGCCGGGTTGGTGGTGCCCGACGCGATCGGGTGGACGAGCTCGGCGCCGACGAGGAAGCGTCGGTTGACATCAAGGCCGAGGTCGCGGGCCACCCGGGAGCGGGCACCGTCGGCACCGACGATGAACCGAGCTGTCACCGGCTCCGCGCCGGCCAACCGCACCACGCCCTCGGATGTGCTGACATACCGCACGCCAAGCTGGACCCGCGCTCCGGCCGCTTCCGCCGCGCGGTGTGCGTGCGCGTAGACGGCCGCCATGTCGGCCACCCGGTACTCGTCCCGATCACTGGTGAGTCGGATCGGTGACCGCCGCGATGGCGGATACAACAGCACGTCCCGAACGCCGGGTCCGAGCAGGCGGTCCGGCAGGTCGAAGTCCTCGAAGGTGCGACGCACGAAGATCCCCGTCGTACGGATGCCGCTCGACAGCGACCTGCGACGGTCGACCACCATCACATCCAGGTCGCGTAGTGCCAGCAGGCGGGCAGTGTGCAGGCCGGCCAGGCCGGCGCCCACCACAAGCACATCCACTGTCCGCACACCCGCGACGGTAGGGGCCATGCTCCGTCCGCGCGACGATCCGCACACTACCCGTGCCGTATTTTCACACGGTCATCACAGCTCGACCGTTGGGCGACGCTCGCCGGGCGGCTTGAGAGAATGGCGCCATGACCATTGTCAAGATCAACGCCATCACCGTACCGGCCGAGAGCGGTGACGAGCTGGCGCACCGCTTCGCCGCGCGGGCCGGCGCCGTCGACGATCAAGACGGGTTCGAAGGCTTCGAGTTGCTCCGCCCGGTCGACGAGCGGACCACGTGGCTCGTCGTCACGCGCTGGCGCGACGAGGAGGCGTTCCAGGCGTGGGTCAGCTCGCCCGCGTTCGCGCACGGGCACCGCTCGGCCGCCGAGCGCGGGGGAGAGCCGGCACCGCCACCGATCGGCGTGCACAGCGAGGTCTGGTCGTACGCTCCCGCCGGCGGGTCGGGCCCGGCGCGACCCTGAGCGCGGTCAGTCGACGTGTAGCAGCGCTTCGACGAGCTGCCGGTAGATCCTCAGCTGGGCGCGCATCGCGGAGCGGTCCGCGAAGGTGCGGCACAGGATGTAGCCGCCCTCGAACGTGGTGTAGAGGTGGTCGGCCAGCGCGTCCAGGTCGATGCCGTGGGTGGGGCGGCGGGCGGCCAGGGCCGGGCGGAGCAGGCCGACCAGGGCGTCCCGCCAGGTCCGCGTGGCCTGGGCTGGCCGCAGCTGCCCAGCCTCAGTCTCGTCGGCGGCTGCTGCGGCACCGACGCCCGCCACGTCGCCGCCATGTGGGGCGTCCGCTGACCGGCGACGTGTTGGGAACCGGGTAGGGCGGGCGCGCCTCGTCCATGCGTGTGCGATTCACGAGGGCCGCACGGCAGGGCGTTGCTCGCGATGGCGTTGGTGCCTGTCTTCCTGGCGGCCGGCTGCTCCGCCGCCGACGGGCCGAAGCCTGCGGCGAGCAGCCGGTCGCCATCCGCCGTGACGTCCGGTGTAGGCCCGATGGTGTCGTGCTCGCACGATCTCGGCGCCGCCGCGCCCGGTGACGGATATCAGCTGGTCCTGGACGCTGTCGCGTTGCCGACCGCGACGCTGGTCCCGCAGGAGTCGGGCGAGCCGGACCGGCTGTTCGCCAAGTCAGGGCTGGTGGTCCGCGCCAACACCCCGATCGGCATCACGGTGGCACCGGACGCGGCCGCTCGCGCCCGCATCGGCTGGGACAGCCCAGGTCCCGAAGGAACGACCATCCGCGTACCGGCCTGTCCGAGCGACAGCGGATGGCTCGCCTTCGCCGGTGGTTACACGGTGCGGACGCCGGCCTGCGTGCGGTTGGTCGTGCGGGCGCACGGTCGGGAGGAGCGCGCCGGCGTCAGTGTCGGCGTCGCCTGTTGACGGTGTCCGTGATGCTCATCATGTGGCGTAACCAAAGAGATTCGCTTCACAACGTTGTGTGACTGGTTGCAGTGAGCTGACAGTGCGACTACGGGACGCGACCGCACGGCGCTGGATCCGGGGAAATTACACGCTTTCCGTAGTGGTGACACTTCAGCGCGTGATGTGAAGCTCGCCATGAGTGCCCTTGGCAACCCGGCGTGATGCCCCGCCGTCTTCGAGGTGGACTGCTGCCATATTCGGGGAAGGCGAGCCTTGAAATGATCCTCTATTCTTCGAACAGCGAGACGGCCGGCCAGGCCGGGGACACCCCGCGACATCCCGCGGTGGCCCCCAACACGGTCACTCGCTCGCGAGGCGCCCTGCCTTCTGTTGGAGGCCGGATGGTCCGCGACGCCCGGGATGACCGGCCAGATTCTCACTGAACCACAAGGGTTCGGGTTCGATCGCGATGACCAGGGGAGACGTTGGTGGACAGGTTGTTGGCGCACGGGGGCCTGCGCCGCGACGATGTGGAGGCGGCGGCCGGGTGGCTGCGCGATCGGGTGGTGGACACGCCGCTGATCCGTTCGACCACATTGGACAAAGTCGCGGGTGTTCGCCTGTGGTTGAAGGCGGAAAACCTCCAGACCGGCGGGTCGTACAAGTTTCGGGGAGCGTTGCGAGCGGTCGGCCAGATCGCCAAGCAGGGCGGCCACCGAGGCGTGATCGCGCAGAGTACGGGCAACCACGCGCTCGCCGTCGCGATGGCCGCCGAGCGGTACGGCCTGACGGCCACCACGGTGCTTCCGATCGATGCGCCAGCGAGCAAGGTCGCCAGCATCGAGGCGTGCGGCGGCCGGGTGGAGCTCGCCGGCACCACCGTGGAGGAGCGGCTGGAGGTCGTCGAGCGGTTGCGGGCGACGACCGGTGATGCCGTGCTGGACGCGTACGACCACCCGGATGTGATCGCCGGGCAGGGCAGCGCGACGTGGGAGCTGGTCGAGGAGGCCGCTCGGCACGACACCCGCCTGGACGCCGTCTTCGTCCCGGTCGGCGGTGGTGGCGGGGTGGCCGGTGCGTGCCTCGCGGTCGAGGGGCGCGACACCGCCGTGTACGGCGTGGAGCCCGTTGGATGCGACTCGTTGGGGCAGAGCCTGGCCGCCGGTCGGCGGGTCAGCGTGCCGCCGGCGCCCACGCTCGCCGATGGGCTCAGGCCCTCGTTGGTCGGTCGGCTTCCGTTCGAAATCACCCGGGAGCGGATCGCCGGCGTCGTGCGGGTGGACGATGACGACATCGCCTCGGCGGTGTGCCTCGCGCTCTTCCATGCCAAGCTCCTGCTCGAGCCGTCCGGCGCGGCCGGCCTGGCGGGTGCGCTGCGGTTGGCCGCGAGCGGGTCGTTCGCCGACATCGGTGTGGTGCTCACCGGCGGAAACGCCGAGGCGGCTCTGATCGCGCGGCTGGTCGCCGACTACGCCTCCACGAGCGCAGGGGTGCCGTCGTGACGGCTGAGCCGATGGTCCTGCTCTCCGATCCGCGCATCGCCGCGATCGCTTTGTCGGACAACGGCGAGCCGCTCGTCGACGTACGCGAGGTAGCCGAACTGCGGGTGGACGACCGCCACGCGGGCGCCATCGACGCCTTCGCCCACCTCCGCGAGGGTGTCGTGCAGCGGCTGCTGGACGCGCAAGCCGCGCTCCCCGGCGGGCTGCGGCTCCTGCTCGTCGAGGGATACCGGCAGATGGAGACCCAACGGTCCGTCTTCGACGGGTACCGGGACGAGCTGCGGAGCCTGCATCCGGACTGGAGCGAGGAGCGGCTCTTCGTGGAGACGAGCAAGTTCGCCTCGCCGGTCGAGGTGGCCCCGCACAGCACCGGTGGGGCGATCGACCTCACGCTGTGCACCGAGGACGGCATCGAGGCAGACATGGGCACGCTGATCGACGCGACACCGGAAGCCAGCGGCAACGCCTGCTTCACCGCCGCGTCCAACATCTCCGAGCAGGCCCAGGCCAACCGCCGGACGCTGGCGTTGGCGCTGGCGGGCGCCGGCCTGGTCAACTACCCGACCGAGTGGTGGCACTGGTCCTTCGGTGACCGCTACTGGGCGTTCGTCACCAGGACCGGTGTGAGTCGGTACGGTCCGGCACAGCTCGCCGGCGCGACCGGAGCGAAGGGGGAGCGCGCGTGACCCGCGGCTCGAAGACCAGGGTGGCGGTCCTCTTCGGCGGCCGCAGCGCCGAGCACGGCGTGTCGTGCGCCTCCGCGGCGAGCATCGTGCGACACCTCAGCCGCGAGCGGTACGAGGTGACACCCGTGCGGATCGACACGGATGGCGTGTGGACGATCGGCCGCGACCAGCCGGTGCTCGACGGCGTCGACACCGCGACGCTCCTGGACATGACGCCCGATCCGGCCGGGCCCCGGCCCACCGCGCTGGAGAGCATGTGGAGCGCGTTGAGCCGGCTCCGCGACGAGGTCGACGTCGCTTTCCCCGCCCTGCACGGCGGGCACGGGGAGGACGGCACGATCCAGTCCACATTGGAATTCTTTGGGATACCTTACGTCGGCAGCGGAGTGCTCGCGTGTGGCATCGGGATGGACAAGGAGCTGACCAAGAAGCTCCTCGCGGGGGCCGGCCTGCGCGTCGCCGACAGCGCGGTGCTGCACGGCTCCGGTGACGAGGTGAGCCCGGAGGAGCGAAAGCGGCTCGGGCTGCCCGTCTTCGTCAAGCCGGCGCGCGAGGGTTCGAGCGTCGGTGTGTCCAAAGTGGACGACTGGGCTTCGCTCGACGAGGCCATCGCGACAGCCCGCAAGACCGGCATGTCCAAAGTGCTCGTCGAGGCGGCGATACGCGGGCGGGAAGTGGACGTCGGAGTCCTGGAGTACCCCGACGGCCGGGTGGTGGCCGGGCCCCCGCTCGAGATCCGGGTGCCCGACAGGCATTCGTTCTTCGACTTCGACGCCAAGTACCAGAGCGAGCAGACGGTCTTCGACATCCCGGCGAAGCTGCCCGCCGCCGTCACGGCCGCCCTCCAGGCACAGGCGGTCGAGGCGTTTCGCATCCTGGGGTGTTCGGGCCTGCTCCGGGTCGACTTCTTCCTCCCCGCGGTCGAGGGGAC
>Ga0272482_10000020_pt1 | contig 54391 bp, 45 predicted proteins | sample RVTome_8_FD_192427 | JGI IMG/M metagenome (GOLD analysis project Ga0272482, IMG submission 192427) | Soil microbial communities from uranium-contaminated site in the Upper Colorado River Basin, Wyoming, United States - RVT160D0 (version 2) ...
CCGTCGGCCTGGTTCGGGCCGGGGTTCGTGGGCGGACCGGTGGTCGGCGGGTTGCTGGTGGGCGGGTTGCTCGTGGGGGGCGTGCTGGTGGGCGGCGTGGTCGGCGTGGAGCCGATCGTGCTCACCACGACGTCGTCGAAGTTGGCCGCGCCGTAGAACGTGGCCACACCGATCCGGCCGGTCGAGAACTGGCTGTCCGTCGCCTCGGTCAGCAGGTTGCCGTTGACGTAGCCGCGCAGCGAGGTGCCGGAGACGTCGAGCCGCACCGTGTACCACGTGTTGGTGCTCACGGTGAGGCTGGCGGTGTCCAACGTGGTGGACGAGCCGTTGACGAGCTTCTTGAGCTCGACCGTGTTGTTGCCGCGCAGGGCAACGTAGTAGTAGCTGGTGTTGCTCTGCACCCGGGCGAGCACCGCGACAAACCTGTTGCTGCCGCTGAACGCGGTCGGCTTAACCCGCGCCTGCACGGAGTACGCGGTCCAGCTCTGCGTGCCCGCGGTGAAGCGCGCGTCGCTGCTGGTGCCGCCCTGACGGAGTACTCGGGTGCCGTCCGTCGCCACGGACCAGCTCCCGCCGGAGCCGCTCCAGCCGCTGGAGTTGCCGTCTTCGAAGTCGTCCGAGAACAGGGTGTCCGCGTACGCGACAGCGCTGTAGCCAAGCACGAGGAGCACGGCGGCGAGTGCTGCCGCGACCGGTGCGGCGATCCGCATCCGGGCGTGTGTGAGCTGCACGGGGCCTCCTTGGGAGGTGGAGATGGGATGAATCACCCAACGAAAACGCTCCGCTTCGCTCCACGTTTCCGCCGGGGCCCGAAGGACCGGCCGGGGGTGGGACGCGGGAGACCCGGGCTGCGTCGCCCGTGCCCCGACCCCCGGCCGGGTGTGGTGCCCGCGGGCGGTGTCTGCCCACCGCCCGCGGTCACATCTGCGTCACAGCCGCCCGGTGCCCGCGCCGGCCATCACGGCCGACTTGATGGTGCTCGGGTCCGCGACCGTGTAGCTGTAGTAGGCCGACGGCTCCTGCACGCTCCCGCTGCAGTCCGGCTGGCCGGATTCACCGACGAACACGTTGTTGCGCGCCACACACCGGCCGCTCGGACCGGCGTAGCTGTTGGTCACCGGCTCCTCGACATCCTCGAAGTAGTTCCCCTCGACCACGCAGCCGGCGTTCGCCTGGCAGGCCACCCCGGTGTCGGTGTTGTAGACGTAGTAGTTGTTGAACACGTGCACCGGCTCGCCGAAGCGCACGCGCGGGTTGCGCTGCGGTGTGCGGTCGAACCAGTTGTGGTGGTAGGTCACCTTCAGGTAGCCGGTGTCCTGGGCCGCGTTGCTGTCGTCATGGCCGAGCAGCATGTTCTTGGTGTGGTTGTGGGTGTGGTTCCACGACACGGTCACGTACGACGAGCCGCGCTTGATGTCGATCAGGCCGTCGTACCCCTCGGCCAGGTCGTTGTGGTCGATCCACACGTGGTGCGAGTACATCTGCACGTTGATCGAGTCGTCGGCCGCGTCCCGGAAGTTGAGGTTCCGGATGATCACGTTGTGCACCGCGTTGGCCGGTGGCGAGGTGGCGGTGCTGACCGGTAGGCCGACATTGAGCCCGGCACCGGTGATACCCGAGCTCGCGCCGACGCCGATGATCGTCTTGTCCGAGGTGACGTCGTGCATCGGTCCGGGCAGGGCGATCATCCCCTGCACCCGGATGTTGAGCGGACCGGTCTGCGCGATCGCGGTCAGCAGCTCGGCGGCGGTGTCCACGGTGACGGTCGGGCCGCCGACGCCGCCGGTGGTGCCGTTCTGGCCGAGGGCGTTTACCGAGGCGAAGCCGATCGGTGGCGCGCTCGGGTCGAGCGGCGGCTCGGTCGGCGGCAGTGTCGGGCCACCGGTCGTGGGCCCGGGGCTCGGCGTGCCGCTGACCGTGCTCACCACCACGTCGTCGACCGTGACGCTCGCGTAGTTGGCCGCGACGCCGGCGCGCCCCGCACCGAACGCGCTGTCCGTGGCCCGCACCGCCAGGTTGCCGTTGACGTAGCCGTAGAGCTGGCTGCCGGAGGCCGCGAGCATGAGCGTGGTCCAGGTGCCGGTGCCGCCCGCGCCCGAGCCGGTGCCGAGCACGACCGGCTCGCCGCCGGCCCGCTTGATCAGCTGTACGCCACCCGAGCTGGTGAGCACGAGCGCGTAGTAGTTGCTGCTGCTCTGGGCCCGGGCGATCAGGCCGGCATAGCGGTTGGCCGCGCCGAACCCGGTCGGCTTGACCCGCGCCTGCACCGAGTAGTCGGTCCAGGTCGTGGCGCCGACCAGGCTCCGGGCGTCGCTGCTGGTGCCGGACTGCCGGTACGCGAGCGAGCCGTCCGTCACGACCGTCCAGGTGCCGCCCGACTTGGACCAGCCGTTGGAGTTGCCGTCCTGGAAGTCGTCGGAGAGCAGCGTGTCCGCGAACGCGTACGTGCTGCCGAAGCCGACCAGCGCGGCGGCGAGTGCGCCGGCCAGCCCCGCGGCCGCGAGGCGCTTGCGTCTCATCGGGTACCTCCCGGTCACAGGCGCGCGCCGGCCAGGGCCAGCGTGGCGATGGGGACGAGCGGGGTGGGGAGCACCGGACCGTGGCGCAGGGTCGGCGTCCAGCCGGCGTCCGCGCCGAGGTCGGGATCGTGTGCGGCGTTGTACACGCCGAGCAGGCTCACCGGCTTCGGCAGGCGCGAGCCCGCCCGCACCCAGTTGCCCTTCTCGGTGATGACCGTGCCGCCCCAGTCGAAGAGGATGTCTTCGGCGGCGATGCCGTCGGCCAGCGCGAAGTAGTTGTTCTCCGCGTAGATGGCGGACTGCACGCCGACGCCCAGGGCGTAGGAGAACCCGTCTCCGGAGAGCCGGTAGTAGTTGTTGTAGATGTCCACCTGACCGAAGCGCACCCGGGGCAGCCGCTGCATGGTGCCGTCGAAGATGTTGTGGTGCAGCGTCACGTTGAGCCGCCCGACATCCGGCCCGACCGTGTTGGACGAACCGATCAGCATCACCTTGTCGCGGCTGACGAAGCGGTTGTACGACGCGGTGACCAGGCTGGCCGTGTGCGTGATGTCGAGCGAGCCGTCGTGCACCTGGTACGGCCGTCCGAAGTGGACCGGCTGGCCGCTGTCCGGGTTACCGCCGTCGCTGAACGTGTTGTGGTCGACCCAGACGTTCTCGCTGCGCCGCACCGACATGAGGTCGAACTGCGAGTTCCAGTTGCCCGCGTCACCGTCCGTCGGCGACCAGGCCGGGAAGCAGTCGAACGCGTCGACGAAGTTGAGGTTGCGGACGATCACGTTGGGGGCCGAGTCGACCATCAGCGTGAGGTTCTCCAGCTTCGCGCCGCGCTGACCGATGATCGTCGTGTTCGGACCGACGTTGATCTGGGTGTACCGCGTCTGGTTGGCCACCGACCGCACCCGCGCCTCCTCCAGCGGACCGCTCGGGTTGACCCGGCCCCACACCGCCGGGTCGTACGCGGCGAGGTAGGCGTCCAACGAGTACGCCGGGTCGGCCAGGTCGGCGCAGCGGCCGGGCAGCCCCTCAAACCCGTTGACGGTGCCCCGGATGACGATGATCTTCGGCGTGGCGTTCGTACGGTTGGTGGCGTTGTCGCCGCCGAGCGCGTCGATCAGCTCGCTGCGAGTGTCCACAGTGTGCACATCGGCTGCGGTCGCGGTCGAGCCGCCGGTGGTGCCTGGCCCCGCGGCTGCCCAGCCGTCGCCCGTGGGGAGGACCTGCCGGCCCAGGTTGGACTTGGCGTGGTTGTCTCCGGCGTGCGCGGCGCCCGAGGGGCCCAGCGCCGCGACAAGACCTATACCGACCGCCGCGGCGGTCAATCGCATGAGTTGCATCGCACTCTCCGCGTTTGCCCAATACTCGAAGTGGATCTCGTAACGAAATCGAAATCTACTTAACGAGAAAGTAGGTATTTACGCTTAAGAGTGTCAATGCCCTGTGTTTGCAGGTATTTTGCAGTAAAACGAGGCAAGGACGAATTGCTCGGCGTCGAATTGCCGAGAAAGCTGGTGTCCCGTCCGATTTTTACGGGACGGTTGTCTCCGTCGTTTGCAGTGCGTTTTCCGATGTTGCCGTGAGGCGCACGCGATGCGGGCCTACCGCCCACGGCACGGGCAGCTCAGACAGTAGCGCCAGCTTCTCCGCCGCCTGCCGGAGCGCCGCATTCACTCCCTTGATCGTCACTTTCCGTGCCGGCGCCTCGCCCTCCTCGACGACCAGATCGCCGCCTAGGAACGCCGGCTCGGGCGCCGAGTTGAGCACGCCGAGCACCGCCGTGAACGGCTCCGTGCGCGCCAGCGGCGCGATGAGCGGTGTGCCGTCGGCGCGGTGCCGTATGAGGTTTTCCAATAGGTTGGCCCGGCCGGGGATCTCGCGGAAGTCCGTGTCTCCCGGCAGCCGGAGCCGATCGGTCGGGTATTCGAGTACGGCGCGGCCGGCCGTGCCGTGCACGACGACCTCGCCCGGGATGAACTCCTCGCCGCACAGGGTGACCGCGACGACGACGGGGCGCCCGGAGGCGAGCGTGATCCGCAGGCAGGCGGTGTCGTCGACCTCGATGTCACGGCAACGGTAGCGCTCCAGTTCGACGCCGACCGGCCGGTCACCGTCCATGATGGCCAGACACTGCATCCAGGCGTGCGCGAGCGGGTTGGCCAGCGCACCGTCGAGCGCCGGACGGCCGTCCACGATGCGCCTACCCGCCCACGGGGAGCGCCGGTAGTACGCGTCGTCCCGCTGCCACGACGCCACGGTGGCGATGCCGGTGACCGTGCCGACCACCCCGTACGCGATGGAACGCCGCAGCTCGTCCAGCGCCGCCGAGCCGAGCGCCTGGAAGCCGACCTGGCAGGCGCGGCCGGTCTCCCGGAGCACCTCGACCAGCGCGCGGTGCTCGTCGAGCGAGAGGACCGGTGGCTTCTCCAGCAGCACGTCGGCGCCGGCCCGGAGCACGTCCGTCGCGATCGGACGGTGGGTGTGCGGCGGCGTGCAGATCACCACCGCGTCGGGTGCCGCCGCGCGCAGCATCTCGCGATGGTCGGTGAAATGCGGGGCCGCGTCGGGGCCGGACTCGATCGGGCGCACGTCGACGAGGGCGGCGAGCTCGACCGTGCCGGCCTCCTGGAGCGCGGCGATCTGCCGGCGGTGCCACCGGCCGTGCCCGTTGGCCCCGATCAGCGCGACCCTGGCGGTCATCTCAGCTCCAGCAGCACCGGCTCGACGCCATTGCGTCCCAGCGCGCCCAGCCAGCCGGCGACGAGCTCGCGCACGGTGTCGTCGCCGGCGAGCTCGGCCGGGAAGACCTCGCTCAGGCCGAAGAGCGCGTCGACCACGCCCTCGGGGGTGGCTTTGCCTACGGCGAGCGCCTTGCGGATCCGCTCGGCCAGCGGGTCGTCCAGCGGCAGCGGCTGGCCGGCGTCGCTCTCCCCCTGCACGAAGCGCATCCACGCGGCCAGCACGAGCGCGCCCCACCGGGGCGAGGCGCCGGCCGCGCGGCGGTCGACGATCGTGTGCAGCACCCGCTGGGGCAGCTTCTGCGAGCCGTCCATCGCCACCTGGATCGTGCGGTGGCGGATCGCCGCGTTGGCGAAGCGCTCCAGCACCGAGTCGCCGTACTCGACGACGGAGACGCCGTCCGGCGGGGTGAAGCTGCCGGCCACGTCTTCGGCCACGAAGCGGCGCAGCATCGTGGCCATGCCGGGGATCCGCAGCGCCTCGGCGATCGTCTCCCGTCCGGCGAGCGCGCCGAGGTACGCGATGGCCGAGTGCACGCCGTTGAGCGAGCGGAGCTTGAGCCGCTCCCACGGGATCGCGTCGCCGGTGAGCACCGCCCCGGCCCGCTCCCAGGCGGGGCGGCCGGCCGGGAAGTCGTCCTCGATCACCCACTGCAGGTAGGGCTCGGCGGCCACCGCGGCGAGATCGGAGACGCCCAGGACCCGCTCGGCGGTGGCCAGCGTCTCGGCCGTCGTGGCTGGGACGATCCGGTCGACCATCGTGCCGGGGAAGGTCACGTTGGCGGCGACCCAATCCACGAGGGCGTCCTCGGTGCCGCCGTACGCCAGCGCCTGGGTGACCAGGCCGCGCAGGCGCTTTCCGTTGGAGGGCAGGTTGTCGCAGCTCAGCAGCGCGACCGGCCCGGCCCCCGCCCGTGCCCGGGCGATCAGGCCGCGCACCAGCAGCCCGGGCACGGTCGCCGGTGGGCCGTCGCCCACCAGGTCGGCGGCCACGGCCGGGTCGGGTCGCAGCCGCCCGGTCGCGGGGTCCATCTGGTACGCCTTCTCGGTGACCGTCAGCGTCACCACCCGGATGGCCGGGTCGGCCAGCAGCGCGACGACCGCCATCGGGTCGCTGGCCGCGTGGCGCACGCCGGCGAGGGCGCCGACCACGTGGGTACGCGCCTCGTCGTTGGAGAGCGATGTGACGCTGAAGAGGTTGTCCTGCTCGGCCAGGCGGCCGATCACCTCTGTGCTGCGCGGTGCCACGCCGACGATGCCCCAGTCGCCGCCCGCCTCCGCGATCGCCGCCTCGGTGTACACCGCCTGGTGTGCCCGGTGGAACGCGCCGAGTCCAAGGTGGACGATCCCGGCCGGTACGGTGCCGGCCCGCACCCGTGGGCGGCTCTCGATGGGGACCTGACGTAAGGTCCCGAGGCCCAGCCTCATCGCCATGCCGGTCCCTCCGGGAAGCTGAACTCCGCGATGGAGGCCGGCTTCATCGTCGCGCTGTAGCCCGGCTCCGTGGGCAGCAGATAGCGGCCGTCCCGGGTGCGCACCGGGTCGGTGAAGTGCTCGTGCAGGTGGTCGACGTACTCCACCATCCGGCCCTCCAGCGAGGTGCCGACCCGCAGGTAGTCGAAGACGGCGAGGTGCTGCACGTACTCGCAGAGCCCCACGCCGCCCGCGTGCGGGCAGATCGGCACGCCGAACTTGGCCGCCATCAGGATCTCCGAGAGCACCTCGTTGACCCCACCCACGCGGCAAGCGTCGATCTGCATCACGCCGATCGCCTCGGCCTGGAGCAGCTGCTTGAAGATGACCCGGTTGGCGGCGACCTCACCGGTGGCCACCCTGATCGGGTTTACCGCCCGCTGGATCCTCGCGTGGCCGAGCACGTCGTCGGCGTGCGTCGGCTCCTCGATCCAGTACGGGTCGAACTCGGCGAGGCGGGCCATGTTGCCGATCGCCTCGTCGACGTCCCACACCTGGTTGGCGTCCATCATGAGCAGCGCGTCCGGACCGATCTCCTCCCGGATGATCCGGGCGCGGTGGACGTCGTCGTCGATCGGGCCGCCGACCTTCATCTTCATCGCCCGCCAGCCCTCGGCGTACGCCTGGCGGGTCAGCGCCCGCACCTTGTCGTCCGGGTAGCCCAGCCAGCCCACCGAGGTCGTGTACGACGGGAAGCCGTCCCGCTCCAGCTCAGCGCGGCGATCATCCAGTCCGGACAGTCCCTTGTCGAGGATCGCGGCGGCCTCGTCCGGCGTGAGCGCGTCGGTGATGTGGTGAAAGTCGACGTTGCGGACGAGCTCCTCGGTCGGCATCTCGGCGAGCAGCCGCCACAGCGGCTTGCCCTCGAGCTTGGCCCGCAGGTCCCACACGGCGTTGACGATCGCGCCGGTGGCCATGTGGATGACGCCCTTCTCCGGGCCCAGCCAGCGCAGCTGCGGATCGGCGGAGAGCGAGCGCCAGAAGGCGACCGGCGAGGCGAAGATCTCCTGGACCGAGCGGCCGACCGCGTGGTGGGCCAGTGCCCGCACGGCGGCACAGGTGATCTCGTTGCCGCGGCCGTTGGTGAACGTGAAGCCGGCCCCTTCCACCCCGGCGTCGGTGGTCAGCGAGACGTAGGTCGCCGAGTAGTCGCCCCGGTTGATGGCGTCCGAGCCATCCCCCGCGTCGGCGGTCGGAAACCGGACGTCGTGGACGTCGAGACCGGTGATCACAGCGTTCACAGTCGGAAGATCCCCTTGGGCAGTCGGTAGGCCAGGTCGACGATGGTCTCCGCCGCCTCGTCCAGCGGCAGGCGGTGCTCTGCCACCAGCCGGGCGAGGAAGCCGGCGTCGACCCGGCGGGCGACGTCGTGGCGCACCGGGATGGAGCAGAACGCCCGGGTGTCGTCGACGAAACCGGTGGTGTTGTAGAAGCCGGCGCTCTCGGTGACCGCCTCGCGGAAGCGGCGGAGCACCTCCGGCGAGTCGAGGAACCACCAGGGCGCGCCGAGGTACATGGCCGCGTAGCCGCCGGCCAGCGGTGCCAGCTCGCGCGTGAAGGTGTCCTCGTCCATCGTGTACACGACGAGGCGCAGCCGAGGGTCGTTGCCGTACGCGGAAAGCAGCGGCTCGAGCCCGTGCACGAAGTCGACCGCCTGCGGGATGTCGCCGCCCACGTCGCGGCCGTTCTTGGCGTAGAGCCAGCGGTTGTGGTTACGCACCGCGCCCGGGTGCAGCTGCATCACCAGACCGTCCTCGATGGACATCCGGGCCAGCTCGACGAGCATGTGCGCGCGGAACGCCTCGGCCTTGTCCGGGTCGCCCTCGCCACGCAGGTGCGCCGCGAAGAGGGCCGCCGCCTCGCTCTCGTCGAGCATCAGCGTGCGGGCGGTCAGGTGGCCGTGGTCCGAGGACGTGGCACCGGCGGCGATGAACGCCTCGCGCCGCTTGCGCAGGGCGGCGAGATAGCCGCCGTAGGTCGTGGTGTCCTCACCGGTCATCTCGCCCAGCTGGGCAACACAGTCGGCCCAGGCCGTGCCAGTCACAGCGTCGAAAAACTCCGGGTCGACCACGTTGTCCGGGCGGAACGTGGTGATGACCCGGCCGCCCGGCCCGCCCCAGCCGTCCGCAGCGAGCTTGGCGTGGCGTCCCAGGTCGTCCAGCGGCGACTCCGTGGTGGCGAGCACCTCGATGTTGAACCGCTCGAAGAGCGCCCGCGGCCGGAACTCCGGCTCGGCCAGCTTCGCGGCGATCGCGTCGTACACCTCGTCGGCCGTCGCCGGCCCGAGCGGCGTGCTCACCCCGAAGACCTCGCGGAACGTCTCCTCCAGCCACAGCCGCGAGGGGGTGCCCCGGAAGAGGCGCCAGTGCTCGGCGAAGCGCCGCCAGATCGTCCGCCCGTCCGTCTCGTACGGCTCGCCGTCGAGCGTGCGCACGCCCAGCGAGGCCGGCGACACGCCCTGGCTCAGCAGCATCCGCGTGACGTAGTGGTCCGGGCAGATGATCAGCTGAGCCGGATCCGGAAACGGCGCGTCGTCGGCGAGGATCGCGGGGTCGACGTGCCCGTGCGGCGAGATGATCGGCTGGTCCTTGGCCAGGGCGTACAGCTCCCGGGCGATGGCCCGCTGCGTGGGTTCGGCGGGAAAGAGCAGGTCGGCTCGGGTCACGTCGGGCTCCTATTTGATCGTGAGCAGGTCGGCGACCTGGACGGGCAGACCGGTTTCGAAGGATCGGTTGGCGGCCAGGCCGGTGAGCAGCGCCAACGCACCGTCGCGGGCACTGGCCTCCCGGCCCATAGGGTCATTCTCACCGCCGAAGAGGACCGCGGTCATGCGAGCGTCCGCGCCTCCGTGGCCTTCGCGCGTGTGTCCGGGCACGGGCACCTCGCGCGGCCGCTCCCAGAACGGGTGCACGGTGATCCGGGCCGCGCCCTCCTCGACGGCCGCCTCGACCCCGTGCAGCGCGCCCTTGAGACCCTTCGCCCCGGCCGGGCTGACGAAGTCGTTCTCCATCACATGCAGCTCCAGCCGGCCCCGGCTGCCGTTGAACATCACCCGGTAGCCCTCCCACGGCGAGTACGCCGTCAGGTGGTAGGTCATCGTGGCGCCGTTGGTGTAGCGGGCCAGCACCGCCATGTCGTCTTCGATGGTCACCCCGGGGGCGAAGACGTTCTTGTCGCGGTGGTAGCCGTCCTCGACCTCGGCGTCCAGGTAGAGCGCGCGCAGGTGCGGGTTGGCTGCGAGGTCGATGGCGAACGGGTCGTCCGCCGCCTCGGTCGAGCCGTGCGCGCGGGCGTAGTCGCGTGCGTACCCGTGGCGGTGCCCCGCTTCGCCGTAGAAGAAGAGCCGCCCGTACGCCATGACCTCGACCGGCGCGGCACCCAGCCACCAGTTGACGAGGTCGAAGTGGTGGCTCGCCTTGTGCACCATCAGGCCGCCGGAGTTGGCCTTGTCGCGGTGCCAGCGCCGGAAGTAGTCCGCGCCGTGGCGCACGTCGAGCAGCCACTCGAAGTGCACCGAGCCGACCTCACCGATCTCGCCGGAAGCGAGCACCTCGCGCACCTTCTCGTGCAGCGGGTTGTACCGGTAGTTGAACGAGACCGTGACCCGCCCGCGGTGCTTCGCCACGGCGTCGAGGATGCGCTGGCAGCGGGGCACGTCGGTGGTCATCGGCTTCTCGGTCACCACGTCGCACCCGGCCTGGAGCGCGGCCACGATGTACTCGTCGTGGGTGCTGTCGACGCTGGTCACCAGCGCTACGTCCACCCGCTCCTTGTCCAGCATGGTCACGAAGTCGGCGGCCCGGTAGGTCGGCACGGTTGGTGCGCCAGTGCTGGCCAGCCACGCGTTGTGCGTATCCATCCGGGCCTGGTTGACGTCGGCGAACGCGACGAGCTCGGCGCGGTCCGAGTGGTCGAGCAGCGACCGGATGAACATCTCCGCGCGGGAGCCGGTGCCGACGAGGGCGTAACGACGCCGCCGCGGCGCTTGATCCGGCATCGAGCATCCTCTCTGGGTATGCAAAGGTTTGCAGACGCAAGGTGCCACGGGTGCACCCGGGGAGTCAACGCTGACCCCCAAATGTCCCGCTATGTCGCCTTCAGCGTTTGAAGCAAGCGCTTTCCACAAGGTCTGTCGTAACGAACCCGCAATCAAAGCCCGTTGACACGTGAGCAACCGTTTGCATTAATTGGCCCACCTGAGTGACGAGTGACACACGGAGAGGAGTGCGCGTGCCAGCCACGATTCGCGACGTCGCGCGTGCGTCGGGAGTGCACATCTCCACCGTGTCGCGCACGTTCTCGGCGCCGCACCTGGTCAATCCGGAGACCCGCAGCCGCGTGCTCGCCTGCGCGGAGCACCTCGGCTACCGCCCCAACCGGGCCGCCCGGGCGCTGATCACCGGCCGCACCCACAACATCGGCCTGATCGTCGCCGACATCGCCAACCCGTTCTTCCCGCCCCTGATCAAGGCGGCGGAGAGCGCCGCACGCCACCGCGACTACCACATCTTCGTCACCGATACGAACGAAGACCCGGCGGTCGAGGAGGAGCTCGTCCACGCCCTCGCCAAGCAGGTCGACGGGGTGCTGCTCTGCAGTCCACGCATGAGCAACAGCCTGATCGAGCAGCTCAGCCGCGAGGTGCCGCTGGTCGTCATCAACCGGCAGGTCACCGGCCTGCCGTCCGTGGTGATGGACGTCGGCCAGGGCGCCCGCCTCGCGGTGGAGCACCTGACCGGCCTCGGGCACCGCCACATCGCCCTGCTGGGCGGGCCGCGGGGCTCGTGGACCAGCCGCGAGATCCGCCGGGCCGCGACCGCGGCGGCCCGCGGCGCCGACGCGGAGCTCACCGTGCTCGGCCCCAACCCGCCCACCGAGCACGGTGGCACCAGCCAGGCGGAGCAGGTGCGCCGCCTGGGCGTCACCGCGGTGCTCGCCTACAACGACCTCATGGCGATCGGCCTGATCGAAGGGCTGGATTCGCTGGGGGTTCGGGTGCCGGAGGAGGTCAGCATCGTCGGCATCGACGACATCTCGCTGAGCCGCCTCACCCGACCCAAGCTGACGACGGTGGCAAACCCCACCGGGGCCGCCGGCCGGGCGGCCGTCGACATGCTGCTGCAGCACGGCGACGACCGTCGCACCACCGCACAAGTAACGCTCCAGACCGATCTGGTGATCCGCGACTCGACAGGCCCAGCGCCAACGGGCAAACCGCACACTGTCAAGGAGTGACTCGAGAAATGCACTCAGGCATCCGTACGCACAGACGGCGCCTGCTCCGCGGACTCGCCGCGGCAGCCGTAGCAATTCCGCTGATCTTCGGTGCCGCCGCCTGCGGCGACGACGAGGAGGGCGGTGGTAGCGCCGACGCCAACGCGCCGGTCAAGCTCTCCGTCTTCTACTGGGGCAGCGAGGCCCGGGCCAAGCTGACCGAAGACGCGCTCAACGCCTACAAGGCCAAGCACACGAACGTCGAGTTCGAGGTGACCTGGCAGGCCAACCAGGGCTACGCCGACAAGCTGGCCACGCTCGCCGCCGGCGGTGACGTGCCCGACCTGTTCGCCCTCGACGACAACATGCTCGCCGACTTCGCCACCCGCAACGTGACCGCGGACCTGACGGAGTACAAGGACGGCAAGATCGACGTGTCCAAGTTCCCGCCGAGCCTCGTCGAGTACGGCACGGTCGACGGCAAGCTGGTCGGCATCTCGGCCGGTGAGAACACGCAGGGCCTGGTCTACAACAAGACCCTGCTGACCAAGAACGGCCTGCCCGAGCCGACCACCGGACAGACCTGGGAGCAGCACATCGACTGGGCCACCCAGGTCGCCGCGAAGACCAAGATCCCGGGCACGCAGGACCCGAGCGCCGACTACAAGGCGTTCTGGGTGTGGATCCGCCAGCAGGGCAAGGACCTGTACAGCGGCAAGCAGCTCGGCTTCAGCGAGGCCGACCTGGCCGCGTGGTTCACGCTGTGGAAGGGCGCGCGCGACAAGAAGGCGACCCCGACCCCCGACGTCATCCACGAGGGCAACGTCACCGACATCAGCAAGCAGCTCGTCGTCACCGGCAAGGCGGCCACCTCCTGGGTGTGGGCCAACCAGATGCCGGAGCTGAAGAAGAACACCAAGGACGAGCTGGGTGTCGTGGCCTACCCGGGTGACCCGAGTGGCCAGTGGGCTCGCTCCTCCATGTACTGGAGCGTGGCCCGCAGCAGCGACAAGAAGGACACCGCCGTCGACGTCATCAACTTCCTGGTGAACGACCAGGCGGCGGTCAACATCCTCGGCACCGACCGCGGCCTTCCGTCCAACATGGAGCTGCGGACCGCCTTCGCGAGCACCGTCAGCGACGCCAACATGAAGCTGTCGATCCAGGTGGAGAACGACCTCGCCGCCAAGTTCGGCAAGGCTCCGCAGGTGCCGCCGAAGGGCCACAGCACCTTCCGCTCCGAGCTGGTGAAGGCCGCGGAGAACGTCCAGTTCGGACGCGCGACGCCGGAGAAGGCCGCCGCCGACCTGATCGCCGTCGTCCAGCCCAAGCTCGGTTAGCACCGGCAAGGTACGGAGAGGAGTTCGCTCGTGGCGTTGACCACGGCGGAACAGCCGTCGGTGCGCGCGAGCCGAGTCCCCGGGATCCCCGCCAAGCGGCGGGGGTCCCGGCGCGGCCGGCGTAGCGAGGCAGTGGCGGGTTACGTCTTCCTGTCGCCGTGGCTGCTCGGCCTCATGGCCGTCACCGCGGTGCCGATGCTCTTGTCGCTCTACATCAGCTTCACCAACTACGACATCCTCAGCCCGCTGAGCGAGGTCGAGTGGGTCGGGCTGGAGAACTACAAGCGCATGTTCACGAACGACCCGTCGTACTGGCGGTCGGTGACCGTGACGGTGTCGTTCGCGCTGATCGCGGTGCCCCTCAAGCTCGCGGTCGCGCTCGGCGTCGCGTTGCTGCTCAACCGGGCCTGGCGGGGTGTCGGCCTCTTCCGCGGCCTGTTTTACCTGCCCTCGCTCATCGGCGGCAGCGTCGCGCTGGCCATCGTCTGGGTGAACATGTTCAACCGCGAGGGCGCCTTCAACGGCTTCCTCGGGCTCTTCGGCATCGAGGGCAAGCCCTGGGTAAACGACCCGTCCTGGGCGCTGCAGACCCTGATGGTGCTGGCCATCTGGCAGTTCGGCGCGCCGATGGTGATCTTCCTGGCCGGGCTCAAGCAGGTGCCGACCGAGCTGTACGAGGCCGCCTCGGTGGACGGCGCCGGGCGGTTCCGCAAGTTTCGCAGTGTCACGCTGCCGATGCTCTCTCCGGTCATCTTCTTCAACCTGGTGCTGGAGACCATCAACGGCTTCCAGGGATTCACCGCCGCCTTCGTGCTGAGCAACGGCACGGGCGGGCCGGTCGACTCCACCCTGATGTACACGCTCAACCTCTACATCAAGGGCTTCACCGACTACGAGATGGGCTACGCGTCGGCGATGGCATGGGTGTTTCTGCTGGCGATCGGCATCATCACCGCCATCTTCTTCACGACGGGGCGGTTCTGGGTGCACTACTCGGATGGAGATGACCGCTGATGGGCGCGCACACGGTCGCGGTCTCCCGCCGCCCTTCCGGCCTCGCGCGCGGCGTCGTCCGCACGCTGATCCTCATCGCGATCCTCGCCGTCGTGCTCTATCCGCTCGTCTGGATGGTCGGCACGTCCCTCAAGTCGCAGACGGAGATCGCGAGCAACACGGGCCTGCTGCCGGAGGAGTTCACACCGAGCAACTACACCGACGGGTGGCACCACTTCGACGTCAGCTTCGCGCGGTTCTTCCTCAACAGCACGCTGGTGGCGCTGCTGACCGTGGTCGGAAACGCCGCCTCCTGCCTGGTCGCCGCGTACGCCTTCGCGCGACTGCGGTTTCCGCTGCGCGGGTTCTGGTTCGCCGTCATGATCGGCACACTGCTGCTGCCACAGCACGTGCTCACCGTGCCGCAGTACATCCTGTTCAAGCAGTTCGACCTCATCGGCGGCGACTGGCCTTGGACGTACCTGCCGCTGCTCGTGCCGCAGTACCTCGCCACCGAGGCGTTCTTCGTCTTCCTCATGGTGCAGTTCATGCGGGGCATCCCACGGGAGCTGGACGAGGCGGCGAAGATCGACGGGGCGAGCCCGTTCGGCATCTTCCGGTACGTGATGCTGCCGCTCAGCCGCCCGGCGCTGGTGACCACGGCGATCTTCTCGTTCATCTGGACCTGGAACGAGTTCTTCCGGCAGCTCGTCTACATCTCCAACCTGCAGGACTACACGCTGCCGGTGGCGATGACGCTCTTCATCGACTCCAGCGGGCAGAGCTCGATCGGGCCGATGTTCGCGATGTCGGTGCTGTCGCTGCTGCCGGTGTTCCTCTTCTTCGTCGCCTTCCAGAAGATGCTGGTCGAGGGCATCAACACGAGCGGACTCAAGGGATGACTACTGAAGATGTTCCCCGGTGGGTGCACGGCGGGTGGCGCGACACCGTCCGCAACGCCAGCGACCTGGCCCTGCTCGGCATCCTCGTCACGATCGGCTCCCTCGGCATCGTGACGGCCGGCGCGGCGGTGGCCGCGGCCAGCGCCGCCGTGCACGACTGGTCCGCGGACGAGCGGTGGCCGGGGGTGCGGGTCACCCTCGGCCGCTTCGCCCGCGGGCTGGTGCCGGGCATCCTGCCCACGCTCGCGGCCACGCTAGGCGGGGCGCTGCTGGTGCTCAACCTGGCCGCGATCACCCGTGGCGTGGTGCCCGGCGGGGTCGTCCTGGCGATACCCACGCTGCTCATCCTGGTCGCGGCCGCGGGCCTGGCCGGCCTGACGGTGGTCGAGATGGGCAGGTCCGGCGGCACGGGGTGGCGCGCCGCCGCCAAGGCGGCGCTGGCCGGCGGGCAGCGCCGCCCGGCAGCGGTGCTGGCGTGCGCCGGCGTGGTCGCGCTGGTCGCCGCGCTGGGTCTGATGATCATCCCGGTACTCGTACCGGTGCTCGCCGGATACGCCATCCTCGCCATGCACGCGGTCGCCCGGCGGCTTCCGCCACGGTGAGTGATCAGGGCGTCTCGGCTTGTAGAGGCCCTGGTCACGGGTCCTCCGTATGGCCCTCCCACCGGGAGGAATAGCGTCCTAAGGTCGATATCCGTGCGGATGACTATCGGGATGCGCGCGATCGGATGCCTGGCCGCGGCGGCGTTGCTCGCCGCGAGCGGGTGCGGTGGCGGCTCGGACGACACGCCGGTCCAGGACCAGAAGGTCGAGATCAACATCTTCTGGTGGGGCGGCGACAAGCGGGCCGAGATGACCGAGCAGGCGCTCGCCCTCTACACCGCGCGGCATCCACAGGTCACGTTCAAGACGCACTGGCAGGGCAACCAGGGGTACTACGACAACCTGGCCACCCAGGCCGCCGGGGCGGACGCGCCCGACCTGTTCCAGATCGACGACAACTACCTGACCGAGTACGCCGAGCGGAACGTCACTCTCGACCTCACGCCGTACCTGACGAGCGGGGCGCTCAACCTCAGCAAGCTCCCCGACAGCCTCGCCAAGTACGGGCAGGTCGGCGGCCGTACGGTGGGGGTCGCGGGCGCCGAGAACACCCCGGCGATGGTCTACAACCGCAGCCTGGTCCGCAGCCTCAACCTGCCCGAGCCCACGGTCGGCATGACGTACGAGCAGCTGTTCACCTGGGCGGGCCAGATCACCCAGGCCACCAACGGCCGGGTGGCGGGCACGATGGACCCGTCGGCCGACTACAAGGCGCTGTGGCTCTGGCTACGCGGGCAGGGCAAGGAGCTGTACGCGGGCAAGCAGATGGGCTTCACCGCCGCCGACCTGACCAGCTGGTTCCAGATGTGGAAGACCGCCCGCGAGACCGGCGCCGCGCCCGCCCCGGCGGTGATCAAGGAGGCCAACGGCGGTGACGTGACCAAACAGCTGGTCGCGACCGGCAAGGCGGCGACGAGCTTCATGTGGTCCAACCAGCTGCCGGAGCTCCAGGGCAAGACAAAGGACGAGCTGGCCCTGGTGTCATACCCGGGCGACCCGAAGGGGCAGTGGGCGCGCGCCTCGATGTACTGGTCCGCGTTCCGCGGCACGCGCCACCCCGAGGTGGTGGTCGACGTGATGAACTTCCTGGTCAACGATCCTCAGGCCGGCAAGATCCTGGGCACCGAGCGGGGGCTCAGCCCCAACACCGACGTGCGCAAGGTGGTCAGCGAGGCACTCACCGACCGCACCGCCCGCGCCACGATCGATTTCGAGAACGCGATCACGCCCCGCTTCGGCGCCGCGCCCGCACCGCCCCCGAAGGGCCACGCGAAGATCCGTTCACTGCTGACCACGGCCGCGGAGAGCGTGCAGCTCGGCAAGAAGTCACCCAAGCAGGCGGCCGACCAGTTCCTGAGCCAGGCCAACGGCACGCTGGCCACGTAGCCGCGGCGCCGCTAGCCGCGGGCGAAGCGGGCCACCAGAAAGTCGGTCTTGCCGGCGCAGACGATGTACGTCGTGTTCCAGGAGCAGCTGTTGGTCTTCACGTCCTTCAGCTGGCCCATCTCGGTCACGTCCTTGGAGCCGACGTGGAGGCCGGCGACGCTGTAGTCGTCGGCGAAGCTGGAGATCTCATCGAAGAGGAGCAGATTGCCGGCGTCGATCCGGCCGACCGCCCCTTCGCGCTCGAGGAGCACGTTGCCGTCCGGGTCGAAGATCCGGACGCGGCTGTCGCCGCTCGTGGACCGGGCGACGACCTCCTTGTCGAAGTGGATGAGCACGTCAGCCTGGGGGGCCGGCTTGCGCCACAGCTCGCCGCCCTTCTCGAGGTCGACCGCTACGAGCGAGGTCGACTTGCTGTCGGAGCCGATCGAGTCGAGCAGGCACGCCCTGGTCTCGCCACACATGGCGAGGACGCCGAGGTCGTAACGGCTGTCCGGTGCGGTGTAGAGGTTGGCCGCCTCGCCCATCGTGTCGAGGTCGTACGCGGACAGCCGGTATCCGTCCTCGGTCTCGGTCACCAGTAGCCGCCCGTTGTACGCCACGACCAGGTCGGTCGGGTCGGCCACGTTGGTGCGCTTCTTCAGCTCCTTGCCATCGGTCGCGTCGATCACGGTGGCCGAGCGGTCCGCGCCGATCTGCACGAACCGCTGGTCGTCATCGGTCGGCGGTGCGAATGGGCGGCCGCTGGCACCGGCCGGGCCGGTGACGTCCTTGACGGTCTGCACCGGGTGCACCGCCGTGCCGGTGAGCCCCTGGTCCTTGCCCGGGTTCTGCCGCTCCCAACGGGTGTCTCCGGTCCTCAGGTCGAGCCCGACCAGGCGCTGCTCGCTCGCCTGGACCAGCACCAGCACGTCCTTGAACGGGTACACGCGGTCGTTGCCCGCGATGAGCCGGTGCCACAGGCGCCTGCCGTCGGCCGGATCGAACACCGCCATATCGCGGGTCTCAGTGCTGGAGATGCTGCTGCTCTGAAACGCGACGACGGCGTTGGAGAGGGCGGTGATCCCGTCCCAGCGGTCGGCGACCGTCTGGCTCTTTATCCGCCAGAGCTCCTTGGCGTTGGCCGGATCGACAGCGATGATCTCCAGCTGCTTGTCGTCCCGCTCGTAGGCCATGTAGGCCCGGTCTCCCACCATGTCGGTGTAGACGTAGTACGGCTCACTGTCGGTGGACGGAACGCGGCCCACCTCGGCCACCGGCTGGAAGTCGACCTCGTCGCCGCCGAGCAGCACCAGCGCCGCCGCCGCGACCACGCCGGCGAGCGCGACGGCCGCGGCGGCGATCCACAGGACCGGTCGCTTGTGGAGCGGGCGCCGTGGCGCTGGCGCCGCCATGGAGGGCGTCGGCGCCATGGGCGGCATCGGCATCGGTGCCGCCGGTGAGACCGACATCCCCGGTACGGCGGAGACGGGCGAGCCGGACGGCGACACCGGGACCGACGACACCGGCAGGCCCGGCCCGCTGGTCGGCGTCGCCGCGGTGGCCGGGGCCGCCGTGCCCGACGCGGCCGGCACGCTCGCGACCGCCCGCGCCTTGGGGGCGACCAGCTCGGCGAGCGCTCCCTCGGCGACGGGCAGCTCGGGCTGCTCCAGCACGGTCGGCGCGATGCCGAGCTCGGCGTGCAGCATGCGGGCCACGAGCGGCACCCGCGACGAGCCGCCGACCAGGAAGAGGCCGGCGAGCTGGCTCGGGGTGAGGTCGCAGCCGCCGATCACCGAGGCGGCCTCGTACACGCCCTGGCGCAACAGCGGGGTGACCAGCCGCTCCAGCTCCTCGCGGGTCAGGTGGACGGCCTGGTCGATGCCGGGCACCGGCACGGGCGCGGCGGCCGTACGGGAGAGCATCTCCTTCGCACCACGCACGTCGTCCCAGAACTGCCGGCGGCTGCGCCACTGACCGGCCGTCGCCGGCTGGGCGAGGGCCTGCCACGCCTGCGGGTGGGCGGGGGCCAGCACGTGGCCCAGGTGATCGACGAGCGTCGCGTCGAGGTCGAGCCCGCCGAGCTCGGCGACGCCGCCCGAGCCGATGACCGCGAACCCGGTGCCCTCGTTACGGACGACCGCGATGTCGAGCGTGCCGCCGCCGAAGTCGAAGACCGCGAGCGCGCCACCCACGGGTACGGGCCGGCGCAGCACCTCGGCGAAGTAGCGCGCGGCGGCGACCGGCTCGGGCAGCAGTCTGGTGCCCTGGTCACCGACCGGCGGCCAGCCGGCCCTGGCGACCGCGGCACCGAGCACGTCGCGCCGGCGCGAACCCCATGCGGCCGGGTAGGTCACGACGGCCGGTGGGAGGAAGCCGACCGCCTCCACCGCCGTACGCGCGACCGCGCCGAGCACGGCCGCGAGCAGGTCGGGCGTGGGCACCTCGCGCCCGCCGAGCAGCACGGCCGGCTCGTCGACCCGGCGCTTGGGGTTTGGCTCGAACCGTGACGGGTCGCCCTGGGCCAGCCGCTGCGCGTCCCGCCCCACGTGCAGGCCGCTGTCGTCGAGGAAGACGGCCGACGGCATGATCGGCTGGCCGTCGAAGAGCAGCGGGCGGGTGCGGCCGTCGGGCCACCGCAGGACCGCGACGGTGTTGGACGTGCCGACGTCGACGCCGAGCGCGTAACCGCCGTCCGGGCGTGCCATCTCTGCCGCTCCTCACAGGGGAGAGGGGATCCCCGGCAAAGCATGTTACGGGGGGCGCGCAGCCCTCCCCGCGCCTGCCGCCGGGGCCCGGTCTCAGCCCGCGTTGCGGCGGCGAGTGATCTCGGCCAGCGTCACGGCGGCCGCGACGCTCGCGTTGAGCGACTCGACCGAGGAGGCGATCGGGATGCTTACCCGCAGGTCACAGGTCTCCCCGACGAGCCGGGACAGGCCGCGCCCCTCGGAGCCGACCACGACCACCACCGGCCCGATGGCCGCCTCCAGGTCGTAGATGTCGGTCTCGCCATCGGCGTCGAGGCCGATCACGACGAAGCCCTCCCGCTGGCAGCTCTTGATCGCCCGCGTCAGGTTGGTCACCTGCGACACCGGCAGGCGCGCGGCGGCCCCGGCACTGGTGCGCCAGGCCGTCGCCGTCATGCTGGCGGCCCGCCGCTCGGGCAGGAAGACACCCTGTGCCCCGAACGCCGCCGCCGAGCGGATGACCGCGCCGAGGTTACGCGGGTCGGTGACCCCGTCGAGCGCGACCAGCAGCGGCGCGGCGGCCTCGGCGGACGCGGCCAGCAGATCCTCGAAGGGCTCGTACGTATACGGCGGGACCTGGAGCCCCACACCCTGGTGCAGCACACCGCCGGTCATCCGGTCGAGCTCGCCCCGGCTGACCTCCAGGATCGGGATGCCACGGTCGGCCGAGCTGCGGACAAGCTCGTTGACCCGGTCGTCGACGTCGATCCCCACCGCCAGGTACAGCGCGGTGGCCGGCACGTGCGCGCGCAGCGCCTCGACCACGGGGTTACGCCCGACGAGCAGCTCGGGTGAGCCCTTGGACGGCGTGGACTTGCGGCCAGGCGCGACCTTGGGGCCGCGGCGGCTGGGAGCTCCGCCGCCACCACCACTGCCGCGCTTGGTCGGCTTGACGCCCTGGGTGCCGCGCCCCCACGTGGTGTCCTTGGTGCCCGGCAGGCCCGCCTTGGGAGCCCGCCCCTCCTCAGCCGCCGCGCGGCGCTCCTTGTCCTGCTTCCACGCGGTGCGCTGGGGCAGCTTCTCGGTGCCCGAATACGCCTTGTGCCACGGCCGCTCGTCGGCGGGGAGCGTGCGCCCCTTGCCGGACAGCCCGGCGCGGTTCTTACCGCCGGAGCCGCCTGTCGCGCCCTTCTTCGACGAGACCCGCCGGCCCCGCCGCTGCGAGTTACCGGCCATCTTCGACCGTCCACCGCGGCCCGGAGGGGGTGTCCTCCACCATGACACCGGCGTGCTTGAGCTGGTCACGCACCGCGTCGGCGGCGGCCCAGTCCTTGCGGGCCCTGGCCTGGGCACGCTGGTCGAGCGCGAGCGCGACAAGGGAGTCGACCACCTCCCGGAGGTGATCGCTGCCGCTGGCGCCCCACGCGGTGTCGAGCGGGTCGATGCCGAGCACGTCGAGCATCGCGCGCACGGCCGCCAGCGCGCGGCGGATCGCCTCCTCGTCGCTCGCGTCGAGCGCGGTGTTGCCGTGGTGGACGACCTCGCGCAGGCTCGCGAGCGCCGACGAGGTGTTGAGGTCGTCGTCCATCGCGGCCACGAACCCGGCGGGCAGGTCGCCGGCCGGCACGGTGCCGACCCGCTCGACGGCCCGCTGGACGAAGCCCTCGATCCGCCGGAAGGCGACCGCCTTCTCCCGCAGGCTCTCGTCGGTGTAGTCGATCCGCGAGCGGTAGTGCGACTCGAGCAGGTAGTAGCGGAGCTCGATCGGGCGGATGCCCATCGCGGCCACGTGGTCGAGATCGATGACGTTGCCCAGCGACTTGCTCATCTTGGCCTCGCCGAGGTTGAGCAGCGCGTGGTGCACCCAGTAGCGGGCGAACGGCAGGCCGGCCGCGCGCGACTGGGCGATCTCGTTTTCGTGGTGCGGGAAGGTCAGGTCGAGCCCGCCGCCGTGGATGTCGAACTCGGGACCGAGGTAGCGCCAGCACATCGCCGAGCACTCGATGTGCCAGCCGGGACGGCCACGGCCCCACGGCGAGGGCCAGGTGGCGTCGGCCGGCTCGCCGGCCTTCTGCCCCTTCCACAGCGCGAAGTCGTTGGGGCTGCGCTTGGCCCGCACGGGGCCGTCGTCGGGGTGCTGCATCGCGTCCGGCTGCTGGCCGGAGAGCGCGCCGTACGCCGGGTAGGAGCGCACGTCGAAGTAGACGTCTCCGGAGCCGTCGGCCGCCACGTACGCATGGCCGTCGGCGATCAGCTTCTCGATCAGCTCGAACATCTCCGGGATGTGCCCGGTGGCCCGCGGCTCATACGTCGGTGGGAGCACGTTGAGCGAGCGGTAGGCCGCCCCGAGCACCACCTCGTTGGCGTACGCGATGGACCAGAAGGGCCGACCGTACTCGATCGACTTGGCCAGCACCTTGTCGTCGACGTCGGTGATGTTGCGGATGAACGTCACCTCGTTGCCCGCGCGCAGCAGCCAGCGGCGCAACACGTCATAGTTGACGCCGGAGCGAAGGTGGCCGATGTGGGGCTCGGACTGCACGGTGAGGCCACACAGGTATATCCCCACTCGGCCGGCCTCACGCGGGACGAAGTCCCGCACCGATCTGGTGGCGGTGTCATACAGGCGTAGCGTCACCGTACAAGGGTACCGGTCCCGCGACGCCCGTCCTCGTAGGCTCACTCCCGTGAACCAGACTGAGCGCCCGCCAGAGACCGCGCAGACGCTGGACCGGGGGCTGCGGCTGCTCTTTCTCGTCGCCGACGCGCCCGGCGGCATGACGGTCACCGAGGCGGCGGCCCGGCTCGGCGTGGGCCGCGCGGTCGTCTACCGGCTGGTCGGCGCGCTGGTCGAGCACGGCATGGTGCGCCGGGACGGGCGCGGGCGGCTGCGGCTCGGCGCCGGCCTGTTGCACCTGGCCAACAGGGCTCAGCCGCTGCTCGCCGACGCCGCGCGACCCCCGCTGCGGCGGCTGGCCGAGGCCGTGGGCGCGACCGCGCACATGACGATCGCGGAGGGCGGCGAGGCCGTCGCGCTGGTCGTCGTGGAGCCGAGCTGGACCGCGTTCCACGTCGCTTACCGGGCCGGATCCCGGCACCCGCTCGACCGCGGCGCGGCCGGACGGGCGATCCTCGCCGGTCGGCAGGGCGACGCGAGCGTGGTCTCGACGGCGGGCGAGCTGCAGCCGGGCGCGCATGGGGTGGCGGTGCCGGTGCTGGGGCTGGAAGGGCTGGAGGCGAGCGTGGGGGTGGTCGCGCTGAGCCCGCTCGACCCCGAGGTGGTCGGTCCGCAGGTGCTCAGCGCTGCGGCCGAGGTGAGCCAGGCGCTGAGCTGAGGCCGCGCATAATACTGGCTTTCTCCTGGCCCGTGGAGTTATCCACAGGCCACAGTGGATCAACGGGTCGCCGTTGTCCACAGGGGGTACTGATCACACCAACGGGCCGCGAACCTAGCCTCATGGCTCCCACATCTCACCGGCCGTCACCCCTCGAGTGGCAGGTGTTCCGGGGCAGCGACGCGGTCCGGCGCGATCTCGTCTCCTACAACCAGCTGCGGAGCACCGCCTGGGTGCGGGTGCGCCACGACGTCTACGCCGATTCGAGGATCCGGCTCGACCACACCCTCGCCTGCCGAGCGACGGCGCTGCGGCTGCCGGTGAGCGCGGTGTTCGCCGGCCCTTCGGCGGCCTACCTGCACGGCGTCCTGCACGCCGCCGGCTACAACGACGACGTCCACGTCATCCTCCCAGCCGACCTCCGGCTCCGATCGCACCAAGGGCTGCGGATCCACGCCACCGAGATGGCGGCCGATGAGGTGGAGACGCACGATGGCCTGCGCCGCACCACCCTCGCCCGCACGGTGTGGGATGTGGCCTGCTGGGCGGAGCTGACCCACGCCGTGTCGATCGTCGACCGGCTGCTGCGGCGCGGCCAGGTCGACCGGGCAGACCTGGCCGAGGTGGTGGAGCGCCACGGCACCCACCTCAGCCGGAGCCGGGCGCTGCGCGTCTTCGAGCTGGCCGACCCCCGCGCCCGGACCGCCGTCGAGTCCAGCCTGCGCATCCGGCTCGTCACCGCCGGCCTCCCCCGGCCGGCCGCCCACCCTCCGGTCGAGCTGGCCACCGGCCGCGTGCTGCACCCCGAGCTCGCATGGCCGGAGTTTCAGGTGGCCGTCGAGCTCGACCGCATGTGCGCCGGCGGGCGGCCCCGCTGTCTCGACGGCATCGACCCCGAGCTGACGCGGCGCCACGGCCGCCGCCAGCTGGCCGCGTCCGGCTGGACGGTGTTGCCGGTGACCCTCCACCAGATGCGCCGCGACTTCAAAGATTTCGTCACCGAGGTGCGGCGCGCTCTTCTGGATCGCGGGTGGCAGCCGTGACGCGACCGGCCAGGTGGGCGAGCATCCGGGGCAGGTCGGCGAGCGACCGCACCTCGCCGTCGGGCGGCGGCCCGGGCGGGCGGGGTGCCCCGGTGCGGTTGAGCCACACCGCCCGCAGGCCGGCGTCCCGCGCTCCGCACACATCGTGCGCCCATGAGTCGCCGACGTGCACGACCGCCGCCGGCGCGCAGCCCGCCGCCTCGACCACCGCGGCGAAAAACTCGGGCGCCGGCTTCTTGGGCAGGCCGCCCTCATGGGCGTAGAGCTCGAAGGCGAATTCGCCGGCCAGCCCACACCGCTCCGCGCGGCTGTTGCCGTTCGTGGCAAACCCGACGGTGTATTCGGCGCGCAGCGCGGCCAGGGCGGGCAGCGCGTCGGCGAATGGGCGGCTCAGCGCAAACCGCCGAGCGAAGAAGATCTCGGCCACGCGCTCCAGCTCCGGCTCCAGGCCGACGCGGGCGAGCGACCTGGCGAGCGCCGCTCGGCGGATGTCGGGCGTCGGCGCGGAGGCCATCGTGGCGAAGACGAGTGGCCAGTCCTCGGCCAGGTCGGCCACCGTCAGCGCCTCCGCCGCCGGGGTCAGCCGCCGCATCTCGGCCAGCACCGCATCGAGGGCGCCGGCCACGGCGGGCGAGAGGTCGACCAGCGTCTCGTCCGCGTCGAAGACGACGGTGGTGATCGGCGGTGCCGTCTCCGGGCCCCGGCGGAAATGTGGAGCGAAGCGGAGCCTTTCCGTTGGGTGGTTCATGGACGGGTCATCCGGAGCACGTCGAGGGCCTGCTCCAGCTGTTCCTCGGTGATCCGCCCGGCCTCCACATGCCCTCTATCGCGTACGACGGCGCGGATCGACTGCCCCGAGGCGAGCGCCTGCTTCGCGATCGAGGCTGCTTCCTCATACCCGAGGAAGCGATTGAGCGGGGTGACGATCGACGGCGATGACTCGGCGTATTCGCGGCAGATCTCCACGTTGGCCACCAGGCCGGTGACGCAGCGGTCGGCGAGGAGGCGGCTCGCGGCAGCCAGCAGCCGGATCGACTCGAGCAGGTTGCGGGCCATGACCGGGAGCATGACGTTGAGCTCGAAGTCGCCCTGTGACCCGGCGAAGGCGACCGTGGCGTCATTGCCGATGACCTGCGCGCACACCTGGCGCACCGACTCGCAGACCACCGGGTTGACCTTGCCCGGCATGATCGACGAGCCGGGCTGCAGGTCGGGGATCCGCAGCTCACGCAGGCCGGTGCGGGGTCCCGAGCCCATCCACCGGATGTCATTCGCGATCTTGTAGAGCCCCACGGCGATGGTCCGCAGCTGGCCAGAGGTCTCCACGAGCGCGTCCCGCGCACCCTGCGCCTCGAAGTGGTTGCGGGCCTCGCCCAGGGGGAGACCGGTCATCTCCCGCAGCTTCGCGATGACCTCGGTGGCGAAGCCCGGCGGCCTGTTGACCCCGGTGCCGACCGCCGTGCCGCCGAGGGGCAGCTCGGCCAGGCGGGGCAGGCTCGACTCCAGCCGCTCGATGCCGTACTGCACCTGCGCGGCGTACCCGGAGAACTCCTGCCCGAGCGTGACCGGGGTGGCGTCCATCAGGTGCGTGCGGCCGGCCTTCACCACGTTGGCAAACTCGTCGACCTTCGCCTCCAGCGTGAAGCCGAGATGCCGCAGCGCGGGCAGCAGGTCGTGCGTGACCGCGTCGGTGGCCGCCAGGTGGATCGACGAGGGAAAGACGTCGTTGCTCGACTGCGAGGCGTTCACCTCGTCGTTCGGGTGCACCGGCCGGTCCAGCTCCCGGCTGGCGAGCGTCGCGAGCACCTCGTTGGCGTTCATGTTGGAGGAGGTGCCGGAGCCGGTCTGGAAGACGTCCACCGGAAACTGGTCGTCGTATCCGCCGCCGGCCACGTGCGCGGCCGCGGTGGCGATCGCCTCGCCCACGTCCGCCGGCAGCACGCCCAACCGCACGTTCACCTGCGCGGCCGCCCCCTTGATCTGGGCGAGGGCCTTGATGTGCGCCGGTTCGAGCCCGCGGCCGGAGACCGGAAAGTTCTCCACCGCCCGCTGGGTCTGCGCCCGCCACAGGGCCTCCGCCGGCACCTGGATCTCGCCCATCGTGTCTCGCTCTACGCGCCAAGCCTGCTCAGTCACACACCCATCCTGACCCAATGATCGTGCGACCGCCTCCTCGTCCGGGGAGTCGCGGGCCGCCCCGGGCCGCTCAGCCGTGGGCCGCCGCGGCCTGGTCGGCCTCGAGCTCCGCCAGGCGGCAGGCGACGGCCTCAGCCTCCGGGATGCCCATGTCGCGGCGGAGGATCAGGCAGCGCTCCCAGTGCCGCCGCGCCTGCGAAGGGTCCGTGTGCCGCAGGCCGCTGGCCAGGCCGTCCAGGGCCCGCGCCTCCTCGTACCTGTGCTTGATCCGCCGGGCGATGGCAAGTGCCTGGGTGTGGTGCTCGCTCGCCTCCATGGACCGGTCGCCCGCGGCGAGCGTGATCCCCAGGTCGTTGCGGACCATCGCCTCACCCCGCCGATCGCCGATCTCCCGCATGATCGCGAGCGCCTCCCGGTGGTAGCGCTCCGCCGCCGGTAGGTCGTCGCCGAGCCGGTACGCCACGCCCAGGTCGTTGAGCACCTCCCCCTCGCCGTACCTGTTGCCCGTCCGCCGCTTGAGGTGCACGGCGGAACGCAGCAGGCGGATCGCCATCGGCAGCTGTCCGAGCCGCAGCCGCACCTGGGCGATGTGGCCGAGCGCGACGCCCACCTGAAAGTCGAGCGCGTGCTCGACGGCGAGCAGCAGGTGGCGCCGGTGCAGGTCCAGGGCCTCGTCGTAGCGACCGAGCAGCATGTACGACATGCCCAGGTCGGCGAGGGCCGAGGAGATGCCCCGCTCGTTGGCCAGCCGGCGCCAGGTGGCGAGCGCCTGCAGCGAGCACTCGACCCCGTCCGAGAGGCGGCCGAGCTGGATCATCACCACGCCCAGGTTGCCCCGGGAGATGGCCGCGTCGCGCTCGTGGCCCAGCCGCTCGCGCAGCTTCAGCGCGGCCTCCACGTGCTCGATCGCGTCGAGGTACTCGCCGGCCCGGAAGTACACCGAGGCGAGGTAGTTGTGCATCGTCGCCACCGCCGCGTCGTCGCCGGACCGCTGCGCCGCGGCCAGGCCGTCGAGCTGGGTGGCGAGCAGGTCGTCGCTGTAGCAGCGGATGAAGAGGAACCGCCACATCGCGCGGGCCAGCTTCCACGCGTACTCGTTGTGGCCCGTCTCGGCCGCGCACCGCACGAAGGTCGGCAGGTTGAGCCGCTGCTCCTCCAGCCAGGCCGAGCCGTTGTCGCCAAACCGCACCACCAGGTCGGGGCGCATCGACCGGCGGAGGCTGAGCGGGCCGTGCAGCAGCCCGCGCTCCAGCTCGGCGGTGGCGCCCGCCACGGCGTGCAGCGCCCAGTCCAGCACCCGACCGATGGCGGCCTGGCGGGCGGCCTCCGGCTCGGTGGCGGTGACCAGCTCCCGGGCGTACTCGCGCATGAGGTCGTGCAACCGAAACCGCCCGGCGCCCGGCTCCTCCACCAGGTGGCGGTCGATCAGCTCGTCGAGCTGGTCCTGTGCCTCGGCGAGCGGCAGGTCCGCGATCGCGGCCGCCCCGAGCGCGTCGAACCACGCGCCCGGATAGAGCCCGAGCAGCCGAAACATGCGCTGGGCCGGCTCGGGCAGCTGGCGATACGACAGCGCGAACGCGCTCGCGACGGTACGGTCCTCGGCCGCCAGCTCGGGCAGCACCGGACGCTCCCGCCGCAGCCGCCCGGCCAGGTCGGCCACCCGCCAGCTACGGCGGTGGGCCAGCCGGGCACCGGCGAGGCGGATGGCGAGCGGCAGGTATCCGCAGCGGCGCACGACGTCGACGGCGGCCGCCGGCTCGGCGTTGATCCGCTCGGGTCCGGCCACCCGGGCGAGCAGCTCGACGGCCTCCGGCTCGGCGAGCACCGGCAGCGGCTCCGGATGTACACCGTCGAGCCCGACGAGCCGGCGCCGGCTGGTCACCAGCGCCAGGCAGCCGGGTGCGGCGGGCAGCAGCGGGCCGACCTGAGCGGTGCTCGCCGCGTTGTCGAGCACGACGAGCACCCGGCGGGCGGCCAGCTCGGTGCGCCACAGCGCCACCCGCTCGTCCGGCGACGGCGGGATCCGCTCACTCGGTACACCCAGCTGGCGCAGCAGCGTGACCAGCGCGGCCGTCGGCTCCAGTGGCCGCCGCCGCTCGCTGTGCCCGTGCAGGTCGACGAAGAGCTGCGCGTCCGGATAGCGGCTGGAGAGCAGCGTCGCCACGTGTACGGCCAGCGTCGTCTTGCCGCTGCCGGCCATCCCGTCGATGAGCTGGATCACCGGGCCACCCGGGTCGGCCTGCTCGACCGCCTCGACCAGGCGGGCCACGACCTCGCCGCGCCCGGTGAAGTCGGCGGCGGTGCGGGGCAGGCAGCGGGCGGGCGGGTGCGACCGGCGCTCTTCGGCGGGTGCCCCGACGTCGCCGACGAGGATCCGCTGGTGCATCTCGCGCAGCGCCTGCCCGGGCTCGATGCCCAGCTCTTCGGCAAGCGCCGCGCGGGCCTGCCGGTAGACGGCCAGCGCGTCGGCCTGCCGCCCGGCCCGGTAGAGGGCGAGCATGAGCTGGGCCCGCAGCCGCTCGCGCAGCGGATATCGCTCGACCAGGTCGGTCAGCTCGCCGAGCAGCTCCCGCTCGCGGCCCAGCCGCAGCTCGACCTCGACACACTCCTCGATCGCGACGGCGTGCTGCTCGTCGAGGGCCGCGGCGCCGCGCTGCACGGCCCGGCTGGCGACGCCGGACAGCGCCGGCCCACGCCACAGCTTGAGCGCGGCGCGAAACGAATCCTGGGCCTCTTCCAGCCGGTCACCGTCCGCGTCGGCTCTGGCCTGTGCGGTCAGCCGGCCAAAGACGGCCGCGTCGAGGTCGTCCGGGTCGATTCGCGCGCTGTACCCCGCCGGGTCGGTGACGATCACCTCTTCGCCGACCATCGCCGCGAGCGACCTGCGGAGGCGGGAGACGCAGGTCTGCAGCTGGCCGCGGGCGGTGTTTGGCGGGGCGCCGTCCCACATCGCGTCGACCAGGCGGTCGACCGCCACCACCCGGCCGGCATTGAGCAGGAGCATGGCGAGGACCACCCGGTCCCGTCCGGCGGTGACCGTGGCGTACTCGGAGCCGCCCACCCGCAGCGGCCCCAGGATCCCGAACCGCATGTCCGCTCCTGGTAGATCGCCTTGATGAAATCTATCGCTGTTTCACACCAGGGAAAGCGGTATCCCACGGCCAAGACCGGCCGCCGGCTGCGCCGCGGGCACCCGGCGCGGTTGCCCGCGAGAGTGAGATGGCAGCGGATTGAGAGCCCGGACAACCAGGATGGACGCGCGGGAACCAGGTGACGGGGCCCGTGCCGCTCATAACGGGGGGTCGTCTTTCCGCAAAATCGGGCAGGCGACTATATGGGCGGGCGCCGAGGATCTCAGCGCCGACCGACGGTCAGCACGGGTTTTGTCACCTCGGCGAAGAAATCATTGCCCTTGTCGTCCACGACGATGAAGGCCGGGAAGTCCTCGACCTGGATCTTCCAGATGGCTTCCATGCCCAGCTCGGGATACTCGATCACCTCGACGTGCTTGATGCAGTCCTGGGCCAGGCGCGCGGCCGGCCCGCCGATCGAGCCGAGGTAGAAGCCGCCGTGCTGGTGACACGACTCGGTCACCCCCCGCGAGCGGTTGCCCTTGGCGAGCATCACGTGCGATCCGCCCGCCGCCTGAAGCTTCGCGACGTACGCGTCCATCCGCCCCGCGGTCGTAGGGCCGAACGAGCCGGACGCGTATCCCTCGGGCGTCTTCGCCGGGCCGGCGTAGTAGACGGCGTGGTCGCGCAGGTACGCCGGCATCGGCTCGCCCGCGTCGAGCCGCTCGGCGATCTTCGCGTGGGCGATGTCACGGGCGACCACGAGCGGGCCGCTCAGCGAGAGTCGGGTCTTCACCGGGTATTTGGCGAGCTCGGCCCGGATCTCGTCCATCGGCCGGTTGAGGTCGATCCGCACGACCTCCTCGGTCTCCAGGTGCGCGTCGGTCACGTCCGGCAGGAAGCGGGCCGGGTCGGTCTCCAGCCGCTCCAGCCACACGCCCGACGGGGTCACCTTGGCGAGCGCCTGGCGGTCGGCCGAGCAGGAGACCGCGATCGCCACCGGGCAGGAGGCGCCGTGGCGGGGCAGCCGGATGACGCGCACGTCGTGGCAGAAGTACCGGCCACCGAACTGGGCGCCGATCCCGAACTGGCGGGTCAGCTCCAGGATCTCCGCCTCCAGGTCGAGGTCGCGGAAGCCGTGCGCGAGCATCGAGCCCTCGGTGGGCATGCCGTCCAGGTACTTCGCCGAGGCGAGCTTCGCGGCCTTCAGCGCGTACTCCCCCGAGGTGCCACCGATCACCACCGCGAGGTGGTACGGCGGGCAGGCGGAGGTGCCGATCAGCCGCAGCTTCTCGTCGAGGAAGCGCATCATCCGCTCGGGATTGAGCAGCGCCTTGGTCTCCTGGTACAGGTACGACTTGTTGGCCGAGCCGCCGCCCTTGGCCATGAAGAGGAACTTGTACGCGTCGGGCTGCCCACCCGGGTCCTCGGCGTAGATCTCGACCTGTGCCGGCAGGTTGGAGCCGGTGTTGCGCTCCTCCCACATGGTCAGCGGCGCGAGCTGCGAGTAGCGCAGGTTGAGCCGGGTGTACGCCTCGTACACCCCGCGGGCGATCGCCTCTTCGTCGGTGCCGTCGGTCAGCACGTGCCGGCCCCGCTTGCCCATCACGATCGCGGTGCCGGTGTCCTGGCACATCGGCAGCACACCGCCGGCCGCGATGTTGGCGTTGCGGAGCAGGTCGAGCGCCACGAAGCGGTCGTTGGGCGAGGCCGCCGGGTCATCGATGATCGCGCGGAGCTGCGCGAGGTGGGCCGGGCGCAGGAAGTGCGCGATGTCGTGCATCGCCTCGGCGGTGAGCTGCGTGAGCACCGCCGGCTCGATGGTGAGGAAGCGCCGGCCGCCCGGGCCGTTGACCACATCCACTCCCTCGTCGCTGACCAGCCGGTATTCGGTCAGGTCGGCACCGGTGGGAAGCAAGGGGGCGAAGGAGAAGTCAGCGGCGGCACTCATGCCCGTCCTCGCTTCGCCGCGGGCGGGCACGAGGCTCCAAGCACGCTGAGTTCAATGATTCGCTCGCTCCGCTCACTCATGAGCGGCAAGCCTAGGCCAGCGCCGACGCACCTGCCGCACCGGTCACTGTGCCGCCTTCGATCGCTCGCTCACCGCCGCCGTGCGTCACCGACGCCGGCGCCCACCGCTCACTTGTCCTGGCCGCAGTTGGGTTCCTTGGGCCCGTCACAGAGTGAGGTGTCCGCCGGTGCCGGCGCTGTCGCGCCGGGCGAGGCCGGTGCGGCCGCCCCGGCGAACGGGATGAAACCGATCTCGCGCTGCTCCCCGATGATCATGCCGGTCGGCCCCACGGCCAGGACCTTCGCCGAGGACCGCACCTCGACCAGCGTCCGCCCGTTGGCCGGCGAGAGTGCCGCGAGGCGGTCCGGATCCTCGGACGCGACGATAGCCGCGAACGGCGTAATGGCGACGCCCGCCTTCGGGTCGTTCGTCGCGTAGCTCCAGCTGGCGCGCTTCTCGCCGAACTCGTACGACGTGATCGCCTTGCCACCGGACGGGCGGACGAGCGCGTACTGGTCGTCGACGGCGAGCAGCTTGTCGCCGTGCCCGCCGAGCCAGAGCACCCGCCCGTCGTACGCGTCGAGGACCGCCTCGCGCCCGTCCGCGGTCACGCCGACCATGACGTTCTGCCCGCCGCCCGGGTCCTCCCGCTGCGCGCACCCGGCACCCTGGGCGGTACGCAGGTTGACCGCCTCATGCCGCCACACCTCGCGCTGCAGCGCCGGATCGGTGGCGATGACGGTGAAGTAGCAGGTGCCGTCGGCGGACTTGGCCTGCACGCGGATCACCCGACCGCCCACCACGACGTGCCGGTCGTGGCGGTCCGGCTCGAAGTCCTGCGCTACCCGGCCGGCCGCGGTGTCGACGACGCGCACCTTGCCGTCTATGGGAAAGCCGAGCAGCGACGGCATCAGCGTCGGTCCGCCGGCGCCGCCCTCGACCCGGCGCGTGTTGAGCGGCTTGGCGTCGAGCAGGTCTGGATTGTCGGCGTAGAGCACGAACCCGACCCCGGGCAGCTCGACCGTCCACATCGGACTGGTGCCGCGCGGCTCCCAGGCCGACAGCTGGCACTCCTTGGCGTCGTCGCAGCGCACGTCGAGCAGCGCGTTGCGGTAGGTCCACACCGCCACCGCCTGCTTGTCGGTCCGGCGTACCGCCCCGCTGACGGGGTCGACGACCTCGTACCCCTTGGTCAGCAGCTCGCCCACGACGACGACCGACTCGTAGCCCTCGCCGGCGATCGCCGCCCAGTCCTTGTCCTTCTCCCATAGCTGGGCTCCGGAGCTGATGCCGCGCGCCTCGATCGACGTGCGGTGCTCAACCACCACCGCGTTGCCGGCGAACGTCACGCTCTGCGGGCCGCTGCCGAGCCGCTGCTGCCAGGCCACGTTCGGCGAGGAGAGGGGTTGGCTCGCGCTGACCCAGTCCCAGATGCCAGGAAACGGGTTCCACGTATTGGTGCTAACCAGGATGACCAGCACAATCAGGGCGGCGACGACCCACCCCGTCCTACCACTGGCCGTCCCGTTAGCCACGTCGCCCACGGTAGCGACACGCGGGATCCAATCCCGAGAGCGCGATCCGCCCGTGTCGATGGGGTTTGGGGCGATCTTCCCCTACGCACTCTGGGGCGGGGGCACTTCGCGGAAACCTGTAACACTGTCGGCGTGACGCAACCCTCCACCCCTCCTTCCGCGCCACAGCAGGCGGGCTGGCAACTGCCGCCGCCGCCCTGGGCCACACCGCCGATGCGGCCGCCACCGCCGCCGCCCGCGCTGAGCCCCGCGGGGCAGCCGCTCGCGACCTTCAGCGACCGCCTCCTGGCGTACCTGATCGACTACGCGGTGTTCCTCTGCATCGGGCTCGTGCTCGCCGTCCCCGCGGTCCTGATCCTGTTCTTCGCCGTCGCGCCGGACTTCTTCGAAGTGCGGCCGGACGGCACCCCGGTCGACCCGAGCTTCATGGAGTTCTTCCTACCGCTGCTGCTGATCGAGGCCGGCCTCGTCGTGGTGCTCCTCGTGCTGTCGTACGTCTACTACGTGGAGATGCTCTTCCGCGGTGGGCAGACGCTCGGCAAGCGGGCGATGAAGATCAAGATCGTGCCCGTCGATCCGGACGTGACGCTGACCCGCCGGTCGGCGGCCAAGCGGTGGCTGGGCGGCTACGTCGCCGCGAGCTTCCTTCCGGGCTTCATCTACGTCGACGGACTGTGGCAGCTGTGGGACAAGCCATACCAGCAGTGCCTCCACGACAAATTCGCCGCCACCCTAGTCGTTAAGGTTCCTGCGTGAGCGTCGCACCTGGCTGGTACAAAGATCCGGCTGAACCAGACACCCAGCGTTACTGGGACGGCGAAGGCTGGATAGGCGATGCGCTGCCCGCGGACGCGACACCGCCGCCGGGCCCGCCCCCGCCTCCTCCGCCGCCACCACCGGTCGCCGCGCCAGCCCCACCACCGGGCCTGCCACCGGCCGTCGGCCCCACGACACCGGCCGCGCCGCCGCCGGCGCCCACCAGCCCGGGCCCCATCACACCCGGCCAGCAATTGCCGCCGCCGCACAACGGGGCGTTCCCGACGGGCGCCCCGGGCCCTCAGCAGTGGCCGCCGATGGCCCCGCCGCCGCCCGGCATGCGGCCGCCGCCGGGCTATCCCTACCCGCCGTACGCGCGGCCGCCCGTGCCACCGCCCCGCCCGCACGGCCTGCGGATCGCCTCGCTCGGCCCGCGGGTCGTCGCCCGGCTGATCGACATCGGCATGGTGCTGCTGCTCAACCTGCTGGTCAACGGGTGGTTCATCTACCGCTGGTACCAGGAGTACGAGCCGGTGATCCAGGAGTGGAACCGCCGGGTCGAGGCCGGCGAGCCGCTGCTGCGAAACCTGCCCCAGCCGGGCGGGCAGGCCGACGCGCTCCAAGTGGCCATCTTCATCATCGGCGTCGCCCTCTGGTTCGCGTACGAGGTGCCCGGCACGGCCAACACCGGCCAGACGCTTGGCAAGCGCATCATGCGGATCAAGGTGATGCGGGTGGAGAGCACCGACCGGATGGGCTTCGGCCGCTCGCTGCGCCGGTGGAACCTCATGGGCCTGCCCACGTTCCTGTGGTCGTGCTTCTGCATCGGCCTCATCCTGCAGCTCGTCGACTGCATCTTCCCGTTCTTTGATCGGCCGCTGCACCAAGCGCTGCACGACAAGTCCGCACAGACCGTCGTCGTCGAGGTGCCACAGACCGCGACCGCGGACGCACCTGGAGGTACCCAATGACCAAGTTGACCCGCGCCGACCTCGAGGCGTTGCCCAGCTACGTGCCCGGCCGCAGCCCCGCCGACCTCGCGCGGGAGCTCGGCCTCTCCGAGGCGATCAAGCTGGCCAGCAACGAGGTGCCGTACGGGCCGCTGCCCGGCGTGGTCGAGGCGGTCACCGAGGCGGCCAGCGGCGTGCACCGCTACCCGGACATGGGCGTGGTGGCACTGCGGGCGACGCTCGCCGAGCGGCACGACGTGGCGCCGGAGCGGATCGCCACCGGCTGCGGCTCGGTCGCCCTCTGCGAGCACCTGGCCCGGGCCACCTGCCTCCCCGGCGACGAGATCCTCTACTCGTGGCGCTCGTTCGAGGCGTACCCCATCATCGCGGCCACCACCGGCGCGACGAGCGTGCGCGTGCCCAACGACGCCGGCCACGGACACGACCTGGCCGCGATGGCGGCCGCGGTGACCGACCGCACCCGGATGATCCTGGTCTGCAACCCCAACAACCCCACCGGCACCTCCATCCGCCGCACCGACCTCGACCGCTTCCTCGACGCGGTGCCGGACGACGTGCTGGTGGTGCTCGACGAGGCCTACCGCGAGTTCGTCACCGACTCCGGCGTGCCCGACGGCCTCCGCGTCTACGGCGACCGCCCCAACGTGGTGGTGCTCCGCACCCTCTCCAAGGCCTGGGGCCTCGCCGGCCTGCGGGTGGGCTTCCTGATCGCGCAGCCCGAGGTGGCCGCCGCCGTGCGCAAGGTGGTGACCCCCTTCTCCACCAGCGCCGTCGCCCAGGCGGCCGCGCTCGCGGCGCTCGCGCAGCAGGAAGAGGTAAACCGCCGCTGCGCGCTCGTCGTCGCCGAGCGGGACCGGCTCGGCGAAGCGGTGCGCAAGCTCGGCGTCGACGTGCCCGACAGCCAGGCCAACTTCATCTGGCTCCCACTCGGCGAGCGGTCGGCCGCGTTCGGGGCGTCCTGCGAGTCGCGCGGCGTGATCGTGCGCCCCTTTCCCGGCGACGGCGTCCGCGTCACGGTCGGCACCCCAGCCGAAAACGACGCCTTCCTGACCGCCGCGGAGGCAGCTCTCTAGCGACCTCCGATCTCATCGATCTCGAAACCCCTGATCCCAAAGGCGAAGATCCGGGCTACCGCGACGTCCGCGGTGGTCCGGACCGCTGCTCCCGCGGCCTCACCGTGCTCCGTTGGTCGCGGCCTTTTGTTGCCTCCGGCGGGGAGCGCTCCCGACCATCAGTATGGGTGGAAATGCCATCCCGACGGCCATCGACCCCGTCAAGAGCAGAGCAGGCCAATGCCCGGGGCGCCAGCGTTGGGTGCTCGGCCGTCTGCGCTGGTGCCCCTGGGCGTTGGCCTGCTCCAAGACCAGACGGGTCGATGGCCGTCGGGATTGCACTAGCCGGGGCGGGATGTGCACGCGGCTCGCGCCCAGAGGTTCGTTGCCCTGAGTAGTGGGGGCTTTCTGCGGATTTGTCAGCTCATCGTGCCCTCGTGTGCGCCTGGCTCAGTAGATCGTGGTACGGAACTGCCCTCATAGGGGCAGGTGCGTACCACGATCTACTGCCACCGCGGCGGACCACCGCAATGCCCCACCGCGTCCAGCAACGCCGCGTCACGGACTACAAGCCCTGCCCCCGGGCCAGCTCGCGCTCAGCGGTACAGGAGGTACGTTATGAGGCCCGGATAACGTACCTCCTGTACCGCTGAGCAAGCCGCTCTCGAGACCGATCCCCAGGATCCGCGGGTCAGCGCGCACCCGGGGTCGGCGCAACCGCTGGGGCGGGCGCGACCCAGCGGCGGTCCGGACCCAATGCCACTCACCTCATTTTGATCAAGGCTATGACCTGCGCGTTTCCGGGGGCCGAACAAAGTGGCAGGCATCGCTGGATCTCGGCCACGCATGAATCTCCCTGCCCACCCAGGGGTGGCCCGGAGAAGCCAACTTCATGATCGACCTAAGCTGAGCGGCATTGGGTCTGGACCGCGACGGAAGTCGCGGTAGCCCACATCTTGATCTTGAAGTGTCTTAGGGCTGGCGATCGATGGGCTCGCGGTCGGCGAGGAGGTAGGGCTCGCGCCACATCGGCCAGACCGGGGCGCCGTCCGGCACGGCGAACATCTCGCCCGTGCGGTATCCGTGCCGTGCGTACAGGTCGCGGCTCGGTGAGCTGCTCGCCTCCAGGTAGGCGCCGATGCCGGCCGCGTCCAGGCGGGCGTGGTGGTGGCGCAGGAGCATCGAGCCGATGCCCTCGCCGCGGCGGTCGGGGTGCACCGCCAGGTAGGTCAGGTGGTGGTGCGGCTGCCGGGGGTGGTGGGTGGCGAAGAGCTGGTCGACGGTGCGAAACCGGTCGGTCCACTGGCCGCACGCCTTCACCAGCCGCTCCTCGTAGTCGGCCGGTGGCGGGAGCCGGCGGTCGTGTGGGAGCCACACCGCCACACCGAGGCGGTCGCCGGTCACGTGCACGTATCCGTAACGCATCGCGTACTCGATGTGGATGCGGATGTGGCTGTGCAGCACGGTCCACCGCTCGGATCGCCGCGGCACGAGCCACACCGAGACGGCCAGGTGCTGGAACGAATCGGTGATCAAGTCGATGATGGCGTCCACGTCGCCGTGGTCGGCTCGCACGATCGACAGGTGCCTCAACGGCGTTCTCCCCCGATTTGGGCTTATTTATTGAGAACAGAACGCAGCGACTCGTGCACCGGGCGTGAGGCAGTTGACATATGCCTATTCACCCGGTAGCCACACCAGAATGCACCTGACACACATGCAACGCAACTCCCGTTTTGATTCGCGGACGACCTTGGTGGCGCACCGTGGATAGAGGTGCGAAACTCGCGGTCGTGTCTGGAAGCCCTACAGTTCGCCGCCGTCGCATCGCCCGTGAGCTCCGCCACCTGCGGGAGCGGGCGGGGATGAACCTTGAGCAGGCGGCGCGCCAGCTCGATATGTCTAAAAGCAACTTGTCTCGTATTGAAAACGCACAGATCGGGATAAAGCCTCGCGATGTGCGTGCCGCTCTGGCCCTGTATCAGGTAACCGGCACGGACGCCGAGGCGCTCATCGACATCGCCCGCGGGGCCCAGCAGCGCGGTTGGTGGCAGAACTACAGCGACGTGCTGCCCGTCTGGTTCGAGTTCTACGTCGGGCTCGAGGCCGAGGCCGCCGCGGTCTGGACTTATGAGGCCGAAACGATGCCGGGCCTCCTGCAGACCGAGGATTACGCGCGGGCGGTCTACCGGCTGACCGCTGGCGAGGACGACCTCGACCGCAAGGTCGCGGCCCGCATCCGCCGGCAAGAAGTACTGCACCGCGAAAATCCCGTCGAGTTGTCAGCGGTACTCAACGAAGCGGTTCTCTTGCGCTCAGTGGGCGGACCCGAGGTCATGAGCCGGCAACTCGACCATCTGGCGGATCTGTCGGAGCTACCTAACGTAACTATTCAGGTACTGCCTTTTTCTGTTGGTGGCCATCCGGCAATGACAACACCCTACGTGATCATAAGCTTTCCCGACGCAGCCGACGAGCCTGTGGTCTATCTCGAGAATTTGACAAACGGACAAGCCTTGGAAGAGCAGGATCACGTGCGCGGGTATACACTCGTCCACGAGAGGCTGCGCAAAATGGCGCTCGGTCCCGACGAATCGACTGCCTGGATTCGCAAGGCTTCTCGCAACCGTCCGTAATCAATCTAGGGACAAGGGGTGCGGAATGGCCGCCCTGGACCTGACCCGTGCAGCGTGGTTCAAGAGCACGCGCAGTAGCGGGAACGGCAACTGCGTTGAGGTCGCGATCCTCGACCGCGGGGTCGCGGTGCGCGACACGAAAGACCGGAGCGGACCGGTGCTGCTCTTCACGCCGGTCGAGTGGGACAGCTTCGTCGCTGGTGCGAAGAACGGGGAGTTTGATCTTCACAGCTGACGACTCAACGGCGTAACGACAACGGCTCTCCAATCCCTAGGGGGCCGTAGTTTGCTTTTCGGGGGCACCTCACCGGGTGCCCCCGTTTGCTTGCTGTCGGTAAAGGCTTTCTAGGTGCGGGCGAGGATTACCGGCAACGCACCAAAATACTCATCCGCCTCATCGGCATCAGCCTTCTTCGTCTTGACCAGCCGCTCGACCGCGATGAAGCCTTCGCCGGCCTGAACCAAGCCCGGTTGCCAGTCGATGCCTTCCCGCGCGTACGCGAGCCGGAACCGCGACTTCTCCCTTCCGGTTGCTGGATCCAGAGTGACGAGGTCGCAATTTTCAGTTAGCAAATGCACGGATCCCGACTGCGCGCCGAGCACTTCTGAAGTGCCGTCTCCGCGCCAACGCCACACCTCGGCACCGCCGTGTAGAGAGCGCGCCACCATGTCGCCACCCGCGTATGTCACACCGACGCCATCGGCTATCACGGCGCCCGGCGGGTCGAGGGCCGGAGCGGCCGTCACCGGCGTCTTACCGGCCGCGTCCGGCTCGCCCAGCAGCCAGCCGCGCGAGCCGGCGGCGTCGACCGTACGCAGGGCGGTGCAGGCGGACCGGGCCGGGGCGCAGCCGAGCGGCTCGACCTCCAGGGCCGGCCCGGACGGCGGCGGCCCCCAGCGGCCCAGCGTCCGGCCGGTCGCCACGTCGTAGAACTCGACCGCCGGCGATCCCCCACAGGCGTCGGTGGTGGCGTACCGGCCACCGGCCGTGGTGAAGCCGCCCTCGCGGCAGTCGGCCATCGGTGTGCGCCACAGCTCCCGGCCGGTCGCGATGTCGAGCGCCCGCAGCGCCGTGGCGTCGCGAACGAGGACGCTGCCGCCGGCGGTGTGCAGCCCTTCGGGCTCGTAGACGGTCTCCGCCCCGGTGCTGCCGCCCTTGTACCCGGGCTTCGCCGGCGCCTTGCCGGCGGCCCGCCAGGTGACCTTGCCGGTGCGGGCGTCGAGCGCGACGACATCGCCGTCGGACCAGCGCCCGACCACCGTCGTGCCGGCCGCCACGACGCCGAGGAGCTCCTGCGGCCACCGCCGGTACGACCAGTACGGGGTGCGCTGCGTACGCGCGTCGACGGGGCCGTCGGCGCGCACTTGGCGGGTGGAGGCGTAGATGCGCAGCCGTCCGTCCACGATGAGGGGTGCGGCGGGCAGCGAGCCGATCACACCGGGCCGGGTGGCCGGCGCCTCGGGGTATGCCGTCGTGGCGACCGTGACGGTCTCCGCCGGTGAGAGCACGCGGTAGGCGACCACCCCGCCGACGGCCAAGACGCCGGCGGCCGCTACGGCGACCGCGCCCACGCGAATCCAGGTCGAAGGTCGGATGCCCACGCCGGGCAGGTTACCTAACCTAGGCTGCCGCCGGCCGGACGGCGGCGGTGGCCAGGTCGGTGAGATCCTGCCGCAGCGCGCCCTCGACGGTGCGCGCGGCGAGGCCGCCGAAGACGAGCACGAGCAGGCGACCGCCCGGTGCGGACGGCGCCCCCTCCTGCACCACCGTGACCGCCGTGCCGCCGCGGTGGCGGCCGACCTCGACGGGCGTGAGCGTGTACGTCATCCGGTAGTCGGCGCCGATCCCGGGCGAGGCGACCACGAAACGGGTCGGCGCGTCGCACCGGAGCACGGTGAACTCCTCGGTCACCTGGACGTCGCCCGGCATCGTGCGGGTCTCCCGCCACACCGTGCCGGCGCCGAAGGGACCGGGTGTCATCACCTCGATCGCGTCCACAGTGGATAGCCAGGTGGCCCGCGCCGGCAAATCGGTGAACACCCGCCACACGCGCACCACAGGAGCGTCGATCAATCGCGTAACCGCCACCGTAGACATAGCGCCTCCCCCGCGAACACCGTACGCCCGTCACCCCCTGTATCCCAGCCAATTACCCGACAACGTCTATGTCTATTGGTAGCCACCATTGACGAGGCCGAGGCGGATCAGATCGGTGAGCGGCTCGACCACGCTGCACGAGCCGAAGCCGATCCAGAGTGGACGCGGCCGATCGCGCAGCGCGCGGGCCGGCTCGATCAGCGGCACCGGGTCGGTCGCGGCGAGCAGCTCGGCCACGTCGGCCACCTCGGCGCCGTCGACCGCCGCGGCGGTGGCGACCAGCACGTTGAGAAACCCGTGGTGTACGAACCCGGTCTCCGGGTCGGTGTGCCGGATCGCGTTGTGCAGCCCGGCCGTGAGCTTGAACGGCAGCTCGCGGTCGCGGCAGGCGCAGATCACCGCGGCCAGCTCGACGGGCGTGGGAAAGAGCTCGGCGGCCAGCCCACCGGTGCGAAACTTGGCGGCCACCGCCACGCCGCTGGCCCGTGCCCCGGCGACCGTGTCCAGGGCGGCCAGCAGCCCCCAGGTGAGCGGGATCTCCGGGTATCCGGTGAGGGAAGGCCGCTCGGCGAGGACCGCGAGCAGGCGGCGCAGGCCGGGCTCCGGGTCCTCGCCGCGCTTGGCGACCGCGACCTCGACCTGCCCGATGGCCAGGCGCGGGTCGGCGGCGTCGAGGGCGGCGGGCAGGGCCTCGACCCCGGCGTCGCCGATGAGGCCCACCTCGACCCGCTCGCCGGGCTCCAGGAGGCGGGCCGCGTGGGGCAGCGCCGATCCGGGCAGCAGGAGGCCGCCGACGAGTTCGGCGTACCACGCCGCGCGGTGCTCGCGATGCCCGATGATCGCCTCAGGCAGCGGCGCGCTCCCAGGCGGGAACACGGCGGCGTCATCCACGAGGCGAGTGAAGAGCGCCGGAATCAGTCCGGTTGACACGTACAGAGAACCTAGTGGACGCTACAAGGAGCGGACAATACCGCCCGATAATCGGACGCTATCGGCCGGTGAACAGGACATAACGGAGGGTAGGACATGCCCTACTACCGGAGTGTGGGAGAGATCCCGCGTAAACGACACACGCAGTTCCGGCAGCCCGACGGCAGCCTGTATGCCGAGGAGTTGATGGGTCAGGAGGGCTTCTCCTCCGACTCCTCCCTCCTCTACCACCGCCACCTGCCCACCGCGATCGTGGCGGCGGAGGAGCACGACCCGCCGGTCTGGACCCGCACCGCCAACCGGCCCCTCAAGCCTCGCCACCTGCGCACCCACAAGCTGGACACGGGTGGTGCCGACCCGGTGCTCGGGCGGCAGCCGCTGCTGGCCAACGACGACGTGCGCATCTCGTACGTGGCGGCCGACCGCCCCTCCCCCCTCTACCGCAACGCGATCGGCGACGAGTGCGTCTACGTGGAGTCGGGCACCGCGCGGGTCGAGTCGACCTTCGGGACGCTGGACGTGGCGAGCGGCGACTACGTGGTGATCCCGACCTCGGTGATCCACCGCATCGTGCCCACCAGCGACCTGCTGCGCCTGCTCACCATGGAGGCGACCGGCCACATCGGACCGCCCAAGCGCTACCTCTCGGTACGCGGCCAGTTCCTGGAGCACTCGCCGTACTGCGAGCGGGACGTGCGGGGCCCCGACGGGCCGCTGCTGGTCGAGGACTCCGACGTGGAGGTCTACGTGCAGCACCGACGCGGCTGGACCCGCTACGTGTACGCCCACCACCCGTTCGACGTCGTCGGCTGGGACGGCCACCTGTACCCGTGGGCGTTCTCCATCCACGACTTCGAGCCGATCACGGGGCGGGTGCACCAGCCACCACCGGTGCACCAGACGTTCCAGGGGCCGAACTTCGTGATCTGCTCGTTCGTGCCCCGCAAGGTCGACTACCACCCGCTCGCCATCCCGGTGCCGTACAACCACCACAACGTCGACTCGGACGAGATGCTCTTCTACACCGGCGGCAGCTACGAGGCGCGGCGCGGCTCCGGCATCGAGCAGGGCTCGATCTCGCTGCACCCGGCCGGCTTCACGCACGGACCACAGCCGGGCGCGGCCGAGCGGGCGATCGGGGCCGACTACTTCGACGAGCTGGCGGTGATGGTCGACACGTTCCGGCCACTGGATTTCTGCGAGCCGGCACTGTCCTGTGAGGACACCGGGTACGCCTGGACCTGGGCGGGGCGCGGCACGGCCTAAGCGCCGGTCACGCCATCCGGGTGAGGATGGTGAGGCCGGCGACGGCGGAGGCGATCGCGAGCACGAGCGGCCAGGGCGTGCCGATGAACGCGTACAGCAGGATCAGGCACGGACCGGCCGCCACCGCCAGGGTGGCCAGCCGGCCAGGCCGGCCGCCGAAGCGGTTACCGCTCGGCAGGCGGCCGACCAGCACGCCGAGCGCGAGCAGGCCCACGCCGCCGAGCACGCCCGCCAGCAGCTGGGAGCTCGCCCCGCCGGCCGCCGACACGAACGCCACGAGGATCGCCGTCACCAGGCTGTGTGTGGCGCCGAAGAGCACCAGGGGCCGGATGCGCTCCACGGGCCGCTTGACGGCCGGCTCCGGGGCCGGCTGGAAGGTGGGCAACGGCTGAAACGCCGCGGTCTCGGAGATCCGCTCCAGCGCCCGGGCGTACCGCCGGCGGTCGAGCCGCACGATGCCCGGCTCGTCGGCCGCCTCGGCGAGCGTGGGATCGAGCTGCAGCGCCTCGTGGTATGCCCGCTCGGCCAGCTCGAAACGGCCCAGACGGCCGGCCACCAGCGCGAGCACGAGGTGGGCGAGGGGGTCGCGGGGCGCCAGCTGCGCCGCCCGCCAGGCCGCGTCGATGGCGGTCTGGCCGTTGCGCGAGTCGGCGAGGACCGCGGCCGCGCTGCGCTGCGCGTACGCATCGGCGGGGCCCAGCCGGATGATCTCCTCGGCCACCGCGGCCGCCTCCGCGAACCGGCGCAGGTCGGTCAGGGCCATCGCCCGGCTCACCAGCGCCGGCAGATCAGTGGGGGCGGCGGCCACGGCCGCGTCGGCGGCCTGGAGTGCCTCGACGGGCTGGTCGGCGGCGAGGTGGACATTGGCCAGCGTCGCGTACGCCCCGGCGTGGTGCGGATCGAGTGCGAGAGCGTCGGCCAGCTCACCGGCCGCCTCGTCGTAGCGGCCCAGATCGGCCAGGAGCGCGGCGCGCTGCACGTAGCTGTCCGGGGTGGCGTCCCGGTCTGACGGCGCATCGCTGGGCACGAGGCCGAGCCTACGTCAGTGCGGGGTACACCACGGCCACCGCGAGACCGGCCAACCCTTCGCCCCGGCCGGTGAGGCCGAGCCCGTCGGTGGTGGTGCCGGAGACCGTCACGGTGGCTCCCACGGCCGTCGAGAGCGCCGCCTCGGCCTCGGCCCGGCGCGGACCGATCTTCGGTCGTACCCCCACTACCTGGATCGAGACGTTGCCGATCTCGAAGCCCGCGGCGCGTACCCGGCGGGCGGTCTCGGTGAGCAGCGCGACCCCGGAGGCGCCGGCCCACTCGGGGCGGTCGGTTCCGTAGTTGGCACCGAGATCACCGAGGCCGGCGGCGGAGAGGAGCGCGTCACACGCGGCGTGCGCGGCCACGTCGCCGTCCGAGTGACCGGCAAGGCCGTCGAGGCCGGACCACTCCAGGCCGGCCACCCAGCACGGCCGCCCAGCAGCGAAAGCGTGCACGTCGGTCCCGATGCCTACCCGAGGAATGATCACTGCGGCAGCTCCAGGAGCAGCTCGGCGACGGCCAGGTCGAATGGTCGGGTGATCTTCAGCGCGTGCTCGTGGCCGGGGACGCAGGTCACCGGTACCCCCTGCTTCTCCACCAGGCCCGCGTCGTCGGTGAGGGACGCGCCGGCGCTGGCGTGCGCGGCGGCGAGCACCGACCGGCGGAAGCCCTGCGGGGTCTGCACGGCGCGCAGCGCGGACCGGTCGACCGTGCCGAGCACGACCCCGTCGGCGCCGACCTCCTTCACGGTGTCGACCACCGGCAGCACGGGGATGACGGCGGCGTGGCCGGCGCGCACGGCGGCCGCCACGGACTCGACGAGCGACGGCGGCGCGAGCGCGCGAGCCGCGTCGTGCACGAGGATGATGTCGGGTCCCTCGGGGACCGCGGCGAGGGCGGCGGCCACCGACTCCTGCCGCTCGGCCCCACCCGCCACGACGATCACCGGAGCCACCGGTGCGAGGAGAGCGCGCACGGCCTCCACGTCGGGCGGTGGCGCGGCCACGACGATCGTGCTCACGGACGGCGCGGCGGCCATCCGCCGGATGGCGTGCACCAGCATCGGCTCGCCGCCGAGCTGGCGGAGAGCCTTGGGTCCGCCAGCGCCCAGCCGCACACCGGCGCCAGCAGCGGGAACGAGGACCGCGACGTCACCGCGCGGATTGAGCTGCGCGGTCACGTCGCGGTCCCCGTGGAGAAGGTTGTAACGGGTCAGCCGGAGGATCAGGCCTCGGTGAGCACCTTGTCGAGGAGCATCTCCGCCTCGTCTTTGGTGCTCTTTTCCGCAAGGGCGACCTCGCCGACGAGAATGTCGCGAGCCTTGGCCAGCATGCGCTTCTCGCCAGCCGACAGGCCACGCTCGCGCTCCCGCCGCCACAGGTCACGGACAACCTCGGCCACCTTGAGCGGGTTGCCAGAGGCCAGCTTCTCCAGATTCGCCTTGTAACGCCGCGACCAGTTGGTCGGCTCCTCTGTGTGCGGAGCGCGGAGGACGTCGAAGACCTTGCCCAAGCCTTCCTCGCCAACCACCTCACGCACGCCAACGATCTCGGCATTCTCGGCGGGCACCCGCACCGTCAGGTCACCCTGAGCGACCCTGAGGACGAGATACTGCTTTTCCTCGCCCTTGACGACCCGAGTCTCGATTGCCTCGATGAGTGCGGCCCCGTGGTGGGGGTAAACAACGGTCTCGCCGACACTGAAAACCATAGGTTCGAAACCCCTTTCGCTGTGTCTAGGGTAACACGCTCAGGCACCGATGTCCCGTCCCGGTCCTGACCGTTAGTGCAGCTCAGGGGCCCTGTGAGAGGCCTTTCTCCAGCTTGACAGGAGGATTCCATCGACCATCCGGCACGCAGAGTAACGCCCAAATCAGCAATGTGCGACGCCGACCGGGGCTCCGAGCCGCACCGTAAGGACCGCTCCCCCCTAGCGGTCCCGCCCCTCCGTGGGAGACCCTAGAGGTAGACCCCGATCGACTTCGCGGCGCGCGGGCTGGGGGGATATGGGAAGCATGGGCGACGGCAATGGTGGCACCCCGCCCGATGGCGGCGGACGCCCCGAAGGCGTTCCCGACCTGCCCCCGGAGTGGGGCACCGTGGTCATCCCCGACGACCTGAGCGAGCTCGCCGAGGAGTCCGCGGTAGTGCGCAAGGACCTGCGCCGCCAGGCCCGCCGGGACACCTGGCGACGGCGGCTCGGCTGGCCGGTCCGCGGCGGTCCCAACCAGTCCTCGCTGCGCATCCCCTTGCTGATCATGGCAGTCGCCGTGCTCGCGACACTGACCAGCCTCTTCGCGGTCACCTGGCCGGGCCGGCAGCAGCCGCTGCCACCGCCGGTCGCCCGCCAGTCGGGCGGCGTTCCGGCGCCGACCCGCACCGTCCCGGCCCTCGATCTGATCGACCTCGATGGATCCCAGGTCTCGCTGCGCGGCCTGCTCCCGGCCGCCGTGATGCTCACCGACGGTTGTGACTGCGCGCGGCTGGTCGCCGACACCGCCGCGGCCGCCAAGCCCGGCGTCACGGTGGTCACCGTGACGAAGACCTCCCCGCCACCGCCGCGGGCCAGCACGCACGGCGCGCCTGAGTCCGGCGGCACGCGCGTCCGCACGCTCGCGGATCCGACCGGGGAGCTGCGCGGGAGCCTCCAGCTCGGCACCCAGGGCACCGGCCGGGTGGCCACCGTGCTGCTCGTGGCCCGCACCGGCGAGATCATCTCCACGGTGCCGGCGGCGCAGACCATCGACCAGTTTCGCGGCGACCTGGCCCGGCTCGGCTGACGGGCCAGGCCCTACTCGACGTCGATGACCTGGACGCCCATGTCGGCCGGCTCCTCACCTGGCCGGTGCACCTCGATCACCACCTGGGTCCCCGCCGCCACATAGGCGAACGCGCTGAGGTTGCCCTCGCAATCGACGTTGTGGAGCACCTCGCCCTCGACCGTGCCCCTGATCCGCACCGCGAGGTCACCCGGCCCGAGGCAGACGTACTGCAGCCGGTACTCGCCGCCCTTGTCCGACGGGACCTGCAGCACGTACGTCGCGCCGGGGTCGATGCGGCCAACCTCGCGCCGGATCGTGTTGTCGAACTCGGGCAGGAAGCTCTCCAGACCATTTACCGCCGGCTCCTGCGCCTCGGACACCACCGCCGGCGGCGTGGTCTGGACCGGCTGGGCCTCGACGCCGGGATCGGCCGCGACCCACCAAGCCGTGCCGATGGCGAGCGTGACGGCGGCACCGGCGGTCAGCACAGCGAGGCTGAGGCGCCCTTCCGTCCGGTCCACGCTCGCACTGTAGCGGCTGGCGCCGATGTCAGGTGCGCTCGAGGAGGGTCGCGTAGAGCGTCAGGCCGGGGCCGAACGCGAGCGCCACCACCCATTTCGGCGGGTCGGGCCGCTGCCGCATCGCCTCCAGGATCAGCAGCACGGTGGGTGAGGAGCAGTTGCCGTACGCGGACAGGGTCGCGCGCGAGTCACCGAGCGCCGTGGCTGGCAGGGCGAGCTCGCGCTCCACCACGTTGAGGATGCGCGGCCCGCCCGGGTGCACCGCCCACCCATCCACGTCGGAGGTTGTGAGCCCATGCCGGGCGAGCATGCCGTCCATGAAGCGGCGTACGTGCAGCGACAGCACCTGCGGCACCCGTGGTGAGAGCCCCATCCGGAAGCCCATGTCGGTGACGTCCCAGGTCATGTGGTCGACCGCCGAGGTATCGGTGACCGAGGCGACCTCGCGGACCGCGTACCCACCGGTGCCACCCGGGACGAGCACGGCGGCGGCCGAGGCGTCCGAGAAGAGCGCGTGGGCGACGATCTGCTGGGTGTCCACCCGCGTCGAGGCGGGCTGCAGGTGCAGGCTGGTCAGCTCGCTGCAGAGCAGCAGCGCCGGGCGGCCACGGGCGACCACGAAGTCGGAGGCCGCCCCGATGGTCGGCATCGCCGCGTAGCAGCCCATGTGCCCCACGAAGAGCCGCTGGGTGTCGCTCGCCATACCCATGTCGCGGGCCAGCAGGATGTCCAGCCCCGGCGTGACGTAGCCGGTGCAGGAGCAGACCGCGAAGAGCCCGATGTCGCTGGCGGCCACGCCCGCGTCCACCAGCGCGCGGTCGACGGCTTCCTTGCCGAGGGGCAGGGCCTCGATCAGGTACCGGTGCATGCGGCGCTCGGTCGGCCAGTTGGAGACGTCCTCGATCATCGGGTTGGCGACGGCGTGGCGGGTGCGTACGCCGGCGTTCGCGAAGATCCGCTCGGCGAGCCTGCGGGTACTCCCCGAGTAGTGGTTGGCGAAGAACCCCCGCCACAGGTCGTCCTGATGCGCCTGGGCGGGCACGGCCATCCCCAGGCCGGCGATCGTGGCTTGACTCACTGCGCCTGCCTTTCATTCGCGACTGCGGGGCTCGCAGGCGGACCAACGCGATCGGCTCCACGCCGTCGAAGCTCACTCCTCGCGCTCACCGTGCCTGCCTTTCATTCGCGACTGCGGGGCTCGCAGGCGGACCAACGCGATCGGCTCCACGCCGTCGAAGCTCACTCCTCGCGCTCACCACCGCGGGGTGGTCCCCTCGCGGTCCGGGTCGCCGCCGATCGCGGCCACCCCAAGCCAGTCGGCGCACACGTCCGAGGTGGCCGGGTGCAGCGAGCCGCAGCGGGCGTCGCGGAAGAGCCGTTCGAGCGGATGGCCGCGGCGGGTGGCCGACGTGCCGGCCGCCTCCAGCATGGAGGCCGCGACCTCGGCCGCGGTGGTGCCGGCGAGCAGCTTCGCGCGCCACACCCAGCGGTTGGTCTCCTCGGCCCCGGGCTCCTCGTCGACCCGGCGGGCGGCCTCCGCCACGACCAGGCGGGTAGCCGCCACGGCCGCGTCGGCGCGACCGATCCGGGACCGCACCGACGGCAGCTCGGACACGCCGCGCTTGACCACGTGCTCGACCGCGGCGTCGACGGCGGCCTGCGCGACACCGACGTACACGGCCGCGTAGCTCGCGATCAGCCAGTGCGGCATGAGCTGGGCGACGACCAGGGCCAGCCCTTCGACGCCGCCGAGCAGGGTGTCGTCCGCCACGACCGCGTCGATGTGGAGGTCGTGCGAGGCGGTGGCGCGCATGCCGAGCGAATCCCAGGTGGGCTCCACCCGCAGCCCGGCCACCGTCGCCGGCACCAGAAACTGCGACACCACCGACTGGTCCGTGGCACTGCGCGCGGCCACCAGGTAGGCGTCGGCGTGGCCCGAGCCGGAGCAGAAGGTCTTGGTGCCCTTGATGTGGTAGCCGCCGTCGACGGGCTCGTAGATGGTGGCGAGCTGGGAGAGGCGGGAGCCGGCGCCGCGCTCGCTCATCGCCACGCCGTACCACGAGCCGGCGGCCGCGTCGGCCAGCATCCGGTCACGCGCGGCCAGGGCCTCGTCAGGTACCCCCAGCGACTCGGCCACGTCCTCGTTCACCGCGCTCAGGGCGCCGGTCACCGAGGCGTGCATGTTGTAGACCAGGGCGGTCGCCCCGTTGCCGCGGGCCAGCTCGTAGGCCACGGCCGCGTACTCGGCGAAGCCGGCCTCCCGACCACCCAGCCGGCCCGGCACCATCAGCCCGAACAGCCCCGCGGCCCGCAGGTCGGCGAAGTCGTCGACCGGAAACGTGCCCTCCCGATCGTGCTCCGCCGCCCGCGCCGCCAGCCGCGGCGCCAACCGCCGTGCCGCCGCTATCGCATCTCCCGCCATGCCCTGCCCCTCTCGTGGCCGCCTCCGTCGCGCTGGCCGCCCTTGATGCCTCGCCCCTGGTACAGGATGGCCGCCGACCAGGTAGGAACGATCCGGCCGCGACCTTGACCTACCCCGGCCAGCCAGCCGGCAAGCCCGGACACGGTGGGACGTACGCCCCGGACGGCGAGCGCCACCCCGTGCCGTGCGCACTCCCGCTCTAATACCCGCGGATCGACGAAGAGTGCCGGGTCGTGCAGGCCGCGTGGTACGCCGCGGACGCGCTCGGCGAGCGTCACGGCGATCAGCCGGCTCAGCGCGGTGGAGTTGAGGGTGTCGAGCACGAGCAGGCCACCAGGACGCAGCACGCGGCACGCCTCGGCGACGGCGCCGGGGAGGTCGGGGACGTGTTCGAGGATCTCGCCCGCCACGACGACATCGGCACTGCCGTCCGCGAGCGGGAGGGCGCCGGCGTCGGCGCGGACCGGCGTGAGGCCGTGCGTGGCGGCCTGCTCGAGGGCGGACCTGGTGAGGTCGAGCCCGATGTGCCGGTAGCCCTTTCCGTGCAGGTGCGGGATGAGGAGCCCGCCGCCACAGCCCACATCGACGAGGATCGCGCCGGGCCGGGGCGCCGGCGGCACCAGCCGCGCACGGGCCTCGGCCAGCCAGTGGAGGATCGCGAAGGAGCCATCGGGCCGCCACCATTCCCCGGCAAGATCGTCGTACTGCCGGGGATCGTTGCGCGGCAGGATGCGCATGGGTTCGAGCGTGGCACGACTCCCCGGTAACGGCCAGACTTCCCAGTATGCGTACGCCGTGGGCCCTCCTGCGCGCCAGCCACCCGGAGCCGGGTGCGGCCGTGACCGCCGCCGCCACCCTCCTCGCCATCGGCGCCGGCCACAGCGCGGCCGGCGCCGCCCTGGTCGGGCTCGCCGTGCTCGCCAGCCAGCTCGCCGTGGGCTGGACCAACGACTGGCTCGACGCCGAGCGGGACAGGGCGGTCGGGCGCACCGACAAGCCGCTCGCCACCCGCGCGGTGAGCCGCCGGGCGGTGGGCATCGCCGGCCTGGTGGCCGCCGTCGCCACCCCGCTGCTCGGGCTCGCGTCGGGGCTGGCCGCCGCCGCGACCATCACCGCGGCCCTGCTCAGCGCGCTGCTCTACAACTGGCCGCTCAAGTTCACGCCGGCTTCGGTCGTGCCGTACGCGTTCTCGTTCGCGGCGCTGCCCGCGTTCGTCATCCTGGCCCTGCCGGACACGCCGCGGCCGCCGCTGTGGATCATCGCCGCAGGTGGGCTGCTCGGCGCCGGCGCGCACTTCGCCAACGTGCTGCCGGACCTCGACGACGACGCCCTCACCGGCGTGCGCGGGCTGCCCCACCGCATCGGGCCGGCGTGGTCGCGGGTGGCCGCCGCCGGGCTGCTCTTCGCGGCGACGGTCACCCTCGTCTTCGGCCCGCCCGGACGCCCGAGTTGGTACGGCATCGCGGCCGTCGCCGCCGCCGTCGTGGTCCTCCCCGCAGGGTGGTACGCGGGCCGCCTGGCCTCATCCCGCGGCGCCCGCCCGGTGGCGGTCTTCCGCGCCGTGCTGGTGGTGGCCCTGATCGACGTCCTCCTGCTCGTCACCAGCGGTCGCGTGGTCTGAGACAGCCTCGGGCGACACACCACGGGGACACAACTGGCGGGCCTGGCGCGAACGGGCGATCACGGGCAACTACGCTGGGCGCGGTCAGATACGACAGGGAGGACCGACGTGAGGCGCTCGATGACGCTGCTGGCCGGCGCGGCCGCAGTGACCGCCCTGCTCGCATCGGGGTGCAGCGCAGGACAGATCGCCGAGACCGCCGAGCAGGTGCCGGCGGTGCCGGGCGCCAACGTCGACGTCAGCGCGTTCGACGGCACCCTGTCGGTCCGCAACGCGATGGTGGTCTACCACGCCGGGGGCTACGAGAAGGACGCGGACGCCCCCGTCGACCTGCTCATCTTCAACGACACCGCCAAGGCCGTGACCTTGACCGTGTCGAGCCCCAGCGCCGAGTCGGTCACGCTGGCCGCGGGCGCGAAGGGCACGCCGTCGCCGTCGGTCTCCCCCTCGGCCTCGCCGACGCCCACCTCCGCTTCGGCGACTCCCTCGGCCACGGCGACTCCCTCCGGCACGCCGAGCGCCACGCCGACCGCTGAGCCGACGCCGTCCGTGGAGCCGACTCCTCCGCCCGCACCGCCGGCGACCGTCGAGATCGCCGCTGGCAGCTTCGCGGCGCTGACCCCGGCCGGTGGGCAGTTCCTCCAGCTGATCGGGCTCAAGGACGAGCTGAAGGCGGGCGGGACCGTCGAGCTGGTCTTCGACTTCGGCGGTGGCGTCACGAAGACGCTGGAGGTGCCGGTGGGTGTACCGCTCACGCCGGTGCCGCGGGCGTCGGCCGAGACCGACGAAGGCGAGCACTGAGCCCTCTTTCGTCGTACCCGCTGGTTAGCGTGCCCGCGTGACGACGTCGAGATCGATCCCGCGTAGCCCGGCCAAGGTCCGCCCCGCGGCGCGCGAGCCGCGCCCGGCGTACGAGTGCGACGCCTGCGGGCACCAGCCGCCCAAGTGGCTCGGTCGCTGCCCCGAGTGCGGGGAGTGGGGCTCGGTCGTCGAGTCCACGGTGACCGGTCCGATGGCGGCCGGACGCGTGGTCAGCTCGCGGATACCGGCGGAGCCCGCCCGCCCGATCGCGGAGATCAGCGCCGCGCCGGCCAAGGCCCGCCCGACCGGCGTCAGCGAGCTCGACCGGGTGCTCGGCGGTGGCCTGGTGCCCGGTGCCGTCGTGTTGCTGGCCGGGGAGCCTGGCGTCGGAAAGTCGACGCTGCTGCTCGACGTCGCCCAGCAGTGGGCGGCCGGCGCGGGCAGCCCTTCGCTGGTGGTCAGCGGCGAAGAGTCGGTGAGCCAGGTGCGCCTGCGGGCGGAGCGGATGGGCACGCTCCACGAGCGGCTGTACCTCGCCTCCGAGAGCGACCTGAGCGCCGTGCTCGGCCACCTCGACGCGGTCAAGCCCGGCATGCTGGTGCTCGACTCCGTGCAGACCATCTCGATGCCGGGCACCGAGGGCGTGTCGGGCGGGGTCACCCAGGTGCGAGCGGTCACGGCCGCGCTGGTCGCGGTCGCGAAGGAGCGGGGCATCGCCACGATCCTGGTCGGCCACGTCACAAAGGACGGTCAGGTCGCCGGCCCGCGGGTCCTGGAGCATCTGGTCGACGTCGTCCTGCACTTCGAGGGCGACAAGCACTCGTCCCTGCGCCTGGTGCGCGGCGTGAAGAACAGGTTCGGCACGGCCGACGAGGTGGGCTGCTTCGAGATGCACGAGAGCGGCATCTCCAGCCTGCCCGACCCGTCCGGCCTCTTCCTGACCCGGTCCACCGAGGCGGTGCCGGGCACCTGCGTGACCGTGGCGATGGAAGGGCGGCGGGCACTGGTCACCGAGGTGCAGGCGTTGATCGGCGCGGCGGTGCCCGGCTCGCCCCGGCGCACCGTGTCCGGACTCGACAGTGCCCGTCTCGCCATGGTGCTGGCCGTCCTGCAGCGCCGCACCGACAGCCTCAAGCTGCACGACCGGGAGGTCTTCGCGGCTACGGTCGGCGGCATCCGCGTGGTCGAGCCGGCCGCCGACCTGGCCGTCGCGCTCGCCGTCGCCTCCGGCGGCCTGGATCTCGCGATCGCCCCGCACCTCGTCGCGATCGGCGAGGTGGGGCTCACCGGAGAGGTACGCCGGGTGGGTGCGGTGCCTCGCCGGCTGGCCGAGGCGGCCCGGCTCGGCTTCACGTTCGCGCTGGTGCCGGTGGGTTGCGGGCCCGACGCGACGGGCGTGCGCACCAAGGGCGTGCGCGTGGTCGAGGTGGCGAATGTGCGGGCGGCGCTACAGTGGGCGGCACGCGCCTCAGCCGAATAGAGTCGCCCGTCTATGTGACAAGAAGTTAGTCGACGTCACGCTACGGATCCGCCGCCGAACCGCAACAGCACAGGTCGGATGACGGTCCGTAGACTGTGCCCGTGCCGATCGACCGCGATGCGAACAGAACCGCCGCCGCCAGCCTGGCCGGCCGCGCGGGCGTGGTCGGCTCGCCCGCGCGCACAGTCAGCGCTGGAGCGGCCGCCCCGCCCGGCCCGGCAGCCGGACCAGCCCCGGGAGGTGATCCCCTGCGCGCCAACCTGGCATTGATGGCGCCAGGCACCGCCTTGCGCGACGGGCTGGAGCGGATCCTGCGGGGGCGCACCGGCGCGCTGATCGTCCTCGGCTACGACAAGGTGGTCGAGTCGCTGTGCACCGGCGGCTTCCCTCTCGACGTCGAGTTCTCCGCCACCCGCCTGCGCGAGCTGTGCAAGATGGACGGTGCGGTCGTGCTCTCCAGCGACGGCACCCGCATCGTGCGCGCCGCCGTGCATCTCATGCCTGATCCGTCCATCCCGTCCGAGGAGTCGGGCACCCGGCACCGCACAGCGGAGCGGGTCGCCAAGCAGACCGGCTTCCCGGTCATCTCGGTCAGCCAGTCGATGCGCATCATCGGGTTGTACGTCAATGGGCAGCGCCACGTCCTCGACGACTCGGCCGCGATCCTTTCCCGGGCCAATCAGGCGCTGCAGACGCTCGAGCGCTACAAGCTGCGGCTCGACGAGGTCTCCGGCACACTCTCCGCCCTGGAGATCGAAGACCTGGTGACCGTGCGCGACGCGATGGCCGTGGTCCAGCGGCTCGAGATGGTGCGCCGCATCGCCGACGAGATCGCCGGATACGTGGTGGAGCTCGGCACCGACGGCCGGTTGCTCGCCCTCCAGCTCGACGAGCTGATGGCGGGCGTCGACGCCGACCGCACTCTCGTCATCCGCGACTACCTCCCGGCTGGGCGCAAGGCGCGCACGCTCGACGAGGCACTCGTCGAGCTCGACCTGCTCACCGCCACCGAGATGATCGACCTCGTGGCGGTCGCCAAGGCGATCGGCTACCCGGGCGCCTCCGACTCGCTCGACGCGGCGGTCAGCC
>Ga0272482_10000023_pt1 | contig 50202 bp, 27 predicted proteins | sample RVTome_8_FD_192427 | JGI IMG/M metagenome (GOLD analysis project Ga0272482, IMG submission 192427) | Soil microbial communities from uranium-contaminated site in the Upper Colorado River Basin, Wyoming, United States - RVT160D0 (version 2) ...
CTGCGGGCATGACAGCGTCATCGTGAAGAGCGAAGAGCCAGGATCGCCGCCGGCGGCACACAGAACGAACCCCCACCGGCGGCGGAAATCGCCGTCGTGGGGTTAACGTGTCCGAGGATGGATCGATACCGTAACCCCACGCGAGCAGTTGCCGGACGTCCACATTGTCATCGGACCGTAAGTCGACGGGTTGTCGTGACTGATCTGGCGTTATGGGGTGGCTGCTGGTGCATCCGCAGCTGTCCCATGTGGCGTTGACGATGCTGCTCGGCGTCAGTTGATCTACGACCTTTGCGAGGTGGTGCGATGTGGTCCAAGCGCGCCAGTTCGTGGCGTTGCCCGGCCCGCCGACGCCGCTGGCGCGCGCGGCGATTTGGTGATCTCCCCAGCAAAAGTCTCTCCCTTGCGCAGGCCAGTGGTCGGAGGCCACCAGCGCCTTGCACAGGTCGTACATGGCGGGTCTGTCGATCGTGTCGTTCGGCCAGCGGTAGATCCACCACGCCGCGTCGTCGGTGTAGCGCAGGCTGGGCATGGGCCGCCAACTCGCTCCGGCCAGTCCCGGATGGGCGATGCCGTAGTCCGCGTACTGAACGCCGAGGTCCGCTACGCGCTGCCACAGGTGTAGGTCCCAGCGCCGGACGGGTGTCGCCGTGTTGACCGGGAGGTGCGAAACGCTCTGCGGCATCGCGCCAGCAGCGACGGTGACCGATCTCCACGGGTAGCGCTGTGCCCAGGATATGCATTTGCGGACAACCGGTTCGACCCTGGTCAGGTCCCGTTCGGAGCGCACCTCGAACACATCGAGGATCAGGTGACACTGCTCGATCGTTAGGCCGGCCTGATCACATAGGTGATCCAATGCCTCCTCGGCTTCGACGTCGTCCGGGTCGCGGGTGTCGCCGCCCAGCCGCAGAATCGCGTGGCCGCCGTGGAGGTCAGCCGCGTACCGGACGTCGGCCAGCTGTGCGGGGCTGTCGTACAGGTGCAGGACTGGCAGCATCGGAATCAGCCAGGCGGCGAGGTCGTCGGCGATGTCCCGTATCGGCCGACGTACGCCATTGGTGGTCTCCTCGAGATGCCGCACATCAACGGCGATCGTTAGATCTGCAGGCAGTGACTCGTGGACCTTCTTGCCGAACCGGTAGGCGTCCTTGATCGGATCGTTGGTGGCTGGGACCACCTCGAAGATCGGCAGAACCTGCCGCACCAATGCAGCGGACAGGTGCGCGATCGCGCTGAACTCGCCGGTCAGCCGCACCGACGGCAGAACGCGCAGCGCCACGGTGGCGGAGGCGCCCGCCGGCACCACCGGGAGGGCTGGCTGCGGAACGCGACCCGTCAGGCGTCCAGTCTGTTGCCCCGTGCCTTCGACGCAGCCCAGATCACCTCTACCTCGAGGCGCCAGTCGTGCTCCTCGCCGCTGCCAGCACCAGCCGCCTGACGCCGTCCTCATCGGGCGGTCCCACTCCTCGGTCGAGTCACGACTCGCGCATCTACCACGGCCCTTGTCGCCTAGTCGACATGGCGGGAAAGGGCCGCGCTGTGGTGGCATATGTTTCGTACAGACGGACCAGCCCCAAAGGTGCATCCGCAGGAACTTCCGTTCGAATCGGGGTTGATCGGGAATCGTGGCGTTACACCAATGATCATCAGACGAATGCCCGGAGATGCCGCAGAAGGTGATCTCCGTCATCCCGTGTTGGTTGCGGACGGATCGGTGCGCCTGGAGCCGGGCGAGGTCGTGCGCTGGCGCGGGATGGTGGAAGTTAGTCAGCTGCGCCGCCAGCCAGGCGCGTCGGACTTCGTCAGATCCTGGGCCCTCGTCGAGCCGGGCGATGTGGTCATCACCGATCGGCGGATCACGTACAGCGCGCCCCGCCTGCAATCGGGAGATGGGCATCTAGCGGCGGTCGTGGCGGGGGTACGAGCTGGCCAAGTGGCGGCGCCAAGCGCCGGCGCGCCGCTGTTCGTAGGGCACATTCGCTTTCAATGGCCGACGAGCGTGGCGATCGCGATACGCCGCCCGTTTCGGCGGCCCTACGGGATCGTGGTGCTGACGTATACCGGCGAAGAGGGCATGATTTGCGCCAGCTTCACATTCACCCCCCGCGCCTACAATCGCGAGGCGGACAGGTTCGCCACCGCGATCGGTCAAAATCTCGCCGCCGATATCGCCCGGTTTCGCCTGGCGACGCGGGCGGCTCACCTAGACCCAGCGGAGACGGCGACGCTGCGGGCGGCCGGCAACCCGGATACGGCGTCGAAGGACGACGCCGCCGAGTGGCACCTGCCCGGCGGCCTGCCATTCGGTCAGCCGGCGGATGCCGCCCCACCACCGCGCGTATCCGCCAGCGCGCCGCCGAACCCACCGCACGTCGAGCTACCCGATGGGTACGCGCCGGCCCTGCACGCGCTCCTCAACGCGGGCTCCCCGGACGAGATGCGCCGAGCGATTTCGCGGCATCCGGTGCTGCTGACCGACGAGATGGCCACCTTCCTGGAGTCGCAGCGGGAGCTAATTCGCGCCGAGGGTGGTGCCGGCATGGGCGCGATGTACGACGCGTGGCTCGACCTTCTCCGGACCTGGCGCACAGCTGGCCCGGACGAGGGCTTGTACCAGTTCGCCGTCGCGGTGGCCGCGGCCAACTCAGAAGAGAACCCCGGCCTTTCCGCCGTCACCGGGTTCGTGGAGCTGATCGGTCTGGGCACGCGGGTCGAGGTCCACGAGTTCCTCGACGCGCACCCGGAGTTGCTCACCGACGAGGCCCTCTCCGCCATCGAGGAATTCGTGGCACACGACGATGACGACGCAGAGGCCAGAGCAATGCAGCGTGAATACCTCGATCTGCTGTTGCGCTGCCGTGAAGTCGGCATCGCCGCTGCCGTCCAGATCCTGCGCTACGTCCAGGATCTCCCCGCCGATGTCGTCGCACTGCTGCGGCGCGCCGAAGAGGCCACTCGTCGGGCGTCCGAAGAGGACGACGGCGCGGCCCTGTCCGAGGCGGTCCGGCTCTGGTCGGGCCTGTTCGGGCATCCGGACCTGCCGGAGTCGCTGCGGTTGGACGTCACCAACAGCCTGGCCGGGGCGTATCTTCGCCGTTACCAGGAGTTCGGAGGCGCTACGGACCTGGACGCCGTGGTGACCCTCGCCCGCACACTCGTCGCCGACCCGGCGCTCGAGACCGCGGACAAGGTTCGCTTTCTCAGCAACTACGGCTCCTCGCTCATGGCCCGCTACGAGGCGCGCGGCCTAATAGCCGACCTCGAAGACGCCATTCAAGCGTTCCGGCGGGCGGCGGAGAGTATGAGCACCGTCTCGCCGGAGGACCAGCGAGAGGTGCTGGCGAACGTCGGCAGTGCACTGGCCCGGCGGTACGAACGTACGCACGAAGACGCCGATCTCGCGGCGGCGCTCGACCCGTTGGAACAGGCTTTCGCAGCGACCGATGTCGCCGATCACCGCTGGATCGAGTACGCCGGAACCATCGGTGAGCTGTCCCGGCTCGCCGGAAGGATCGACCGGGCAGTCGAGCTCCAACGTCAGGTGGTGGCCCGCGCCGCGGCCAGTTCCCAGCACCGGACCTGGGCACTGCGAAACCTCGGCGCGGCGTTGAGCACCCGACACGAGGCCACCGGCGCCGCCAGCGATCTCGACAAGGCGATCGATGCATACCAAAAGGCACTGGACCGCACCCCGGCGGAGTCCCGGCGCAGACCAAGCCTGCTCAACGATCTCGCGTTGACCCGCTCACGGCGAGATGGCCCAGGCGACGTCGACGCGGCGGTCGCGGCGTGGCAAGAGGCGTGTTGCACGGATGCTCTCGCCACCGCCGAGGTACGGCTGATCTCGGCACGAAACTGGTGTCAGGCAACGGCACGCCGGCAGATGTGGTCGGCAGCCGCCGAGGCGGGACTCGCCGCGGTGGCGGCCATCGACGAGCTACGCGGGCAGCAGGTCGGCCGCGCCGAAAAAGAGCTCTGGATGAGCGAGGCGACCGAAATCTACGCACTGACGGCTTACGCCCTCGCCCGCCTCGGCGACGGCCGACGGGCGGCCGTCACGCTGGAGCGCGGCCGGGCGATCCAGCTCGCCGAGGCGTTGCAGACCGGCCCAACGCGACTGCGGCGGCTCCGGGAAGCCGGACACGGCGAAGTGGTCGATCGCTTTCTGGCGCTCTCCAGCCACGCCGACGACGTCGCGCCATCGGCCATCACCGCTCCGTCGTCCGACGTGGGGGGCACGCTAGCGGAACGCGCCCAAGCCCGCGAGCGGGTCGGCCTCGACCTGGCCGACGCGGTCGCAGCTATACAAGCACTGGACGGCGAGTTCCTCGCGTCGCCCACCTTCGAAGACGTGGCCGCGGCGGCCAACCGGGCGCCGGTAGCCTACCTTGTCGCCACAGAGGTCGGCGGTCTCGGCCTGGTGGTGACGCGGCGACCCACGGGAAACCATGCCGTCGAGCCAGTCTGGTTGGACGGCTTGACGGACCAGACGCTGCTCAACATCGTGGAAGACTACATGCGCGCGTACGACGCACGCGGTGAAGACGTGCGCGCCTGGCGGGCAGCGCTCGACAGGACCGGACGGCTGCTCTGGGACCTCGTCATGGGTCCCCTGCTCACCACGCCTGCGGTGGGTAAGCGGTTGACGATCGTCGCCGGCGGCCTGCTCGGGATGCTGCCGCTACATTCCGCCTGGACCGAGGATCTGTCCTCCGCGGGCGGGCGCCGCTACGCGCTGGACGCGGCGCTTCTGACCTACGCCCCCAACGCACGATCCGTACAAGCCAACGGGTCCACCGACGGGGATGGCGCCGGCTCCGTCGTGTGCGTCGCTGGTGCGGGCGACCTTGCGCAGGCGGTGGCCGAGGCGGAGACAGTCGCTCACAGCTTCCCGGCTGGACGGGTCCTGCGCGGAAACGACGCGTCCCGCGACGCCGTGCTCGCCGCGATGCGCGTACAACCCGTCATACACTTCTCCTGCCACGGCCGAGCGACGATGGACCAGCCGCTCGCCAGCGCGCTGATCCTGGGCGATGGCACCGAGCTCACGGTCGAAGACGTGCTGCGCCAGCCGACAATCCCCACGCGGCTCGCTGTGCTGTCCGCCTGCGAGACAGCTGTCGTCGGCATCGCCCTGCCGGACGAGGCGATCGGCCTGCCCGCGGCATTTATCCAGGCCGGGGCAGCGGGCGTGATCGGCTCGCTGTGGCCGGTGTCGGACGACAGCACCCGCCTCCTGATGCAGCGGTTCTACCAGCACTGGCGGCTGGAAGGGATGGAGCCCGCAGAGGCATTGCGCCAAGCCCAGCGCTGGCTGTCGACCGGGTCTGGAAAACGCTCCTACGCCCACCCACACCACTGGGCGGCGTTCACCTTCACCGGCCAGTGACGGCCCCCGGCCAGGAACCTTTCGGCATAACGCCGCGACGTGCGGTGCGCCGAATCGCCCTCGTGACACCATTGGTAGTGTGACAGCAGCCCTGCGTCTCAATCGGCGCCACAGTTGCGTCAGATCTGGACACGCGATAGATCAACGGCGAATTATGGCGACCCCGGCCTACGGACCTACAAGATGGCGACCGTCAACGAGAATCGGAGGCGAGGAAGGTCCGAACGTCCATCGCGGTGTGCTCGACCTCGCTCCACAATAGACCTCTATGTACGCGAACCTAATGGATGCATGGCATCCGTCGGCCCCACCAGCACGCATGCAGCAGCGCCACGGTCCAGTCGGCAGGGCCATACAGGCTAGACGGTACTGGCTCCGCCTCTGGCGTCACGCCGTCTTGTGCGCCAGCATCTGCGTTGCCCTGTCCTTCACCGCTGCTTGTTCGACTGGGAAATCATCCACCCCTAATCCCTCCGGCACAAACACTGACCTCGCAGGCTCTAGCGCGCCAACTGCGGAAGGCGGCCAGTCCTCCCCTGGCGCACAATCCGCGCCCAAAGACGCCGCCCAGGTGGCCGACAAGCTTGGAAGCGTAACGACACCGCGGCCGGCAATGGGCTCCGGATACAAGTTCAACTTTGGTGACGAGGGGTTCTTCGAGGGACCGAAGGCGTACAACGGACAACTTGGCTCGGTGACCTGGAACGTGTTCTACGAACTCCCTGGCAAACGGATCCGCGGCGCGTGGGGCGCCGGCATTCTCGTGTTCCCATCACCGGAATCAGCCCTTGCGTATGCTGCGCAGCTCAAGCCGAGTGAGAGTACTTGTTCGACGACGCCACGGCCGGCTGCCGGCTTCAATCCCGACACCATGGCATTCATCTGCCAGGACAACGGCTCACCTCCACAGGCGATGGTTTCGGCAACTGAAGTGCGAGGCCGAGTCCTCGGCAACTACGCAGTCAGTGCACCGCAAGAGGACCTTACGCTCGCCGCGGCCAAGAGCGTGGGCAGCAGCCTAAGCGCCACAATCTCAAGCGTCGCTGGCATGCTCGGCTGACCCGCCCACTAGCTCAGCGTGGCTAGCCGCCGCCCGGCTCAGCGCCGGAGCGGGCGGCGGATGGCACGTTCTGCGCGGTCACCGGCGTGCGGGCGCTGATCGAGGTCGTTAGCCTGCTCGCCGGCGTGGCGACGCTCGATGACGACCTGGACGTGGCCCGCCTTTGCGGCCTGCCGCCGTGATGCCGGGCCCGGCTGACGCCCGACGGCGAGGAACTCATTCCCGCCCTGGCGCGGCCCACGCGCTGACCTTCAAGGACCGTGGGCGAGTTCCAGGTACACCACGCCCAAGGGGACGTCGAGGAGTACGTCCGCAGCGACCGCGCCCTACTGGAGGAGTGCCCTTCAGCGAGGTGACGGGGCAGCTACCGCCTCGGAATCCACGGTGGCGACCCGAACGCGGCGAAGGACGAGATGTTCGCCGCTGGCCGGCGGCCGTCAACTAGCCACTCCAGCAGGATCCAACCGCTCGTCCGTGGGCCGAGGTCGGCCCGGTTCATGTATAGGGCGAGCCGGCGCGCCTGGGCCTGCCTACATGAGCAGCGGCCACCCGCCCGGCTGCGAGCGCTTCCTCGTCCACCGGCTACGGAGTGCATTATGGTGGGACTGCCAGGTGAACCAGGCGGGGTATCGAGCGCATCCGACGGGGACGGAGCGGGCTTACCGTCCGTAGTGGACAAATGCCGCCCACTGTGACGGCGTCTGCGCGTACTTGCGCCGCAGCATCAGCGTCAGGCTATGCACGGCGTGGGCCGCGTCGTCCACTCTCAGCACTCCCGTGCCGCCGAGATGCTGGTACACGTGGGCGGCGGCCATCGGGCCCAGCCGGTCCAGGATCGGCCACAGCGCGGCGATCACGTGGCGGCAGCCGGTGTAGTACAGCGCCGCTGCCAGGTGGAGAGCCTCGTCGCCGAGGCGGAGCCCGGACCAGGCGGTCTGGCAGGCTGACAGGTAGGCCAGCTCGATCGATGCGGGCAGCCGGTGGCGGGCGAGGTCGTCAACCGTCAGCCGGCCGCCGACCAGGAGCAGGCCGGCTCGCGACGGCTGGTCGGTGTCCTGCTCGCCGTGACAGGCCAAATGCGCGAGTTGGTGATCGCGCAGGCCGTCCAGCACCCGCGGCGGGGTTGCGTCCGGTCCAGTTATCGCGTCGGTCAGGGCCAGCCCGGACAGCCGCATGGCTACCGCGGCGATCTCGGCGTCCGCGTACCGCAGCTCTCGGGCCCCGGCGACCCGTGGCGCGCTAACCGCGATCATCCGGGCAGGGCCCTGCCGGCGCGTCCGCGGGGCCCCGCGCAGCGCGGCGACCGTCGGCGTGTACGAGCTGACCACGTGATCGAGGGCATCGTGCGCCGGCGTTCGCCCGTCGCCCGCCGCGTGAAGCGGGAATAGGGCGAGCGGACCGGTCGCGCACCACCAGATCCGATCCGTCGCCACGGTATGCCGGCACGACGGGCCGTGACCGAGCTGGCGCAGTACCGGTTCCACCACCGTCCGCCACAGCCAGGCCAGCATCTCGGTGACAGCCCGCTGGGCCGGTCCCGGGTCCGCCTCCGGGTCCAGGGCCTGCAGGTACGCCTGCAGCACGTCCGCCAGCTCGTCGAGCCGCAGGCCGGTCAGCTGCAGCGCTGACATGCCCTGCCGGGTACGCAGGATCGCGTAGCAGCCGTGCCGGCTGGCGACGACCAGCACCACCGTGCCTGATCGGGGCGGCCGGGTCGCGCCGCGCCGCTGGCGCAGCAGCGAGCGCGCGGCTTCGTCCCAGGCACGTGCCGCGACCAGCCGCTCTTCCCGCCGGTAGCGGCGGCGGCCTTCAGCGACGTCAGCATGGACCAGCCCGGCGAAGTCCCGAGCCGTTATCGGTTCGTCGGCCTCCGGATCGCGGTCGAGCACCGCCCGCGCTGCCAGCAGCCGGTCCCGGAGCCGTCCGTCGTCGCCGGCTGCGCGCAGCGAGGCGTCAGCCTCGACGCGCTGCTGCCACAACACGCCACGCCCAGCCTCCAGCACTCTCAGGGCACCGCGCACGTCCCCGGCGCGGAGCGCGCACGCGGCGGCGTCGGCGGCCATCCAGAGTGCCGGCTCCAGCCGGTCCAGCTGAGCCGATCGCTCCAACCCGTGCCAGAGGGTGACCTGCAGCAACCGGATCGCGGTCGCGTACGCCTCGGCAGCGACTGCCCACTGCCCGGTGTCCGCGGCGAGCCGGGCGCAGGTATGCGCGCTGTCGAAGCGCTGTGGCGTGGGCGCGGCGCTGGTGGCCGCAGCTCGGCGCAACAATGCAAGTGACTCTGTACGGTCCGCTTCGGCACCGGATCGGACGTACCGGTCGCGGAGGCTGCCGGCGAGGTTGTGCAGTACCGTGGCGTGCTCGGGAACCTGAGGTATCACCTCGCGCAATGCCCGCCGGTGCGTGGCGATCGCCTGATTCAGCAGGTCCGGATCGCCGAGCTGAGCGGCCCGCTGGCGCAGTGCGGTGCCCACGTCGCAGAGCCGGATCGGCACCTCAGGCGAGCCCGACCCAGCTCGCTCCGCCGCCGTTTTGAGCACGGTGACCGCCTCGTCGAGGTCGGCCCGGGAGCCGGTGAGCTCGGCGCGCTCCCGCAGCGCGGCACCGAGGTTGGCCTCGAGCGTCCCGCGCATCGCCGGGGCGTCGGTGGGCACCGCGCTGAGCGCCCGGCGGGCCAGGGCGACCATCTCGGCGGCGCTGTCCGCGCTCTGGTCGCGGGAAGCCCGCCGGCGTACCGCGAGCGATAGTCGGGCCAGCACGTCGACCCGTCGCAGGTCGTCGGCGGCGAGCCGGTCGAGCAGGCGGTGGCCGGCGGTGATCGCCTCGTCCAGATCTTCCAGTTCGCCGAGCCGGTCGAACCGCAGCCGCAGGGCCGAGCTGAGCTCCTCCAGCACCAGCCGTTCGGCGCCGGCCGCGCGGCTGCCGGCCAGCGACCGGCGCAGCAGGTCGATGGCCTCGTTCAGGTCGGCCGCCCCGCCATCTCGCAAGCTGGCGGCTCGCAGCACTCGGGCGAGGATGACGCTCGCCGTCACCCGCTCCCGCTTGCGGCGGCCGGTAAGGCTCAATGCCTCTCGCGCCAGCCGTTTCGCCTGCGCCAGGTGGTCCGGCGCGCCGTCCGCGTGGAAGGCGATGATTAGGCTTTCCGCGTAGGAGGAGAGGATGCTGGCCCGGGTCGCGAGGTCGTCGACGGTGTCCGCGGCGGCGGCGTGCAGGCTAAGTGCGGCGTCGAGACTGTCCCGCTCGCCACTGCGCACGAAGTGCTCCGCGAGGACCGTCGCGAGGTTGGTGACCCGCCCCGCATACGCGGCAGAGGCTGGCGCGGTCGCCTCGAGCGCCACCCGGAAGTGGTGGATCGCCGTGGCCAGGCTTCCGGTGCCCGCTCCCGTGTACGCCCCGCGGAACAACGCCGCGCCGAGCGCCGTATGCGCCAGGGCCAACCAGCCGGCCCCCGGCGGGCAGCTCGCCACGGCCGCGCGAAGCAGCTCCAGGGCTCGCTCTCGGTCGACCGGCACGCCGGTTGTGTCGTACCGGAGCGTGCGTAGCTGCCCAGCGGTGACCTGGTAGTGGCCGCGCATGGCGTGGCCGTCGGCCAGTTGCGCCACCGCCGCGTCTGCCGCAGTCACGGCCTCGTCCAGATCGGCGAGGTCGCCGCTCTCCGCGAAGGCGGCGGCGAGCAGCCCGGCAAGGTTGTTCCAGGAGGACGCGAGACCGTCAGGGTTGCGGCCGGCCGCCGGGTCGAGGGCCAGCCGGCCCAGCCGCACCGCCTCGTCGAGATCTTCCCGGCGGTATGTCCGCTCGTACCGGTTCTGCACCGCGATGGCGAGGTTTCCGGCCCACTCGGCCCGCTGCGCTGCCGATGCCCGCGGATCATGCGCGGCCGTGGTCAGCAACTCGATCGCCTCGTCCAGCGTGCTTGGCCGGGGATCGCGGTCGTAGTCGTCGCGCAGCAGCACCCCGAGGTTGGCGATCCGGCCCGGGCGCGCGGCGTCGCCGTCCGGGGTCAGCGCGACCGCGCGACGCAGTGCCCGGATGCCGTGCGCGAGGCCGTCCGGTTCGAGCCCCCACCGGTACCCGGTCCGCCACGCGGCTCCGAGGTTGGCAAGGGTGCCGGGCTGGGCTGCCTCCACCTGGGCGGCCGCGTCGAGGGTGGACAGCGCGGTACGCAGCACGGCCTCTGATCCGCTACGCAGCGCGTGCGAAAGCAGAGCGGCGCCGCGAGTCGCCAACTCCCGCGCTTGCCGGTCCGGTGGAGTCGCCATCTTCTGAGTGTCCACGTTCGGGGAACGTGGGCACGACACGGGGTTTGTGGACGGATACAGTGAGCGACTATGGGTGCGCTAGAGGGCGGGACGGGTCACCTGCCGGAGTCCGGCCTACTCGATGACGAGACCCGGACCGACGCCTTGGACGCCTTGGGTGACCTGCTGCACTGGCGGCTGGCACCGCAGCGGTGGGAGCGCGTGGGGCAGATCCTCGAGGCGCTCGCGCGGGCGTTCGCCGAGGGAGACATCGACACGTTTCGCGAGGCTACCACCGATCTCGAGCTGGCCGGGCCGGTGCGGATCACCCGGATCGGCGCGACTCCTTTGACGCCGGCGCCGGAGCCGGTGCGAGACCGTGCGAACCATTTGGTGCACGCGATCGGCGGGGTGTCGCCAACCGGGCAGGCCGCCAGCGCGGGACCGACCCTTCCGGCCGACCAGGTCGAGAGGTCCGACCCCGGTGATGGGAGTGGTGGATCTGGGAGGCGTGGTGGCGCGAACAGCCCTGGTTGATCAAGAGCTGGTGATCCACCTGTTCGCGCCGCTCGACGGCCCAAACGCCGTCCGGGCCTACAGCGAGATCAGCGAGATCTGGCACCGGTGTTACGAGTGGCTGGGCATGACCGAACCGGTCCCGAACACCGGTCTGCGCAGGATGCTGCCGGCGCAGATCGCTGAGCTGCCGCCAAACCAGGCTGTCGCCGCGCTGGAGGACCCTGCCGCAGACTATCAGATGATCGCGCGTCGCGAGCATGACGTGTTCAACGTGTCGCTGGTGTTCGCCTCACCGTTGGACACTCCGTCGCGTCGCTTGCGGATCGGCTCTGCGTCGCCACCTGGCTGGATCGAGTTCGACCGTTGGTGGCGCGAATTGTCGGCCGGCGTCACGACCGCCCTGCTCGGTACGGCCCTGGTGTTTCAAGCAAAGCACGGGGACGACCCGGCCGACTCGCTGGGGGAGACCGGGGTGCGGGTCCGGGCGGCGTTGCCGGCCGCTGATCAGGCGCCGTACTGGTGGCAGCGCGGTCGCCTGGGCGCACACGGCTTCGCGGTCTGGGAGATCTCGCCGGATGACGAACGCCCCGACCGCCGGCTCGCGGTCGTCGCACCTGCGGGTCAGGACCCCGAGCTGAGCGCTTGGACGTGGAGCCGTGGCGACGTCAATCTGCCGCCGCTTGCTCGCTACCTCATGCATGCGGCCAAGCTGCGCTACCAGGCTCGCGTCCGGGGCAACGGTCAGCCGTTCACGCGGCTGCTGGACCGGGTGAACGGGCGCGTCGGCCGGATCACTCGCGCACTGAGGACTCCTGCCACACAGGCGGTCGAATCCGTGGAGTTGCAGGGTCTACGGGCTGACGAGGCTGAGCTGACGGCAACTCTGGCCGATCTAAGCACCATGGCGCGCACCGTACGGATCGCGATCGACAACATGAGCGCCGCACTGGCCGATCCGCTCAGCACGGACGTGAGGCTGGCGCGCTGGTTGCCCGCCCAGTTGGACGACGACATCGAGTACCTGACCGCTGCCCGCGAACCCGTTCGCGACATCGGCCAGCTCCTCCGAAACTCTCCGGGCTGGGCCGAGAGCCCGCCCGCTCCACCCACCCCGCCGGCCCCACCGCCCGAAACGTCTGGTCACGGTCGCACTCGCGGCAGTCACAACCCGATCCAAGTCCGGATGGGGTTCGGCGTCGACATCGTCGGGTACAGCGGCCGCCCGGCACCGGACAAAGATCACGCCCAGGAGCGGCTGCGGGCGCTCGTGCACCATGTCCTGTCCCACCTCGATCTCCGAATCGAAGACACCGATCATCAGGGCACCGGTGACGGCATGAACGTCTTTCTGCCGCCGACCATCGAGCTGCACCGCGCCCTGCCCAGAACCATCAGTGCTTGGGAGGAATGCCTCGCACACGACAACGCACGGCACACAGACCGGATTCGGTTGCGCCTGGCCACTGTCGTCGGGCCGATCGGCGTGGCGGCGATCGGGTTTAGCGGCAACACCATCGTGGAGGTGAGCCGACTGCTGAACAGCCCGGTGCTCCGCCAGACGATGCAGGACCAGCCTGACGTGGACCTCGCCGGTCTGATCTCCGACCAGCTCCACCAATTTGTGATCGCTGAAGGCCATCCAGGGCTGAACCCCGACCGGCTCACCAACGTTCGGATCGACGCAAACGAGTACCACCGACAGGCATGGTTGTGGGTCTCCGACGCGTCCAGAACTCCGCGCGGCGGCCCGTGTTGAGAGGGTGGCGGCCGCCCCCCGCGCCCCAGCCAGACCCACCGGTGCCCGCAGCGGTCAGGCTGGACAACGCATGGCGGGCATTGGCGCTCGTCAACGACTGGATCAAACATGCCGAGACCAAGGCGGTCGCGACTCTCGCCGCCTCCGGCGTGGCCGGCGGGGTCCTCTACACATTGGTCCGCGGTGAACCCAAGCCCAGCCTCGCGTTCAAGGTCACTGCTGTGGCGTGCGCAGTGTTCGTCCTCGGCGGCGGTCTTGGCGCCGGTATGGCTTTGCGGCCGCGGTTACGATCCCGGGAAGAGCCAAGCAACCTGCTGTACTACAACCACCTCGCCCGGATGTATCCAACCCGCGCCGACAAGTACACCGACGCCCTGACCGCATTGGTCCAAGACCCCGACGAGTTGATGTCCGCCGTCGCCGGACAGGTCTGGGCCAACGCACACGTGGCACGCCGCAAGTATCGGTGGGGAGGTGCGGGCATTGCCTGTCTGCTACTGGGGCTGGCCGCGCTGGGGGCCACCGCCTTCGTCGCCGCGGTGGGCGCCCGATGACGACTCCGTAACGCATCCGCGTGGGTAGGTGGGCAGATCGTGAAGGGTACCGAAGGCCAAGACCTGGGAGCGTCATCACACCCCGACCTGGTGGCCGAACTCCACTACCGTTACCAGACTCTGGACCCAAGCCGCGCCGATGACCGCGCGCGTCGGGAGGCACTGATGTGGTGCCGAGCCACGTATCCGCGGCTGCGGGAGCTGATGCGACAGCAGGCCGCCGTCGCTGCTGGGGGTTCCGCCCCAGCCGTCGACCAGAGTGTCGTGGAACTGGCCCAGATGCTGGTGCGCTTCCTGGTGGCGATCGCAGACTGGACCGCCCTTGCCGAGACAAGCGCACTGGGGATCGACAGCGCCGGCCGGTTGGCGGACGACCAGGCCCGCGAGGACCTCATGGTGGCCCTCGGGGTCGGGCTGCAGGGACAGCAACGCGACGCCGCGGCCGAGACGGTCTTCCAGCAGGTTCTGGGAATTGCCACGGCGCTGGGACACCAGGGCACGCGCGGCGCGGCGTTTGCCCACCTGGGACAGCTGCGGTTGCGCAAGGGCGAGCCTGACCAGGCCGTATCCCTTTTCCAGCAGGCCGCACTGGCGTACCAGGTGGATGGGCACCGCGCCGGACAGGCACGCACCCTGGGCGACCTGGCACCGCTGCTCTACCAGTTGGGCAACGTGGATGAGGCGATCAGGTACGCGCAGCGAGCAGGGGAGCTCTTCCGCGAGATTGGCGACCTGGCCGGGCAGGCAGCCGCCCTGCGGTTGGTCGCAGCCGGACACGCTGCGCGTGGCGGGTCAGGTCGCGATCAGGCGATCTCCGCCCTGGCTGAGGCCGCGGAGCAGTTCGAAACGGTTGGTGCGATCGGTGCGGCCGTCGAAGCGATGCACACTGCGGCCCAGATTCATCAGGAGCACGGCGCCTACCAGGCTGCCCTCAGCTCGCTGAGGAAGGCGATCGACCTTGCCCGCGACGTCGGGGAGCCAGCGGCGGCCGATCTGGTCGAGTTGGAGGAGGTGCTCGTGGTCCAGGCCGCCGTTGAGACCTTGCTCGAGGCCCGCACTGGCCGGCGCCGAGACGCGGTCATCGCCACCCATCCGGTGCTCCTTGGCGGCCTGGCGTTGATGCTGCTGATCAACATCCGCGAGGAGGCTGGCAGTGCCGATGACGCGTCCGCGATCTCCGCAGAGCGAGCGCTCGACACACTCAGCCGGCGCCAGGACGGCGCATTGGCGCAATGGGTGGCCGCCGAGATGGCGACGGTGCGACGGCTTGCCGCTGCGGAAGCCGACCACCTTCCGGTCGAGCTACCGGATCTCGTCCGGCGGCTGGCGCTGGTGAACCACCCGGCCAAGCGGATGCACTGGCTTGCGGCCGTGCTGCGCGCGCTTCCCATCGACCGATTTCCCGCGCCGCACGGCTTTTTTCTGCTTCAAGTCGCCCAGGCGAACGCGGACGCCGGCCGGCCGGAGAATGCGCTCGAGCAGGCCCAGCGGGCCACATCCCTGCTCGACCGGCTCGAAGGCCGACCGGAGTGGGCGGCCGCGCAGGTCTTCGTTGGTACGACGTGGCGTGAACGGGAATTTGGCGAGCCATCCGCCAATATCGACCATGCTCTGGCCGCTTTCCGCCGGGCGCTCACCGTGTATCGGCGCGCCAGTCACCCGGAGGAATGGGCCGGCACGCTGGTCAATCTCGCCAACGCCTACTGGAAAAGATCTGGGCCGCGTGACCTGCGCCGAGCCCTGCACCGCCACGCCGCGGCCCTGACGATATTCACCCGGGACGCCTATCCGACGCGGTGGGCAAGGGTGCAGAACAACCTCGCTCTCGTCGAGAGCGACCTCGCGGTCAGCGGCGATCCGTCCGGCTTTGAGCCCGCCCTGCGTCGCCTGCAGGAGGCCTTGACGGTACCGGGCGTCGAACCGGTGGTTCGCGGGGCGATGCTATTGAACCTCAGCCGTCGCTATCTGGCCCGGGTCCAGGGCGATCAAGAGGACAACCACGAGTCTGCCCTGCGCTGCGCACGCGAGGCGTTCGACATTTCAGCCAGCCAGCACCGTTCCCCGGACACCGCGGAGGCGGCAACGGCAGTCGGTGCGGCCCTGGGAACGCGAGGGATTCGAAACAACGGGGCCGACGACGTCCGCGCGGCGATCGAATGGTTCGAGCGGGCTCTCAGGCTCGTACCCGTCACGCAGGCACCCCTGCGGCACGCCGCGGCGGCGGACAACCTCGCGAACGCTCTCGTACAACAGGCCGATCCGTCCCAGGCCGACCTGCGCCGAGCGGTTGAACTGCATGAACTGGCGCTGCGGCTCTATCGCGACCAGGGTGACCGGGTGGAGGAGGCACGCGCCTGCTACAACCTCGCCGCCACCCTGGTCCGGGGAAACAACCCCGACCCGTCCCGTGCCATTAGCCTGCTGGAACGCAGCCTGCAGGTCCGCTCACGCGACACGCGGCCGGTCGAGTGGGTCGAGAGCATGACCGAACTGGCCCGCGTTTGGCTCAACCGTTCCGATGGTTCCGCCGACCCCGCACGGGCGACCCGGTTGTTGCACGACGTGGTTGGTGTCACCGCCGCGGAAACGGCACCTGAGCACGCCATTCGCGCCTGGGGTCTGCTCGGGGCGGCCTACAGCGACCAGGATCTCTGGGCCGACGCCGACCGCGCCTACGACAACGCGCTGCTCGCCGCGGAGCGCAGGTATGCGGCGGCCATGCTGCCCAGCGGAAGAGAGACCGAACTGATCAGGATTGCCGATCTGCCACGCAGCGCCGCGTACGCCGCGGCACGTGCCGGTCGGGCCCGGCGTGCCGCGGTGATCCTCGAGGCCGCACGGGCCAGGGCGCTGGGCCACCGACTTCAGCGGGACCGGGCCGACCTGACCACCCTCGATGCCACGAGCCCGGCAGCAGCAGCCGCTTTCCGCACGGCCATCGAGCGGATCCGGACTGTGGAGGCACACCAACGGATCGCCACACAGCGACGGCCCGACGACGAGCGTGTGCTTCGCGCGACGATGACCGACGCACAGGCCCAACTCAGGGCCGCCGTCGAGACCATACGCGCACTGCCGGGCCTCGGACAGTTCCTCCGTGACGCCCCGGGCGACGCCGTCACCGAGGCGGTTGGCGCCGGCACATCACTGGCCTACATCGCCACCACCGAGCATGGCAGCGCGACGATCCTCGTTTCGAGTGATGGCCGGACCGCGGAGGTGACCCACGACTTGATCTTCTCTCCACTGGCCGAGCCTGAGCTCATCGAGGCGTTGGCCGGTTTGGAGTCGCTCGATGACGACGAGGGTCTGACAGGAGTGCTGGACGTCCTTGGAGACAAGCTCATCGAGCCACTCGCCCAGCGGCTCAACGACCTCGGTCTGACCAGCGTGACTCTTGTCGCCACCGGCCTGCTCGGGGCATTGCCGCTGCACGCCGCCCGGTACAGCGGTCCGGGGCGCCGACGCTGCCTGTTCGACGAGGTGGATGTGGCGTACACGCCATCCGCCAGGGTGCTGCTAGCCACCGGCCCGATTGCCGGCACGGTCACCGAGGCGGAGCCACGGCTCGTCGGTGTGGCAGACCCGACGCTGCCCGAGGCGCAGGCGGAACTCGCGGCGGTGTGCGAGATGTTCGGCGCCGCGACTGATGTGTTGCCCAGCGCGACGGCGACAACCGACGCCCTCCTTCGCGCCTTGCCGGGAGCGACCCACCTGCATCTGGCCTGTCATGGTCTATACGAACCGGCCGACCCGATGACGTCCTATCTGGCGCTCGCTCAAGGCGACCGGCTGACGCTTCGGCAGCTGCTGGATAGTCGGGCGCTCGCTGGTATCCGCCTTGTTGTCGCATCCGCCTGCCACTCGGCCGCCACCGACGTGGCACGCCTGTCCGACGAGGTCATCGGACTGCCAGCCGGGCTCGTGGAGGCCGGCGCAACGAGTGTCATCGGCACGCTCTGGGAGGTCAATGACCGGTCCGCCGCATTGCTTGTCGCTCGGTTCTACGCCAACTATCTGCGTGGCGACCCGGAAAGCTCGCTACCGCCGATGCCGCCGGCACAAGCGCTCGCCCGCGCCCAACGGTGGCTGGCCAACGCGACAAAACACGAGATCGATCAGTTCGCGACCGCGGTGGGTCTGCGTCGTCGGCACACACCATCGGCGCTGCCGAGCCGCACACCTGTCCCCGGACCGCCATCTGCTGTGCCGCGCGGAAGACAGCACCGGCCGTACGCGGGACGGCCATCGCAGTGGGCGCCGTTCGTCCTGGTTGGCCGCAGCTGATCGAGATGACCCAGACACCATACGACGCCGCCGCTGACCTTCTCGAACGTGCACAGCAGGCCGGCGACCTCGAGCTCCTCGACCGAGCCCTGGACCAGTTGCGGCGGATTGCCGAAGGACCCCGCACCGACCACGGGGAGCACACGGTCGTCCTGTCGGCGCTGGGCGTGGCGCTCCACACACGACACTCGTGGACCGGCCGGCCTGACGACCTGGACGAGGCCGTGGCGGTCGCAAACAGAGCGGCCAACGAAAGCCAGCCTGGTCACCCGCATCACGCGGCGGTCCTGGCGAACCTCGCGAACACGTTGCGCATCCGCTTCGAGTCGGCCGGCGACCCAGCCGACCTCGGTCGGGCGATCGAGATTGGGCAGCGAGCTGCCGAACTGCCCTCCGCCGATCCCGGCTACCAGATCGTCATCCTCAACAACCTCGGGATATGTCTGCGGCTGCGGTTCCAGGCTGCCGGGGATCGTGCTGACATCGACGACGCGATCACGAATGGCAAACGTTGCGTCGATGCCATGCCGCGGGGGTACCCGGACCGCGCGGCGGTGCTGTCAAACCTGGCCGGTTCATATCAGGCGCGGTTCGAACGCACCGGCGAGCCTGCGGACCTGGACCGGGCTATCGGACTTGGCCGGCAGGCGGCCGAGTCGGCGCCGCCACACTCACCACACCGGGCGAGAGTGCTGTCGAACCTCTGCGCGGCCTTGCAGATCCGGTCTGAACGCACCGGAGACAGCGCCGATCTGGACGGCGCGATCGTGGCCGGAAGCGCCGCCGCCGACGCAACCCCAACCGGCCATCCGGAGCTTCCCGGTCGGCTGACAAACCTGAGTGCCGCCCTACAGACCAGGTTCGACCGGGCGGGTGCGCGCAGCGACCTCGACGTGGCGGTCCACACCGCCCAGCAGGCGGTCGACGCCACCCGACACACCGACCCGGCGCGAGGCGGGCGGCAGTCCAACCTTGCGGCTGCGCTACGGGCAAGGTTCGAGGCGTTCGGGGATCCCCATGATGTGGATCGCGCCATCACGGCCGCCATGCATGCGCTGGCCAGCGCTCCGCCGGGACACCTGGCCCGACCCGGCTATCTGTCCAACTACGGAGTCGCGTTGCGGGCGAGATTCCGGCGCAGTCGAGACCTCTCAGACGCCGCGCAGGCCGCCGACGCGTTGAACCAGGCGGTAGCGGCCAGCCCGGCCGACCACCCCGACCGAGCTGTCCTGCTGTCGAACCTCGGCGGCACCCTGTACGACCGGTTCGAGCTGGTGGGCGGTGAGCATCTGCCGCGGCAGGCTACCGACGCGTTTCGGCGAGCCGCAGCGGTGGCAACCGCACGGCCTCGCGTACGGGTGGCGTCGGCCGCGGCGTGGGGACGGATCGCTGCCGAGCTATTCGACTGGCCCGACGCGCTCGCCGGGTTGGGGTTGGCGGTCGGGCTGCTGGGCCGGGTCGCACCGCGCGATCTAGCCGAAGAGGACCAGCAGTGGGCACTGGCGCGGCACACCGCCATCGCCTCGGACGCGGCCGCCTGCGCGCTACAGCTCGGCGATCCCGAGCAGGCCGTCGCCCTTCTCGAGCAAGGCAGGGGACTGCTCCTGAGCCAGGCAATCGATACCCGAGGTGAGCTCACCGACCTGCGCCGAGCCGCCCCCGAGCTTGCCGAACGATTTGAACGCCTGCGCCGCCGCCTCGACATACCCACTACGGTTGAGCTCGGCCGCTCGTCGCAGTCCGGCCGGATCGATGAACAGGCCGCAAAGCGGCGTCAGATCGTGGTCGAGGAGCTCAACGCCACCGTCGCGCAGATCAGATCCGTCCCCGGCTTCACCCATTTTCTTCGCCCACCTCGCATTCCAGACCTGCTGCGGCTGGCCGCGAATGGCCCGGTCGTCGCCGTGAACATCAGTCACCTGCGCTCCGATGCCTTGATCATCAGTCCGGACGGGGTTCGAACGGCATCGCTTTCCCAAGCCACTCCCGAGGCCGTCCGGGCTCACACCGCCGCGCTGGCGGCCAGCCTTGGCGATCACCAGGACAACGTGAACGACGGCACCGACGCAGTCCTTACCGACGTGCTCGACTGGCTCTGGGAGGCCGTCGCCCGACCGGTACTAAACACCCTCGACCTGTCGTCGAACGCGGGCCTGGGCCGGCTGTGGTGGATGCCCACCGGCCTCCTGTCCCTCCTCCCGTTACACGCCGCGCAGCCCGCCGACGCGACGGACGGCCTTCTGGACCGCGTCATCAGCTCGTACACGCCGACCCTGCGAACACTGAGTTTCGCGCGTCGCGCCAGTCCCGCCGCCCAGCAACGTGTCCTGGCCGTCGCACCAGCCATCATGTCTGGTCAGCCGCCACTTCCCGCCAGCGACCGCGAAGTGGCGTTCCTGCGCGGCCTTATTCCCGCACAGGTCGACGTCCTGGCCGGAGCCGACGCCACCAGAACAGCGGTCCGGGCGGCCCTGCCAGCGCACAGTTGGCTGCACATCGCAGCGCACGCCGAGACCAACCTGACGGTCCCCTCACGGGGCGCGCTACTCCTGCCCGACAGCGACGGCGCCCTGCTCACCGTCGCGGACGTCGCCCGGCTTCGCCTGACGAACGCCAACCTTGCCTACCTGTCCGCCTGCGCGACCGCGCACACCCCCGCCCAACTGGCGGACGAGGCCGTTCACATCACGTCCGCGTTCCAACTCGCCGGCTACCGTCACGTCGTCGGAACGCTGTGGCCGGTCACGGACGGCATCGCGCTCCGGTTCGCCCGCGCGTTCTACCCCGCCGTCGCCTCGGCAGTCGGGCTTCGACCGGACCAGGCACCGGCCGCGCTCCACGCCGCCAGCCGTAAAGTCCGCCGCCGGCTACCACGACGTCCCAGTGCCTGGGCTCTGCACATCCACGCCGGGGCGTAGCAGGCCCCGGCCGACACGCCGAAGGAGTTGCCGTGGACCCAACAGCCGCAGCGGCCGCCGTGCAAGCGGCATCGGTCGGCAGCCAGCAATGGGCCGCAGCAATGGATGACCTTGCCGAGGCGCTGCTGGCCGCTGGCGATATCGACCAGGCGATCTCGACCAGGAGGGCGGCCCTGGCGGACATCAAACCCGAGCTTTCTGGCACATTCGGCGTCGACCTCGCCAACAACCTCGGTGTCGACCTGATGACGCGATACCGGCAGCGAGGCGACGAACGCGACCTGCGTGAGGCGTGCCGCGCTGGGGAGGCGGTATGGGCGGCCACACCGGCGGACCAGCGGCTTGGTGCCGCCGCAAACCTGGCCGGGCGGCTGGCGTCCCTCGCCCGTGTCACGGGCGAAAAGCACCAGTTGGAGCGGTCCCTCAAGCTGATCAGCGCCGAGCTCGCCGCCGCCTCCACAGACGACCCGCTGCGCCCGATCGCCGTATCCACCCTCGCCGGGACCTACCTGCAGCTGTGGCAACGGGACGGCGAGCGGGCGACCTTGGAGGCCGGACTGCGGACGGTCACCGACGAGATCACCGACCTGAGCCTCGGACCAGAGGTGGTCAACATCGTCGGCCTCCTGGCCGAGGCCGCCGAACAGTCCTCCGACGGTGATCTGCTCGCCCGAGCCGAGCAGCTGACCCGCGTCACCCTTGCCGCCTCTTCACCGGCGACACCGGCCGAACGCAGCGCGCTCCACCGCCTGCTCGCCACGGTGCTGCTGTACCGGTATGAATGGACAGGATCGACGGCGGCGCTCGACGAGGCACTCCTCACCAGCGAGGATGCCGTCCGCCACGCGACCGAAGGCAGCGCAGCGGACCGCGCGCGGGCACTGTCCGCCCGCGCCGTCGTACGCGCCGCGGCGTCCCGGGCGCGAGGCGACCGCCCCGGATTCGCCGCCGCTGTCGACGACGCCCGTACGGCGCACGCGATTGCGCGGGACAGTGAGCCCGACGACCGCGAATACGTCACAAACCTGGCCGCGCTCCTGGCCGACCGTTACGACACGATCGGCGACAGCGCCGACCTCGACGAGGCGATCGCTCTACTCGACGCCGCGCTGGCCGATCGCCTGCCGGCCGACACATATGGCGCCGTCGCAGGCAACCAGGCAAACAACCTGCTGGCCCGATTCGAACGAGATCGGACCACAGCAGACCTGGACCGGGGCATCGAGCTGGCCAGGGCGGCCATCGCCGCCACTGCGGAGGACAGCGCCGAACTTGCGGCGCGGCACGACACCGCCGGCCGCCTGCGCGCGGCACGCGCCCACCATCATCACGATCAGAGCGACCTCGCGGCCGCGGAAGCCCACGCGGCCGCGGCCGTGAAGCACACCACGGCGGGATCACCAGACCTGACGCTGTACCTGAACAACTGGGCGATGTGGACAACCGAGCGCTGGGAACAGACCGGCTCCGAACAAGCCCTGTCGGAGGCGACCAGCCTGCTGGAGCAGGCCCTCGCGGCGAGCCGGCGCACCTCCGCCACCGGCGGCGAGGCCAAAGACGTACTTTCCGCAACGATCGCCTTCAACCTGGGCGTAAGACTTCAGGAACGGTTCGAGATCGATCGAGAACACGGCCACGAAGACCTCGACGTACTCCAGCGCGCCGCAGATCTCTTCGACGACGTCCTCGCCGCCGGGCACCCACACCTGACCGTTGTGGCCGCCAAGAGGCTCGGCGACATCGCCTGGCGCGTGTCGTTCTGGCCGGAGGCCGAACACGCCTTCCGGCTTGCGCTTGCCGCCGCAGGCGAGCTTGCCGGTCTCCGGCCGCAACGTCCAGACAAGGAACGCGCCCGAACCGGCGTGCAGGGCATCGGCGCCTTGGCCGCCCTGTCCGCCGTGCGTGCAGGAGACATTCAGGCCGCCGCCGTCCACCTGGAGCAGGCGTCGGCAACGATGATCGCCGAGGCGATCGGGATCCGCGCTGAAAGCGCGACCTTTGACGGGATCGTGGCCGCCTCCGCACGGATGCAGCGGCAGGTTCTTCTGATCGGCTGCACCTTGGCAGGCGGCATCGCGGTACTGGTCGGCCCGGATGGCCAGGCAGACCACCTCGAACTGCCCCTCCTGATGGACGACGTCGTGGCACGGCGCGCGGCGACCTTCCGGCAAATCCTGCAGGACGCCGTCGACGGACCCGATGCCGACCCATTCGGCCGAGCCGCCGCCGACCTTGCGGCGTGGACGTACGACGTGGTGCTCGCGCCCCTAACCGCGCTGCTGCCACCGGTTGGCCGGCTGGCGGTCCTCCCTCTGGGACGCCTGGCATGGCTTCCACTCACCACCGCCGGCGCACCCGGGCAGACCGCTACCCTCGGCCCGCACGAACCGGTCCTGCTGATCCGGGCGACTCCACGTGGCCCTACACCGCCGCCACCGCCGTCCACGAGCCCCCGCGTCGTTGTCTGGGGCGACAGCGGCCCCGCCGACCGACCGATCCCGGGCGTCATACGCGAAGCGAGACGCATCGCGCGTGTTCACCCCGGCGCGGACCTACGAATCAGGCACCGGCCCGCCCTGCCGGAGCCGACCGGCAGTTCGGTCCTGCGCTCCACCAGCCTCGGCACCGATGCGACGGGTGATCAGGCGAAACCCGTCACCGGCTTTGGCACGCTGGACGAACTGCTTCGAGCGGACCTCGTGCACCTGGCCTGCCACTGCGATGTCGACGTCGACCGGCCGCAGGACACCGTCCTTCACCTCGATCCGCCCATCCGCATTTCGATCGATCCCGCCGTCCTGCACCGAGGCACGACACATGTCGTGCTCAGCGCATGCGACGCAGCCCTCACCTCCGCGACCCTGCCCGACGAGGCCCTCAGCGCCGCGACCGCCTTTCTCCTCGCCGGCGCCGGAATCGTCACCGCACCGCTATGGCCCGTAAACGACGTGACCACCCCGGCATTCATGGTCGATTACCACACTGCCCTCCTTGCGGGTACACCGCCGGCAAAGGCCCTCGCAGCGGTGCAACGAAGGTGGTCCGCCAGCCATCCACTCTTCCAGCACGGTCCCTGGGTAATGACCGCGTGGCCCGACGCCATAGCCCCGTCGTGAGTGGACATCGACCTGACTGACGCGCAGTCGGCGGTGCGGTGCCGTCCGCAGGCCCCGGCGGTTGCATACGTTGTCGGGTGGATTAGGCACTCGGGAGGTATGTGCTACGGGCCTAGGTGGATAAAGGGCGCCCAGTAGCTGGGCGCTTTCGGTGCAGCCCTTCTTAGGGCGCGGACAGCGTGATGGAGAGCATGGGCGGCCCGATCAGCGTGAATGGCGTCGTCGTTTCGCACCTGCTCGTAAACGGCATGGGTGACAGTTGTTGCGGGGCGGTCCAGGACGCTCCAGAGGGTTCCGATCACGTGTCGCCATCCGGCGTGCTGCATAGCAGAGGCGACAGTGATGGCTTCATCGAGGTTGGCGGTTCCACCGGTGGCTGTCTTGCAGGCGGACAGGAACGCAAACTCGCCGCCGGTGTGCCCGGGGTTAGTGAGGTCGGTGACGGTGACAAGCCCTGCGGTGTTCCAGTCGTAAGGTAGCAGCCCGCCGGTGGCTGGATCGCTGAGGTCCTGGGAGCCGTGGCAGCTGGCGTGCAGCCAGCGGTGTTGGCTGAGCTGTTCAAGGACAGCGTCGCGGGTAGCGGCAGGTCCGTCGAGGATGGTGCGCGCCCCCGCGGTGAACGCAGCGGCGAGGAGATCGCGTTCATAGCCGGCACCGCTCAGCCGGCTTTGCTCAGGGGTGTCGGGTAGGGCGATGACGAGGATCTTCGCCGGTTGTGGTGCGGAGGTGCGGGCCTGGGCGTGGGTCAGTGCGGTGAGGGTGGGCGTGTACGAGCTGACTGCTCGGTCCAAGACCGCGTCCGAAGTGTCATGGTGGCCAGCGGCGTGCAGAGGCAAGAGCGTGAGGGCACCGGTGGGGCACCACCGAACACGAGGCCAGTCCCCGTTCGTTGGGATGCTGGTGTGGCCGAGGTGGTCGAGTATGGGGCCGGTGATGTGATCCCAGAGCCATTCCAACACAGCGTTAACAGCCGTTTCCTGGCTGCGTGGGTCCGTGCTGATTTGGTCGGCTTCGAAGCTGTGCACGGCTTTCAAGTACCGGTTGGCTTGAACAACTACCTGGTCCTCAGTGACCTCGGCGAGCTCGACGGCATCGACGCCGTCGGCGGTGACGATAAGTGCGTCGCAGCGCCAAAGGCTGACATTGACGATAACGATCGGATGGTCGCCGGGCCTGGGGAGGAGGTTCCTGATGGCGGGAGGTTTGAGAAACCGGTCCGGGTGAGGGAACGTTTCGCTCGGAGCTAGGGCGCGGACCTGCTGCACGACGTGCTCGAATCGGCGGGCGGCGTCCATCCGTGTCTGCGCCTCTGCGGCTGGATCGCGTGGAGCGCTGGTGGGCAGGCCCGGGATGGCGTGTTCGAGCACTGCTCTGCACTGCGCGAGTTGAGCGGCGAGGTTCGGAGCGGTCTGGTAAAGGGCGGTCAGGTCGGTGCGTGTGCTCAGGAGTTGGGACCAATAGATGCCCCGTCCGGCCTCCAGCAGTTCGACCGCCAGACCAGGCTGGTCGGCGGCGATCGCGGAGGCGGCGCCTTCGCGCGCCAGCGACGTGGCGTACTTTCCGAGCAGTTGTTGCTGGTCGTGGTGGGTGATTCCTCGCCAGAGCAGCAAGGGCAGCAGACCGATCGCTGCGGTGTACGCCTCGGCTGCGGCGGCGGGCGTCCGGCAGCGGGCAACGTTCCTTGCCCAGTTGCTGGCGGCAGTCAAGCGATGCGTGACCGCCGTCGTCGGCGACTGGGCCGCCTGTTCCAAGACTCGAACCGCTGCGTCGAGGTCGGCGCCGTCGCCGGTCAGTTCAAACCGGAGGGTCAAGGTGTTGCCAAGGTTGGCTAGGTACGTGCCGCGGTTGGGATGATCGTCAGGGGTAGCGTCAACGGCCTGCCAGCCAAGTGCGGCCGCCTCGTCGATGACTGCCCTTTCCCCGGTTCGTTCGAACCGGCGGGCCAACATGTTGCTGAGATTGGACAGGTACATGCCGCAGTCGGGGTGGTCATTTGGAACGGCGGCCACCGCCCGCCGATAGGCTTTTGTCGCCTTGTCGAGGGCGGTTCTTTCGCCGGTGCGTTCGAACCGGAGGCTTAACGCGTTGCCGAGGTTGTTCTGCAACGTGCCCCAAGCTGGGTGGCCATGGGGAGCGGCGGCCACGGCCCGCCGACTGAACCTGAGCGATGCGCTTAGATCTGCTTCCTTTAGGGTCCGCTCGAACCGGACCCGCAACGCGACGCTGAGAATGGACAGCGGCACGGCGCGGTTGACGTCGGTGCGAAGGGTGGAGGCGTCCACGGCCTGCCGTACAGTGGCGATCGCCTCGTCTAGGTCTGTGCTGGAGTTGGTGCGCATGAACCGAACGAGGAGCGCGCCACCAAAATCGGACAGCACCGCCGTACGTTCGGGATGGTGGGAAGGGGTGGCGGCTACAGCCTGCCGCCCGAAGGTGATTGCTTCGTCAACGTCAGAAATGTCGCCGGTACGTTCGAAGCGGACCCGCAGCGCGTTGCTGAGACTGCATAGGCACCCGATGCGATCGTCGTGGTCGTCGGACACAGCGGCAATGGCCCGCCGGCCGAGAGTAATCGCTTCGTGGATGTTATCCATGTTGCCGGTGTGAGCGAACCGGACGCGCAGCGCGACGCCAAGACTGGACAGGGAAATCCCCCAGTCGCGATGGCCCTCGGGAGTGGCTGCCGCCGCCTGTCTTCCAATTTCGATCGCCTCGTCGATGTCAGCCGCATTTCCGGTGCGCTCGGCCCGGACGCGCAGCGCGACGCTGAGAGTGGACAGGCACGTGGAGTGGTCGCGGTGGCCGTGGGGAGCGAGGGCCAGGGCCCGCCGGCCCGCGGCGACCGCCTCGTCCAGGTCGGCGCTACGGTCCGTGGGCATAGAGCGGAGGACCAGTGCGGCGCTGAGGTGGGATAGCATGCGGGCGAGGTCGAGATGGTCCTTCGGAACAGCGTCGATTGCCGCAGTCAGCATTGTGATGCTCCGGCTCAACCCTTCGGGACTGGAGCGTCCCATGACCGGACTGAGCATTCTACCCGCGACCTCGGCCAGCCCGGCCGGGCCAAGGCCATCCATCAGCACCGTGGCGATACGCCGGTCAGACACCATCGCCTTTCCGCCCTGCTTTCCGTCGCCAGCCTGCGGCTGAAGGACTCTATGTGATCGAACGTGTAGGCAGCCTACGCGGCACAAGTGGCCTCCGATGGTCACGTCGCCGCCGCACCGCAGCGACGAACGGCACCCGATCCTGGCATCTGACTCGGGTCAAACAGCCCGGCGGAAGTGACTGACGATCGGGCCGCGCCCAGCGTCTGGGCAGGATGCCAGCATGCTACGCATCAACGGGTCACCCACTCTTTCGGGGCAATGGTGTTGAATCTGACCAACGCCACCATAGGGTGCATGTCGTCGAAGCCACCCGCCGCGGAGCCCGGTGAGCGCTTGGCGGTGGAAGGAGCGGCTCCAGATTTACTGGGTTGGCACCTCCAGCGGGATCGTGGCCGTCACACCCGTTCGCCCCGCCGTGCCGTCAAACCTGAGCGGCTCGGTGGGGGCATCCGGTTTGCGTTCTACGGCCGGATCTCTACGGAGGATTGGCAGGATCCTGGGTCGTCGGGTCGTTGGCAGCGGGACTTTTGCCGAGGAGTTGATCATCGGGCGGGGGTGATCGTTGCGGAGTTCTTCGATGTCGGGCACAGCCGTGCCCGGGGGTGGGGGCGTCGTCCGCAGGCGGCCGCGCTGCTGGCCCAACTGGCCGACCCACGGCGTGGCTGGGACGCGGTGGTGGTCGGTGAGTTCGAGCGGGCGTTCTACGGCGATCAGTTCGAGCAGTTGGCGCCGGTCTTCGCGGCGCATGGGGTGGCGGTGTGGCTGCCCGAGCTCGATGGCCCGGCCGACCTCGATAACGCCCTACACGGGTCGCTGTTGCGGATGTTGGGGGTGCATTCGCGGCGGGAGGTGCAGCGGGCCCGGTTTCGGGCGAAGGCGGCGATGCGGGCGCAGGTCGCCGGTCAGGGCCGGAACCTGGGTGGCCGTCCGCCGTACGGGTATCGGCTCGTGGACGCGGGGCCGCATCCGAACAAGGCGCATGCCCGGTGGGGACGGCGGGCGATGCGGTTGGACCCCGACCCGGCCACCGCGCCGCACGTGGAGTGGATGTTCGCGCAGCGATTGGCCGGCTGGAGCATCACGGCGATCGCCCGCGATCTCAACGAGCGCGGCATTCCGTGCCCGTCGCGGGCGGATGCCGAACGGAACCCGCACCGCAGTGGGCGGGCGTGGATCTGGCAGACGGTGGCCGCGATCCTGGCCAACCCGCGGTACACCGGCCGGCAGAGCTGGAACCGGCAGCGCACCGACACCGGCCCCCTCGACAGCGCCGATGACGTTTTGGGGCGGGCGGAGGCGCGGCGGTGGAACATCGCGCAGGACTGGGTGACCTCCGAAACAGGTGGCTCATCCGCCGCTGGTCAGTGAGGCGGATTTTGCTGCGGTGCAGGCGATGTACGCCACGCCGGCGCCGGCCGACGGTGGCAGCCGCGGGTTCATGCTGTCCGGGTTGCTGTTCTGCCAGCATTGCGGGCGGCGGCTGACCGCGCATTGGGTGCACGGCCGGGCCGCTACCGCTGCCGGCACGGGCACACCACCACCCAGACCGCGCGGCAAGACGGGCGCCGGAACGTGTAAGTGCGCCAGGACCAGGCCCTGTTATTCCTCACCGCACATGTCCCGCAGCTCGGCGACAGTGCAGCCACCATCACGGATGACGTGTTGGCGACGTTCCAGCGGGAGCACGAGCTGGCGGTGGTCTGCGCCAACTACACCTGGCGCGCCTGGAGGTGGACGGCGCCATCGTCTTCGACGGCTGGCCGCCCCGCCTGCCCCGCCGGGAAATCCCCCGCCAACCCCCGAAGGAGGCGCATTCCCGCCTGAGATCGAGGGACGCGGATAAGGTTGGTGGGCGATTACTGTGTCCGAAATCGATACCGTAACCCCCCACAGGAGCAGCAGCCTGACGTCCACATTGCCATCGGACCGTAGATAGACGGCTGTCGTGGATAGACCTGACGTGATGGCGACTGCTGGTGAAGCCGCAGTTGCCCGCAGAGATCAGATCCCTGTGCACCGCCGCGTTCCGCTCGGCGTGGCTCGGGTCGACGCGATGCGCGGTAGCGGCGGACTTGTCGCACGGTCCCCTTGCGCTGTGGTGGGTTGGATAGGGTCTGGCTGGTGGAGAATCCGCAGGAAGGACTCGACTCCGACCTTGAGTCGGGTGATGGGGCCATCGGCCGGGCGCCTCGTCCGCTGATCCAGGCCGTGCAATGGCTACCGGCACGGGACGTCCTGCCCCGGGAGGCCGACGACTTCACACCGTGGCTGGCAGACAACCTGGACATCCTAGCCGCGGCGCGCGAGCTGGCCGCGACGCGGGACTGGCTCCACGTTATCCAGCTACCTGCCTACGCCCCAGACCTCAACCCGACCGAAGGCGTCTGGTCCCACGTCAAACGCAGCCTCGGCAACCTCGCCGTGACCAGCGTGGACCACCTCGCCGCCATCGTGCGCAACCGGCTCAAACGCATCCAGTACCGCCCGACCTACTGACCAGCTTCCTCACCCACACCGGCCTAAGCCTCGACCCCATCCGCCGTAACCCTGACCATTCAACCTCTGTAGCGCACGCGCAAGCGCCCTCAGCGCGGCATGTGCGGATGGCGAGCGCCCACGCGTTGACGTGTGCCAGGCCCGCATCTCCCGTCATCGGCGTGATCGGTGTAACCCGATGGTCCGTCACCTGGATCAGGTAACACGTGGGCCCTTGCTCATGTCCAGCAGGCACACCGTGTTCCCGAACGGGGGTCAACCAGCACCGCGCAACCTCGAACGGCGCCTCTCGAACAGCACAGCCGGCCCGCTGGCCAATCGCGACCGCGTCGCGCACGTCGTCCACCAGATAGTGCACGCTGCGATCGCCGGGCAGGTCCATCGTGTGCAGCACCACCTCGGCGTCGGTCTGCGCCATGCCCATACCGATCGACACCTCGTCGCGCCACAGCGGCTGCAGGCCGAACACGCGAGTGTAGAACTCCGCCCCCCGAGCGCTCGTGGGTCAAAATTTTGGTTCTGGCCCACTTTTCGTGATGGCCCTGCGGGCGGCCGTGTCTGTCCACTGTGGTATTTGATGGCGTGGTCGACGGTGTCATCGGGGTGTTGTTCCCTCATCTGAATGCTGTGACGGTCGAGCGCGTCGAGGCTGCTGGGCCCGGCGTGCGGATCTGGGCGCGGGCGACTGGTCCCGGCACGCGGTGTCCGGGGTGTGAACGGTTCACGACGCGGGTTCACTCCCGGTATCGCAGGTCGTTGGAGGACGGGACGACGGCTGGCCGGCCGGTGAATCTGCGGCTCCTGGTGCGACGGTTCCGTTGCCCGGTACCCGAGTGCGAAGTGTCGACGTTCGCCGAGCAGATTCCTGGTTTGACCAGCAAGTATGCCCGTCGGAGTCCGACCGCGCGGCGGGCGTTGGAGGCGATCGCGGTCGCATTGGCTGGCCGGCCGGGCTCACGGTTGGCGACCACGCTCGGCCTGTCGGCCAGTCGCAGCGCGCTGCTGCGGCTGCTGCGGGCGTTGCCGCTGCCCACGCCCGGACAGGTGCGCGTCCTTGGGGTTGATGACTTCGCGCTACGCCGCGGCTACGTCTATGCCACGGTCCTGGTTGACCTGGAAACCAGGCGACCCATCGATGTGCTCCCGGACCGCGAGAGCGCCACGCTGGCCGCGTGGCTGCGGCGACGGCTGGTTGACGAACGCGCCCCCGCACAGGCTGGCTCGGGGGTCCGTTGCGACGGCCAGGGCATTTCTAGCCGTCGGGTAGGGGCGGTCGTTACCCGGGCCCATGTGCTTCAGGGGCCGATGTGGAGGAACGGCGCCCAGAGAAGCGGCTGGTCCGGCCGCCGGTCCCGGATCTCCGCCACCGCGGCGTGGAGGGCTGCCGCGTGGGCGCCGTCCCGGTAGAAGCGCTGCGCCACGCGCGACGCCGTGGTGTCGGACACCTCCCACAGGGTGGCGACCACGTGGCTGAAACCGGCGATCTGCATGCTGCCGGCGAGCGTCGTGGGCTCGTCCGGCAACCGTTCGTCCTGCTGGGAGGTGGCGCAGGCGGAGAGAAACGCGAGCGAGGCGCCGGGGATCGACAGCCGCGCCACGGTCCGTACGTCGAGGTCGCCGTCGTAGAGCAGCAGCCGGCCCGACGACACGGTGCCCGCCTGCCGGTACGCGTGGCAGGCGAAGTGCACCAGGCTCGCATCGGCCAGCGCCGCGGTGACCGCTTCCACGTTCGCCTCTGGGCCGATCAGGACGTCGGCGTCAGGGAATTGGGTCCGCAGTGCGTCGATCTCGCGCTCCACTCCGGTAAGCCGCTCGCCGGGCAGTCCCGGCGCCCGTTCCGGCACGCCGACCAGCAGCCGCCGGCCGGTCATCGGCGGACCGGCCCGGTAGCGGGCGTCGACGAGCGCGCGCAGGGTGGGCGTATACGAGCAGACCAGCTCGGGCGGGGCGGCGGCGTGCAGCGGAAGCCAGGCGAGCGGGCCCGTCGGGCACCACCACACCCGGCCGGTGTCCAGGCCGTCGAGGGCTGGGCTGACCACCCGCTCGCCGAGCCGGCGCACCGTGTCGGCCACCACCTCGTTGTGCCGGCCGCGCACAGCCGCCTGGAACTGGTCCGCCATCGTGGCGATCTCGACGAGGGTAACCGGCAAGGGCCGTACGGTGATGCCGTCCTCGCGTACGACCAGAGCGTCGCAGCGGTGCCGGCTGACGTTGATCAGGAGCACCGGGCCTTCGGAGGCCGCGACCGCCAGCTCCGCCCAGCCGGGCACCTCCCAGAACCCGGGTATTAGCCGCCGGATGCCGGCGAGGGTTCGCTCGAGCGCGTCCACCAGCTCGGCGACCGGACGCGGCGGCGCGGCGAGCTGGTCGAGGATGCCGGTGAAGCGCTCGTGCAGGGACGGGCTCACTTCGCGGAGCTCGCTTAGGTCGCCGCGGAAGGCCAGAGCGTGGCTCATGAGGATGCCCCGGCCGTGCTCCAGCAGCGATACGGCCAGTTTCTCGTCACCGCTGTTCAGCGCGCAGGCGGCAGCCTCGGCAGCCAGCAACGGGAAGTCCTTGACGACGTGCTCGATGTCCGACCGGTCGTGCGCCGGAGAGGCCATCCGGTGCAGCTGGCCAATCGCGTCGCGCAGCGTACCGGCGGCCTGCCCCCAGTCGCCCTGGTCGGCCAAGAGCTGGCCGAGCGTGCCGAGATGCACCACACGCTGCAGGGGCTCCGGGACAAGCGGCAGCGCCTCCTGCAGGTACCCGATGATCTCCGCCGGATCGACGGCGTCCGGTTCGACCCGCCGCAGCAGTGACAGGCTGCGCACATGACCGCTCAGTGCCCGGGCGCGCAGCGACGGGCTCAGGCCCGGGGTCTGCAACAGTTCCGAAGTCAGGGACAGGGAGCTGCGCAGCAGCACCGGGTCGAAGCCTGTCTCCCGGGCGGCCATGAACAGCGCGTTGGCAAGGTTCATGACCATGTCCTGGCGCACGATGAAGTTTGCGCCAGCGGCGACCGCGACCGCCTGCTCAAACGCAGACAGCGCATCCCGGTAGGCGTACCGGGCGCCGCCCAGCTCAACCCGCTTTTGCAACGCCATGCCGAGGTCGGAGAGCACGTTGGCGCGGATCGCAGGCGGCACCTGCCCGCGCAGCGCGGCGAGCAGCGTGGTGATTGCCTCGTCGAGCACCTCGCGGTCCTCGGTGCGCTCGCCGTAGACCATCAGCGTGCCGCCGTACTCGGCGAGGAACAGCGGAAGGCGGACGCCGCAGAGCTCCGGTCGGGACAGCGCCAACCGATGGGCGTCGATCGCTTCGCGCAGCGTCCCCTTTTCGTTGCGCAGCGAGCCACGATGCCGCAGAGCGTTGGCGAAGTTCTGCAACCCGATCGCCCGCAGCCAGGGGTCAGGGTCGTCGAAGCCCGAGATCCGCCGGCCCGCGGCGATGGCCTCGTCGAGCAGGTCCGGGTCGTTGCGGCTGCGGCCGAGTAGCCACACCGCGCCGATGAGGTTGACCAGGTTCACGAACTCGTACGGCGTACCGGCTGGCGCTCGGCGCAGCCCGGTCCGGGAGTGCTCCGCGGATCGCTCCAGGAAGACCTCCTGGTTGGTCCGCTCGTAACGGGCAGCGTTCGCCTGGTGCAGGATCGTGCGGGTTGTAGCGTCGTGGACGTCGTTGTCCGTCGGCAACAGGTCATCGAGAATCCGCAGCGCCTTCTCGACCACCGCCGTGTCCCCGCTGCGCGCGTAGTCGCTCACCAGCGCGTCCGCGTAGACCTGAGTGGCGGGCACCCGGTTGATGCCGCCGGCGCCCTCGCGGTAGGCCCGTTCGCCCGTCGTGAGCGCACGCCGTAGGTAGGCGAATTCACCGGTCTGCCGGTAGAGCTGATGCGCCTCCATACACTGCTGGATAAGTGACCCCACCCCTCGAATATGTCGGTGCGAGAATCCAGACCACCTCGGACGGACGGTCAGATGTCCCCGGCGAACTGGTTCCACATCGCCTGCTTGACCGGCCCCGCTCCCTCATGGATGGCACAGGGAGGCCTTAGATCGGTGCGCACCGGAGCAGGCTACTTCGCCGACTCGGACTGAGTTGGGCAACATCAGGAGCGTTGGAAGGCGACGCATCATCCGCGCGCCGACACCGGGCCAACCACGCCGCCATTCGTTCAAACCCCCACGGCCGGTGGCGAATGCGCGGTCCGTGTACGATCCATGCGTGATCGATAGCCCTGGCGCGGGCAGTCACCCGCCAGCATTAATCGTCACCCCGGCATGACGAATGTGCAGGCATACTGGCATGAGCTGATATCAAGCGGCACAACAAAGCAATGGTCGACATCAATAGCAGCTGGCTCTTAATCCACAGGTTCTGGGTTCGAGTCCCTGGCGGCGCGGGCCCGCGGCGACCGGTTCTGCCTCGCCTCGTGGCTCGGACAACACATCTAGACGCTGCGCCTCACTGGGACTGCGCACGGTCGCCTCCTTAAGCGCGGCTGATTCGATGATGCCGACAATGAGCGCTTGAGCGATCACCTCGTTTGCTTGAGCGACCCGAGAGGCCACCTGTCTCACAAGGATGCCAACCGCGCAAACCAACAGAGCAGTCGAGGCTGAAGCCCAAAGGATACTCAACTCCGATTTCCAGACTACAACAGTTACCAACGCGCCTACCGACGGCGCAATGTTGAACCGGAAAGTCGCTTCGGCCAAGAGTCGATCAGCGCCGGTCCTCCAGGCGGGTCCGGCTGCGAGGATTCCCATCGAGGATCGAGGTCAGAGGTACCAACCTGTGCACCCAGCGACAGCACAAACGCCGAGCTCAGCGACCTCGCTGCCGCGATCGCAGCGGGCTGACAGGCGTTGCTGTCGACCGGTTTGAGCCGCAGCGTGGCATCCGGGTTGGCGTGCTGTCCCGGCTGCCCGCGCGGGAGGTGGGGCAGGCCGACATGTTCCCTGACCATCTGGGACAGGTCCGCACGGACGATGGCGGTGCGTTGACCTCTCAGATGAGGCAGAACGCGCCCGCTACGCCGCCTACGCGCTGCACCGCCGCGCCGCGGAGGCGGTCACCGTTCGCGCTCTGGTGGACGATCTGCTTGCTGGTGCCGGCCGGACCCGGCGGCTGGTGCTGGCCGGGGACCTCAATGACGAGGCGTCGGCCGCGACCGCCCAGATCCTGCGTGGCCCGCCCGGGTCCGAGTTCGACACCGTCGGTTTCGACCGGGAGGACGTCGGCGACGCGCACCGGCTGTGGAACCTGGCAGCCCGTATCCCGCAGAAGGAACGCTTCAGCCGCGTCTACCGCGGGCGAGGCGAGCTCATCGACCATCTGCTCTAGCCACGCCCTGCCCGGCCAGATCGAACGGGGTTCCCAGCATTGGCGAGGGCCAACTTGCCTCGATCGACGACGACCCGACCAGCCGACGCCTGGCCGAGGACTCCGACCACGCCCCCGCCATCGCTCATCTGACACTCTGACCGATCACCGCCCAAGGAAGCAGCACACCGCCGTCATGGTGGTGCTCGCCCCGAGTGCTGGCCGGTGCACACTCTGCCACCGGTGGTGCCTGCTTCGCTCCGAGCCTCGTCACGCACGGTCAACCCGGCTGTCATAGGCATGCCCGCCAATTGCCGATGTCTGCGCGCCCAATCTTGGTCCTATGCCACGCTTTGAGTGGCACTGCGGAATCGCCGACGCCGCGGGAGCGGCTCGAGGTCCGCTCAGATCACGCTGACGTGCCGGTGACAGTGCGTTTGTCGCCAGCGGTTCACCCACAGGTTTTGGCTGGAAAGCAACAATGTCAGGCAGGCCGTGTCCGTATGTGGCGTTGATCCGACACTTGCCAGTGCTCGCCGGTGCTACCCGTCGGCACACTGTGCCCCTACTGTGTGAGCCGCACCAGCTATCGCCTTGGAGCGGCTATGGCTCGCCGATCCGGACATTGAATGCCGCCCAAAGGGGGTTGTCTTGGCTCCAATCGCTCCTGCGCGTGGTCTCGTCCGAATTACAGGGGCGATGATCGGTCGAGTGGTCGCCGCCGTGCGGACGGTTGCGCGAACAGTTAGAACCAGTCCGAAGCTGCGTGCGTCTTGCCTGCTTATCCCTTGTCTACTTGTACTCGCAATACGCGTGTTCGGTAGCCACGCCGACGTGCTCTATGGCGAGGAGAGGATTCGGGCATGGAACGTTGTGGCTGGCGCGACGATCTTCTTCGCCATTTTCCTATGGCCAAAGGGAGGCCAGCCTACGGGGCAGAATAGCAGGCTGGAACGAGTAGTAGTTGTATTGGCTATTCCGACCGCCATCCTTGCTGTAGTTAACATAGCGCTGCCCTTCGTTCCCAACCATGCCTCGGCGGCTCCATGTAGGAATGCTCAGGTTGACGACCTTCCGTTTGTGGGTGTAACCAACGGCTCGCTAGGGAATAATGCACGATCCGGACCGGGGCAGTACTTTGAGATCGTTGACCGTTTCGACGCAGGATGCTCCATCGGATTCGTTGGATACTGCCTGGGTGAACCAATGGAGGGCAGCTACAACACGGCTCAGGGCGCCGGCTGGACAGCTGCAGCGGGGAAGGCGGTGCCAAGTGCTGTAGCAACTCCAGCCTCGTCACCTGGTTGGCGCGATCCTCGTTGGTTGCTGATGAATCAACACCGGGGCATAGGGGGAATTCTTGCAAGAACACTGTCGGGAGAGAATAGCAAGCCTCGGTTTCTTCCGGCATCCCTGATAGTTCCTCAAAATTCACCAAGTGCGCTTCCTTCGCTCCCGTCGGAGAAATGCGGCGGCGAGGAGCAAGTAACGCCTATGGATATCGCGCTCGATGTCGAGATCCGCAGGGGCCAGACTCAGTCCGCCGGCCTTGTCGGCATCGGCGCCGCTCGGTCGATGCCGGACGAAATCGTCTTGAGTGCACGATCCCCGGGGAGTGTCAACGTGGGATTTGCGCTCCTAGTCTATGATGGTTACTCATCTAATGGCACGTTCGTGCATTTGGGGGGCGGTGGAACGGCGATCGACGGAACGCGAACCTGGGAGCTCCCGACGGACGCTTTTCGCGAGAGCTTCAGGGTTGCCCACGGTGATGTAATTGTTCTGGCGGCCTCATGTATAGCGTCGACGATTCCGGTGGAGCCACCGCAGTCGGAATGGCGAAGTCTGAGGCTCGAAAAAGATACAATCGAGACATCGCGTGTACAGTTGGGCACGGTTCAGCATCGACGGCTTGTCGAGAAGGCATGCGCGGCCTCATGACATCTGATCAATGCGGCGTTGTCCCCCTACGCCGGGACGAGATCATGCAGCCCGGCGGATCGCTGCTGGATTGACCTTCTTACTCTGCCGGTCATTCGGCGTTCGCGCTCCCTGGGCTTCCCCTTCTGCCGCCGGTCGTGCGCATTCGCTGCCGATGCCCTCACTGTCCGTAGCTGACTACTCGCGTCGCGGCGTCCGTCTTGACGATGGAAGTGCGGGTCTGCCGCCGTGCGCGAGGGGGCGCAAGCCGGGTAATCCCTGGTGAGGTTGGCCCGCGCTCACTCGTAGGCTTGGTCTACCGGGATTCGCGGCGGTCCACCGAGGACACTGTTCCGTCCACGTGCCCGCCGACATGGAGTGTGGCGCGTAGCTGCCGTGGCGTGGCGGCACGCCGATCATCGGTGAGTCGAGACGACCAGGAGACGAATACGCGTCCCGCCAGAAGGACGCCATCGCAGGGTCCGGTCGTTTCGTGGGCGACGGCTCGGACAACAGGCGCCGTGACTGGGGAGGCGGGTTCGTGGAAGCGCAGCACGGTAAGGCCAAGAGCGAGCCGGCTGTGCGGCACGTCTTGTCGGGAAGCAGCGTCGCGGGCGGCGATGAGGTCATGCCGGACCTCGTCCGCTGCCTCACCGTCGAGGACTCCGAACCTCATGCACGCAGCCAGGTACGCGTGCTTGAGCAGCGCCAACCGGTACCGGTTGTGGTCCGGAAGTAGGCCGGCAAGGTCAACCTGCCCACTGTTGAGCATGTCGATGATCGCGGGGTGAGATTGGACGTCCAGGAGCAGCACGACCTCTCCCGCCGGCGTCGTCCTCCACAGGATCCGACCGGACCTGCGGTCCCCTGGCACTCCAGGTGATCCAAACCGAGGCAACGTCAGCACGTTGTCGAACCAGTCCGCCAGATCGGCTTCGAGATGGCTGCCGAGCCGGTTGTTGCACGGTCCGCAGGTGCGGGTCATGACCTTGCCACCGATGCTCCTCGGCGGCATGTGTTCGTCGTCGGTTGCCGGGGCACCGCAGATAGGGCACGACTCGAACGGGCGCCCCTGGATCTCTTCGACCAAGGTGACCTCAACCGACTCCCCTGCCGGTCGGGCATGATCGCGAAGTCCAGGACGCGGCCTTCGGCAAGTTCTATAGACATCAAGTCCGGCGAGCGACGAGGCACGCAGTCAGGCTACTAGCCAGAGCGCCGGCTTCCGCCGCTCTCGTGCCGCGTCAAACGGGGCTGCGGCAGCACGCGTTCAAGTCGTCGTCCACGTTCGGTTGGCCCGCCCGCCGGGCCGTCATCGTGAACCTGTAGCTGCGTCTCTTCAGCATCAGCGAACTGATCGGGGAAGGAGGCGGCCGGTATGACGATCACGCAGGACGTCCTGGACAGTGACCTACTAGCCCGGTGGGCCGCTGGCCGGCAGCCCACACGTCGACGAAGCAGCCCCAAAGGCGTTGCGCGAGCCGGGCTGCGGTTCGCGTTCTGCGGGCGTATCTCAACCGAGGACTACCAGGACAAGGTGTCCTCGGCACGCTGGCAGCTCGACTTCGCTAACGAGCTCGTCGGTGGGCGCGGCAGGATCGTCGCCGAGTTCTTCGACATCGGATACTCCCGACGCCTGCCCTGGCCCGACCGCCCCCAAGCCGCCGCCCTCTTGGCCGCCGTGGCCGACACGAACCGCGGCTTCGACGCGATCGTCGTTGGTGAGTACGAACGCGCCTTCTACGGCGACCAGCTACTACAGATGGCACCGCTGTTCGAACGACATGGCGTCCAGCTGTGGCTACCCGAACTCGACGGCCCGGTCGACATCACCAACCCCACGCATGTGGCGTTGATAATGCTGCTCGGCGTGCAGTCCAAACGGGAGGTTCAACGAGCCCGGTTCCGGGTGATCGCGGCGATGCGGGCGCAAGCCCGCGAGCAGGGTCGGCATCTGGGCGGCCGCCCACCCTACGGATACCGTCTGGTCGACGCCGGCCCTCACCCGAACACTGCCCACGCCCGCTGGGGACGGCGCCTGCACCGGCTGGAGCCCGATCCCGTGACCGCACCGCATGTGCGGTGGATGTTCGCCCAACGCCTGGCCGGGCGCAGCTTCGCCAGCATCGCCCGCGACCTCAACCGACCGCGGCGTACCCTGCCCGTCCGGCGCCGACCCGGACCGCAACCAGCACCGCCGCGGGCGTCGTATCCGGCTCGTAGCGGCCAGGAGCCGGACAAGCTCGGCTGGGAGGACCGCCACGTAGTGCGGCGACTGCTGCTCTTGGCCGCATCAACCCCGCTCGCTAGCCGCTCGGCTTGTCGTGTGTGGTGGATGGCCTGCGCCGCATACGCTCTCCCAGTGATCTGCTTTGATACCAACGTCATCCGCGACACTGGGTCGCGCGAAGGGACCCTCTTCACGCTCCTGCGCGGCCTCGCTCGCCTCACCGGGCACCCGCTGGCCCTGCCCCAAACGGTCCTTGACGAGCTAATGGGCCACTACGAGCGGACGATCACCGAGGCGCATGCCACTGTGGAACGGATCGAGCAACGACAGCAGGCCGACAAACCCGAGAAGGACGGGCAGGCCGATAGGCTCGTAGCCGCCCGCGACGTGCTGCTGGACCTCATCCCGTGGTGGATCGGCCGTGCCGAGTTCTACAGGGGGGACAACTCGAAGCTGCCGTTGATCGCCTCGGCGTGTAGGCGGGAGGATGACCGGCTCCGTAAGATCTTTCACATCGTGCCGAAGCCGGCCGGCGCCGACGAGGAGGGCAACCGGCGCGAGATCGCCCGTCAGCTTCCCGCGCTGCACGACGGCGACTCTGGCAAGGGTTCACGCGACGCCGCGATCTGGCTGACAGTGCTGGACGCGGCCCGCGGGTCGGGGACCAGCCTTGTCTTCTTCATCTCCAAGGACGGCGGGTTCGCCTCGAAAGGCGGCCGCCGTCCGCTACGCCCAGAACTTCGCGCGGAGGCAGACCGGTCCGGTGCCGCGAGCCTCGTCTTCTACTCCGATGTAGACCAGCTGATCGGCCGGCTCTCCTGCGTGACTACTACCCTGCCCGAGCCCATTGAGACGCTGATCGCGAGCGAACCCGCAGAAGCCGCCGTACACGCGCACCTGCGCGACGGCGACTTCCGTATCGACCTCACCGGCTGGCGTTCGGAGCTCGGCTACGGCATTGCCGCGCCCGATGACCTGGTCCCCCAGCCTCGCGTGGCCGCAGGGCACGACACGCCACGCGTCACCCGCGTCGGCGAGACCACACTGGTTGCCTTTAACCGGGTTTGGTACGTCACGCGCCGCTACAGGGTCCCGGCCGAGGACGGTCTCAGCGACGAAAAGACTGCCGAGTTCACCGTCCTGTTCTCGCTGCTGGTCTCATACGTCGACGACAAGATCCAGCGCGTGCAGGTCGTCAGCCGTGGCGGCGTACGCGGCCAGGCCGGCCTCTGAGGTCAACCCGTGCCCGGAGGGCGGCGTCTCTCGGCTCCGCTACTTCGGCGACAGGCGGAAGGCTTCTGAGAGAGGGCGAGCAGCCTCAGTCAGTCGGCACCGATGGTTCTGCTCGAACCTGGTGTAAGACAGATAAATGACTTCCTCCTCTGTGGCTGTTTACCTGGGACCGGATCATGGCCGGTGGCTCCCACGGACGTGGCAGGACGTGGTCGACGCCGCCGCAGACGGTCTGCTCGACGAGACAGCCTGGGTCGACTTGAAGCGCGAGCTACCAGCCGCCGGTGGCCGCACGCACCACAACACCGAAATCGCAAAGGACCTCGCGGCGATGGCCGTCGATGGCGGCATGCTCGTCATCGGAGTCGCCGACGACCACAGCCGCGCCGGCAAAGTCACGGGTGTTGGGCTCGCCGGCCTCGCCGACCGGATCACTTCGATAGCTGGCGGCAAGGTGCGTCCGCCGGTCAGCGTCCGATGCGTGGAGATCCCAGACCCGGACCGGCCTGGCTTGGGCTGCCTGCTCGTGCTGATCCCACCGAGCCCACTTGCGCCGCATATGGTCGACAGCGTCTACTGGGGCCGCACCGACAAGGGCAATGAGCGGCTGACCGACGACAAGGTCCGTCGGATCATGGCAGCCCGAGCCGCGCAGGCCGGTGACATCGTCGCCGAGTTGCACGCCTTCGCCGGGCGAGACCCGTTCCCAGCCGACCGCCGTCACAACGGGCACCTCTACCTGATCGCCCGGCCAGCCGCCGGAACCCAGGAGGCCTTGGTCCCGTTCCTGACCCGCCCAGGCATGCGTCAGGAGTTGCAGAAACTACTGGGCCGGATCGCCGTAGACGTCAGAGGGCACCACCTACCGCAGGCCGACACCGAAAGACGCCGCGCGGACGGGCTCGTACTCAGCCCGCACCCCGGCCGGAGCGACTTCCACGAGTCCGGCCTCAACGACCTGACTCTGCATGAGGATGGCACGCTTACGCTGACGAACGGGTCCCTGGTGGAACTGCGCACCCCCCACGGCGGGTCCGGCGACAGCCAACACAAGCTCGTGTGGACGCCAGCGATGCTGGGTGCGATCCACGCCGTTCTGCTGCTTGCCGGCCGACTTGGTGACGAGCAAATCGGCTACCAAGGGCCCTGGCAGATCGGTCTACGGATCGAGGGTCTGGACGGGGCCGCACCAATCGAAGCAACCCAGGGCATGGACCTGTACCTGCGCGACGTATATGACCGCGACGTGTACGAGAAGACCACCACCGCGGTCACCGCCGAACTCGTCACGGGTGCACACGCGGTCGTCGAGCGGCTCGTCGCGCCGTTGCTACGCGGACTGCTCGTCGGCAACCAGTACCTGCCCTACACCGAGCAGACACTGCAGAACGTAAGCCGGCGATGACCTCAAGCCGTGACCCAAGAACGGAAGTGTGACTGCATCTCTGAGGGTCCACGAAACCCTCGCAGCGGAGATGTCCGATCCGCCCGATTACCCCCCACAGCAAGAAGACCGTCGCTTCGAGCACTTCGCCACAGAATCCGGCGACCACATCAATCCGGCCGAGAAGAACAGACCCCGCCTCGCCGGAGTACCGCATAATCTTCTCGAACTCGACATTTCGTCAAGACCGAGGCCGGATCGATACCGTAACCCCACACGAACAGCCGGCTGAGGTCCACATTGCCATCGGACAGTAGACCGTGGCTGTTCTGATTGACCTGGCGTGACGGTCGCCGCGGGTGAAGCCGGCTGTGCGTAGGAGTCAGAATTCCTGTGCGTCGCGGCGTTCGGCGCCGCGTGGCTCGAGCCGGCCACGTACGCGGTGCCAGCAAGCATCCCGGCCGAGCGCAAGCTTCTCGCCCGCCATCGCGTTCTCACCGCTACGACCGGTCGCCTGACCCGCCGACGCTGAGCCAAGGCAATTCACATGGCGAAGTAGGACCTGCCCCCTAGATCACCCTGCCATCACCCTCGGTGACGAGCGGATCGCGGCATGAGCGTACGCGGTCGTTAGATTGCGGCTGACCGTCCGGACAGTCGGTAGCGCAACCAGACAAGGCCGTCACCGACGATCTCGTGTGCGATCAGGCCGGCGTCACCGGCAGGCGGCGCTGCGGCTCCGTGCCAACGGCGAGTGCCCCCAGCACCGGCCAGCAGAGGGTGGATCAGCAGGCTCACTTCGTCAAGAAGACCACCGTCGAGCAGGGCGCCGATCAGTGAGCCCCCGCTGTCCACCCGAACCACTTGGATGCCTTGTGCGGCGAAGGCGTTCAGTGCTGCCGCCAAGTCAACCCGCTCAGCACCAACGACGACCTCGCGTACGGTCCTACCGGCCGGACGCGGTGGCGTCGCTTCAGCGTGCAAGGCGAGCACGTCCGACCAATGCCCGGCATTGCGCAGCGCCTCCCATTCACGGACCCGGCCCTGCCCATCCACGACGGCCAACAGCGGTCCGCTGACCGCCGGCCCTGGGCCAGCGGCCGCGGCAAGCAACTGCTCCTGGGCGAGGATGGTGTCGGACCCAACCAGCGTGACGTTCTCCGACCAGGTCGCAGCAAGCCGATAGAACTGGCCGAGATCCGGCTCAAAGCCATCGGTAGCGCCCTCCATCGACACAGCCACGTGCGCCACGACATACGGCCGAGACGCGAAACTCGATGCACCTGTCGACATAGGCCCGAAGGTAACGTGCGAGGCCGACAATAACGGCGTCACCGCCGACCACATGCACTCTTCTCGGCATGAGCGTGAATTCGGGCACAGCTGGAGGCTGAGTTCACGGACACTGTACGGCGCGCTGCGCGCGTTTTGGGCTCTGGCGACGATCCTTCCCCAGGCTTGGCGCCGAGCTGCCGTCAACGCGGCGTCATTGCCCGGGATCACGTGATGGAGGCGAGCAGCCGCCGCACCAGATCGGCGTCGGGTGCGCCCATCTCGTCGTACAAGGTCAGCGCCTCACGCCACCGCGACCGGGCGGCCTCGACGTCGCCGTCGGCGCGTGCGGCGATCCCGGCCTCGGTCAGGGCCACCGCCACCAGAAACGGCCGGCCGACGCCGCGCAGGATGTCGAGCGCCGTCGAGTGCCAGGTCAGCGCTTCGTCGACCCTCCCGAGCAGGAACAGCGCCCGGCCGGTGCTGTTGGCCGCGACGCCCTCGCCGAAGCGGTCGCCGATCCTCCGGTAGATGTCAGCCGCCTCGTGGCAACGGTCGAGGGCGGACTGGTAGCTGCCCTGCCCGATCGCTATCCGCGCGAGCGTGTGGACGGAGGCCGCGACTCCGGCCTCGTGTCCCAGGTCGTGCCGCATCTCCAGCGAACGCTCGCACAGCGACTCGGCCTCGGCGAGGTTGTCGACCCGCAGATAGGTCATGCCGAGCGCGTTCATCGTGTACGCGAGCGTGTAGCGGTCGTTGTCCGCCTCCTGGACGGCCATCGCCTCGCGGTAGCTGATGATGGCTTCGTCGTAGCGACCAGAGTCGCGCAGCGCGTTTCCCAGCGTGCTCAGCTCGTAGGAGACGCTCCACCGGTCACCGACCTGCTGGGAGATCTCCAGCGCCTGGCGCAGGAAGGTGATCGACTCGTCGAACCGGCCGAGGCCCCAGGCCACCACGCCCTGGTCGCACAGCGACTCACCTTCGCCCCACCGGTCGCCGATCTCGCGCCGGATGGTGAGGGCCGCCGCGTAGGACTCCATCGCGTCCGTGTGCTTTCCGAGGCTCCAATGCGCGTTGCCGAGATACTCGACCATCGAGGCCTCGGCCATCCGCTCCGCCGCCGTAGCGGCGGCGGCCCGCCCGATTTTCAGAGTGTCGAACCAGTCGGTCCAGTACTTGCGCACCTCGAAGTACGAGTACAGAGCGTCGGCCAGCTCCCAGGCGTACCGGTGACGGCCCAGCACGCCAGCGCGCCGCGTGGCCGCCACAAGGTTGGGCAGTTCGAGGTCAAACCAGCGGAAGGCGGCGGAGTCATCGGCGGGCGCCCCCGCCGGCGCGGTGCCGGAGTCAACGCTCGTCAGCCGCCGTCGCACCGGGTCGATGAGCCGGCTCGCCGTGTCGGACACGGTCAGGTACCAGGAGAACAGCCGGTCGGTGACGACGACCTGGTAGTCCGGTCCGTCTTCGGTGTCGGTGCGATGCCGTGCGTACGCCCGCAGGAGATCGTGAATCCGAAACCGCCCGCCGCCGGCGCTCTCGATGAGGTTGGCGTCGGCGAGGTCGGTCAGCATCTGCCCGACTCCGGTGTTGCCTTCGTCGACCAGGCAGGCCGCAGCCGGAGCGGTGAAGTGTGGGCCTGGGATCAACGCGAGCCGGCGGAACAGGGCGCGCTTCGGCTCGTCAAGCCGGAAATACGATAGATCCATCGATTTACGCACAGCCAAGTTTTCGTTCTCCCCGGCGGTGAGCACCGAGAGCGGATCGTCGCCCCCAAGCGCCTCCGCGACTGAGCCGATCGTAGCCCAGGGCCGGTCGGCTTGGGCAGCGGCGATACACAGTGCGAGGGGTAGCCGGGCGCACGTAGAGCTCAACCGTTGACATGCGGCGGGATCCGACTGAGCAGCCTGCCGCCCGACGATCGCGGTGATCAACTCGATCGACTCGTCTGGCGTGAGGACGCCGAGCGCGATCCTTTTCACCCGTGCGTGTGACGTCAGTGCGTTGAGGCGGTCTCGGCTGGTGGCGAGCACGAGGCAGTCGCTGCTGGCCGGCAACAGCGGAAGCACCTGGCGGGCGGACCCGACGTTGTCGAGGACGATCAGCACCTTCCGCCGAGCGAGCACCGACCGGTACAACCCGGCCAGCTCGGCCTCGCCCACCGGGATCCGCCCAGGCGGCACGCCGAGTGCGCGGACGAGGCCGTCGAGAGCCTGCGGCACCGTCGTCGAGGCCTCGTGCGAATACCCGTGCAAATCAATGAAGAGCTGACCATCTGGGTACTCGTGGCGAACGCGGTGTGCCCAATGGACCGCGAGGGCCGTCTTGCCCGCGCCCGGGGTGCCATGGATCAACACCAGCCGCGTAGTGCCCGGGGCGACCGGCGACGCGGCGATCGCCGTCAGCTCCTCCAGGTGTGCCACCCGACCGGTGAAGTCCGCGACGCCGTGCGGCAGGTATTCGGGCACGGCGAATCCGTTCGACTCGAGGCGTCCGGCGTCGTTCGCCTCCTCCAGGATGGGCCCCGAGTTTCGCCAGATCTCAAACGCGATCGTCAGGCCGGCGATGAGCGCCAAGACGCCGATCATCATCCAGTTCAATGTGGACGTGGCGAGGTTTGTCAGGATGGCCACGGTCAGCGCCAACAACGCCGTTACGCCTGCGAGAAGCCCGCGCCCGGTCCGCCTGAGGACCACCCTCACCGCCGAATCGTCAAGCTGTGCCTCACATAGCTGTCCCGTGATCGTAATGAGCGTCCGACGATCAGGAGGTCCAGGCGACTGACAAATCAATGACAGCTCCGATGGCACGGCCTACCGCCGCCGTCGGACCCACGACGCAGCCATCGCGTCCACTGTGGCCCGTCCCAGGCGACGACGGGCCATGACCGACTGGACTGGCCCGTACGCCCGAACGAGGTCGCCGCCGCGGTAAAGCCTTCACCGAGACGCAAACGATCAGTACGAGGACGCAAGGGCGCTGCTCGCCGCGTTGTCGACCAAGCTCTCGGAAGCGTCCGCCGGCGATGTGAAATCAGACGACGAGGCCGCGCAAGCGATTGACGAAATCCTCACTCGGGCTTGTTGACCCGTTGGCCGTCAACCCGTCCGAGGCCCGTAGTGCCAAATTCGATGTTGGGCTATCGGCAGCTCAGCTCATCTCCCATGCGGCGGGCGCAGGAGCGTCTCCCGGCCGGATTCCCGATGGCTCCGATGTCGGCTCCGCTGACAAGATCAGCAGCGTCTCCAGTCGGCGGCCTCATCCGTCCTCGAGGGAAATGCTCGTTGCGAGTAGGGACGTCGTGTCGGGCGGTTGCGTGATTGGACGTGGACCGGCGGACCGCCGCAGGGCCGACCTGTCGGTCGACCGATCCGCCGGGGGCCGAGGTTTGTCCCCCATGTCGTGGGCCGAGAGACACCTCTCACGCGCATCGAGCGAGGCAATGCTGCGCAAACGCGATCGAGCAGGGCAGGTGTACCTCGGTGGGAGGATTGGGGTAGTACTGGTGGAGTTGGCGGTCGGTGACGCGTACGGGGCTGGCCTTCGAGGACGCTGACGCCGCGCACGTCGCGGCGGCAATGATCTGTCCCGATACGTGACCAACCCAGCCTGGACCCTCGTACCGGGCAGATACACCGACGACACCCAGATGAGCATCGCGATCGCTGAAGCGATCGTGGATGGCGTGGCTTGGGCACCGGCAGCTCTGACCGACGAGTTCGTCGAGGTGTTCAACGCGACCCCCGCCCCGGCTACACGACGTGGTTTCACAACTCTCTGACCAGAATCAGCAGCGGTGCGCAGTTCCTGGCCGAGATCACGCGGGCAGCACCAAGAACGGCGCCGCCATGCAGGCCGCGCCGATCGGCGTCTTCCCGACTACCGACGAGTTGCCTGAGAAAGCGACTTCTCGGGCGGGCGCCTACGTCCAAGCGGCCCTGCTGACCGACTTCCCAGCCGACCTCGACTAGGCCCTGTCCACGTGGCGATCTCTACGCTTCAACCCATCAGGCGCAACCAGCACACCGCCGGACGAGACGCCCTGACGAGCCGCGAGGGCACGAGATGGCATCCCACTGTGGGAGCCCCGTGGCCCTGGCCCATCCGGCCGGACGTCTACGCCACCCTTCCGCGGGCAGCGCCCGCTCTGCGGCAGATCCGGGCGTCAAGGTCAAACGCTCGGTCACCCTCAGCCTGCCACCGAAGCCGCGCGCGACCAGCGACAGAAGAGTACGCGACAAGCCGACTCGCAACAGGAACACTCAAAGCCGACGCCAAAGCAGGAGTTTAAGAAGTCTCATGGCACGGGACCGAAGATCGTCATTTCGAGACCAGAGGTATATGCCAGCAACGATCCAAACGGGCGCAACGATAGCGATTACAGCGAGATTAAGATGCCCCATCACCAATACTCCTTCGACGAAGGGCTTGGCCGCACACGCGAGGCGGTAGTCATTCGCCTCTTGCAATAAAGCCACTCCAACTATCGTGAACTACCTGTGCTTAGCGCTGACATCAGACAACGCGCCCTTACGAGACGTGACGAAGTTCGACGCCATGTGACGATCGCTTACACCGCCTTACAGCAAGTACAACGAAACAAAGATCACGATTGCCTCGTCCATGGGAGTCGTCGTACGGTAAACAAGTGTCCTCCGATGCACCCTCGATCGACGACCTCCTGGCGGAACTACGCCTCAAGCTAAAACGCCTACATCGTCTGAGCGGCGAGCCGAGCACTCGCGAACTGGCCAGGCGTACAGGCGGGGTAATCACGCACTCTACGGTCCACGCTGTGCTTCGGTGCGCCCGTCTGCCGCGCTGGGGCCCGCTCGAGCTCGTTGTCGAAGCCCTAGGAGGTGAGCAGGACGACTTCCGAACCCGCTGGATCGCTATACGCGACACGATGGACGTTGTGGCTGCAACTCACTCTCAAGGCATGAACTCAAGCGCGGATGCGGGCGAAACCTCGCAGTATGAAGAAACGAGCGAGCGTTCCACTTTTCCCGAGACCAATACCGACCTAAGGCAGACTGTCCTTTCTGTCGTGGCGACAATGCTGAAGACTACGCCAGATCAGGTTAAGGTGGACTCCGATGGGGATCTTGGCATCCGTGCCGGTTCTGCAATGGTGTTTGTTCGGGTACGCGACAACCCACCCCTGGTCGATGTATTCTCGCCGATCCTCACCGAGGTCGCCCCCTCCGAAAGGCTATATGCGAAGCTATCCGAACTCACTAATCGGATGCCTATCGGCAGAATCTATCACACCCATCGCACAATTTGGGGCTCAATACCCGTATTCGGTCGCCAGTTTCAAGAAACACATTTGATTCTGGCGATTCAAGTGATGACAGGCATAGCAGACGAATTAGATGACCGGTTGAACGGCGAGTTTGGCGGCCAGCGCTTTTTTGGAGATTCGGATCCCAAAGTCGAAACCGAATAGCACAGACCTTCGGTATTAGGTTACCGGCACCCAATCTCGACATGGTCGAGCGCGCTCTCATCGGCAGATGAGTGAATCGATCAAGGGCTCTCTGGGCGAGGTCGTGACGCACCGCAGTTGACTCGTCTCGGAGTGGCAGGGCGCTCGTGCTGCCGCATGACACACAGATCATGATCGTCTTCGGTTGTGCGTGGTTGCCTGTGCTGCGGCTTGAGGATCTACGGGTGGTGTATCCGCGCTGTGACGCCGACACCGGGCGTGCGCCTGCCGGGTGATGTGTGATCCCGATCGTGTGGGTGACCGTCATCGCGAACCATCCCGCACCGTTGTCGAACTCGGTAGCGCGGCCGACCAGACGAAGGGGCAGGTACGTGACGGTGGTGCAATCGACCCGGAGCACGGACGTGCTTGCCACGTGGGCCGCTACCCGGCGTGCACCACGCCGGCGCGGCGCCCCGACGAGCGGGACGCCATCGCAGCTGAGATTCGCGTTCTACGGTCGGGTCTCCACTGAGGAGTACCAGGACCAGGCATCATCGGCTCGTTGGCAGCAGGACTTCGCCGACGAACTCGTAGCCGGCCGCGGCCGGATCGTGGCTCAGTTCTTCGACATCGGATACTCACGCCGCCTGCCCTGGCCCGACCGACCCCAGGCCGCCGCCCTTCTGGCAGCGATCGCTGACCCGGGCCGCGGGTTCGACGCGATCGTGGTGGGCGAGTACGAACGCGCCTTCTACGGCGAACAACTCCTGCAGATAGCGCCGATCTTCAAACGGCACGGCGTGCAACTGTGGCTGCCCGAACTCGACGGCCCGATCGACGTCGACGACCCGACCCATGTGGCGTTGATGATGCTGCTCGGTGTCCAGTCCAAACGCGAGGTCCTGCGAGCCCGGTTCCGCGTCATCGCCGCGATGCGGGCCCAAGCCCGCGACCAGGGCCGACATCTGGGCGGCCGCCCACCCTACGGCTACCGCCTGGTCGACGCCGGCCCCCACCCGAACACCCTCCACGCCAGCTGGGGTCGGCGTCTGCACCGCCTCGAACCGGACCCGCAGACCGCGCCCCATGTGCGGTGGATGTTCACCCAACGCCTGGCCGGACACAGCTTCGCCAGCATCGCCCGCCAGCTCAACGACCGCGGCATCGCCTGCCCCTCCGGCGCCGACCCAGACCGCAACCGGCACCGCAGCGGCGAGGCATGGACGTTGCAGACGGTCGCCGCGATCCTGAGCAACCCGCGCTACACCGGCCGGCAAATCTGGAACCGGCAACGCACCGACCGCGAACCCACCCGCCCAGACGCCCTGTTCGACCTGCCGGGACTGAGCGAGCCCCGGCGTTGGAATCCAGCCCAAGACTGGGCCATCTCCCACCAGGTCGCGCACGAAGCCCTCGTCAGCGAACAGGACTTCGTCGCCGCTCAAGCCATCCGAGCGGCCCGCCCCACCGAGGATGGCACCACCCGCACCTACCTACTCACCGGGCTGCTGCGATGCGGCATCTGCCGCCGGCGCATGGACGCCCACTGGGTACACCACCGGCCCGGCTACCGATGCCGCCACGGCCACACCAGCGCCCGACCCGCAGACCCCCGCCGCCCCAGGAACCTCTACATCCGAGAAGACCACGCCCTCACCCACATCACCGACCTGCACCACCGGCTCGGCCTCGGCACCGCGGCTCCCGAAGACCTCGCCCCGCGACTGCGCGCATCCCAACTGGTTATCACGACCAACGGAGCCACCTGGAACCTCGAACCCGCCAACGACCAAACACGCGCCGGACAGCAAAGAAACCCCACCCGCGACAAACGCGAATGGGTCTCGTGGGGTAATTACGTGTCCGAGGGGGGACTTGAACCCCCACGCCCTATACGGGCACTAGCACCTCAAGCTAGCGCGTCTGCCATTCCGCCACCCGGACTTGTGCTTCCACTTTACCGGTGGCGTCGGAACGGGCGCACC
>Ga0272482_10000024_pt1 | contig 49435 bp, 40 predicted proteins | sample RVTome_8_FD_192427 | JGI IMG/M metagenome (GOLD analysis project Ga0272482, IMG submission 192427) | Soil microbial communities from uranium-contaminated site in the Upper Colorado River Basin, Wyoming, United States - RVT160D0 (version 2) ...
GGTTTAGGAAACAAGCACGCCGTCGCCGGCTCGGGTCTCGGCGAGGCGGTCGACCGCGGCTCGCCGGTCGGTGGTCGACATGCCGCCCTGCAGCACGAGCGCCTCGTGTCCGTGTGAGGCCAGCGAGGACGCGAGGGCGTCGACGTGTGCGACCCGCCGGGTGAGTACAAGACAGTTGCGTCCGCGACGCAGGGCGGCGTCCACATCGGCGACGATCTGGGTGTTACGTGCGTCGTCTGCGACCAGAGCGCTGTGCACTTCGGCGAGCGCGCCTGGAGTGGACAGGTCCAGGCCGTTGGAGCGGAACTCTGTCTCGTGGACGTACAGCAGGCGCCGTGGTCCGGCGTCCGTCTGCCAGGGGTCCGTGAGTGTGCCGGCGTCGTCCTGGGACATGGTGTGCCGGACGGGTCCGAGCTGCCAGGTGACGAGTTCGCCGAGTCAGTCGCGCCGCGCCGGCGTCGCGGGTGAGTCCGAGCCAGAACTGTGCGCCGATCCGCTTGACCGAGTGGTCGTATGCGGCGGCGGCGAGGTGGTGGCATTCGTCGATGACGATGTGACCGTATCCCGCCGTGAGTTTGGTGACGTCGGGGCGCCTGGCTAGGGAGAGCAGCATCGCGATGTCGACGATTCCGCTGAGCTTGCGCCTGCCCCCGCCGATCTGCCCGGGTCGGATGCCCGGGAACTGTTCGATCCGGGTGCGCCACTGTTCGGCCAGGGCTTTGCGGTCGACGAGCACCAGCGTGGAGGTGCCGCGCTCGGCGATCACGGCGCAGGCCATCACGGTTTTCCCCGATCCGGGCGGGGCGACGAGCGCACCGTCGTCGTGCGCGAGCAGTGCGCTGACCGCGGCGCCCTGTCTGGTGTCGAGGTCGGCGGTGAACGCGACGTCGATCTCTCGGCCGGGGTTTCTCATGTCGGTAAGGGCCAGGCGCGATCCGGCACGCTCGACGATCCCGGCGACCGCATGGCGCAGGCCGCGCGGCAGAACGAGGCGGTCGTCGACGGTGAGGTCGTAGCCGCGCACGAACCGCGGTGTGTCCCAGGTGGACTTTCGGAATCTTTGCAGTTCGTAGAACTTGGGGTTGGCCATCGAGGCAGCGTGCTTGAACGTCGACAGCGCCGCCGGGGTGAGCTGAGTTGAGTCCAGGCTCAGCCCGGCACCAAGCTCCACGTGCAGTGTCGCGGGCAGCGCAGGGTGCACCCGCGTCGCGTCCGACCTGCTCATCGTCGCGACCTCGCCGCCGACGACCGCCCGCTTCGCTCGTCGGGCTATCTGTGCCGCGTCGCCTGGGCTGAGCCGGTCCAGGGTCGACAGGAATGCCCACTGGTCCTCGTGCGGCTCGAGCGTCGCGAGGTCGAGAAAGAGCGTCAGCCCGTCCCTGCGGCGCCGGCCTTGCAGCGGCGCGGCGATCAGGTTGCCGAAGCCGCCCTCGGGTAACACGTCCTGGTTCGGGAACAGGCGATCATAGGAGCGCAGGTCCATCGATCCGCGCAGCACCATGGCCTCGTGCACCAGCGCCGTGCCGATGGAGCGTGCGACAGCGGCGGGGACGGCGTCGGTGAAGACACCCACACTGCGCGCCGCGCCCCGACTGCGAGATCTCCAAAGCCGCCGGTACGGCACTGGCGCGGGCGGCTTTGGTGTGCGCGAGTGCGTCGAGCATCGCGGCCGGGCCGTCGAAATCCGCGACCAGGAAGTGGCACGTGTTGTCGCTGAGCAGCGGGTAGAACCCGATGAACACATCGCCCACCAGATGGGCGGCGACCACGTCCGCGCTGAGCGGAAGGTGAGTGGCGCTTTCCGGTCCATCCCCTTTCGCCACCCGCCGGCCACCGCGGGCATCCATCCGCTCACCCCGGTGCTGGCGTTCTCCCAACGCACCGCGTACACGTCGGTCCGTGCCCGGAACCGATCGGTGTAGGGCCAGCTTGTCTGGCCCTCCGTCACGACATCCACCGGAGCCTGATCACTGCTGGACAGGACTGGTCAACCTCGTGGGTCGATCACCGGGATTCCGGCGTCCTTCGCGGCAGCCGCCAGCCGGTCATCGTACGTGGCCAGGCCGTCCAGATCCGGCCCGAGCACCCGCGCGGTGGCCAGATGGATCGCATCCAACGACCGCAGCATCCGGTCGGGCTCGTTCATCGCCGCGTCCACGACTTCATCGTCGATGTTCACGTAGTCGAAGGCCAGCAGCAGTGCCCTCGCGTCCGGCAAAGCGGCTGGCATGACACGGCTGACGGCGCGGATTATCTCGATCCGCAGCAATGCCGAGCTGACCCACGACGCGCCCGCGCTTTCGTCGTAGAACGCGGCGAACGCGCGTGAATGGCTCTCCTCGGCCAGTAACTTGAGCGCGGCGGAAGTGTCGATGTAGTAGAGGCTCACCAGCGTTCCTCGTCGCGCAGCGCCGCGAGGGCATCGCCGAGCCGATCGGTGCCGTCCCCGGCTCGCATCCGCGGCCGAAACCCGGGCCGCACCGCAAGACGTGCCCGACCCGCCTCGACCAGGCGATCCAACACCGGTGTGGGCTCGCGCTCGCCCACCGGCACGATCCGCGCTATCAGCTTGCCGTACTCCGTCACGTCGATCGTCTCCCCATGACGCACCCGCGCCAGCACCTCACTGGTGTTGTGGCGCAGCTCCCGAAGACCTACCGAGTGCTCACCGAGATTCGCCATTATCGAAATGTATCACAATTTTGTGGCCACATCGACAGCCCAGGAAACTGCTCACTCAGGGTCTGAGCGCTCCAGGTCCGGATCCTCGCGATAGTCGGAGGGAACGTCGACCATTTCGGTCTCCGGCTGGTATCCGGGGTCGAGCCGCACTAGGTCCCATTCGTTGATCCAGGCGCGGACGTACTGGCGCATCCGGGTGGCGCCGAGCCGCTCCAGCCCGGCCACATCCGGTGGTTGCCAGCCGAACGCCCGGCCGTGTAGTTCACGCAGGCGGTCGTACGCCTGCTTGAGCTCGACGTCGTCGGGCGGGGTGAGCAGGTGCATCTCCCGGTCGATGATCCGCATGCCCACCTGGGCCGCCGACGCGAGCGCGGTCGCTTCCGGCGTGTCCTTCGCGCGCAGCTTCGTGGGTACCAGGTCCTGGTCGTTGCGGCTTCTGATGACCTCGGCCTCGAAGTCATCCGTCATCGCGAACACGGAGGCGATCGGAACCCCGTTGCCATGCCCGCCGCGCATCCACCGGGCCAGCTCCGCATAAGACTTGGCACGCTGCAGCAGCGAGTACCGCCCGATGAGCTCGACCTCGTCGAAGAGCACCAGCCAGCCGGGCGAGCCGGCGGCGGTGAGCAGCCGGCCGGCGAAGCGCAGCCGTTGCCGGGCCAGCTCCACCGCGGCGACCGGCGGCAAGGTGGGTCGCTGCTCACCGATCTCTTTCAGCCGCCGCCGCAGCTCAGGAACGGCGATCGGATCACCCGACCAGAACCGCAGGATGGTCTCCGCGAACGCCGCGTCGCGCTCCCGCACATGGGCGAACAGCGCGAGCGTCGCGGGGAACCGCTCGTTGAGCTCGGAGCCGCTCGACGCGGCCCAGCGCAGCAGCTCGGCGTAGGACCGGCCGTCGAGGTCCAGCGCCAGCGCCGCCTCGATGATCGCCGGTCGGGCCTGCCCGGCCCGCAGCGCGGAGTCGGCCGCCGCGCGGAATACCTTGGCCGGGTCGTACAGCGGCGTCTCCTTGCTGATCACCACCCGGCTGACCGTCCAACCCGCGCCGAGGGCCATCCGGGCGAGGTGCTCCAGCAAGTGGCTCTTACCGGACCCGAACCCGCCGCCGAGCAGCATGCCGCTCGCGGTGCCACCGGCAACGCCCTCGCACAGCGCCTGGAACCGATCCTCGATCGCGGTCTGCCCGCTGCCCAGCGCCGCCACGGCGTCCCGACTGGGCACGCCCGCCCGCAACGCTTCGATCGCCCGGCGGGCCGCAAGCTCGCTCATGCCGCCTCCTGTCCACGAGATCCGATCCGGACCAGGGCCGCGTACGGGTTGAGCCGCTGCCGATCCCGCACCTCGTCGGCCACCCGCATCTGCAGCGCCGTATACGCCGGCAGGCCACGCGCCTCGTCGTTGACGAGCAGAGGCGGCACTTGGACCGCGACGAACAGCCCCTCGGACTCGTCGGTGGCGTCGATCAGTTGGCGCACCATCTCGTACGCGTCGAGGGTCGCGGCCTTGGAGTAGTAGAACCCGTCGCGCAGGCCCACCGGCGGGCGGCGGGTCACGGCGAGCCGGTCGAGGTCCAGGTGCAGCACGAGCCCGGACCGGCCGGCGATGCGCAGCCAACGAGTCAGAGACAGCAGCAGCGGCCGGGCGTTGTACCGGTTGACCTTGGTGCGCAGCCCGACCGTGCGGAGATCGGAGGCCGGGAGCCGCTCGCCCCGTAGCCAACCGATGACGGTCTCCCGCTCGGTCACGCTCACATCGCCGCGCCCCAGCCGCTCCTGGCACAGCCGCAGCATCGCCACCCGGAACTCGTGGCTCAGCTCGGTGTCCCGCAACACGATCTGCTCGATGGCCCGCCGGACGCTGCGGTACAGCTCGGCGGCGTCGACCTGGTGATGGCGGGCGATGGCGGCCAGGTCGATGGCATCGCGCTCGTCCGGCACAGGGAACGCCGCCCGGTCGAGGGCCGACCGGACCACCGCCTCGGCCAGCTCGACCCAGTCGAGCTGGCGTGCAATGGCGGCGAACACCTGGTCGATCAGGTGGACACGGGTGGTCGCGGCGTCCACCGCCGCGTGGTCGAATCGATGGCCGGCCTCGGCGAGCCCGGTGGCGAGCCGGACGCGTTCCGCACCGTCGCCCACCGAGAGGACCTTGACCGCGGCACCTCCGCGCCCGATGTAGCTGGCGAGGTACTCCCGCTCGACGAACTCCAGATATTCGGAGGCGCCGATCGCCGCGGTGGTCACTTCGGCTCTCCCGTGAACGACACGCCCCAGTACTTTTGCTGCTGGCCGTTGCGGCCCACGGTGATCAGGGTGCCGGAGCCTTTGGTGCCGGTGCTCGCCGCCCACCGCAGCGTCCGGGGGCTCCGTGGGGTGCTTGTCACGCCGCTCTGGTCGAGCAGGTAGAGGTCGCGGGCGAACTCCTGTTTGGAGTACTGGCTGCGCTGGCCGGGCAGCATCGTCAACGCCGACCAGATGTCGACCAGCCGGACCACCGCGTCGGCGCGCTTGTCCGTGCCCGACAGCAGCAGTTCGTACGCGGAGCGAAGGCTGTCCAGGAACGCCTCGGCCTTGAACTTAGGCCCCCGCTCCTGTGCGCGGGCGAGCGCGGTGACCAGCACGGACGGCCGCAGCCGCCGGTCCCGCACCTTGTCCACCTCAACCGCGGCGTCGCCGGGCAGGACGCGCAACAGCGACGGGTAGCACAGCAGCCGGTCGTCGTCCTCCACGATGGACAGGCCGCGTGACTCCGCCTCGGCCAGCAGCTCCTTGACGTACCCGCCGGACGAGAGATACGCGTGCTCGTCGAAGTCGAAGCCGTCGACCAGCCCGCGAGTATCGTCGGCGAGCCCACCGGCTGCGTCGCTCGCGGCGGCCAACGACTTGCGCAAGTCGCGGACGTGGCCCGTGCGCGCCGCGCCGAGCGCCCGCTTCAGCTCCCGGACAGCGGCGGTCGCACTGCGTAGCGCAGCGTCCACTTCACGCTCGGTCTCCGCGAGCGCGGCCTCCATCGAGTCTGCCTGTGACACCGTAAACTTTCCCCCAATAGGCTGATACGCCCGGTGGATACAGTTAGGACCGTGCTGGAGCGGTCCGACTACGCCGCGGGGCGATGGATCCCGCCCGGACAGCCGGCCGCGGTCGGCGCCCATGCTATCCCCGGCGGCCTTTTCTACCTAGGCCGACACCTCGCATCACCCGCGGGTGTCGAACCGGCGCTGGTCAACCCGGACCTGCCCATCGCGCCGCCGCGCGGCCGGCAAGCTGATCCCGGTACCGGACCGCATCTGGCGTACCACCTGCTGTCACCGGAGGCTCGGTGGGCGTACCTGGCTTGGCTGTCGCGCGGCCGCCGCGCTGACGTCCCGGCGGGTCTGGTCCTGCTGTTCTGCTTCGGGTTGGAGCGCCGGGTGCTGCTCGACGCCGACCACGATCCGGCGGTACGCGACGAGTTGCCGGCGATCACCGCCGAGGTGCGCCGGCTGCGCACCCGGTACGGCGACGGCGGCCCGGCGCTGAACAGGGCCCTCGACAACCTGCTTGACCTGCTCGAACTGTTCAGACCGGAGTCCGGGCCGTCGAGTGACGCAGGCACGATGCGAGTGCGCGTCGCCCTGGCCCGGCTCGCCGCCGCTTCCGACCCGGTGCCCGCGGACCTGGCACGCGTGTGGATCCGGCACCACCCGTCGCTGGCACATCGACGCGCCGAGTCGGAATGCCCAGCGGAGTTCGACCAGATATTCGCGCTGCGATACCGCGATCGGCACGGCGCTGGTCTGGTGCCACCCGCCGATGTGCCGGGCATTCGCCTGCGGTACCAGCCGATCAGCCCCGGCCTCGCCACGACTCTGGTGTGCCGGGAGGATCTGCCGGACGTGCTGGCGGAGCCGCGCTGCACGCGGACGCTCGGCAGCCTGGTCGACAGCGTCGCCAGTGCCCTCGACCCGTATCGCCGGTGGTTGGCCAGATTTCCCGAGGGACGCGGCTCGCTCGCCGCCGCGGCGCTCCTGCCGCGCGAGCTGGTGGACGCCGGCCACGGTCAGCTCGGCGCGCTTCGTGTGTGGGTGGAACGGCAGCTCGACGGCCGGCCACGGGCGGTCATCGACGCCGCCGGGTTCTGGGCGTTCTGGTCGACGGCTGCCCCGGACCGCATGGCGCGGGATGAGGCGGCGTCGCTCCTCGCCGTCCTGGCGCTGCTGGACTTCGGCGTCGAGCCGGACGTGCGCTTCGGCGCGCCGGCCCTGATTCGAGGGCCGGCCGTTTTGTTCAGCCTCGGCCGGCCGGCGTCCGACCGCCCAAGCGCACGCTTTCCGGCGGCGGCGGCGATCGCTCGATGCGCCGCCGCGGTGGCCTCGGCGGCCGAGCCGATCGACCCCCAGGACCCGCGCGGGGCGGCGGTGGTCGCCACCGCGGGCGACCTGGCGGCGGCGCTGCGCCTCGAGCCGGGCGAGGATCTCCGGCTGGCGGCTCGGTTGGGCTGGTTGTTGACGACCCGCGTCGAGATCGACCGGCTGGGCCGGCAAACCACCATGGTGACGGCCGCTGAGCGGGAGATCGCCGGCCATCACCTGGTCACGGTGGCACTGGCGGCGGACCCAGCGGTCGGCCCGGCCACCGTCGCCGCGCTTACCCGTGTGTACCGGATCCTCGGGCTGGAGCCGGATCTGGTCTTCCAGCGGCTGCACGAGCGCAGCGTCGGCGGCGCACCGGCCCTGTCACACCCGCCGCCAGCCACCCGCGCTGGCGCCGACGATCAGGATGAGCCGGTCGTGGTACGGGTCGCCGACGCGGTCCCGAGCGGATACCTGCTGCCGTGGGCCGGAGACCAAGCGTCTTCGCGAATCCAACTCGACCGGGCCGCAATCACCCGCAAGATCGCTGAAAGCAGCGCCGCCGCCACGCTGCTAACCGCGATCTTCGACGATGAAGACGATCGGGAGCACACGCCCACTGCCACTCAGTCCGTCGCCGGCGGCACTGAGCGGATCACGGGCCTCGATCACGCGCACAGTGCGCTGCTGCGTGCGCTCACGGCCCGGCCATCCTGGACCCGGGAAGAGTTCGCGTCGATCGCCGCGGCGCACGGGGTGCTGCCGGCCGGTGCACTCGACGTGTTGAACGAGGTCGCGATAGACGCCGTCGGCGCACCCGTCATCGAGGACGGCGATACGCTCGCGGTCGACAACGAGGTACTCCTGGAGCTGCTCGCATGACGCACCCCACGAAAACGATCCGGCCGCGTGAGCGGGACGCGATCGTGGCGTCGCTGCGAGCGGGCATGGTCCCCCGAGTCGGACAGCAGCACATCCAGGTAGGCCGGGCCGCCGAGGTCCAGGCGGCGATACACGACGTCGACCGGATCGCCGACGGCGGCGCCGGCTGCCGGTTCGTCATCGGCGAGTACGGCTCCGGGAAGACGTTCTTCCTGCACCTGGTCCGTTCCATCGCGCTGGAGAAGCGGCTCGTCACCGTCCATGCCGATCTGTCACCGGACCAGCGGCTGCACGCCGCGTCCGGGCAGGCGCGGAGCCTCTACGCGGAGCTGATGCGCAACCTCGCCACCCGGGCGCGACCCGAGGGCGGGGCGCTGGCCAGCGTCGTGGAACGGTTCGTGACCGGCGCGCTCGACGAGGCCCACGCGAGCGGCGATGACCCCGCTGACACGATCAGGTCCCGGCTCTCGGCGCTGGCCGAGCTGGCCGGTGGTTACGATTTCGCCGCCGTGGTGGGCGCCTACTGGCGCGGGTATGACAGCGGCGACGAGCGGCCGCGCGCCGACGCGGTGCGCTGGCTGCGCGCGGAGTTTACCAGCCGGGTCGACGCCAGGGCCGCGCTCGGCGTACGGACGATCATCGATGACGCGACCTTCTACGACCACCTCAAGCTGATGGCGCGATTCGTTCGGCTGGCCGGCTTCAACGGCCTCCTGGTCTGCCTGGACGAGATGGTCAACCTGTACAAGATCACTGGATCGGCGGTCCGCAACGCCAACTACGAGCAGGTGCTGAGGATCGTCAACGACACCACCCAGGGCAGCGCGGAGCACGTCGGCTTCCTGTTCGGCGGCACACCCGAGTTTCTGTTGGACCCGCGGCGTGGCCTGTTTTCGTACCCGGCGCTGGCCTCACGGCTCGCGCCGAACCGGTTCGGCTCGGTCGAGCGTGTCGACCACTCAGGTCCGGTGGTCCGGCTCGGCAACCTCACCCCGGAGGACATCTTCGTCCTGCTGACCAAGCTCCGGCACGTGTACGCCGGCGGCGACCCGGCGCGGTATCTCGTGCCGGACGAGGCGCTCACCGCGTACATGGCGCACTGTGCGGCGCGGCTCGGCGACGCCTACTTCCGGACCCCGCGGGAGACCATCCGCGGCTTCCTCGACCTGCTCGCGCTGCTGGAACAGCACTCCGACCTGCACTGGTCCTCCCTGATCGGGAGCGTCGACCTCACCACGTCGATCGATGACGACGAGCTCACCTCGTTCCGGCTCTGAGCCGCCGGTGGCGGAGCCGTCGCGGGCCTACGCGCTGTATCACCCGGCGGTCCAGCGGTGGATCTACAACCGCGGCTGGGATCGCCTCCGCGACGCGCAGGAGCGCGCCACCGAGCTCATCATCACCGGGGAACGCGACGTGATCATCGCGTCGGCCACCGCCAGCGGCAAGACCGAGGCGGCGCTGCTGCCCATCTGCTCGGTACTCGCCCGCCAGCACGAGCTGGGCGCCGCCGCCGGAGTCGCGGCGCTCTACGTGAGCCCGCTCAAAGCGCTGATCAACGACCAGTACGACCGCATCGTCGATCTGGCCGAGCCGCTCGACCTGCCTGTGTACCGCTGGCACGGCGACGCACCGGCGGCCGGCAAGGCACGCGTCCTGCGCGCACCGGCCGGGCTGTTACTGATCACTCCGGAGTCGCTGGAGGCGCTGTTTGTCCGGCACGCCGACCGGGTCCGGCGGGTCTTCGGCGGGCTGCGCTACGCGGTCATCGACGAACTGCACTCCTTCGTCGGCACCGAGAGGGGCGCGCAACTCCAGGCCCTACTACACCGGGTCGAGCTGGCGGCGGGCCGACGGGTACCGCGTGTGGCACTCTCCGCGACGCTCGGCGACTTCGCCGGCGCCGCCGAGTTCCTGCGGCCCCGGGACGGTGCCAAGGTGGCGGTCGTCGCATCCACGGAGCCGGGCGGCGAGATCCGGCTCCAGATACGGGGCTACGTCAACTCGGCCAACCCGACACCGCCAGGGCAGGAGCCCACCGACCGCGCCGCGATCGCGGACCACCTGTTCCGGAACCTGCGCGGCACCGACAACCTCGTCTTCGCGAACTCCCGCGCGGCCGTCGAGACCTACGCCGACATGCTCACCCAACGTGCCGCGCGGGTCGGGGTGCCGGCCAGCTTCCTCGCTCACCATGGCAGCCTGTCGAAGGACGTACGCGAACACGTCGAAGAGCGGCTCAAGGACCCTGCCACCCCGGTCACCGCTATCTGTACGTCCACTCTGGAGCTCGGTATCGACGTCGGCTCGGTGGACTCGGTCGCTCAAGTCGGCGCGCCACCGACCGTCGCCGGCCTGCGCCAGCGCCTCGGGCGTTCCGGCCGCCGGCCAGGCCGCCCCGCCGTCCTCCGGGTCTATGTCGCGGAACCCGAACTCGCCCCCGGCCTCAGCCCGGCAGACGCGTTACGCGCCGAGCTGTTCCAGTCCGTGGCGATGATCGAACTGCTGACCGCGTCCTGGTACGAGCCGCCGGACACCGCCGGCCTGCACCTCTCCACGCTCGTCCAGCAGGTGCTGTCGACAACCGCGCAGCACTGCGGCGCCACCGCTCGCCAGCTTTTCGACTCGCTGTGCGCGAGCGGGCCGTTCCACCGCGTCGACCGGGCCACATTCACGGCCATGCTACGTGACCTGGGCCGGCACGACCTGCTTCAGCAACAAGCCGACGGCCTGCTGCTGCCCGGGCGCGAAGGCGAACGGCTGATCAGCCACTACAGCTTCTACGCATCGTTCCGGACCTCGCTTGACTACCGGCTGGTCGCGGACGGCTACACACTGGGCTCCCTGCCGGTGGACCGCCCGATCCTGCCCGGCACGTTCCTGATCTTCAGTGGCGCGCGCTGGCGCGTCATCTCCGTAGACACCACGCAACGGGTGATCGAGCTGACCGCTGCCGAGGCAGGGCGGCCACCGGTCTTCCCGGGCACGGGCGGTGAGGTCGCTGACGAGGTACGGCGGGCGATGCGCCGCCTGTACCGGTCGAGCGAGACCCCCAGCTACCTCGACGCGACCGCGCGGACGCTACTGGCCGAGGGGCGAGCGGCGTTCCACGCATACGGCCACGCCACCCACCGGATCTTCTCCTGGGGCTCGGAGACTGTCCTCTTCCCGTGGCGGGGCGATCGGATCATGAACACACTCGCCGTCGTCCTCACCGGGCACGGCCTCCACATCGGACAGGACGGACTGGCCATCACCGCCGGCAACTGTTCGCCGGCTCAGCTCCTCGACGTGGTCCGGACGCTCGCCGCCGGACCACCGCCGGACCCAGTGGCGCTCGCCGCCACGGTACGCGCCAAGGCCCACGACAAGTACGACCGCTACCTCAGCGAAGAACTCCTGAACCTCGCGTACGCCGCCCGCGCACTCGACGTACCCGGCGCATGGGCCAGCCTGGCAGAACTCGCCTCCCTACCCACGCCGGCCGGTTAAACCGCCGTGCCCGGTGTCCGGGTGCCACCTTCAACGGCTTTGAACACATCGCCGAGGCCCGTGCCGGCGTACGAGAAAACTCGCTGACGTAAGCGACCGGCCCGCCGACTACCGAGCACGAAACGACCACACATCGGCCGATCACCAAGGGTGGGCCGAGGAGAAACCGCAGGCCACGGGCATACGGCAACCGCAGGCATTGCCGAATAGGAAACCGGTGCTCTATCCCGCTCCCCGCTCCACCCCGGATCCAGTCAACGAAGTCGGGACCACGTCGCGTCTCAACGCGACCATGCAACACCTCCCAGGTGAAGCACCAACTCAGATCGACGTTTGTAGCTTTCCGTGGGGCTTGGTGGGGAGTACCTTCCTGCTTATGCGGCACGTGGAGACTCCGGTGCTGGTCGTCGGCGGCAGTCTTGTCGGCCTGTCGATGTCTGTCTTCCTGGCCCATCACGGCGTCGAGCACCTGGTCGTCGAGCGCCACCCCGGCACCGCCATCCACCCCCGTGCGGCGTTCCTGATGCAGCGGACCGTGGAGCTGTACCGCGGCGTCGGTCTCCAGGAGGAAGTGATCGCCGCCGCCGAGCGTGAGTTTGAGCAGAACGGTGCGATCGTCGCCGTGGAGTCGCTCGATGGGCGCGAGCTGCAGTGGTTCTTCGAAAACATCAATGCGGGCGTGGAGCACCTGAGTCCGTCGCCGCGGATTTTCGTCACGCAGATCGGGTTGGAGCCGGTATTGCGGGCGCGTGCCGCCGAGTTGGGTGGGCAGCTGCGCTACTCCAGTGAGGTTGTTTCGCTGCTTGTCGAGGATGAGGGTGTTACCGCGTTGGTGCGTGACCGCGCCAGTGGCGAGGAGTCGACGGTGCGTGCCGCCTACGCGGTGGCCGCTGATGGTGTGCGCAGCGCGGTGCGCCAGCAGCTAGGCATCGGGATGGCCGGGCACGGGACGTTCTCCGACAGCATCACGATCTACTTCCGTGGCGACGTGCGCCCGCTGCTGCGTGGGCGCAACCTCAGCGTCGTCTACGTGGTAAACCCCCGTTTGCAGGGCTTCTTCCGCTTCTCCTACGACGGCCAGTCGGGCTTCCTGGTCGTCAACTCGGCTCTGGACGGCGATGGCCGGCGCACGACCGCCATCGGGGAGACCGCGACCGAGGCCGACTGCGTCCGGTACGTGCGGGATGCCCTCGGTGCGCCGGACCTGCCGGTCGAGATCGAGGATGTGCAGCGGTGGAACGCCGCGGCTGAGTGGGCCGAGCGGCTGCGTGCGGGCCGGGTCTTCCTCGCCGGCGACTCGGCGCACGTCATGCCGCCGACCGGCGGCTATGGAGGTAATACGGGCGTCCACGATGCGCACAACCTCGCCTGGAAGCTCGCGCACGTGCTCGACGGGCGGGCCGGCGACGACCTGCTCGACACGTACGAGGCGGAGCGGCTGCCGGTCGCGCGGCTGACGGTCGAGCAGGCCTACACCCGTTACGTGACGCGGCTGGATCCGGGGCTGGGCACGGATGGGCTCGATCCGGTGGTCGATGACGCGCTGATCGACCTCGGCTGCCGCTACCGCTCGGGGTCGATCGTCGAGGAGGGCCTCGACGACGGGGCGCTGTGGGATGACCCGCGGACGCCGAGCGGCCAGCCCGGTGTGCGTGCTCCCCACGTGACGGTGCGGCGTGCCGGCGCCGAGCTGTCCACACTGGACATCATCGGCCGCGATCCCGTCCTCTTCACCGCATCCGATGGCGACGCGTGGGTGCGGGCCGCGACGGTGGCGGCCGACAGGCTGGGGGTCCCGCTCGACGTTTGCCGGGTCGGCGAGGGTGGCGACGTCACTGATCCGCACGGTGAGTTCGTCAAGGCATACGGCCTCGGGTCTGGCGGCGCCACGCTCGTCCGCCCCGACGGCGTCGTCGCGTGGCGCGCCCGCGAGGCGCCCAACCAAACCAACGCCCGCGAGGCGCCCAACCAAACCAACGCCCGCGAAGCGACCAACCAAACCACCAACAAAGCCGACCACGCCACCAATGCGATCGGTGCGGCTCTGGCGCGATACCTGTGCCGGTCGTGGCCACGCTGAGCATGCGCCCGGCGTCAGCTGATCCTCGTGTAGCTCAACTCGAAGTCGAGCTCCCAGCCCGCCCCGGGCAGCGCTTTCTCCCACGCGCCGTCGATGCGGTCGCCGTCCGCGCTGAAGGTGCCGGTGAACCGCTGCGCGAAGTCGAACGGCGAGAAGTCCGCCGCCTCGCGTATGAGGGTCCAGATCCCATCGTTGAACGTCATCGCGTACACCCGGGTGACGCCGCGCGAGTCGTAGTAGTGCTGGGTGTATGTGGCTCCGTCCGGGCCGACGGCGATGATCCCCAGGGTGTCCGGCGCCTCCGGGATGGGGACCTCGGTGCGCTGGGCCAGATACCGGCCGTCGAGGATCCACTCGAAGACGCTGCGCGCCACGACGGATTCACCAGGCAGGAGCACACGCACATCCCACTGACCAACGAAGATCCCTAAGTCGCTGCCAATCATCACCCAAGCCTAACTACCTGCGGAAATACGCATTGCCGGCGCTCTGGTGCGCACCCCCGGTCGCCACCTAGCATCAATCGACATGAGCCGATTTACTGCTCGTCTCGCGGCGACGGGCCTCGCGCTCGCGGCGATCGCGTTCGCTCCCACTCCCGCGCACGCCGGCCCGCCGCCGCTTGACGTTACTCCGCCGACCACGCCGACCGGTGCCACGTTCCGGGTCGAGGGGTCGACATGGTCGGTCGGCTGGAATCCGTCCACAGACGACACCGCCGTGGTGGGGTACGAGATATTCGGCAAGCTCGGCACCGGCTGGACCACGACGAACACCGGCTTCGTGCTGGGTAACAGGCCGCCGTCGAGCTACAGCGTCTACGCCATCCGGGCGCTCGACGCCGCTGGCAACGCCTCCCCGGCCGCGCTCGTCATGGTCGGGCCGGGCGACATCAGCGCGCCCGAGGCGCCGGCCAATCTGCGCATCTCCGGCCCCGCCCAGGGATACCTCTCCGTCGGCTGGGACGTGTCGTGGGACGACATCGTCGTTCTGGGATACGAGGTCTACCTCAACGACACCCTGGTCAGAAGGGTCGGCAACACCAGGGCCTACGTGCCCTTCAGCGGATGCGGGATCTACAAGGTTGGCGTGCGTGCCTTCGACGTGATGGGCAGGCTTTCGCCTGTCAGCGAGCTGAGCCTCGCGATAGACCCGCCCCCGCAGGGCACAGTGATGTGATCATGGGAGCATGGCTACCAGTTACGTGAAGGACCCGCGCGTCGACGCCTACATCGACGCGCTCCCGGAGTGGCAGCAGGCCATCTGCGGCGACCTGCGCGACATCATCCACGCCGCGGAGCCGGAGATCGAAGAGACCATCAAACGCACCGTCCAGCCGTACTTCGTGCTGCGCGGCAACGTGTGCGCCCTACTGGCCACGAAAGACCACATCAACCTGTTCCTCTACGACGGCGCGATGGTCCCCGATCCTGAAGGGATCATCACCAGCGGCCACGAGAACAAGACCGCCCGGTGTATCGCCGTCTACCGCGACGAGCAGATCAACGTGCCCGCGCTCACGACGATGCTGCGCAATATCGCGGACAACAACCGGGCAGGTGGCTGGCGCAAGCTCAAAGCCCAGCAGTAAGCCGCCTGGATCCGGCTCGCCCTCGGCGCTACCCTGCGCCGATGAAGCCCTCTGAGCGGTGGAGGCAGCTGCTCGACCAGCGCCTCCACGAAGCCACCGACCTGCTCGGGCAGACCCCTGGCCTCCATGGGCTCATCGTCGCCGGCAGCCTCGGGCGGAGCGAGCCCTGGCCCATGTCCGACATCGACCTGCTGCCCGTCTACGACGACTCGACCGATCCCGCCGGATCCGCGGCCCGGCTCGACCAGCGCCGAGCCGAGCTCGTCGACTGGTGGACGGCTTCCGGCCGCGCCCAAGGCCTCGACGTCGGCTGGCTCGCCTTCACCACCACCGAGGTCCGCGAGGCGGTCGCCGCCGGGCCGGACCATGCGGTCGGCCGCATCGCCGACCCGCGCTGGTTTCACGGCCTGGACAAGGCGTTTGGCGGGCACGCCGCCGACCCCGATGACGAGCTCGGCAACGCGTTCGCCGCATGGATCGGCCGCGTCCGGTTTCACCCCGCGGTCGTCGCCGCCCGCATCGACACCTGGTGCCGTCAGGCCAGTGACGCTCACGCCGAAGCGACCCGGGCCCAGACCGAAGATCCCGCCAAAGCCACCCGCCTGCTACGTGTCTCGGCCCGCGCGCTGCGCCTGGTCCTCATCGAGCGGTGGGGTGAACGACTCGGCTCCATGGGTCGGGAGTGGACCCGCTTTGAACGCATGGCCGAACGCCACGGCCAACGGCCGCTCGCGGCCCGGATCGCTGTGCTGGCCGCCGCCGACCCGGCCGGCGCGGCAGGCCGCGCCGACCTCGCTCCACTGTGGCTACGCGAGCGCATCGACCTGTGCTACGCCGCCCGCACCGCGATCGGTGAAGAGGTCACCTGGGCCGAAAACGCGCGCGACCAGATCGCGGCCTTCGCCGTGCACGTCGTCAACCACCGCCCCGACCTCGACGGCCCCTGGACCGACACCCCGGACCCCGCGCTCGATGCCCGCTTGGCCGAGCTCGGCGAGCTCCTGGCCCAGCACGGCCACCGCACACCAGCCTGACCTACTCCTTGGCGCGCTGGTTGATCCGCACCTGGTTGCCCGACGGGTCGCGAAACGCGCAGTCCCGCGTGCCGTACGCCTGGTCCATCGGCTCCTGGAGCACCTCGGCGCCGCTCGCCCGGACCGCCTCGAAGGTGGCGTCGACGTCGTCGGTCTCCAGGACCAGGCCGGACAGCGATCCCTTGGCCAGCAGCTCGCGCAGCGTCCGCGCGTCGTCCGGCGGGCGGGCCACCCCCGCGGTCTGCAGCACGATGCCGAGCTCGGGCTGGGTCGCGGGCCCCACGGTCAGCCAGCGCGCGCCCTCCATGGCGACGTCCTGGCGGACCTCCAGGCCGAGCGCGTCGCGGTAGAAGGCCAGCGCCGCCTCGTGGTCCTCGACTTCCAGAAACGTGTGCTTGAGTGAGATTTCCATGACCCGGACGCTACGACCCGGGGCTGACCCGCGCTTCTCGAAGTCTGCTCGGTCTGGTGACGAGCTTCGCCCAGCAGCCCGGGATCGGGGCGAGGTCCTCGTGGTTGCGCGCCCGGTATGCGCTCGGGCTCTCCCCGACCAGCTCGGTGAAGCGGGTGCTGAACGAGCCGAGCGAGGTACAGCCCACGGCCATGCACACGTCGGTGATGCTCAGGTCGCCGCGGCGCAGGAGGGTCTTGGCCCGCTCGATGCGGCGAGTCATGAGGTAGCTGTACGGCGTCTCGCCATAGGCGGCGCGAAACTGGCGGGAGAAGTGCGCCGGGGACATGTAGGCGGCCCGGGCCAGAGCGGGCACGTCCAGCGGCCGGGCATACTCCCGGTCGATCAGGTCGCGGGCACGCCGCAGGTGCCTGAGCTCCTCAAGCCTCACCCCACGAGGATAGACCCGTCGGGGCCGCCGTTGATCAAGGCTTGATCAGGTCGGCCACGACGTTGGCGATCGCGACGCGCATGGGGTCGGGGTTGGCCCAGTTCCAGTTGGGGTGGGCGCGGTTGGTCAGCAGCACCAGCACCAGCCGCCGCTTCGGCTCGACCAGCAGCGACGTCCCGGTGAAGCCGGTGTGGCCGAACGTCGCCGGCGTCGAGAGCCGCCCCATGAACCAGGGCTGCCGCAGCACCACGCCCAGCCCGTGATCCGAGGGACGCCCCGGACGCTCGGGGTCGATGGCGGGTAGCCCGCGGTTGACGTTGGTCAGCATCGCCTTCACGGTCGCGGTGGAGAGGACGCGGCCACCGCCTGCCAGCAGCATCTGCCCGACCGCGGCCACGTCGCGAGCCGTGGCGAAGACGCCCGCGCTGCCCGCCACACCGCCCATCTGGTTGGCGACGTCGTCGTGCACGACGCCCCGCAGCAGGCCGCGCGACGAGCGGGCGTCCGTCGCCACCAGCCGTGCCTTCGAAGAGACCCAGCCCAGCGGCTTGAACCCGGTGTCGCGCAGGCCCAGCGGACCGGTCAGTTCCGCCTTCAGTGCCCGGTCCAGCGTCATCCCGGTGACCTTCTCGACCAGCTGGGCGGCGACCATCAGGCCGGTGCTGGAGTAGCGGAAGACCTTCCCCGGCACGGCGCCCTTGACGAGGGGGGTGGCCAGCACGGCCTTGCGCTTGGCGGCCAGGTCGGGCAGGCCGGCCACGGTAGCGCCGACCGGCAGGCCGCTGGTGTGGCTGAGCAGCATGCGGACCGTGACGGCGGCTTTGCCCGCGCCGCTGAAGTCGGGCAGGTAGCTCGCGACCGGGGCAGACAGGTCGAGCTTGCCCGTGTCGACCTGCCGCAGCACAAGGATGGCCGTGTACACCTTGGTCAGCGAGGCCAGGTCGAAGACGGAGTCGGGGCGCATGGCGACGCGCTTGGCGGCGGGCAGCTCGACCGGGCCGGCCGAGTACCTGAGCGCGTGGCCGACCGCGACCTCAGCCGTGACCTTGCCGTCGACCATGACGAGCGCGACCGCGCCGGCATACGTGGGATGCTTCGGGTTCTCCTTGGTCGGCTCAAGGAAGCGCGCGAGGGCAGCGCTGAGCTTGCCTGTCTCGGGCTTCGGGGTGGCCGGACCGGCCGAAGCCGGCGCCGAAGCTGAGGGCGGCACCGGTGGCGACGGCGCCAGCGACCCCGGTGCACCACCGGCGGGTTCGGCCCACAGCGGCTCCGGCTGGGGCCCGCAGCCGGAGAGCCCCGCGGTGGCAGCCGCCAGGCCGGCCCCGAGGACGGTTCGCCGAGTCACAGACACGGCGAGGATCATCGCACGGCAGGGCGCGGCCCACCGATCAGCTGGAGGTGCGGTACGCGCGGATGATCGTCTGGTCGAACGCGCTGCCGGCGCTGGCCTTCACGGACACCCGCAGCGAGACGGCCGCACCTGGCGGGAGGGTCGCCTGGTAGCGGTCTCCGCCGAGCGAGCGCACCCGCACCAGCTGCCACGTGGCGCCGTCGTCCAGTGAGGCCCACAGGCGGAAGGACGTGATCTTCTGCCGCGGCACCCCGTTGGCCTGGTCCACCCTGAATTCGGCCGGCCCGCCACGGGGGTGGTTGAGCGCGTCGAGCGGCAGCGCGTAGTCCACGGACAGCAGCGGGAGCGGGACGCTGGCCGTGCTCCGAGGCGCCGCGGACCGGAAGGTCCACGCCGTGCTCACCCGCGTCGACACGGGCAGTAGCGCGCTCAGGTCCAGGTCGTAGGTCAGGCGGTAGGTGGCGGCGGGTGCGGGGACGGCGAAGTCGGCGACCGGGCTGGCGGCGGAGGCGAGCAGCTTGCCGTCCCGGTACAACGCCAGCTGCCGCTGCGCCTCACCACCCCAGTCGAAGCAGGCGAAGCGCTGGTGCTGGTCGGTCAGCTCGACGAGCTCGAAGTGCAGGCTGCCACGGGTGCGGCTGGGCGGCGCGGGCACGCAGCCGCTGGGCGACGCGTCGGCCGAGTCGTACCAGTCGGGGCGCAGTGGCTGCCGCACCCAGACCTTCTTGTGACGGCTGCCCGGCGCGTACGTGCGGGTCGACTCCTGGGTCACCACCCCGCCCGCGTAGAAGGCCTCGTCGATCCAGGAGTACCCCGGGGACAGGTAGTCGACCCGGTCACCGCTGACGGCCGTGGTGAAGTTTTCCAGCACGAAGAGGCCGGATGGCGCGAGGCCGTAGCGCTTGTGGCCGGTCGCGGAGTCCGGGCTGTCCAGCTGGTGGAAGCGCTGGTCGATCCGGATCAACGAGGCCCGCTCGGCCGGACCGACCACATGGAATAGGTCGGACAGACCGGATGGGTGCGTGTGGATCACGTCGTAGAGGACGGAGTTCGGGGCGACGAGCCCGGCCGCCGTGTACGCCCGGAACTCACCCACCCCCGGCTGCTCCATCGGCACCGCGAAGACGCTCCCCTGGCGGGCATCCTCGCCCCAGGCGTACGCGAAGTCGTCCCAGCCGGTGCCGCGGCGGGCGCGCTGCTCGTAGAGGATGCCCACCGCGCTGGCATCGGTCTTCACGCCCTCGACCGCCATGCCGACCGGGCGGGCCGACGCGGCGTCGAGCACCACGGCGGTATCCCGGTCGATGGTGATGTCGGGGTCTCCGGTGAGCGCCACGCGCTGCCGCTCGGCAAACTCCCACACCGAGCCGACCACGCTGTACCGCCCGGCCGGTATCCGTACCCGGATGGTGCCCTCGGGCGACATGTAGAAGCTGACCGCGTAGGCCGCGGGGTCGTCGAGGTTGACGATGTTGCCGAAGGCCGCGATATCGGATAAGTCGGGCGGGTCGGGCAGCGTGGTCATCGTCAGCGTGAGCTCGTGACTGGGCGGCTCGACGTAGAAAGTGACCAGCGCGCCGCTAACTCGGGCCGCGTAGAAGCCGGGCGCGAGCCCCGACCGGTCGACGCTGAGCGTGGCCGAGCCGGTGGCGCCCGGCGGGAGGGCCAGCACCCGCGGCGCGACCGTGGCGGCCGGGAAGGCCCTGCCCCGCCGGTCCACCACCCGCGCGGCGAGCGGGAGCGCCACCATCGCGTCACCGGTGTTCGTCCAGGTCAGCTTCGCGGACGCGGGGGTCGTGCCGAGGTTGACCACGCCCTCGCCGGCGACCACGTCGTCGAGGACGGCGGCCGCGTCGAGGCGGCCGGCGCCAACCTCGTACGGGTCGGCGCCGGGCAGCGGGTCGGCCGCGCCCACCAGGGCCGCCTTGAGCCGGCCGGCGTCCCAGTCGGGGTGCCGCTGCACCAGCAGCGCGGCCGCACCGGCGACGTGGGGTGCCGCCATCGAGGTGCCGGAGGCCGCGGTGTATCGGTCGTCGATGACGCGGCCCATCGCCGTGCCGGCCGCGCGGGCGGCGACGATGTCCACGCCGGGCGCGACGATCTCCGGCTTGGCGGCGTTCGTCTTGATCACTGGGCCACGGCTGGAGAAGTCGGCGAGGCGGTCGCTCCCGGCGACGGCGCCGACGGTGAGCGCGCTGGTCGCCGCGGCCGGGGCGGTGATGAGGCGATCGGCGTACCCGTCGTTGCCCGCGGCCACCACGAAGAGGGTGCCGTGCCGCTTGGTCAGCGTGTCCACGGCCTGCGACATCGGGTCGGTGCCGTCGCTCGGCTCCCAGCCGCCGAGGCTCATGTTGACCACGTCGGCGCGGGCGGCGGCCCACTCCATGCCGGCGATGACCTGCGAGTCCAGGCCGTCACCGCTGTCGCCGAGCACCTTGCCGACGAGGAGGCTGGCGCCAGGCGCGATGCCCTTCCGCTCGCCGCGCGCCTCCGCGCCGGAGCCGGCGGCGATGGCCGCCACGTGGGTGCCGTGGCCGTGCCGGTCGATCGCGTCGCCGCCTTCGACCGTGAAGTCGACCTTCTCCGCCACCCGCCCGGCGAGGTCTGGGTGGGTCGGGTCGACGCCGGTGTCGAGCACCGCGATCTTCGCGCCCACGCCGGTGTATCCGCCGGCCCAGGCCCGCGGCGCGCTCACCTGGGCGAGGTTGCGGTCGAGCACCGCGGTGGTGGTGGCCGTGGCCCGCACCCGGCGGTCCAGCCACACCCGCACGCCCTCCGCCGGCAGCGCGCTCAGCAGCGCGGCGCCGGACTCCTTGGGCTGCCGCCCGGCCACCGCGGCCAGGCTGGGCAGGTCGCGCTTGGCGCGCAGGCCCGCCGCGAGCGGGGCCCGAGACGCGGCCGCCGGCGTGCCGGGTCGCACGATCAAGGGCAGTTCCTTGGTACGGGCGTCGTCGTACCCTTCGAGGATCAGGGTCGTCACGTCGAAGAGAGCCTCGTCGAGCACCCGGCCGACCAGCGAGGCGACCTGTCCCGGGATGACCCGCACGTGCCCGTCCGGGCCGCAGGAGCGCTGGAGCACGCCGTCTGGTGTGGCCGGCCGCACGCTCACCACGGGGCATCCGCTCTCGCGGGTGTGCACGGTCACGACGTCGCCGCTCAGCAGCGTCACCGTGTAGGTCTGCCCGGCCGGCAGCGGCGCCGGCTCCACAGTGGACGCGGCGGCCGGCACCGGAAACAGCGACGCGCTCAGAAGGAGGAGCGCCGTCGCGAGTGCGATGCGAGGTTTGTACCCAAACACGCCCGTGCCTCCTTAGCGCGAGGATCAACCCGTAGACGCATGGACATCCGTTCCCGGTTGCATGACATTTCGCCTTTGGCGAGCGCGAAGGCATAGTGGGGCGATGGCCCAACGCTCCCGGGTCCAGCTGGCAGTGCTGCTGGCGGTCGCCGTTCTCGTCACCGTCGGTATCGCTCGTTGGCAGACCCGGCCGGGTGCCGCCCCCGAGCCTGCCGCCGTGACCAGCACCTGCGCCGGCCAACCGCTCACCGCCACCCGCCAGTTGCGGGGCATGTGGCTGACCACGGTCAGCAACACCGACTGGCCCAGCCGCCCCGGCCTACCCGAGGATCAGGTCAAGGCGGAATACCGGCAGTGGCTCGACCTGGCCCAGCGACGCGGCCACAACGCGGTCTTCGTGCACGTGCGGCCGGCCGGCGACGCCTTCTGGCAGTCCGACTACGCGCCCTGGTCGTACTACCTGACCGGACGAAGCGACGGCCAGGGTCCGGGGTGGGACCCGATGGCCTTCATGATCGACGAGACGCACGCCCGCAACATGGAGTTTCACGCCTGGTTCAACCCGTACAAGGCGAGCCGGTCCGGCGTCTTCGCGGAGCTGCCGGCCAACCACCCGCTGCGCGCGCATCCCGAGTGGTCGGTGCCCTACCCGGCGAAGGGCAAGGGCAGCCGGCTGCATTACAACCCGGGCATCCCCGAGGCGCGAAAGTTCGTGGAGGACTCGATCCTCGACGCGGTCACCCGGTACGACCTGGACGGCGTGCACTTCGACGACTTCTTCTACCCGTATCCCAAGGGGGGCGAGGACTTCAACGACGCGGCCGCGTTCAAGGCAAACAGCCGAGGCATCAACAACAAGGCCGACTGGCGCCGCGACAACGTCAACCTGCTGGTCCGCGAGACGAACGAGCGGATCAAGGCGGCCAAGCCGTGGGTGAAGTTCGGCATCAGCCCCTTCGGGATCTGGCGCAACGCGACGACCGACCCGCTCGGCTCCCCCACCCGCGGCCTGCAGAGCTACGACGCGATCTACGCGGACACGCGGCGCTGGGTGCAGGAGCGGTGGGTCGACTACATCGTGCCGCAGCTGTACTGGCACATCGGCTTCGCGGTCGCCGACTACGCCAAGCTGCTGCCGTGGTGGTCCGACCTGGTGGCCGACAGCCCGGTGCAGCTCTACGTGGGGCAGGCCGACTACCGCATCGGCCAGAAGGGCGCCTGGCGCGACCCGGCCGAGCTCGACAAGCAGCTCGCGCTCAACCGCAAGTACCGGGTCACGGGAAGCGTGCACTTCAGCGCGCGCCAGGTGAAGGCCGACCGGCTCGGGGCGGTGTCGCGGTACGCGGCGGCCCACTACGCCGAGCCGGCGCTGGTGCCAGCGATGTCACACCTGCCGGGAAAGCGACCGCCGGCGCCGGAGCTGGAGGCCGAGCAGGTGGACGGCGGCGTGCGGCTGCGCTGGGAGGGCGAAGCGACCGCCTACGGCGTCTACCGGGTCGACGGCGAAGCGGCCCGGCTGGTGGCCACGACACGCGGCAAGACCTGGGTGGACACTACGAGGAGCGAGGTGCCGCGCACCTACTGCGTGGCCGGCCTCGATCGACTGTGGAATGAGGGAAGCCCCAGCGCACCACGCGTCGTCGACTAGCCACGTATCGCTATCCATTACCGAACGTCGCTCCCTGCTAACCCATTTTCTCGTGCTTTTCCCAGGTCAGAGCGCTGCCGGAGTCCACTGTCGATCCGGTAGGCTGACCGGCGGTCTGCCGTGCGGCGGCGCCCCCACGGCGCCGGCGGCACACCGCCGCCTAATCGCCCGCCCGGGCGAGTCGGGGAACCAGGTAACTGGGGTGAATCCGCGTCCGCGGTAGGGATCCTTCCGTCCCGAACCCGTCAGCTAACCCGGCCGGCGGCCGATGGGAGGAATCGCGTATGACGGCACCCGCACGTCGGCGGCGATGGTCGCTGGCCGTGGCCCTTGCCGCCTCGGCGGCCGCGTTGCTTTCCGGGGTGACCCTCGGCCCCGGCGGAGCGGCCGCCGCGCCGAAGCCTGGACCCGGTGACGAGGGCAGCACACCGCTCCTGCGCGACGTGCTGTCGGAGGCGAGCAAGGGATACATCGAAGCCCGCGACGCCGTCAACAAGTCACGCAACCGGCAGCTACAGCTCCAGCTCGAGCTGCAGCGGGCCCAGGACAGGATCAAGGAGATGGAGCCCGAGATCCAGCTCCTGGCCACCACCTCCTACCGCAACGGCCGCATCGGCCCGATGAGCGTGCTGCTCAACAGCTCCTCGCCAGACGAGTTCCTGGAGCGGGCGGCCACCCTCGACCTGTTCGCCGCCCGCGACAACGCCCGCCTCGCCCAGCTCAACACCGTCCTCGACCAGGCCAGCCGCGCCAAGGCGGCGATCGACGCCGAGGTCAAGGAAGAGCAGAAGCAGCTCACCGTCATGGCCAAGCAGAAGTCGGAGGCGGAGAAGGCGTTGGCGCTCGTCGGCGGCAAGGCGACCGGCGGCTTCGTCAGCGCCACGTCGCCGGTGGCCCGGCCGGCGCCACGCAACAGCGACGGTGGTTTCTCCGCCCAGGGCTGCTCCGTCAAGGACCCCACGACCGGCCGCTGCGTCACTCCGCGCACACTCCACATGCTCAAGGAGACCCAGCGCCTCGGCTTCGACCGCTTCGTCGGCTGCTACCGCCCCGGCGGGCCGTACGAGCACCCGAAGGGTCGCGCCTGCGACTGGTCCTCGGAGCGAAACGGCTTCGGCGGTGACGCGACCGGCGCCGCGAAGATCTACGGCAACAACCTCGCCGCGTTCTTCGTGCGTAACGCCGATCGGCTCGGCGTGATGTACGTGATCTGGTTCCGGCAGTTCTGGTCGCCCGCGACCGGCTGGACGTCATACGGCGGCGCCGGTGGCGATCCGTCGAGCGACCACACCAACCATGTACACATATCGATGCTCTAGCAAGATCCTTTTCAGGCATTTTGCCCGCGTTCGCGTCAGTCGCTGGCCGCATGCTCCCGCGGGCCGCCGGGTTCGCGGTTCAAGCCCTTCGGTGCCTCCGGCGGGAGCGCTCCGGACCATCAGGATGGCACTGCTTGGGCGCGGGTGCGCGGCGGCGGCGATGCCGGCCGGGGTCGCTTGCGAACTGGTGGTGCGCGGGTCTCGGATCCGGACGGCCGGGCAGCGAGCTGACGCGACTGGGCCACGCGATCAGCGACCGTCCCGGTTGGTGTGATGATCGTTGGCCCCGAAACTGCGCGACATGCCGTCGAGAATGCGGATTTAGGGCTAACGATCATGCTGCGGGCCAGAGTGCGGCGCGGTCGACGGACCATCACAATGTCGCCGAGCCGACCTTGCACAGCGCGCACGGCCGATGAGCGAGTGGCGGTGTCCCCGACATTGCCCGCTCGGGACTCAAGATCTGGCGCGGGCGGACAGCGCGGTGGGCGCACAGGCGAGGCAGCTCGACAGGCGCCCGGGAGCGCGCCTACCGCCGGACCTTTGCACAACCAGCGGGGTTTGGTTGTGAAGCGCGGAGGGTGAGGCCACGGGAGCGGCGGTCTGGACCCAATGTCACTCAGCTTAGGTCGATCATGAAGTTGGCTCCTCCGGGCCACCCTGGGTGAGCAGGGAGATTCATGCGTGGCCGAGACCCAGCGATTGCCCGCCACTCCGTTTGACCCCGGAAAACGCGCAGGTCACAGCCTTGATCAAAATAAGGTGAGCGGCATCGGGTCCAGACCGCCGCTCCCACGGGCCTCACCCGTCCGCCGCTGATCGCGCCTGCCCCAGCGGCTGCGCCGAGCCCCGGTGCGTGCAGACCCGCGGCCACTGAGCATCGGTCGAGAGGCGGCTTGCTCAGCGGTACAGAAGGTACGTAATCCGGGCCTCATAACGTACCTTCCGTACCGCTGAGCGCGAGCCGGCCGGGGGCAGGATGCGCGCACCTGTCGCTGTAGTTGTCCGTGACGCGGCGTCGCTGGACGCGGTGAGGCATCGCGGTGATCCGCCACGGTGGCAGTAGATCGTGGTACCCACCCGCCCCTATGCGGGCAGTCCCGTACCACGATCTTTCGGGCCAGGCGCACACGAGGGCACGATGAGCTGATAAATCCGTAGAAAGCCCCCACTACTCAGGGCAACGAACCCCGGGGCGCGAGGTGCGCGCACACCCCACCCCGGCTAGTGCCATCCCGATGGTCCGGAGCGCTCCCGCCGGAGGCGACAAAGACCGCGACCAACGAAGCAGGGTGAGGCCGCGGGAGCAGCGGTCCGGACCACGACGAACATCGCGGCAGCTCAACTTTCAATGATCAAAGCTCCTCTCCAGCAGTTGGAACCGCTGGAGAGGAGCTTTGATCTGCGCGCTTACTGGTCGGGCATCCGGCGGGCGGGTGCCCGACCGAAGGGCTGGCGCGGCGGCGGGCCCACCGGGGCCAGCGTGGGGATCGCCAGGGTCAGCGGGGTGTCGCTGGTGACCGTGACGTGCTGCCCGTGGTGCACGAGGTCGAGCTTGGCGCCCTCGCCACCGTTGCGCAGGGAGTACGTCACCTCGTGCGGCTGCACGGCGACCCGCAGCCGGAGGCCCCGCCACAGCAGCGAGAACTCCATGTGGTTGATCCTGCTGGGCAGGCGCGGCGCGAACGAGAGGTTGCCTTCGTGGTCGCGCATGCCGCCGAGCCCCGCCACCACGGCGAGCCAGGCGCCGGCGAGCGCGGCGATGTGCAGCCCTTCGCGGGTGTTGTTGTGGATGTCGTGCAGGTCCATCAGCGCGGCTTCGCCGAGGTAGTCGTGGGCCAGCTCCAGGTGGCCCACCTCCGCGGCGATGACCGCCTGGGTGCACGTCGACAGCGACGAGTCGCGGACGGTGCGCTGCTCGTAGTAGGCGAAGTTGCGCGCCTTCTGCTCCGGCGTGAAGGCGTCGCCCCGCCAGTGCATGGCGAGCACCAGGTCGGCCTGCTTGAGGACCTGCTTGCGGTAGAGGTCGAAGTACGGGTAGTTGAGCAGCAGCGGGTAGCCGCTCGGCGGGGTGGCCGCGAAGTCCCACTCCTGGAGCCGGGTGAACTCCTCGCACTGCTGGTGTACGCCGAGCTCTTTGTCGTACGGGATGTGCATGGCGGTGGCCGCGTCGCGCCAGGATGCCGCCTCCTCCTCGTCGACACCTAGCCGGCGGGCCTGCTCCGGGTGGCGCAGCGCGGCGTCGGCCGCGCCGATCATGTTCTTTTGCGCCATCAGGTTGGTGTAGATGTTGTCGTTGACCACGGCGGTGTACTCGTCGGGGCCGGTGACCCCGTCGATGTGGAAGATGCCGTGCCGGTCGTGGTGACCCAGCGAGCGCCACAGCCGCGCGGTGTCGACCAGCAGCTCCAGACCGACCTCGCGCTCGAAGTCGAGGTCGCCGCTGGCCACGACGTAGCGCTGCACCGCGTCGGCGATGTCGGCCCCGATGTGGAAGGCCGCGGTGCCGGCCGGCCAGTAGCCGGAGCACTCGTGCCCGCGCACGGTGCGCCACGGGAAGGCGGCGCCCTTGAGCCCCAGCGTCTGCGCCCGCTCCCGCGCTAGGTCGAGGGTGGCGTGCCGCCATCGAAGGCCGTGCGTGACCGCCTCCGGCTGGGTGTACGTCAGCACCGGCAGCACGAACGTCTCGGTGTCCCAGAAGACGTGCCCGTCATATCCAGGGCCGGTGAGGCCCTTGGCGGCGATCGGGCGCATCTCCGCGCGGGCGCCGGCCTGCAGCACGTGGAAGAGCGCGAAGCGCACCGCCTGCTGCACCTCCGGGTCGCCCTCCAGCCGCACGTCGGCCGCGTCCCAGAACTCGTCGAGGTACTTGCGCTGCTCGCGGACCAGCCCATCCCAGCCGGAGAACTTGGCCGAGGCGATCGCCGCGCCGACCTGGTCGCGTAGCGCCGGGAACGAGCGGCGGCTCGACCAGCCGTACGCGAGGATCTTGACGACGCGCAGCTTCTCGCCGGGTTTGAGGACCGTCGCGACCGTGGTGCGGGCGAAGTCCGGGTAGGCCTCGGTGCTGATCACCGTGCGCTCCGGCCCTTCGATCATGTGCTCCATCGCGGCGGCCATGCGCAGGCCGCTCTTCTTGGTGCGGTGGATCAGCAGCCCACCCGCGGCGGTCGCCAGGTGCTCCTCGGCCTTGAGCGGGGCCTTGAGCACGGCGGCGACCCGGGGGTCCTTGCGGGTGGCCGGCAGCTCCTCGTTGGCCACGAGCTCGGACTGCACGATCAGGCGGAGCGGGCGGTCGTCGGCCACCTCCACCTCGTAGCAGATCGCCGCGACGGCGCGCTGCGAGAAGGAGACCAGGCGGGTGCTGTTGACCCGCACCGCACGCCCGGCCGGCGAGACCCACTCGACCGTGCGGTCGAGCGTGCCCGCCTGGAGGTCGAGGACGCGCTGGTGGGTGCGCACCTCGCCGTATCGGACGTCGAAGGGCTCGTCGTCGACCAGCAGCCGGATGAGCTTGCCGTTGGTGACGTTGACAACCGTCTGACCGGACTCGGGGAAGCCGTAGCCGGCCTCCGCGTAGGGTAGGGGTCGCAGCTCGTAGAACGAGTTGAGATAGGTGCCCGGCAACCCGTGTGGTTCACCCTCGTCAAGGTTACCGCGCAGTCCAATGTGGCCATTGGACAGCGCGAAGACCGACTCAGACTGAGCCAGCACATCGAGGTCGAGCCGGGTCTCCCGGACGTGCCAGGGCTCGACCGGGTAAGCCCGCTCACGGATCATGGATTCTCCAGCAACTCACTGAGGTCGCGCACGACGACGTGGGCGCCGTGCTTGTATAGCGCGTCGGTCTGCCCGACCCGGTCGACCCCGACGACGAAGCCGAAATCGCCGGCACGGCCGGCCTCCACACCGGCCAGGGCGTCCTCGAAAACGGCCGCAGCCGACGGCGCGACGCCGAGCAGCTTAGCTGCGTCAAGGAAAGTATCGGGGTGCGGCTTGCCGCGCAGATTGTCGCGTCGGGCGACGATGCCGTCGACGACCACTTCGACCTCGTCGATGAGGCCCGTAACGGTCAGGATATCGCGGCAATTGGCGCTTGCGGAGACCACAGCGCGACGCAATCCTGACTCGCGGACGGCCTTGAGATAGGCGACGGAGCCCTCGTAGACCTCCACCCCGTCCTTGCGGATGTGGCGGAGCAGCAGCGCATTCTTACGGTTGCCGATGCCGTTGATCGTCTCGACGTCTGGCGGGTCGTCCGGCGTGCCCTCCGGAAGAGTGATGCCGCGCGAGCCGAGGAAGGTGCGCACGCCGTCCGCCCGCGGCCGGCCGTCGACGTACTTGTTGTAGTCGTCGCCGGAGTCGAACGGGCGGAACGGCTCACCAGTGCGCTCGGCACGGCCGCGCAGGTAGGCGTCGAAGGTCTCCTTCCACGCGGCGTTGTGCACCTTGGCGGTCTGCGTGAGCACACCGTCCAGATCGAACAAACAGGCGGTAACGCCATCGGGGAGTCCCAACACTCGGACAGAGTAACCGCTCTGGGTCTAATGAAACTGCCGGCTCACCCGTGGCTTTTGTGGTGACTGTGGGTATCGGGGCGGCCCGGCTTCTGTCCCGGCTCGACCACCACGAACTGGCCCATCATCCCCGCATCCTCGTGTTTCAGCACGTGGCAGTGGTACATGTAGGGGACGTCCGGATCGGCGTAGTCCGCGAATCGGGCGATGATCCGGATTGTCTTGTTAGGCGCCAGCAGCACCGTGTCCTTCCAGCCACTCAGCTCGGCCGGCGGCGCCTCGCCACCCACGGACAGCACCTGAAACTGCACGTCATGGACATGGAAGCTGTGCGGCGTGCCGTCCTCCTTGGTGATCTCCCAGACCTCGGTCGTGTCCTTGGTGACCACCGCGTCGATCCGACCCATGTCCATCTTCTGGCCGTTGATCTGCCGCCCGGAGAGCTTGAACTCGCGGGTGGTCGCCGCCTCACCGGGATCCAGCCGCTCGATCGGCGCGAGCACGGCGGACACCTCCGGCGACGACGCAAGATCACTCTCCGTACGCAACTCGAGTACGTCCAGCGTGTCCCTTCCGCCGGCGAATCGGTCACTCAGAGGGTTGTCCAGATCGCCCGGGAAACTACGCAGAGTGACGCGCTCGGCTGGCTTCATGGCGACCACGATCTCCGCGCGCTCGCCCGGCGAGAGCCGGATCCGGCCCAGGTCGTGCGGCGCGGGCAGCAGCCCACCGTCGGTGCCGATCAGCGTGAAGGGCCGCCCGTCAGACAACCCGAGCGAGTACGTCCGCGCGGCCGAGGCGTTGAGCAGCCGGAGCCGCACCCGCTCGGTGCGCACGTCGAGGTAGGGCGCCACGGTGCCGTTGACGAGCACGGTGTCGCCCGTCCCACCCTCGTCGTCAAACTGCCCGCCCCCGTCGAAGTCGCGATCCTGGACGATCACGGGGACGTCGTCGACGCCGTACTCGTGGGGCAGTTTTGCGGAGTTCTCGTCGTCCAGGATGAACATGCCGGCCAGCCCGCGTTCGACGTGCCGGGCGGTCTGGCCGTGCGGATGCGGGTGGTACCAAAGCGTCGCCGCCGGCTGATCCACCGTCCAGGTGGGCGACCAGGTCGCGCCAGGGCGCACCTCCTGGTGGGGGCCGCCGTCCATGCGCGCCGGCAGGTGCATGCCGTGCCAGTGGACGCTGGTGGGTTCGGCGAGGCCGTTGGCGACGTTCACCACCACCCGCTCGCCGCGCTTCGCGCGCAGGGTGGGTCCGAGGTAGTCACCGTTGAAGCCCCAGGTGCGGGTGGGCTGGTCCTGCCCCAGATCCGCGTGGCCCTCCCGCGCCCGGAGGTCGAAGACGCGGCGCCCCTCGCCGTCGATCCGGGACTCGGCCAGCGGCGGTACGGCCAGCGGCTTGCGGAAGTCGATCTGGCCGGCCGTGTCGAGGTCCGCCCGGCTCCACGCCACCACGGCGGCCACCGCCCCGCCGCCGCAGCAGAGCGCGAGGACCGCACCCGCGCTGACCAGTGCCACGCCCCATCGTCGTTTCATGCGCCTCACTCCTTTTCTCTCTACATGTAGCTTGGCTACTTATGTGCGCGCGCGTCCACGTTCTCGGGGGCAATTGGGGGTCCTTTCCAGGGTTACTTGTGGGTAACATTGGGCGCATGTCCATCGACGCGCAGGCCGTCGGAGCCGGGATGCTCCAGGCGGTGCCGTTCGCCCGCACCCTCGGCTTCGAGTTCCTCGACGCCGCACCCGACGGCGACGGCGGTGTCCGCACGGTCGTCCGCCTGCCCGACTCGCCCGCGACGCACAACCACGTCGGCGGCCCGCACGCGGGCGCCATCTTCACGCTCGGCGAGACCGCGTCCGGTGCGGTGGTGCTGGCCGCGTTCGCCCACCTGCTCGACCGTGCGGTGCCCCTGGCGGTGCGCGCCGACATCGCGTACAAGCGGCTCGCCATCGGCGCCGTCCGCGCGACCGCCCGCCTCGGCCGCCCCGTCGAGGAGGTCGCCGCCGAGTTGGCGGCGGGCACCCGCCCCGAGTTCCCGGTGCTGGTCGAGATCGCCACCGAAGACGGCGAAACCACGGCCGAGATGACGGTGATCTGGACGCTGCGCCCTCAGCGGTGAGTACGGTGCAGGCGTGACCGACCCGCTCGAAAAGGCGCGGCAGATCGCCGACGACGTGCTCTTCCCCGCCGCGCTGGAGGTCGACTCCACGGGCCTGATCCCCGCCGGCCACCTCGACCTGCTGGCGTCCGCGGGCCTCTACGCCATGGCCGCCCCGCCCGGCCTGCCGGACGCCCCCAGGATCGTCGAGTCACTCGCCAGTGGCTGCCTGGCGACCACTTTCGTGTGGATGCAGCACCACGGTGCCGTGCGAGCCGTGGCCGACAGCGCGCGCCCAGACCTGATCGAGCAGTGGCTCGCCCCGCTGTGCCGCGGCGAGCGGCGCGCTGGCATCGCGCTGGGCGCCCTCCGCCCCGGCCCACCCTCGGTGCGCGCGATGCCCGTCGACGGTGGCTACCGGCTCGACGGCGCGTCGCCGTGGGTCACCGGGTGGGGCATGATCGACGTCCTGCTCACCGCCGCCCGCGACGAGGCCGAGACGGCGATCTGGGCCCTCGTGGACGCCACACCCGGACCCGCGCTGAGCGTGCGGCCACACGACCTGGTCGCCGCCAACGCGAGCTCGACCGTCGAGGTCACCTTCGACGGCCTCTTCGTGCCGGCCGAGCGGGTCACGACCACGATCCCGTACGCCGAGTGGGGCGCCCGCGACGCGGCGGGGCTGCGGATGAACGGCTCCTTCGCCCTCGGCGTGGCCAGCCGCGCCACCCGCCTGCTCGGCCCTACCCCGCTGGACGCCGAGCTTGACGCCTGCCGCGCCACCCTCGACACCGCGACGGCAGAGACGCTGCCCGTGGCCCGAGCGGCCGCGTCCGCCCTGGCTATGCGCGCGGCGACGACACTGACGGTCGCGAGCGGCGCACGGTCGGTCCTTCGCGACCATCACGCCCAGCGCCTGGTCCGCGAGGCGATGTTTCTGCTGGTCTTCGGCTCCCGCCCACCAATCAAGGCCGCCCTACTCGACCTGGTCGCCTCCCCACCGACGACCCGATCCTCATCCACGATCTAGAGAGCTTCACGGTGGGGTCATGCTCGCCCGTGCTTTTAGGCAGATTATTTGCCCGCGTTCGTGTCAGCGGCGGGCCGTTCGCTCCCGCGGGCCGGCGGGTCCGCGGTTCAAGTTCGTCTGCCTCCGGCGGGAGCGCTCCGGACCATCAGGATGAGTTGAAGTGTCATCCCGACACCCATCGACCCACCCGATCGGTAGCCAACCTGATTATCGTGAAGGATCCGGGTCGCTCTGACGACCCGAATCCTTCACGATCCTTGGCGGCACCGTGTTGGCCTGGACGCGGCGATCAGCGCGGGTCTTGGGCGGGGCGCTCGCGCCGGAGGCACGGCGGGGCTTGGACCGCGAGGCCGGCAGCGGAGGTCGGGGATCTCGGCGAGCCCTGGCGAGCCGCCGACCGCAGCGTTGCCCGCGGGAGCATACGGCCTGCGACTGACACGAACGCGGGCAAAGAAACGTGGCCGCCCACCGCGGACGGCCACGTATTCCGGTGGTTAGAAGAGGTTGGCGATCGTGTTGAGGATCTCGGCGTAGAAGTTGCCCTCGATGCTGCGGAACAGCGCGAAGTCCTGCCCCGGGCTGCCGAAGAACGGCCGCAGCGTCCAGGCCAGCTGGGTGCCTACGAAGCCGAAGAGCAGGATCCAGATGTACAGCAGTGTCATGCTCGCCGGCCGCTGGCCGTCGCCGACCGGTGGGCGCTGCGGGCGTGGGCCGGTCGCCGCGTAGACGCCGCGCGATGTGGGATCCCACGTGGGCGGCGCGACGGGCAGCGACGGGGGTGGCGGCAGCGGTGCACTGACCACAGTGGACGTCGGGCCGCCGTTGACGGTGGCGGGGGCGGCGGCGGGCACCGCTGTGGCGGGGACGGCGGAGATCGGCGTGACCGGCACCGCCTCGGCCGGAGGCGCCTGCGCCGGGGCGGCCGGCGTGGCGGGGACCGCGGCTGGGACGGCGGGTGAGAGCAGGCCGTGCATGTTGAGCACCTGCATGCCGCCGGTCAGGAAGCGGAGACCCACGATCGCCGACAGCGTCAGGATCGCCACGTTGAGCAGCTTGAAGAAGCCGTAGTCAGGGGCGGTGATCAGGAAGAAGAGGCTGATCGGCGCGAACGCCACGGCCAGCATCGCGGTGACCGTGATGGCCACCATCACCATCGCGAGCGCCTGCCGCACGGACAGTCGCGCGCCGAAGACCAGGTTGAACAGGTAGAGCGTGGGCAGGCAGATCGCCAGCGTGACGAGGAAGAGAAGCGGCAGCTTGACCGCCGACGTCAACGCCATGAGAAAACTGTGGAACGCACCAAGCACCGCGCCATACAGCGCTAGCGCGATGGCGGAGCTGGCCAGCATCTGGCTGGTCAACTGGCCGAGCTCCCGCTCATCGACGATCTGCTGCCAGATGCTCTGGCGGTCACGCAGGATGCGCTCGATCACGAGCAACCCAGAACCGTTAGCGGACATCCGCTGACGGTAGGGCAGCGAGTGTGACTACCGCCACCCCACATCGATCCGATCGCCGCGCTCGTCGAAAAAGTGCAGCGCGTCCATCCGCACCGAAATGGCCAGCGGGTGCCCGGCGGAGACCGCGGGGTACGGCGCCAGCCGCACCGCGAGCTCGGCCGGCCGGCGGTGGTGGCGACCGGGGTCGCTCAGCACGCTGGTGCGGCTGCCCTGCCCGCTGGGGGCCTCGACCCGGGCCTGCTCGGTGGCGGCGCGGCCGGTGAGCCGCTGCATCACGTGGCCGAAGCGGCGCAGCCGGCTCCCGCCGTTGGCCCCTTCGGTCTCGGTGACCGGGCCGCCCAGGTCGTCGACCAGGATCGCGGTGGCGCCGATGTCGAGGAACGCGAGCGACTCGTGCCCGTGGTGCTCCAGGTAGCGGATACGCCCCTGCAGCACGTCGCCCGGGGTGCCCGGCGCCACCGGCGTGAGCGCCTCCGCCCGCATGCCGACGACGATGCGCTCACCGTGGTAGTGCGCCACCGCCCGCGCGCGGATGTCGTCCCACGGCAGGTAGAGGGCCTGCTCGCCGAGGTTGAGCGCGACGTACCGGTCGAGGTGCACGTAGACCGACGCCTCCAGCAGGTTCATCCGGGGGCTGCCGAGGAAGGCCGCGACGTAGAGGGTGGCGGGCCGGCCGTACACCTGGGTGGGTGTGCCCACGTCCTGGAGCACGCCCTTGCGCATGATGGCGACGCGGTCGGCCATGGTCAGCGCCTCGGCCTGGTCGTGGGTCACGTAGATCGTGCTGACGCCCAGCTCGCGCACCAGCCCGGAGATCTCCGCCCGGAGCTCCGCGCGTAGGCCGCTATCGAGGTTGGACAGTGGCTCGTCCATCAGGAAGAGGCCCGGCCGGCGCACGATCGCCCGGCCCATCGCCACTCGCTGGCGCTGGCCGCCGGAGAGCTGGCTCGGCTTGCGGGAGAGCACGTCGCCGATGCCGAGCGCGCTCGCCACATCGGCCACTCGCTCACCACGCGGCAGCTGGTCGACGCCGGAAAGACGTAGAGGAAAACCAATATTCTCCCCAACAGTCATGTGGGGATATAGCGCGAAATCCTGGAAAACCATCGCGATCCGCCGGTCGCGCGGTGGCAGATCGTTGGCGAGCTCGCCGTCGAGCAGGATCGCTCCGGTGGTGGGGTCTTCAAGCCCGGCGACCATGCGCAGCACGGTGGACTTGCCGCATCCCGACGGGCCCAGGAGCACCATGAATTCGCCGTCGTTAACGTCAAGACTGACGTTGTCGACGGCTACCGTGCCATCTGGGAAAACCTTGGTGACGTCCTTGAGTGCGACGGTGGTCACCGTCACCTCCCCGCAGCTTCGTTGCCGGCCCCCGAATAGGTAACTGTGACGAGCGTTACGGCTTCAGCCCATCGGGTAAACGTGCCATGTTCGTGGTGTGACAGGGTGATTACTGCCCAGTTCAGCCGAGTTTTTCCGTACCCACGGCTATGGGGCACCAAACCGGCAGGAAAGACGCGTCAGCGCCCGGCAGCGCCGTAACTCCACGTCCGCCACGCGTCGACGACCACCAGAGCCACCAGATACAGGCCGAGCATCGCGAACGCGGCGGAGGCCGCCCCGGCCACGGCGCCCACGACGAGCACGACCGCCCGGCCGTCCCAGCCCAGCCCCAGCCGGTGCAGCGGCGGGCCCTCCACGCGCTTCTCCAGCCGCGTGGTGAAGTCGCAGTGGTGCAGGGCGAGCGCGGCCAGCAGCAGGTACACGACGAGGAGCGGCACGTCGTACGCCAGCCCGGCGGCGACCACGAAGAGTAACTCGGCCGCGCGCAACGCCGCCGGTACAAGCCAGTCCAGCGGGCCGTCATGGGGGTGCCACGCGCCCAGCGCGGCGGCGAGCACGAGCGCGAGGAGGGCCACCACGGCCAGGTCACTCCCGCCCGACCTGGCCACGACCAGCGCCACCAGCGTGCCGGCCACCGCGAGCACGGCCGCGGCGAGCGGTGGCACCGACCACCGGCGCAGGAGGTGGGCGGCGGCGCCGTCGTCGCGATACAGCGTCGGGTCGGCGGAGGCGAAGACCGGCACCCGCATCGAGAGCGCGCGCGCGGTGCGCAGGACGAGCGTGTACGCGGCTGAGACCGTGGCGCACGCGAGCACCGCCACCAGCGCCACCCGCTGGTCGAAGAACGCGACGCACACGGCGATCACCGCCCACCGCGCCCCGGTCGGGAAGAGCGCGGTCTGCTTGAGCCAGTACGCCGGCGAGCCCTGGTCGGACTGCACGCGGTGGGAGAGCCGGCCGAGCCGCCCGGTCGCGGGGGTGGCGCGGGCCACCGCCTCGTCGTGCAGCGCCAGGTACCACGTGTCGCTCTGCCGCCGCACGGTGATCACCACCAGCACGCCGACGGCGAGCGCCCACCCGTCGCCCTGCGCGCCGGCCGCCAGCCCGGCGAAGACAATGGCTTCCTTGACCCGGTCGGCCATCGAGTCCAGCCACCCGCCGAACGGGCTGAACCGCCGCGTGTACCGCGCGAGCTGGCCGTCGACCCGGTCGAGCACGAAGCCGAGGTAGAGCAGCACGGCACCGAGCAGCAGCGCCGGCCGCCCGCCGGCCCAGAAGAGCAGCGCCGCGAGACCCACGAGCACGACCGAGGCCGCGGTGACCGTGTTGGGGCCGATGCCCACCCGCGCCGCCCACCCGGTGAGGCGGGGCGACCAGGAGCTGACCAGGTACGTGGCGACGATGTCGTCGCGCTCCCGCACCGCGAGCCGCAGCTCCACCTCCTCCGGATGGATCTCGGCGATCGTCGCCTGGGCGGCCGCACGCGCCACGCCATCGCGGGCGCGGGCCGCGACCAGCTGCCGCACCCGCTGGGTGAAGACGGTGACACCCACGCCGCGGAGGGCCGCCGGCAGGGCGTCGAGACCGGTGCCGACCCCTCCGCGCGCCGCGGCCATCAGGTCGGGCAGGTCGGGCGGGTCGACCCGCAGGGCGCCGCCGAAGGCCGCGTTGGGCGTGCCCGGCACCAGCCGGCCGCGCTCCTCGCGGACCCGCTCACCCCGCGACCCGGACGCCACCTCGACCACCAGGGCCACGGTGGAACCGGCCGGGTTGGTGGCCAGATGCCGGAGCACGGCGGTGTGCGCGACCAGGTCGTCGGCGCAGATCAGCATCGGCTCCTCGGCCGCGCTCGCCATGCCGGCCAGGCCGGCGAGGTCGGGGACGGCCACGACCCTGTCGACGCCGGCGGCGCGCAACTGCTCCGAGATGGGCCCGGCGGTCAGCTCCAGCCCGGAGGTGACGATGACACCCAACATCGATGAGCCGCCCTACCCCAGGAATTGACGCCGGCCAGGTTAGCAGCCACGAGCAGGGCTCAGGGAAAAGCCCTCAGCGGCTGTTCAGGGCAGGGTCCGCCGCGTTACGGAGGCGGGCGGGGCGGGACGCTCATACCGTGGATCCATGAGGACGAAACTCGTACGACCCCGAGACCACCGGATGATCGCCGGCGTCTGTGCCGGCCTCGGCCGCCGCTTCGGCATCTCGGCGAACGCGATGCGCCTGATCTTCCTGATCTCCTGCTTGCTCCCCGGCCCGCAGTTCGTCATCTACATCGCGCTGTGGATCATCATGCCGAACGAAGAGCGGTACGCCACGACGTACTAGCAGACCAAGATCGAAATTTCAGCTACCGCGACGTCCGCCGTGGTCCGGACCGCTGCTCCCGTGGCCTCACCCGTCCGCCGTTGGTCCCGCGCCCAGGGGTTCGTCGCTCCGGGCGCCTTCGCCGTGCCCACGTCGGACACCAACACCGCGTCACGTGCCGGCAAGCGATCACGCCGCCACGCATGAGCACGGCGCCAAGATCCTCACAAAATCCCTGTTCTTGTTGCTACGAAGCGCTTCGGTGGCCGCAAAATCAGGGATTTTGTTGCCGCCAAGGGGTTGGGGAAGTGGTCTCGTGCGCACGGCTCCCGCGTCGACGAGCGACGGTATGCACGCTTCGTGGGCATTGGGTAGCACCCGTGATCTGGACTGACGATCACGCCGCATCACCCCTTCGGCGCCCGAGGCGGGCCGGAGTGGGTCGGCAGTACGGGGTCGCCGCGGCCGACCGGCGACGCCCGTTACCCCTGGGGTGACCGGCGACGCGCTGGCGACACAGCCACGAAGTCGCTGATCAACATCGGGAAGGGGTGGCTGGCTGGAGGCGAGGCGGGCCGTTGTGGTGTGGTCAGGCGGGGAGGGGTGAGGGTGACAACGGCGCACGGGCGAGGCCGCGGGAGCGGCGGTCTGGACCACCGCGAACGTCGCGGTAGCCCGGATCCAGATCTTGGTCTTGACAGGACGACCGACCGCCGCGGGCCGAGTGGATCGGTCAGACGTTGGTGGAGGCGAGCTCGCTGGCCGTGCTCGCCACGGGGGTGTTGACCCGCCGCAGGCTCAGGAGGCTGGAGAAGAGGCCGGCGAAGATCACGGTCACGCCCACGCCGATGGCGGTCGACGAGGGCAGCACCACGCGGAGCGCCTCACCGAGGTCTTGGGCGCCGAAGCCGCGCGCGCCCCAGGCGGAGAACGCCAGGATGCTGCCGGCGAGGCCGATCAGCACGAGCAGCACGCCGACCGCGGTGCACGTCTCCAGCCGAACCAGCCGGATCCACCGGTCGGACTGGCGCGCGCTGGTGATGCCCTCGTTATGCCCGTAGATCAGGGCGAACGCGCCGAACATCAGCAGCTGGGTGCCGACCAGCATGGCCAGGCAGGTGTAGACGAGCGTGTTGATGTCGAAGCCGACGCCAGCCACCCGCAGGGGGCCCACGGTCAGGATCGACGTGCCGATCAGGCCGAGGACGAACATGATCGCGCCCGGCCAGATGAGCGTCTTGCGCGGCGCGAAGACCAGCAGGAACCGCAAGTGGCGCCAGCCGTCCCGCCAGGTGCGCAGGTGTGGCGGGCGGCTGCGGCCGTCGGGCTGGAGGGTGGTCGGCACCTCGACGATGTCGTAGTCGTTGAGCGCGGCGCGCACGATCAGCTCGGAGGCGAACTCCATGCCCGGCATGCAGAGGCCGAGCTGGCGGATGCGGTCGCGATTGAAGCCGCGGATGCCGCAGTGGAAGTCGCCCACGTGGCTGAGGCTCTTGCCGAAGAGGCGGCGCCCGAGCCAGGAGAGCACCGGGTTGCCCAGGTAGCGGTGGAGCGGGGGCATGGCGCCCGGCGCGATGCCGCCCCGGAACCGGTTGCCCATCACCATGTCGTGGCCGGCGCGCAGCTCGCGGACGAACGGCTCAAGATTGGACAAGTCGTACGAATCGTCGGCATCGCCCATGATGATGTACTTACCGCGCGCCTCGGCGATGCCGTTGAGCAGCGCGCCGCCGTAACCGCGGATCGGCGCGTGCGAGACCCGCGCGCCAGCCTTGACCGCGATGTCCTGCGACCCGTCGGTCGAGCCGTTGTCGCTGACCAGCACCTCGCCGACCACGCCGAGATCATCGAGCGCGCGACGCGCCTTGGTCACGCAGACCTCGAGCGTCTCCGCCTCGTTGAGGCAGGGCAGCAGGACGGTGACCTCGATGTCGACGTCGTCCTTCGCCACGGTGCTGGCCACAGGCATACTCCCGGTCACAACGCTGATTGTCCTTGCCGGCGCACTCTACGCGCGGTGAATCGCCGATGACTCAGACCTGGGCGTTACCCCACGGTGCGCGCCACCCGCACGAGGATAGCGGGTGGCGCATCGACCGCACGTGCCGCTATGCGGAGGTATAGGTGACCTTGACCTGTGTGTAGCCAAGCGATCGCAGCAGGCCCTCCAGCATCTTGCGGGTGTTCTCCTCCGCCCGCAGCACCAGCCCGCTGTCTCGCGCGGCCCCGGTGATCCGCTCCTGGGCCAGCTGGTAGACCTCCTGCTGGCGGTTGGGGTCGCCGCCGAACACCTCACCGATCCTGTTGAGCAGGCCGCGCTCCTCGGCGAAGACGTAGCTCTTTTCCAGGTCGAGCGAGGCCTCGGTGAGCTGCGGCCCGGGCAGCGTGACCTCGGCGGAGGTGCGGTCGGCGGACTCGACGATCGCGCCGTCGCCGATCTTGCCGAAGTCGACGTAGGCCTCGACCCGACCCGCGCCGACGAAGAGCGTGCGCTGGTTGAGCAGGAAGTCCGGCACGTACTTGCGGTCCTTCTCGAGGTCGATGACGACCTGGAAGTTGCCCTCCGCGGCCACGTAGCGGCTCAGATCCTGGATGGACTGGAGCAGCGGCGGCTGGCTGCGATCCTTGGTCTCCTCGGAGAACGGGTTACGCCAGCTCGGCCACAGCCCGACCGCCTGGACGCTCAGCACCAGGACCACGATCAGGCCGATCGCGCCGGCCAGCCAGAACAGGGCCCGCCCCCGCCGCGCGCGGGGTGTCTCGGGCGTGGTCTCATCGTCGTCAAACCGCGGGTCGGGCCGGGGCTCCTGCGCCGTGGCCTGGCCTTTTTGGTATTCGGGAAACTCGCTGGTCGGGTGGTCCATGTCCCGATCACCGTCCTCTTCAGACTCGCCCCTTAAGAGAACGGTAAGGGTCGGGTACGACACCCGCATCTTGATCAATTACGGACGGCGGGTCCACCTTTCAGGCGAACGCGGACAAGCCAGTCAGCTTCTGCCCGATGACCAGTTGGTGGATCTCGGAGGTGCCCTCGTAGGTCAGCACACTCTCCAGATTGTTCGCGTGCCGGAGCACCGGGTACTCACCGCTGATGCCGTTGGCGCCGAGGATCGTGCGGCACTGGCGGGCGATCGCGAGGGCCTCCCGCACGTTGTTGAGCTTGGCGACGCTGACCTGCTCGGCGCGGACCTTGCCCTGGTCGGCGAGGCGACCGAGGTGCAGCGCGAGCAGGTATCCCTTCTGCAGCTCAAGGGCCATGTCGGCGAGCTTGGCCTGGGTCAGCTGGAAGCCGCCGATCGGCCGCCCGAACTGCTCCCGCGACACCGCGTAGTCGAGCGCGGTGTGCAGGCACTCCCGCGCCGCGCCCAGCGCGCCCCACGAGATGCCCTGGCGGGCCTCGGTCAGGCAGGAGAGCGGCCCCTTCAAACCCTCGACCCCGGGCAGCACGGCATCGGCCGGCAGGCGCACCTCGTCGAGCACGAGCTCACCGGTCGAGGAGGCGCGCAGCGACATCTTGTGCTGGATCTCGCGCGCCGTGACACCGGGCGAGTCCATGGGCACGACGAAGCCGCGCACCGCCTCCTCGGCCCGGGCCCAGACCACCGCGACGTCGGCGAGCGGCGCGTTGGTGATCCACATCTTGGTGCCGCTGAGCACCCAGTCGTCGCCGGCGCGGCGGGCCCGGGTCTTCATCGACGCCGGATCGGAGCCGTGATCAGGCTCGGTCAGGCCGAAGCAGCCCAGCGCCTCGCCAGCGGCCATCGAGGGCAGCCACCGCGACTTTTGCTCCGGGCTGCCGAAGCGCCAGATCGCGTACATGGCGAGGGAGCCCTGCACCGAGACGAGTGAGCGCACCCCCGAGTCGCCCGCCTCCAGCTCCAGGCAGGCCATCCCGTACGCCACGGCGGAGGCGCCGGCGCACCCGTAACCGGTCAGATGCATGCCGAGCAGGCCGAGCTTGCCGAACTCGAGGGCGAGGTCGCGGGCCGGCACGTGGCCCTTCTCGTACCACTCGGCGACGTTGGGCCGCACCAGGTCGTCGACCACCTTGCGCACGACGGCGCGGATCTGCCGCTCCTCGTCGGTGTGCAACGAGTCCACGTCGATCAGGTCGAGCGGGAGGGCGCGCATCAGCTCAGCACCAGCACTCGCGCGTGGATCTGGTTGCGCTGCTGCAGCGCGGCACGGAGCGCCCGGTGCAGGCCGTCTTCGAGGTAGAGCGCGCCATTCCACTGCACGACGTGCGGGAAGAGGTCGCCGTAGAAGGTCGAGTCTTCGGCCAGGAGCTTGTCGAGGGCGAGCTCGCGCTTGGTCGTGATGAGCTGGTCGATCCGGATCGGCCGTGGCGGGATCTCCGCCCACTGCTTCAGCGTCAGACCGTGGTCGGAATACGGACGCCCGTCCCGAACCGCTTTGAAGATCACGACGGCACGCTCCCCTCCCATGTCGCCGTACCGTTCTTACCCGTGTTGACCGCAGGTCCTACCCGTGTCGACCGCATGCCAGCCTAGCGACCGGTGCCGACACCTCGGTTTGTTCCCTGATGTCGGTTATCTTGCACGGTGTCCGGTCCAGTGGCCCCGGTGGATGACCTGATCGGGTGGCCGCTGGCCACGTTTGAGTGACGGGGAGCGGCGGTCCGGGGCCGGATAGCCGACCGTTATCGCCCCGATCGGGGCGAAGTCCGCCGGCACGCCGAACTCCTCCCGGTAGCCCGCCACGCGCTCCGGCGGGAGGCCGAAGAAGCACGCGCCCAGGCCCTCGTCCACGGCCGTGAGCAGCATCAACAGGCTCGCGAACCCAGCGTCGATGTCCCAGTACGGCGCCGGCCAGCGGCCCGGGTCGCGGTCGGTCCAGCCCTTGTCCGGCTCCGCGTACCGATCGAGGTAGGCGGCGCGGTTGGAGTGCGCGACCACCAGCAGCGGGGCGCGGCTCATGCCGGCGAGCCACCCGCTCATCCCCTGGCCCTCGGGCCCTCCTGGTTGGCTCGCTCCGCTCGCTTCCGCCCCGGATGCCGGCACAATCCGGGCGGGTCGCTCCGCGCCCAGCTCCGGGTTGAGCCGGCCCCGGGGGGAGGTGGCCGCCCAGAACCGCTCCCGGTCGGCCGCCCGCTCCAGGACCAGGAAGCCCCAGCCCTGGGAGAAGCCGGCGGACGGCGCGCGGACGGCGTGTGCGAGCAGGCGCTCGACCACCTCGGGCGGCACCGGACGGTCGGGGTCGTAGTTGCGGACCATCCGCCGGCGCCGCACGACGTCGCGGAACTCCACCCGGCTCAGCCGGCCGCGGACGGGCTGATGCCCCACGTGCCCGACCAGGTCTGGCCCGGCTCCAGCACGACCAGCCCGCGCCCGGACCGGAACGCGTCCGGCACGCAGGTCATCGGCTCGATCGCCACCGCGCGGCGGAAGCGGTCACCGGTGAGCGTGTCGCTGCTGAACACCTGCCACCAGCCGAACGTGGCGTCTCCCCAGATCGTCACCGCGTGCTCGCCATCCGATGTGGACAGTGTCACGGCGGAGCTGCCGTCGGCACGCCGGTCGACATCGCCGAACGCGGTGTCCAGCACCGTGGTGCCGATGCGGCGGGGCTCGGTGAAGTCGAAGTCGGTGCCGGCCACCTTCTGCGCGCCGATCGGCAGCAGCCGGCCATCGACCAGCACGCGGCTGCGGGCGGGCACGCGCAGCAGCATGTCGTCGGCGCGCGCGCCGGGCAGCCGCAGGTACGGGTGGACGGAGAAGCCGAACGGGCAGGGATGGTCGGCGGCGTTGGTGACCGAGTGGGTGGCCCGCAGCCCGTCCGCGCCGACCCGCCACTGCGCCCGCAGCCGCAGCGGCCACGGGTAGCCCGGCTGGGCCGGCATCGCGCACTCGATCGTCACCGCGTCGGCCGACCGCTCGGCGAGCGTCCACGGCTGCCAGTTGACCAGCCCGTGGATCGCGTTGTTGCGGATCGGCTCGGTGAGCGAGAGCTGCATCTGCCGATCGGCGAAGGTGTACTTGCCGTCGCGGATCCGGTTGGGCCAGGGCGCCAGGATCTGGCCGGCGCAGCCCGGGGGCAGCTCGTCGTCGCCGTACCCGTCGACGTAATCGTCGCCGCGCCACCGATAGTGCCGCAGCCCTCCGCCGACCTCGACCACCACGGCCTCGTGGCCTTCGGCCGCGATCGTCCACTGTGCCCCGGAGAGCGGGGTCCTACCGTTGTCCATCGGCTGACGATATCTGGTAGCGCAGCAGCGCGGGGAAGGCCAGCACCAGCACCAACGCGAGTAACGCGGCCGCGAACCCGCCACCGGCCCAGGCCAGCGTGACGCCCCACGGCGCGGCCATCGCGCCGGCCCGCAGGTCACCCAGGCGGGGGCCACCCGCGACGACCGTGATGAACACCCCCTGCAGGCGCCCCTGGTAGCGATCCGGGGCGTACGTCTGGAGGATCGACTGGCGGTAGACCGCGCTCACCAGGTCGGCCGCGCCGGCGAACGCGAGCAGCAGCACCACCAGCCACAGCTGCCGCGCGAAGCCGGACACCCCGACCGCGACGCCCCACGCGACCACCGCGGCGGTGAGCGCGACGCCCTGGCGGCGGACCCGGCCGATCCAGCCCGAGGTGAGGCCGCCGATCACCGAGCCGATCGCGATCGCGCTGAAGAGCCAGCCGACCGCGGCGCCGCCACCGAACCGCTCCTCGGCCACCTCGGGGAAGAGCGCCCGGGGCATGGCCAGCACCATCGCGATCAGGTCGATGGCGAACGAGAGCAGCAGCACCGGCGTGGTCGCCAGGTAGCGGATGCCGTCGACGACGCTGCGCAGCCCCATGGAGGCGCGTTCCTCGCCGGGCGGGATGGGCGGCAGGCGGAGGGTGGCCCAGAAGGCGACGGTGAAGAAGAGCGCGTCCACGCCGTACGCGACGGGCAGCCCCGCCTCCGTGCCCATGACCCCGAAGATCAGGCCGGCGGCCAGCGGACCCACCACCGCGCTGCCACTCGTGGTGGTGAAGCTGAGCGTGTTGGCCGCCGGAAGGAGCTCCGGACCGACCAGCCGCGGGACGATCGCCTGCCGGGTCGGCGAGCTGATCGCGAACGCGACGGTCTGCACCGCCACGAGGCCGAGCAGCAGCGTCGCGCTGTGCACCCGGAGCAGCGCCTGCGCCAGGAGGCCGGCGGTGGACGCCCACATCAGGACGGAGCTGGCCAGCAGCAGGCGGCGGCGGTCGACCGCGTCGGCCACCGCGCCGCCCCAGAGGCCGAAGACCATCAGCGGTACGAGGCCGGCGATGCCGAGCAGGCCCACCCAGAACGAGTCCTCGGTGATCGCGAACATCTCGACCGGCACCGCGACGGCGGTGAGCTGGTAGCCGAAGAAGGAGACCGCGTTGCCGAGCCACATGCGGCGGTACGCGGGAACGCCCAGCGGGCGAAGGTCGATCGCCCAGCGCCGGGTGAGGCTCCGCGTCAAGGGGCCAGCCGCTCGATGATCCACACTCCCTCGTCGGTGCGGCGGTAGCGCAATCGATCATGCAGCCGACCGGTACGTCCCTGCCAGAACTCGACGGTGTGGGGCGTGACACGCAGCCCTCCCCAGTGCTCGGGCGCGGGCACCTGCTCCGGAAACCTCCTCTCGGTCTCCTCGTACGCCTGGTCCAGCGCGGCCCGGTCCGGCACGACCCGGGACTGCGCGCTGGCCCAGGCGCCCAGCTGGGACTCGCGGGGACGGGTGGCGAAGTACGCCTCGGTCTCGGCGCGGGTCACCCGGGTCACCGCACCGCTGACCACGACCTGGCGGCGCATCGGAAACCACGGGAAAACCGCGCTCGCGTACGGGTTCGCGGCCGCCTCGGTGCCCTTGCGCGACTCGTAGTTGGTGTAGAAGACGAGACCGCGCTCGTCGTACCCCTTCAGCAGCACGGTGCGGGCGCTGGGCCGGCCGTCCGCGTCCGCGGTGGCGACGATCATGGCGTTGGGCTCGGGGAGGCCGGCGTCCACCGCGTCGGCGAACCAGTGGTCGAACTGCGTCCACCAACTCGCGGCCAGGTCATCGCGAGAAAGGGCCTTCCCGGTGCCGTAGTCGCGGCGCATCTCGGCGGGTTCAGGTGTGTCAGCGATCACGACCCCATCCTCTTGGCGCGAGGGGTAACCCCCCGTTAACTCGGCGGAAAAGGGATGATGTCGCATGTACCACAAAGGCCAGCACTCGCAAACTTAGTTACTCACCAGGCAAGATGGCACGCAACCTGCCGCGGCAACCCCGTGGCTTGGCGATAGCAGAATCCGGGAGAGCGAAATGTCCGACTTCAAGCCGGGGCTGGAAGGCGTGATCGCCTTTGAGACCAAGATCGCCGAGCCCGACAAAGAGGGCGGCGCGCTACGTTACCGCGGTGTCGACATCGAAGATCTGATCGGCCAGGTCTCGTTCGGCAACGTGTGGGCACTGCTGGTCGACGGCCGCTTCGGGCCCGGGCTACCGCCCGCCGAGCCGTTTCCGGTGCCGGTGCACTCCGGTGACATCCGGGTCGACGTGCAGTCCGCCGTCGCGATGCTCGCGCCGTACTGGGGGCTCTCCCAGCTGTTGGACATCTCCGACCCGCAGGCGCGCGAAGACCTCGCCCGGGTCTCGGTCACCGCACTCTCGTTCGTCGCGCAGTCGGCCCGCGGCCTCGGCCTGCCGGCCGTGCCGCAGAAGGAGATCGACAAGGCGTCGACGATAGTGGAGCGGTTCATGAAGCGGTGGCGGGGCGAGCCCGACCCGCGGCACGTCAAGGCCGTCGACGCCTACTTCATCTCCGCCGCCGAGCACGGCATGAACGCCTCGACGTTCACCGCGCGGGTCGTCGCCTCCACCGGTGCCGACGCGGCCGCCTGCATCTCCTCCGGCATCGGCGCGCTCTCCGGCCCGCTGCACGGCGGCGCCCCCTCCCGGGTGCTGCACATGATCGAGGCCGTGGAGCGCAGCGGCGACGCCGAGGGGTACGTCAAGGGCGTGCTCGACCGCGGCGAGCGGCTGATGGGCTTCGGCCACCGCGTCTACCGCGCCGAGGACCCCCGGGCCCGCGTGCTCCGCCGCACCGCCAAGGAGCTCGGCGCGCCGCGCTTCGAGATCGCCGAGGCGCTGGAGAAGGCCGCGCTGGAGGAGCTGCACAACCGCAAGCCCGACCGTGTGCTGGCCACCAACGTCGAGTTCTGGTCCGCGGTGGTGCTCGACTTCGCCGAGGTGCCGTCGCACATGTTCACGTCGATGTTCACCTGCGCGCGGATGGGCGGCTGGAGCGCGCACATCCTGGAGCAGAAGGGGCTCAACCGGCTGGTCCGCCCCTCCGCGACGTACATCGGCCCGGCCCCCCGCAAGCCCACCGACGTCGAGGGTTGGGACACCGTGCCGCACGGCCTGTAGGTGCCCTTGCTTACACTCCGGCGGGCCAGGCCCTGGCCCGCTGGAGTCAGGTGGAAAGATGTCGGCCGTGGCTGACACACCCAGCATCCGGATCCCTGACGATCTCAAGCCCGCCGACGGCCGCTTCGGCTGCGGGCCGTCCAAGGTGCGCCCCGAGTCCGTGACGGCGCTGGCCGGCGTGGCGACCACCTACCTCGGCACCTCCCACCGGCAGAAGACGGTCCGCGACGAGGTCGCGCGGCTGCGCCGGGGCATCGCCGAGTTCTTCTCCCTGCCCGAGGGCTACGAGGTCGTCCTCGGCAATGGCGGCACCACCGCCTTCTGGGAGGTGGCGACGTTCGGGCTGATCCGCGACCGGGCGCAGTTCGCGAGCTTCGGCGAGTTCGGCGCCAAGTTCGCCTCCTCGGTCAAGGCCGCGCCGTTCCTCGGCGAGCCGACCGTGCGCAAGGCCGACCCGGGCTCGGCGCCTTCGCTCGAGGCCGAGGCGGGCGTGGATGCCTACGCCACGCCGCACAACGAGACCTCCACCGGCGTGGCGGTGCCGATCAAGCGGGTGGCCGGCGCCGACGATGACGCGCTGCTGCTGGTCGACGCCACCTCCGGGGCCGGCGGCCTCGACGTCGACGTGCGCGAGACCGACGTCTACTACTTCGCGCCGCAAAAGTGCTTCGGCTCCGACGGCGGCATCTGGATCGCCCTCATGTCCCCGGCCGCGCTCGCCCGGGCCACCGAGATCAAGGAGTCGGGCCGCTACATCCCGGGCTTCCTCGACCTGGTGACCGCGATTGACAACTCGCGGCTGGAGCAGACCTACAACACGCCCGCGCTGGCCACGATCTTCCTGGCCGCCGAGCAGACCGACTGGATGCTCGGGCAGGGCGGGCTGGCGTGGGCGGCCAAGCGCACGGCCGAGAGCGCCGGGGTCGTGTACGGGTGGGCCGAGCGCTCCTCCGTCGCGACGCCGTTCGTCAGCGACCCGGCGCTCCGCTCCAACGTGGTCGCGACGGTCGACTTCGCCGACGGCGTCGACGCCTCGACGATCGCGAAGGTGCTGCGCGCCAACGGCATCGTCGACACGGAGCCCTACCGCAAGCTCGGCCGCAACCAGCTGCGCGTCGCGCTCTTCCCGGCCGTCGACCCGAGCGACGTCGACGCGCTGACCGCCTGCATCGACTACGTGGTCGAGCGGCTCTGACGGGTGGTGGCCACGCGACATGCCGCGTGGCCTCCCCCCGGGACGTGAGGATTACGCGTACCGTGTGCCGAGGACATCCCTGGCGTGGCTGGCCAGGGGTGACGGAGGCCAGCGAAGCGGGACGGAGGCAACGCGATGCGGCCAGTACGCTTCGTCGCCCTCTCCGAGGACGGCCAGGCCTTGGTGCTCGCCGACGAGGTGGGCCGGCTTCTCGCGCTCCCGCTCGACGAGCGGATCTCCACCGCGCTGCACGCCGAGCCGGGCTCCGGGCCGGTCACGTTCGCCGTCGCCGCTGGCAATGAGCCCGCACCGTCCCTGTCTCCCCGCGACATCCAGGCCCGCATCCGCTCGGGCGAGTCAGCCGACGACGTCGCGCGCATCGCCGGCGTGCCGGTCGACCGCGTGCTGCGCTACGCCGGGCCGGTCCTCCAGGAGCGGGCGATGCTCGCCCAGCACGCCCGCCGCACGCGCCTGAAGTCCTCCGAAAAGGGCGCGCCGCTCGCCGAGGTCGTCGACAGCCGCCTCGCGCAGCACGGCATCGACTCCGAAAAGATCTCCTGGGACGCCTACCGGCGCGACGACGGCACCTGGCGCATCGTGGCCACCTGGCCCTCCGGCAAGGCCACGGCGCAGGCGATCTGGGAGCTCGACAAGACCCGCCAGATGGTGTCCCCCCACGACGACATGGCGCAATACCTGTGCGCCGAGCGCCCGACCCAGATCCTCGGCCAGGAGCCGGCACCCGAGCGCAGCGGCCACGGCCTGCCCGGCCCGTCGCGCACCGAGCCCAGCCGCGGTGGCCACGGCCTGCCCGCCGCCGGCGACAAGTCGCGCACCCGCGACCCGATCCGGGCCGGCCGCGACGCATTGCTCGCCTCGCTCGACCGCCCGATCAGCTCCGGCCGCGGCCTCGACCCGGCCGCCGCGCCCACCGAGCCGACCCGGCAGCGCCCGGCGGTGTCCGGTGGCGCGGCCGCGCTGCTCGGCGGCGGCCAGGGTTCAGCCTTCGACGACGACAGCGACCTCCCCAAGGAGGTGCCGGCCGTGCCGTCGCTGGCCGTGCTGCGCCCCCGCCGCAACACCGGCGGTGCCGCCGCCGCGGCGGGCGAGTCCACCGAGGCCGGCGGCAAGCCACGCAAGCGCCTGCCCAGCTGGGATGACGTGCTCTTCGGCACCGGCCCGGCCGCCCGCGAGACCTCCTGACCCCACGCGCGGCCGCTCCACGAGGCCTTCCGGGGCAGTCCGGGCCCGCGATTCTTCAAGGATCAAGACCCGAAGAGCGTTCTGAGCTACCGCGATGTTCGTCGTGGTCCAGACCCGATGCCGCTCAGGTTTGTTTGATCAAGGCTGTGATCTGGGCATTCTTTGCGAGGTCCCATTCCAAAGAGTCAGCAGCTTTGAGCTACCGCGATGTCCGCGGTGGTCCGGACCGTCGCTCCCGCGGCCTCACCCCGCACGGTGCACGACCGCCCAGGCCGCGCGACTGACCGCGGTCGCCCGGCCAGAGCGCCGCGCACGCTCAGCTTCCAGGTGCGTGGTGATCGTC
>Ga0272482_10000025_pt1 | contig 49312 bp, 42 predicted proteins | sample RVTome_8_FD_192427 | JGI IMG/M metagenome (GOLD analysis project Ga0272482, IMG submission 192427) | Soil microbial communities from uranium-contaminated site in the Upper Colorado River Basin, Wyoming, United States - RVT160D0 (version 2) ...
GGCCGATGCCCGCCACGACGCCCGCGCCGGCCTCGACAGCCCGGCTCGTCCCGGCCGCGGCGCGGCGGCGGGAGACGGGTCTCGACTCATCGAGGTCGTCGAGGTCTACCGGCGGTGCCTCGTATGGCGTGGGTGGCTTTCGCCGCTCCGCCTCGTCGTCGCCCGGCGCGGCGTGCGCCGGCTCTGGCCGTGATGTCTCGTCAGGTGTCGCCGCACGGTCGGCCCGGCGGCGGGTAGGCGGCAGCCAGCCACCGACCCGCAGCCGGTCGACACCCTCGCGTTCGCGATCCGCAGTCATCGCTCCTCGCCTGATCCCCCATCGATCCAATACGGGGCGAGGGCCAATATCGGATCAATCTCCGTCAGGTATAAATCTGGCCGGAGGTCGAACCGGACAAAACACCCAGCGGGTCACGGGGTGCCACCGCGTACGCCGTCGTGGCGCGAACCTATTGAATCGATTTCGACAGCACCGCACCCCCCAAGGGGTTTCGCGTTTATCGAATCTATTGACTTCGAAATTCGACAGGATCACTGTTTCGAACCAGGCACGCGGTTTCATCCGGGGCGCCAAATCGCGCGCCTTTGTTGTTTATAGAGCCGCTGCTTGGGAGGAACGATGCGGAAAAGACAGTACCTTCGCGCGCCCATTCTTGTCGGGCTCGTCGTCCTCGCCACGGTCGCGGGTTCATCCGTGACCTCGTTCGCCGCCGCGGACGTGTCCACATTGGCCGTTCCGTTCGCGGTGCAAAGCCTTGACGGCGCCGGAAACAACGCGGTGAACCCCACGTGGGGCCAGGCGAACCAGCCGTACTCGCGGGTCGCCGCCGCCCGCTACGCCGACGGGCGCAGCCAGCCGGTGAGCGGCCCCAACTCCCGTTACATCAGCAACCGGGTATTCAACGATGTGGCGCAGAATGTTTTCTCTGAACGCCAGGTAACCGCGTGGGGTTGGACCTGGGGTCAGTTCCTTGACCATACGTTCGGGCTCCGGTTGGGGCGGGCACCGGGCGACCCTGCCGGTGAGAGCGCTAACATTCCCTTCAACGCGAACGACCCGATGGAGGAGTTCGAGAACACGCTCGGGTTCATTCCATTCGCGCGCTCCGACCCGGCTCCCGGGACCGGCGGGACGAACGCCCGTCAACAGGTGAACACCAACCCGTCGTACATCAACAGCTTCCCCGTCTACGGCGGCACCAACACGCGTCTGGACTGGCTCCGGGAAGGCTCGAACGACGGCAACCCGGCCAACAACAGCGCCCGCCTGCTGCTCCAGGGCAACTACCTGCCGCGGGCGAACGCGCGGGGCAGCGCGTCGAACGCGCCGGCGATGGAGATCGACGGCATCCTGCGCGCCAACCCGGCCAGCGCGATGGTCGCCGGCGATGTGCGGGCCAACGAGAACCTCTTCCTCACCGCGACGCACACCCTCATGGCGCGGGAGCACAACCGCATCGTCGGCCTGCTGCCGGCGTCACTGTCCGAAGAGGACAAGTTCCAGATCGCCCGCCGCGTGGTCATGGCCGAGCAGCAGTACATCACGTACAACGAGTGGCTGCCGGCGATGGGCATCAGCCTGCCCGCGTACGGCGGCTACAACCCCAACATCAACACTGCGTTGAGCAACGAGTTCGCGACCGTGGGGTACCGGGTGCACAGCCAGATCCACGGCGAGATGGAGATCGCCGCGGACGCCGACCGGTACACGCCGGCCCAGCTGGCCGCGTTCGAGGCACAGGGCATCGAGATCGTCCAGGAGGAAGAGGACGAGGTAGAGCTGGTCATCCCGCTCAACCGTGCCTTCTTCAACCCCAACCTGGTGCCGAACATCGGGCTCGGCCCGGTGCTGCAGGCGGTCGGCGGCGAGCCGCAGTACAAGAACGAGGAAATGATCGACAACCAGCTGCGCAGCGTGCTCTTCCAGATCCCGGTCTCCGGCAACCCGGAGTGCCTGGACGGCGAAGGGCTGCCGGAGTGCTTCGACGCGGTGCTCGACCTCGGCGCGATCGACGTCGAGCGGGGCCGGGACCACGGCATGCCGACGTACAACCAGCTGCGCCAGGCGTACGGCCTGCCCACCCGTGGCTCGTTCACCCAGATCACCGGCGAGTCCAGCGCGGCCTTCCCGCCCGGGACCGGCATCGACGCCCCGGCCAGCCTCAACTTCCCCCAGCTGTTCGACGTCTTCAATGCCGAGGTGGATCAGGCCGACGAGGACGCGGTCGAGGGCACGCCGGTGCGGTTCAACCGGGCCAGCCCGCTCGCCGCCCGGCTTCAGGGCGTGTACGGCAACGTCAACAATGTCGACGCGTTCGCCGGCGCGCTGGCCGAGCCGCACGTGCCGGGCACCGAGTTCGGCGAGCTGCAGCGTGCTATCTGGACCCGCGAGTTCCAGCGGCTGCGGGACGGCGACCGGTTCTTCTACGCCAACGATCCGGCGATGCAGTACATCCGGAACACGTACGGCATCGACTTCCGCCGCAACCTCGGTGACCTCATCGCACTCAACAGCGACGTCCCGCGCGCCGAGCTGCCGCGCAACGTGTTCTTTGCCGAAGGAGACGTGCCGCCGGCCAGCTGCCGGGTCACGTACCGGGTGGAGAGCCAGTGGGACACCGGGTTCCAGGTGACCATGTCCATCACCAACACCGGCTCCACGCCGATCCCGGACGGGTGGACGCTGCGCTTCGTCTTCCCCAACGGGCAGGAGATCACCCAGCTCTGGAACGGAGTCGTCGCTCAGGACGGAGCCCGGGTGCCGGTCACCAACGCCACCTGGAACGGCGTCCTGAATCCCGGCCAGACGCTTGGCGGCGTCGGGTTCAACGCGAGCTGGAGCGGGGTCAACAACCGACCCACGGCCTTCTCGCTGAACACCACGGCCTGCGCCGTCGGGTGAGCCGGGATGGCTGCCGGCCGGGGTGATCGGCCCCGGCCGGCGCCGCGAGCACGAGCCTCGGGTCAGGAAAGGTAGCCCCGCCGGCCGTGCTCGACGGCCCGGATGAGCGCCCGGCTGACCTGGCCGAACTCCTGCTCGTCACCAGTCTCGAAAAGCAGTGTGGGCCGACTCCGGTAGTCGGCCCACATCTGGTAGCTCGCCGGCCAGCGCCGGCCGCCGAACATCATGACCCCCAGGGCGGCCGCCGCGGTGAGCACGGCGATGGCCCAGGCCACCGGCGTGTTGAACACGGACGCGACCGACGCCACCACGACGAGCCCGGCGATGCCGACAAGGAGGGCGGCGCGAGCGGGGGACGGCATCGGCCCGCGGGCTCGCTCCAGACGCTGCAGCTCCGCGATCAGGAACCGCTCATCCTCGACGACGAGCCACTGGTCGGTGACGGCGACTCTGCGCTGGTTGTAGAAGGTGGTGAACCCGGGCGACCGGCCCGGACGGCTGAGGCGGTCGATGCTCATGGCGGCCTCCTTCGCTACCTTCCACTATCGGTCGCCAGGAGTCGGATGGCAATAGTGCAATATGCCAGGTGGCAGATAGCGTCCTGGCTGGTATCAGAGGCTGTCCATCGCGCGATATATGCGCTGTTCGGAGATGGGATACGCGGTGCCGAGGGCCTGCGCGAAGAGGTTGATCCGCAGCTCCTCGATCATCCAGCGGATCTCGTGGAGCGCGTCGCTCGGCGGCACCTCCTGCCGCAGCTGCGTGTACTCCCGCTGGATCTCCTCGACCACCCGGGTCTGCTGGAGGTCACGCTGCGGATTCTGCGGCAGCCGCTCCAGCCGGCGCTCGATCGCGGTGAGGTAGCGGATCAGGTCCGTTAGGCGCCGCTGGCCGGTCGCGGTCACGAAGCCGCGGTAGACCAGCGTCGAGAGCTGGGCCCGGGCGTCCGCGAGCGAGGGCATGAGGTCGAGGCGCGCGGTCGCCTTCAGGCGCTGTTCCACCTGGTACGCGGCCGCGAGCACCCGCCGCACCTGGCCGACGACCGCGATGAGGCCCTCCACGTAGCCGGACCGCACCGCGTCGCGCAGCTTGGCGAAGCCGTCCTCGTCCCACGCCGGGCCGCCCGCCTCCGCCATCAGCTGGTCGACGACCGCGCCCGCCACGTCTTCCAGCAGGTCGGCCACGCCCTTGTGCGGGTTGCGGCTGAGCGCCAGCTTGTCCTCATTGGACAGCCGGCCCTGCATGACCTTCGCCGGCGCGGCCAGGCCGATGAGCAGCAGGCGGCGGGTGCCCTGCCACATCGCGTAGCGCTGCTCGGCCTCCGTCTCGAAGACGCCGACGCCGACCGCCTCGCCCTCGTCGACCAGCGCCGGGTACGCGGTGACGGCGTACCCGGCACGCTCCTGCTGGACCGTGCGGGGCAGCGTGCCGAGGTCCCACGCGCGCAGTCCGTGCCGGGTGAGCTCGGGAGCGGCGGCGGTGACCGTCTCGCGGACGGTGGCCCGAAGCTGGGTCTGCAGCGCGGCGAGGTCCTTGCCTTCGCCGAGCGTCGCGCCACCCTCGTCTTCCACCCGGAAGGTCATCCGCAGGTGGTCCGGCACCTTCGACAGGTCCCAGGCGTCGCGCGGCACCGGGGAGCCGGTCATCCGGCGCAGCTCCCGCTCCAGCGCGTCGAGCAGTGGACCGTCCGGTGCCATCCGGTCCAGCGCGGCGCGCGCGTAGTCGGGCACCGGGACGAAGTTTCGCCGCACCGGCTTGGGCAGCGACCGGATCAGCGCCACGACGAGGTCCTCGCGCAGGCCGGGCACCTGGCGGTCGAAGCCCTCCGGACGTACCCGGGACAGGAGCGGGAGTGGAATGTGGACGGTGACACCGTCGGCGCCGGTGCCCGGCTCGAACTGGTAGGTCAGCCGGAGTGCCAGCTCGCCTTGACGCCACTCGTCGGGATAGTCGGTCGCCGCCACCTCGCCGGCGCGCTCGTTGATGAGCATCGCCTTCTCGAACGTGAGCAGGTCGGGCTGCCCGTGGCGGGTCTTCTTCCACCAGCTGTCGAAATGCCGCGCCGACACCACGTCCGCGGGGAGCCGCTGGTCGTAGAAGGCGAAGAGCGTCTCGTCGTCGACCAGGATGTCGCGCCGGCGGGCCCGGTGCTCGAGCTCCTCCACCTCGGCGAGCAGCTCCCGGTTGTCCTGGAAGAACGCGTGGTGGGTCTCCCAGTCACCTTCCACCAGCGCGTGCCGGATGAACAGCTCGCGGGACAGTGGCGGGTCGATCCGGCCGAAGTTCACTTTGCGGCCGGTGACCAGCGGCACGCCGTAGAGCGTGACCCGCTCGACCGCCATCACCGCGCCCTGCTTCTTCTCCCAGTGCGGCTCGCTGTAGCTGCGCTTGACGAGGTGGCCGGCGAGCCGCTCGACCCAGTCCGGCTCCACTTTGGCCACGATGCGGGCCCACAGCCGGGACGTCTCCACGAGCTCGGCGGCCATCACCCACTGGGGCTGCTTCTTGAAGAGGGCCGAGCCCGGGAAGATGCCGAACTTGGCACCCCGCGCGCCCAGGTACTCGTGCCGCTGGGTGTTCTTCAGCCCTACGTGCGAGAGCAGTCCACTGAGGAGGGAGAGGTGGATCCGCTGCCCGTCGGCGGGTGGCGCCTTGGGCGGCTTGACCGCCTGGCGCAGCTGCCCGTACAGGTCCTGCCACTCGCGCACCCGGAGGTAGTTGAGAAACTCGTTGCGGCACATCCGGCGGAACTGGCTCGACGACAGCGCCTTCTGCTGCTCCTCGACGTACCGCCAGAGGTTGAGGTACGCGAGAAAGTCCGACTCCTTGTCGACGAAGCGGGCGTGCTTCTCGTCGGCGGCCTGCTGGTGGTCGGTCGGGCGCTCGCGTGGGTCCTGGATGGACAGTGCGGCGGTGATGACCAGCACCTCGTGCACGCAGCCATTGCGCTCGGCCTCCAGCACCATCCGTCCCAGGCGGGGGTCGACGGGCAGCTGGGCGAGGCGGCGGCCGAGCTTGGTGAGCTGGTCACCGTCGAGCGCGCCGAGCTCGTGCAGCAGGTCGACGCCGTCCTTGATGTTGCGGCGGTCCGGCGGCTCCACGAAGGGAAACGCGGCCATGTCGCCCAGCCCCAGCGCGCGCATCTGGAGGATGACCGAGGCGAGGTTGGTACGCAGGATCTCCGGGTCGGTGAACTCGGGACGGGACAGGAAGTCCTCTTCGGAGTAGAGCCGGACGCAGATGCCGTCGGAGGTGCGGCCGGAGCGGCCCTTGCGCTGGTTGGCCGAGGCCTGCGAGACGGGCTCGATCGGCAGCCGCTGCACTTTCAGCCGGTGGCTGTAGCGGGAGATCCGCGCGGTGCCCGGGTCCACCACGTACTTGATGCCGGGCACGGTCAGCGAGGTCTCCGCGACGTTGGTGGCGAGCACGACGCGGCGGCCGGTGTGCGCCTGGAAGACGCGGTGCTGCTCCGCGGTGGACAGCCGCGCGTACAGCGGCAGAATCTCGGTGTGGCGCAGGTCGTGCTTGCGCAGCGCGTCGGCGGTGTCCCGGATCTCCCGCTCACCGGAGAGGAAGACCAGGATGTCGCCCGGCCCTTCGGCGCACAGCTCGTCGACCGCGTCGAGGATCGCCTGGGTCTGGTCCTGCTCGTCGTCCTCCTCGCCGATCGGCCGGTAGCGGACCTCGACGGGGTACGTGCGGCCGGAGACCTCGACGATCGGCGCGCCGTCGAAGTGCTGCGAGAACCGCTCGGGGTCGATCGTGGCCGAGGTGATGATGACCTTCAGATCGGGGCGGCGGGGGAGGAGCCGTTTGAGGTACCCGAGAATGAAGTCGATGTTGAGGCTGCGCTCGTGGGCCTCGTCGATGATCAGCGTGTCGTACTGCCGCAACATCCGGTCGTGCTGGATCTCGGCGAGCAGGATGCCGTCGGTCATCAGCTTGACCAGCGTGCCGTCGCTGACCTTGTCGGAGAAGCGCACCTTGTAGCCGACGGTGGTGCCGAGCGGCGTGCCCAGCTCCTCGGCGATGCGGTCCGCGACGGTGCGCGCCGCGATCCGCCGCGGCTGGGTGTGGCCGATCGCCCCCTCGATGCCCCGCCCCAGCTCAAGACAGATCTTGGGGAGCTGGGTGGTCTTGCCGGAGCCGGTCTCGCCCGCCACGATCACGACCTGGTGGTCGCGGATGGTCGCGAGGATGTCGTCTTTCTTCTGGCTGACCGGCAGCGCCTCGGGATAGCTGATCTCCGGCACGCTCGCGCGGCTCTCGCGGCGCGCGGCCAGCCGAAGTTCCCGATCCATGTCCCGACAAGTTTATCCCGCCTGGCCAGCGCATTTTTCCGCCGACGCGGTCGCTGGCCAGACGGGCTGGGGAGGGGGGATCAGCTGATGTCGAACAATGGCCCGGTGATGGTCAGGCCGAGCTCGTCGCCGGCGAACGAGATGAGCGCGAACAGCATGAGCGAGGCGCCGGCCAGCGCGATGTCCTTCTGGAACTGGACCATCTCGCCCTGCCGGGCCTGCGGGTCGGTCTCCTTCCAGAACGGGTGCATGAGCAGCGCGGTCGGCACCAGGAAGACGACCAGCAGCAGCGCGCCGAGGTCGGCCCAGATGCCGAGCAGCACCATCAGCCCGCCGACCGCGATGAGCAGCCCGCTGACGAGGGTCGCCGCGAAGGCCTGCGGCACGCCCTTGCTGGACGCGTAGCCCGCCATGGCCTTGGTCTGGGTCAGGTGGCCGACGGCCGACCCGAGGAAGAGCGACGAGAAGAGGATGCGCCCGATGAGTACGAGTATGTCCATGCCTACCTCCATGAAGGAGACGACTACGACCTATCTCTTGACGGCTCAAGTATCCCCGTGTCAACTACCCCGATCAAGCGATGGTTGTCGCTGGAATGGGTGACGAGGCCGGTGGCCTCTTAGAGACATGTCGCGTTTGCGAAAGCGCGCAGCTAGTGACCTGGGCGGGGACCGGGTTGCAGACTTCCGCATGGCGCCCCCAAAAAGGAGCAGCGGCCCCGTGCCGAAGGCAAAGCGGGCGGTCCTCGCGGTTACCGCCGCGGGGATCCCCTAGCCGGGCAGTCGTGGTCAGCGGCCGAGGATCAGGTACGCCATCCCGAGCAGGCCACGGAAGACGCGGACGTACTCGCGGGGCCGGGTGTCGAGCTCGTCCCGGACCTCCGCCGCCCGGGGATCGCCCGAGTGCCTCAGCAGCCACTCTTGGCGACCGGCCAGTCCCGTCGACTCGAAGTCATCCCATTCCCGCTGGTCAGCGGCGCTGATGTGGAGCACCCGCCAGCCTCGCGCCCGGATCCGCTCGACGAGCTCCGGGAGCGGTGTGATCTCCTCCCCGAGGATCTCCGTCGCCTGGATCGTGGTCGGGCGCTCCCAGAACCCCTCACCGAAGAGCAGGCGGCCGCCCGGCCGGACCAGCCCGGCGAGAGCGTCGAGCGCGGCGACCGTACCGCCGAAGCCCTGCGCCGCGCCGACGCAGATGATCCGGTCGGCCGGCGCCCGCCAGGTCGCCGCCTCCTGTCGCACGAGGGTGTGCCAGTTTCCCCGCCGTGGGCGCTTTAGTTGGGAGTCTGGCCCAACATCACGCCGTTGTAACGTTTTAGAAGCCCCATTGACGTCGATGTAACGGGCTCATAACCTGGCCCAGGCAAGCGCTTACCTGTGGGCGCACCTCGCTCGGGCCTCGGAGGTCTCACATGGGCGTTATGAAACGGTTCACCGTTGTTCTCGCCACTGCGTCGCTCCTCTTCGGCGGCGCGGCTTGCGGCGGGGACGACGACGAGGCGGCGTCGGGGCCGGTCACACTGCGTTACTCGTGGTGGGGCAACGCTGACCGCGCCGCGCTGGTCCAGAAGGCGCTCGATCTGTTCCAGACGAGGAATCCCAACATTAAGATCACCCCGAGCTTCCAGGAGTTCGAGGCGTACTGGCAGAAGATGGCTACCGACACGGCCGGCGGCAACGCGCCGGACGTGCTCCAGATGGACTTCGCCTACCTGCGGGAGTACGCGGACCGCGGCGTGCTCTACGACCTCAAGAAGCAGGAAGGTAAGAACCTCAACACCGGTGACCTGCTCGAAGGGCTCAAGGGCGCCGGCGAGATCGACGGCGGGCTCTACGCGGTGCCGGTCGCCGGCAACACCTGGGGCTACGTCTACAGCCCGGCGGCGTACGCCAAGGCGGGCGTGCCGGAGCCGAAGCTCGGCTGGACGTGGAACGACTACCGGACCGCGATGGAGAAGATCACCAAGAGCACCGGCAGCAAGATGTACGGCGGCGGCAACTACATCGGCACGTACTACAACCTCGAGGCGCAGCTGCGCCAGGAGGGCAAGCTGCTCTACACCGAGGATGGCAAGCTGGGCTTCGACAAGCCGCGGCTGGCGAAGTTCTTCAACGAGGGCAAGGCGCTCGCCGACGCCAAGATCGTTCTGCCGGTCGAGAAGGGCGTGCAGATCAAGCCGAAGTTCGCGCTGGAGCTCGATCTCATCGCCGGCGACCTTGGCTGGGACAACTTCATGACCCGGTACGCGGCCGCGACCAAGACCGAGCTCAAGCTCGGCCCGCTGCCCAGCGACAACCCGGCGCAGCTGGGGCAGTACCTCAAGCCCTCGATGCTGATGAGCGTCTCGGCGAAGTCGAAGCACCCGGAAGAGAGCGCGAAGCTCATCGACTTCTTCATCAACGATCCCGAGGCCGGCCAGATCCTCGGCGCCAACCGTGGCATCCCGGCCACCAACGGCCAGCGTTCGGCGGTCAAGCTGGAGGGTCCGTTCGCGGCGGTAGCGGCGTACGAGGAGAGCATCAAGGGGCAGCTGGAGAAGGCGCCACCCGCGCCGCCGAAGGGTGCCGGCACGATCGAGCAGGCGTTCATCCGCATCTCCGAAGAGCTGCAGTACGGCAAGATCAGCGTCGACCAGGCGGTGGACCAGTTCTTCACCGAGGCCGCTGAGACGCTCGAATCCTAATGGCGACGGTTACATCGACGCGCCGGAAACAAGCCGCGGCAGAGCCGGCGGGTCCGCGTAAGCGGGCCCGCCGGCCGGGCGACGGCCTGGCCGGCTACCTCTTCCTGTCGCCGTGGATCATCGGCATCCTGCTGCTGACGATCGGCCCGATGATCACGTCGCTCTACCTCTCCTTCACCGACTACAGCCTCTTCACCGCGCCGGAGTGGGTGGGGCTGGACAACTACAAGCGCATGTTCGAAGACGCGCGGTGGCTCAAGTCGGTGCAGGTGACCGCCATCTACGTCGCCGTGGCGGTGCCGGTGAAGCTCGCCGCCGCGCTCGCCGTCGCGTTGCTGCTCAACAACAAGCGCAAGGGCCAGAGCTTCTACCGGGCGGCGTTCTACGGTCCGTCGCTCATCGGTGCGAGTGTGAGTCTGGCCATCGTGTGGAAGGCGCTCTTCACCGACGACGCGGTGGTCGACCGGGCGCTGCGCGCGGTGGGCATCAACACCGGCGGGTGGGCCGGCAACCCCGACTTCTCGCTGCTGATGCTGGTGCTGCTGGGGGCCTGGCAGCTCGGGGCGCCGATGGTCATCTTCCTGGCCGGCCTCAAGCAGGTGCCCGTGGAGTTGCACGAGGCGGCGCATGTCGACGGTGCCGGGCGGTGGCGGCGCTTCCGCTCCATCACGCTGCCGATGATCTCGCCCGTGGTCTTCTTCAACCTGCTGCTGGAGACCATCAACTCGTTCCAGGTCTTCACCTCGGCATACATCGTGGGCGGTCCTAACGGCTCGCCCGCCGGCACCACGCTCTTCTACACCATCTACCTCTACGACCGGGGCTTCTCCGACTTCCGCATGGGTTACGCGTCAGCCATGGCGTGGATGCTGCTGCTCGGGGTCGGCCTCATCACGCTGTTTCTCTTCCGCACCGCGCGCGGATGGGTCTACTACTCCGGGGACCGCCGATGAAACTGTCCACTGTGGCCTGGCATGCCGGCGTGATCGCGGTGCTGGCGATAGTGCTCTACCCCATCGTGTGGGTGGTGGCCGCGACCTTCAAACCGTCGCAGGACATCATCGGCGGCCTCAGCCTGTTTCCGACCGCGCCCACCACCGCCAACTACGAGCGGGCGGTCGAGGGTCTAGCCGGGATCAGCATCGGCCGCTTCTTCTGGAACTCGACCGTCCTCGCCGTACTGTCCGTCGTGGGCACTGTCGCCTCGTCGGCGCTAGCCGGTTACGCGTTCGCGCGGCTGCGCTTTCGGGGGCGAGGCGCCATGTTCGCACTGATGATCTCCACGCTTCTGCTCCCGTTTCACGTGTTGATCATCCCGCAGTACGCGGTCTTCCAGAAGCTCGGCCTCATCGACACGTACGTGCCGCTGCTGCTCGGCAAGTTTCTCGCGGTCGAGGCGTTCTTCGTCTTCCTGATGGTGCAGTTCATGCGGACGATCCCGCACGAGCTCGACGAGTCGGCGAAGATCGACGGCGCCGGCCACTGGGGCATCTTCTGGCACATCATCCTGCCGCTCGCCCGGCCGGCGCTGATCACGACGGCCATCTTCACGTTCATCTGGAGCTGGAACGACTTCTTCGGCCCGCTCGTCTACCTCAGCACCCCGGACAAGTACCCGCTGCCGCTCGCCCTGCAACTCTTCGTCGACGAGGCGTCCGGCTCCGACTTCGGGGCGCTGATGGCGATGTCGATGCTCGCGCTCGTCCCCGTCGTGCTCTTCTTCCTGTTCTTCCAGCGCTTCCTGGTCGAGGGAGTCTCCACGTCGGGGATCAAAGGATGAGGCGCTTCGTCCTCTTCGGAGAGTGCCTGCTGGCCGGGCTGCTCACGGTGCTGCTCGCGCTCCCGCTCGTCACGCTGCTGCCCGCGCTCGCGGCCGGCTGCGCGCACGTCCGGGCCCATGTGGACGGTGAGACCACGGCGGTGCGCGCGTACTTCGCCCGCTTCCGCGACGCGTTCCCCGGCAGCCTCAAGCTCTCGCTCGTCGCGGTCGCGGGGTTCGCGGTGGTCACTGTGGACGGTCTGTTTCTGCGCACCGCCGTCCCCGGCGGCGCCTTCGTCGCGGCCTTTTGCGGCATCGCGGCGGCGGCCCTGTCGGTGGTCCTGCTCCGCGCGGCGGCCAGCTGGTCACCCGGTCGCTCCTGGCCTGATCTGGTACGGCGGGCCGCCGCGCGCGCCGCGACGAGCGATCCGACGGGATCCCTGCTCCTGGTGATGGCGCTCGCGCTGCTCGTCGTCATCACGTGGCAGCTGCTGCCACTGGTCGTGCCGACACTCGGCTGCGTGCTGATGGCCGCTGTGGCGGTGGAGCGCCGCTACGCGCTAATCCTCGCCAGCCGCTAGCGTCTCGAGGATCTCCAAGCCGAACTTGGCCAGCTTGGCCTCGCCGACCCCGCTCACGGTGCTGAGCGCTTCGAGCGTGCGGGGCGACTCGACGGCGATCTGGCGGAGGGTCGCGTCGTGGAAGACGACGTATGCCGGGACGCCGAGCTGCTGGGCCGTCACGGCACGCCACCCCCGGAGCCGGTCGAAGATCGGCTTGGCCTCGGGCGTCAGCTCGACGGCTGCGGCCGCCTTGCTCTTCGACTTGGCGGCCTTCGCGGTGGCGACCCGCTCCGGCTCGCGGCGAAGCTTCACCTCGCGCTGCTTGGCCAGCACGGCCTTGCTGGCCTCGGTGAGCGCCAGCGTGCCGTACTCGCCTTCGACCGCGAGCAGGCCCTGGGCCAGGAGCTGGCGCACCACCGCGCGCCACTCGCTCTCGCTCAGCTCGGTGCCGATGCCGAAGACGGTGAGCTGGTCGTGCCGGTGCTGCGTGACCTTGTCGGTCTTCTTGCCCAGCAGGATGTCGATCGACTGGGTCGCGCCGAAGCGCTGGCCCCGCTCACGGTGCAGCCGCAGCACGGTGGAGAGCAGCTTTTGCGCGGCGATCGTGCCGTCCCACGACTCCGGCGGCAGGAGGCAGGTGTCGCAGTTGCCACAGGAGGTGCTCTGCTGCCCGAAGTACGCCAAGAGCTGCACCCGCCGGCACTCCACCGTCTCGCAGAGGGCGAGCATCGCGTCGAGGTGCGCGGCGAGGTTTCGCCGGTGAGCCAGGTCGCCGTCTGAGCCGTCGATCAGCTTTCGCAGCTGCACGACATCCTGCAGCCCGTAGGCGAGCCAGGCGGTCGAGGGCAGGCCGTCGCGCCCGGCGCGACCGGTCTCCTGGTAATAGCCCTCGACCGACTTGGGCAGGTCGAGGTGGGCGACGAAGCGCACGTCGGGCTTGTCGATGCCCATCCCGAACGCGATCGTGGCGACCATGACCAGCCCGTCTTCACGCAGGAAGCGGGCCTGGTTGGCGGCGCGGGTGCGCGAGTCGAGCCCGGCGTGGTAGGGCAGCGCGGCGATGCCGTTGTCGACCAGGAAGTCGGCGATCTTCTCCACCGAGGCGCGAGACAGGCAGTAGACGATGCCGGCGTCGCCCGGGTGCTCGGTGCGCAGCAGGTGGAGCAGCTGCTTGCGGGGCTCGTTCTTCGGGATGATCCGGTATTGGATGTTGGGCCGGTCGAAGCTCGCCACGAAATGGCGGGCACCCTCGAGCTGGAGGCGCTTGGCGATCTCCGCGTGGGTGGCGCTCGTGGCGGTGGCGGTGAGCGCGATGCGGGGCACGTCCGGCCACCGCTCGTGCAGCATCGACAGCGCGAGGTAGTCGGGGCGGAAGTCGTGGCCCCACTGCGACACGCAGTGCGCCTCGTCGATGGCGAAGAGCGCGATGTCACCGCGGTCGAGCAGCCGCTGGACCCCTGGGGTGCCGAGCGCCTCCGGCGCCAGGTAGAGCAGGTCGAGGTCGCCGGCGAGGAAGGTCGCCTCGACCGCGCGGCGGGTGTCGAAGTCGAGCGTCGAGTTGAGGAAGTCGGCCCGCACGCCGAGGGCGCGCAGCGCGTCGACCTGGTCCTGCATGAGCGCGATGAGCGGGGAGACCACGACGGCGGTGCCCGCGCGGACCAGGGCGGGGATCTGGTAACACAGCGACTTGCCGCCGCCGGTGGGCATGAGCACGAGGGCGTCGCCGCCCCCGGACACGTGCTCGATGATCTCGTGCTGCGCGCCGCGGAAGGAGTCGTAGCCGAAGACCCGACGCAGGACGCGGAGCGCCTCGGTCTCAAGATCTACTGCGGGAGCCACCCGCCGAGTCTACTGGCGGTCACCCTGCCGCGTCGTACGCCTCGGCGAGCCACGCGCGGACCTCGTCGTCGATATCGTCCACATGGGTTAGCTTCACGATGTTCGCCGTGCGGTTGGCGCTGATGCGCATCGCCCGGGAGACGCGGGGGTGGTCGATGCGGCGGGGCAGCTCGAGATTGAGCGACAGGCACCGCGCCATGGGGCGGACCTCTGCGAGCTTTCGGTCGCGCTTGAGAAACACGCCAACCGTGACAGCGTCGGCGTGTACATCGCCCAAAGTGGACAGAAAGTCGACCAGCGCGTCGTAGATTTCGCGATATGCCGGTGGCCAGGGTGCGAAGCACTCGTCAACGGTCATACCGGGAACACACACATGCGACTGGTGGGTCCGCCCGAACTCGCGGTCACACCGGGGACAGACCCAACGGCTCATTGGCGTGATTCTAAGTAGCGGCAGGGCCGAAGGGGTGATTGACACCTACCACGTGTAACAGGAGGCTCACGCGTGGACGACCTTCAACATAGAGGAGGCGCAATGAGGACAGCACGGTTGGCGACAGCCTGCGTGCTCACTCTGGTGGCAGCGTTGGCACCCGCCATACCGGCGGGTGCCCAGGCGCCGTCGAGACCCGGCGGCGGGGCGGACAAGCTGGAGGTGTACGTCGGGACGCTCACCCCCCAGCAGCTCGCGACCACCCGGTCCGCCGGCGTGGACCTGGAGGAGGCGGCGGTTGCCACGGACAAGTCCGGCAACTCGGCCGTCGAGTTGGTGCTGAGTGGATACCAGGCGGCGAAGCTCGCGACCAAGGGCGTGCAGCTGTCGCCGAAGAAGGTGGAAGGCAAGACCGCCTCGCAGACGCTGCGTGAGCAGTCCGCGGAGGGTTGGTCGGCATTCCGCTCATACAGTGAGCCGGGTGGCATCCGTGACGAGTTCACGGCGACGGCGGCCCGTTTCCCCAAGATCGCGAAGCTGGTGTCGATCGGCAAGACGCTCAACGGCCAGCCGATCCTCGCCGTCAAGGTCACCAAGGGTGCCAAGGCCCTGCCGGATGGCAAGCGGCCCTCGACGCTCTACCTCGGCGCCCAGCACGCGCGTGAGTGGATCACGCCCGAGATGGTCCGCCGGCTGATGCACCACGTGCTCGACTCGTACGGCACGGACGCGGAGATCACCAAGCTCGTGGACACCACCGAGCTGTGGTTCCTCCCGGTGGCCAACCCGGACGGGTACGACTTCACCTTCACCGGTGACAACCGCCTGTGGCGCAAGAACCTGCGCGACAACGACGGCGACGGCCAGCTCACGACGCTCGACGGAGTCGACCTCAACCGTAACTTCTCGTACAAGTGGGGCTACGACAACGAGGGCTCCTCGACCGACCTCGCGAGCGACACGTTCCGCGGCACCGGGCCCAACTCGGAGCCGGAGACGCAGGCGCTCGACCGGTTCTTCCGTCGAGTCGGCTTCGAGTTCTTCATCAACTACCACTCCGCCGCCGAGCTGCTGCTCTACGGCGTGGGGTGGCAGCAGGCCACGCCCACTCCGGACGACGAGATCTACAAGGCGATGGCCGGCGACGACGCCAACCCGGCGGTGCCCGGCTACGACCCGGACATCTCGGCCGAGCTCTACATCACCAACGGCGACACCGACACCCACGCCACCATCAAGTACGGCACGCTCGGCTTCACGCCCGAGATGTCGACCTGCCAGAGCGCGTCCGCCTCGGTGCCCGACGACGAGTGGGATCCGGCCGACTGCGTCAGCACGTTCATCTTCCCGGACGACGAGGACCTGATCGCCGCCGAGGTCGCGAAGAACATCCCGTTCGCGCTGGCGGTCGGCAAGTCGGCGGTGGACCCGGACGACCCGGTCTCGGTCGTCGGCCGCACCACTCCCGACTTCGTGATCGACTCGTTCGACGTGTCGTACGGGCGCAACCAGCCGGTGGCCACCACCGTCCGCCGGGCGCTCAAGGACGTACGCATGCACTACACGATCAACGGCGCCCGCCCCAAGACGGTGGACGTCAAGGAGTGGAAGGGTGGCGAGAAGTACGGCGGCACCCACGACGACTACTACGCCGAGGTCCGCGGCAAGGTGACCGGTGCGAAGCCGGGTGACCGGGTCGAGGTGTGGTTCACCGGCCGTAAGCCGAAGACGGGCGTCGTCGCCAGCGACCACTTCACCTACACGGTCAGCACCGACATCGGCGGCCAGGTCCTCGTGCTCGCGGAAGAGGACGTGACCGGTCTCAGCCCGGTGCAGACGGGCACCTCCGCCAAGTACGCCGACGAGCACATCGCCGCGATCAACAAGGCGGGTTACACGACCGACGTCTACGACTTCGACACGCGGGGCCGCAAGGCACCCCACCCCCTCGGCGTGCTCTCGCACTACAAGGCGGTGGTCTGGGAGACCGGCGACGACGTGATCCAGCGTTCGCAGGGTCAGGTGCCGGGCACGACCACCAAGGCCTCGCTCGACACCGAGCTGGCCGTGCGCGACTACCTCAACGAGGGCGGCAAGGCTCTCGTCGGCGGGCAGAACGCGCTGCTGGCCCAGGGGTCCAACGGCTCCTACTTCTACAACCCCGCCGCGCCGCCGGAGTGCACCGACCCCGACGACGTGGCCTGCCTGCCGCTGCTCAACGACTTCCCGCAGTACTGGCTGGGCGCGCACACGTACGTCAGTGGCGGCGGCACGGCGGCGGACGGCACGCACTACCCGGTCATCGGCCGCGGGCCGCTAGCCGGGTGGAACGGCACGCTCAACGCACCGGGCTCGGCCGGCAACCAGGCGCACACCGCCTCGTTCCTGCCGACGTCCAGCTTCCTGCCGGCGGCGCAGTTCCCGCAGTTCCGCAGCGAGATCGCGGGTGACTGGGACCGGCCGGGCGCGGCGCCGTTCGACCCGCTGACCGGCGCCTGGTACGTCTACAGTGGCCAGTCCGACCAGTCGTACAAGCGGCTGATGCGCACGGTCGACCTGACCGGCGCGACGAGCGGCGAGCTGAGGTTCGCGACGTCGTACGACACCGAGGCGGAGTGGGACTTCCTCTTCGTCGAGGCGCACGAGGTCGGCACCGACGCGTGGACGACGCTGCCGGACGCCAATGGCCACACCGGCACGGAGACCGGCGAGAGCTGCAACTCGGGCTGGGTGCCGCAGCTGCACCCGTTCCTCGCCCACTACCAGGGCGCGGACTGCTCGCCGACCGGCACGACCGGCACGTGGAACGCGGCCAGCGGCCAGTCCGGCGGCTGGACCGAGTGGTCGGTCGACCTGTCCGCGTACGCGGGCAAGCAGGTCGAGCTCTCCATCTCGTACGTCTCCGACTGGTCCACCCAGGGCCTCGGCGTCTTCATCGACGACGCGCGCGTCCTCGCCAACGGCGCGGCGGTCGCGGAGACCTCGTTCGAGGCGGACCTCGGCGGCTGGACGGTGGCCGGCCCGGCGCCGGGCTCCGACCCGAACAGCACCGACTGGTCCCGCACCCAGACGGCGTTCGACGAGGGCGGCATCGTCGTCACTCCCGACACCGTCTACACCGGATTCGGCCTGGAGGGCCTCGCACCGGCCGTCCGCGACGATCTGGTGCAGCGGTCGCTCGACCACCTGCTCGGCTAGTACACAGTGGATCGAAAGGGCCCGCGCCGCACAGCGGCGCGGGCCCTTCGCCCTGTCGTAGATCTAGACGACTTGCTGTCGTCCCAGCGACAGGAAGTCGTCTAGATCCGGAGTGGACTGTCGCGATGCGACTGCCGGCACCCGACGCGGACGAGGTGGAGTGGATCCTCTTCGAGCAGAGCGGTGTGCTCACGACCGCCCAGGCCGAGCGCCTGCTCAGCCCCGGGAAGGTGCGGCATCTGCTGGCCACGGGCCGCTGGCGGCGCTGGTGCCGTGGAGTCCTGGTGAGTCATCCCGGCGAGCTCAACCGCCCGCAGCAGCTGTGGGTCGCCGTGCTCTCGGTCGGCGAGGACGCGGTGCTCGCCGGCCTGGCTGCGGCCGCTGAGGCGGGACTGCGCGGCTTTAGCGCCGATCCCATCGACCTGCTCGTACGGCCCGACCATACGACGGCTGTAGCCCGGCGGCGCCTACCGCCTGGCATGCCCGGAGTGCGGGTGCATCGCACTAGCGTCCTTCCCGCCGAGCACATCCAGGTCGCCCGCCCGACCCGCACCACGACGGCCCGGTCGCTGGTGGACGCGGCGGGGTGGGCGCGCGGCGACGACCAGGCCAGGGCATTGGTGGCTGCCGGATGCCAGCAGCGCCTCACCACTCCCGGGGAGATCATCAGGGTCACCGACCGGATGCCGAGGGCACGGCGGCGAGCGCTCGTCGTCGAGACCGCGCGGTACGCCGAAGGGGGCGCGACCGCCCTTTCGGAGATCGACTTGGTGCGGCTGTGCCATCGCTACCACCTGCCCGCGCCCGACCTGCAGGAACGGCGCCGGGATGCGGCCGGGCGCACGCGGTTTCTGGACGCCTACTGGCGTGGGTGGCGGCTGCATGTCGAGGTCGACGGCGCCCACCACATGGAGGTGCGGCACTGGGAGGCGGATATGGCGCGGCAGAACGACGTCTGGATCGCGGGTGACCGGATCCTGCGGTTCTCAGCCGGCCAGGTACGCCACCGCCCGGTAGAAGTGGCGGCGCAACTCCGCCGGGCTTTGGAGGCCGTGGGTTGGAAGCCCATGCCCTAGAGACAGAGCCGCGACCGCCTAGCCTCTTGAGCACGGGTGAGGGCTCGCCGTCGTGAATGGGTGCACAAACGTAGCACCGCCCGACCACCCCCAAGCAGTGCCATCCCGACGGTCCGGAGCGCTCCCGCCGGAGGCAGGCGAACTTGAACCGCGGACCCGCGGGCCCGCGGGAGCAAACGGCCCGCCGCTGACACGAACGCGGGAAATCTGCCTAAAGAATGGTCTACTCGGAGGAGACCGTGACGACGTGGACGGCGGCGGCGCCTAGCTCGTCTGAGGCTGCCAGGTCTACCTCGGCCGTGATGGCCCAGTCGTGGTGGCCGGCGGGGTCGTCGAGGATCTGGCGCACGGTCCAGCGGTCGCGGCCCTGGTCGATCATCAGCAGGGCGGGGCCGCGGGCGTCGGGGCCGGTGCCGATGTCGGTGTGCTCGGCGAAGTAGGGCTCCAGCGCGTCCTCCCAGGCGTCGGCGTCCCAGCCGGCCTCGGCGTCAAGGGCGCCCAGCTCGTCCCAGCGGCGGAGGGCGGCCAGCTCGACGCGGCGGAAGAGGGCGTTGCGCACCAGGACGCGGAAGGCGCGGGTGTTGCGGGTGACGGCGGGCGGGCGGTCGTCGATCTGGGTGTCGGCGTCCGGGCCGTCAGTGCCGCCGCGTAGGCGCTCCCACTCGTCGAGGAGGCTGGAGTCGACCTGGCGGACCAGCTCGCCGAGCCACTCGACCAGGTCGATCAGCTCCTCGGTCTTGGCCTCGTCGGGCACGGTCTGACGCAGCGCCTTGTACGCGTCGGCGAGGTAGCGCAGCACCAGCCCTTCCGAGCGGGAGAGGCCGTAGAAGGCCACGTACTCGGTGAAGGTCATCGCCCGCTCGTACATGTCGCGGGCCACCGACTTCGGCGACAGCTCGTGGTCGGCGACCCAGGGGTGGCCCTTGCGGTATGCCTCGAAGCCCACCTCCAGCAGGTCGGCCAGCGGCTTGGGGTGGGTGACGTCTTCGAGCAGCTCGATCCGTGCCTCGTACTCGATGCCGTCGGCTTTCATCGCGGCGACGGCCTCGCCGCGGGCCTTGAACTGCTGCGCGGAGAGGACCTGCCGGGGATTGTCCAGAATGGACTCTATGACGGACAGGACGTCGAGCGGGTAGGAGACGGACTCCCGGTCGAGCAGCTCGATCGCGGCCAGCGCGAATGGCGACAGCGGCTGGTTGAGCGCGAAGTCGAAGCGCAGGTCGACGGCGAGTGCGATCGGCGCGCGGGTCACCACACCGGCGGCGAGCAGCTCGCGGTACATCGCGATGGCCCGGCGGATGTGGCGGCGCCGCGTGGCGGGATCGTCGTGGTTGTCGGTGAGCAGGTGGCGCATCGCGGCGAACGCGTCGCCGGGGCGGCCGATGACGTTGAGCAGCATCGAGTGGCTGACCGCGAAGCTCGACGTGAGCGGCTCGGGCTCGGCCTCGACGAGCCGGTCGAAGGTCGGCTTGCCCCAGCCGATCGAGCCCTCCGGCGGCTTCTTGCGCACCACCTTGCGGCGTTTCTTCGGGTCGTCGCCGGCCTTGGCGAGTGCCTTCTCGTTGTCGATGACGTGCTCGGGCGCCTGCACGACCACATTGCCCACCGTGTCGAAGCCGGCCCGCCCGGCGCGGCCGGCGATCTGGTGGAACTCGCGCGCCTTGAGCAGTCGGGTCTTCACACCGTCGTACTTGCTCAGCGCGGTGAAAAGCACCGTCCTGATTGGAACGTTGATGCCGACGCCGAGCGTGTCGGTGCCGCAGATCACCTTGAGCAGACCGGCCTGGGCGAGCGTCTCCACCAGCCGCCGGTAGCGGGGGAGCATGCCCGCGTGGTGCACGCCGATGCCGTGGCGCACGAGCCGCGACAGCGTCTTTCCGAAGCCGGCGGTGAAGCGGAAGCTCCCGATGGCGGTGGCGATCGCGTCCTTCTCCGCGCGGGTGGAGAGGTTGACGCTCATCAGCGCCTGCGCGCGTTCCAGCGCGGCCACCTGCGTGAAGTGGACGATGTAGACCGGCGCCTGGTGGGTGGTGAGCAGCTCTTCGATGGTCTCGTGCAGCGGCGTCGTCACATACGAGAAGAAGAGCGGGACCGGCCGCGCGCCCGAGCGGACGACCGCGGTGGGCCGGCCCGTGCGCCGGGTCAGGTCTTTCTCGAAGAAAGAGACGTCGCCGAGCGTGGCGGACATCAGCACGAACTGGGCATGCGGCAGCTCCAGCAGCGGCACCTGCCACGCCCAGCCGCGATCGGGCTCGGCGTAGAAATGGAACTCGTCCATCACGACCAGGCCGACGTCGGCCTGGTCGCCCTCGCGGAGCGCGATGTTGGCGAGGATCTCGGCGGTGCAGCAGATGATCGGCGCGTCCTCGTTGACGCTGGCGTCGCCGGTGAGCATGCCGACGTTGTCCGCGCCGAAGGCCGCGCAGAGCGCGAAGAACTTCTCCGACACGAGCGCCTTGATCGGCGCGGTGTAGAAGGTGGTGCGCCCGGTGGCGAGCGCGGCGAAGTGCGCACCGAGCGCCACCAGGCTCTTGCCGGAGCCGGTGGGGGTGCTGAGGATGACGTTGGCGCCCGAGACGATCTCGATCAGCGCCTCTTCCTGGTGGGGGTAGAGGGCGAGCCCATGATCCGCCGCCCAGGCGGCGAACGCGTCGAAGATCGCGTCGGGGCCAGGGGCTTCGCTGGGGATGAGGTCGGTGAGCGTCATAACCGTTCAAGGATGCCAGGTCATGGCCGCCGGACCTAAGCCAGCCGCGACCTAGAGCCAGCCGCGCTCGCGCGCCTGCCACCCCAGCTGCAGGCGGGAACGGGAGTGGGTGAGCTCCATCAGGTGCTGCACCCGGCGAACCACCGTGCGGCGGCTCACACCCAGCCTGGCGGCGGCCGCCTCGTCGGTGAGCCCGGCCACCAGCAGCGACAGCAGCTGGCGATCGGCCGAGGTCAGGCCCGCCGCGGCGGTCGGCTCGTCGTCGTCGCCGAGCGCGAGCGGCGTGGCGACCGCCCAGATGGTCTCGAACAGCGCGATCAACGCGTCCAGCAGCCCGCACGGGTGCACCAGCAGGGCCGCGTCGTGCGCCGCCGCGGCGTACGCGAGCGGGAGCAGCGCCAGCTCCCGGTCGGCGATCGCCAGCTTGGTCGGCAGCGTCTCGACCAGCCGGGCCTGCTCACCGGCGCGCAGGTGGGTGGCGGCGGCCGCGGCCATGTCCGGGTCGGCGAGCGCGTTCGCGTCGTAGATGGCCCGGTAGCTGACGCCGGCGGCCTCCCGGTCGAGCTGGGTGCGGTTGACCCCGGTGCCCTTGGCGTACGGCGGGGCGGTCAGCACCCGCATCTCCTTGCGGGCGGAGCGCTGGACCCGGTCGAACGCGCGGCCCACCGCCGCCCGGCCGGAGACGATCTCGATCAGCTCCTCGGTGCTGCGGTCGGCCACCAGGTGCTCGGCCTCGTCGGCGAGGCGGAGCGCGGCCTCGCGGGTGCGCTCCAGCTCCTCCATGCGGCGCCGGACGAGCTGCTCGACGGCGAGGTCGGGCGGCACCGGCACCACCCGCTCCTGCGGTGGCGGTGTGCGGTGCACGAGGCCCTTGCGCTGAAGGCCGGCGACCGCCCGGCGGGTGCCGGCCGCGGTGAGGCCGATGCGGTCGGCGAGCTGGGGGAGCGGGGCGCTGCCCTGGCGCACCAGCGACAGGTACGTGGACTCCTCCGCGGCGCTCAGCCCGGCGGCCTGGAGCACTGTCACATCCCTCGTTGACGCATCTGCGACATGGCGCAGCTGCGCTGACCGTAGATCCTTTACCGCCCCGGTGACAAGTGTGAGGCTGATCGCGGCCACCGAACGGACCGGCCGGGGCCGAGCCCCCTCTGGCGCACGCCATCCTCGGCCCCAGCCACCGGTCGCCTGAGCAAGCAGTCAGCAGACCGTCCACACTGGCCGTTCCTCAATTCCGCAACGGCTTTCGGCGCCCCATGGTGACCCCTTGCGATGGGCCGTATGCTCTTTGATGAATCCATGCTCACCGATGGTTGGCTGCTCCTCACCAGGGGGCGCAATGGGCAGTGGAAATGTGCCGGGGCCTAGCCGTATCGCGGTGTGTTCCGGTGACCGGCTCCGCCGCGACGCACTCGCGGCATACCTCGGCACGCTGCCTGACTTCACCCTCGTGGGTCAGGCCGCCAGCAGTGCCGAGCTGATCCCGCTGGCCGCGTCGCAGCGGCCGGACATCGCGCTCATCGACGGCGGGCCCCGGCCTGGCGAGCACCTGCCGTCCCTTCGCGTGCTCGCCGAGCGCTTCCCGGGCATCGCGGTGGTGCTGGTGTACCAGATGCTCTCGACCACCGAGTTCGCCACCCTCGGCGACACGGGCCTGGCGGCGCTGGTGCCGTACGCGCACGGTCTCGGCGGCCTCCTCGCCGTGCTCCGCGCGCTCCCGGCCGGCATCCGGCAGATCGCGAACGGTGGGGCACTCACCCACCGCCAGCGCGAGATCCTTTTGCTGCTGCGTTCGGGGCATCAGGTCGGCGAGATCGCGGACCTGCTCGCCATCAGCGCGGGCACGGTGGAAAACCACAGGCGCCGGGTGTACGCGAAGCTGGGCGCGCTACCGCCAACACCGACCCTGCGGCCGGCGGTGCCACGCGGCGACCGGGGTGAGGAGCCACCCCATCCAATGGGGCGCCCGGTGCTGGCGGTGGCGGTGGGAAACCCGGGACCGGTGCTGGACCGGGTCGTCACCACGCTGATCACGCACCGGCTGGCGGTCGTGCGCGAGCACGGGCCGGAGGCGGTCGCCCAGGTGCACTGGCTGCGTTCGCACCGGGGGCCGGTGGTCCGGGTGCTGGTCAACCCGACCGTCGATCAATGGCAGGCCGGCGGGGCGCTCGGCTGGGCGGCCGTCATGGTGCACGACCACCCGATCGACCGGCGCGGGCTGGCGGAGGTGGTGGCGCACGGGATCCTCGGGCTGGTGTCCTCCAGCGACGTGGAGCAGCAGCTGGTCCCGGTGCTCAACCTGGTCGCCGCCGGCTACCTGGTGGTCGACCCGATGTCGACCGGGCACTTCACCGACACCCTGACCGCCCGCTCGGCGAACGACCCGGCCCCGGAGCCAGCACCGCGGGCAAGCACGGCGGGCCCGCTCTTCCGGGTCGCGACCGTTTCGTTCACATAGGACTGTCTACTGTGGCCGGCGGCAGAAGGAGAGGTCGAAGATCTGCCGGCCGGCCTCGACCCCGCGCTGTTCGAACTTCGTGACCGGGCGCTCGGCCGGGCGTGGCGCGTAGCCCTCGTGCTCGTTGCCCAGCTCTGGGTCGGCGCTCAGCGTCTCGAGCATGACCTCGGCGTACTCGGCCCAGTCGGTGGCGCACCGCAGGAGGCCGCCGGGCGCGAGCCGGGATCGCAGCAGCGCCACATGATCGGGCTGGAAGAGCCGGCGCTTGTGGTGGCGGGCTTTGGGCCACGGGTCGGGGAAGAAGGCGTGCACCGCGCTGAGGCTCTCCGGCGCGAGCATGTGGCGCAGCAGCGTGATCGCGTCACCGAGGCCGACCCGCACGTTGGTCAGCCCGCGCTCCTCGACCACGGCGAGCAGGTTGGCCACGCCGGGGGTGTGCACGTCGACGGCGAGGTAGTCGCGGCCCGGGTCGGCGGCGGCCATCGCGACCGTCGCCTCGCCCATGCCGGAGCCGATCTCCAGCACCACGGGCGCCCGCCGCCCGAAGAGGCCGGCGAGGTCGAGCCGGGCGGTCGGCACCTCGGGGATGGCGACGCCCCAGCGTGGCCAGAGCCGGGTGAGCGCGTCGGCGTGGCGCCCGGTCATCCGCCCCCGGCGCGGGTGAAATGTGCGCACGCGCGAGGGGTGGGCCTGCAAGGTCATGCCCGAACCGTATCCCGAGCGGTTGATCAGGGACTGCGCGGAGCGCCACGCCGCACGCCACGCCCACCACGTCCCTGATCAACTGCCACGGGGGGTAGCTAGGCGACTGCCGTGGTCCACATCGCGGAGAAGGCGGCGGCCTCGCCGGTTAGCCAGCGCTCCACCTCTTCTGGCTTTGTCGCGGGGTCTGGGCGGTGGATTTCGGCGCGGCGGACGTCTACCACCACGGGGGTGGCGTGGGGGAGGACCTGGGGCATGTGGCGGGACATCAGGTGGAGCGTGGCCAGCAGGGCCTCGTCGGCCGGCGGCTCGGGGTCGAAGTGCAGGCGGACCGCCTCGGCCCGGCCGTCGTCGTAGCGCAGGCCGAGGTGCGGGTTGACCTTGATGGAGAGGCCGCCGAGCACGCCGAGCGCGTCGCGGGTCTGTGCCACGCCGACGGCCGCCGGATCGCCCAGCGCGCCCAGGTAGGCGAGGGCGCCGGGGGTCAGCGCCTCATACAGCGGGCGCCAGCGTGGTCGGACCAGGTCGACCGAGGCCGCGAGGTGCGCTCCGCCGGTGCGGAACTGGATGTCGGCCTTGAGCGCCTTGACCAGCGTGCCGTGCGGGTTGAAGCCGGAGCCGGACTCGCGCTGGCGGCGCAGGCCGGAGACGAAGGTGGCCTTGCGAGGGCCGGTGCGCCCGACATAACGGGTGAAGGCGAGCAAGGTGGCATAGGGGGGAGGGGCGCCGGTCACAGCAGTCTCCTAACTGGCCGTACGTACTACTGATAGTGACGAGCCGTGTTCGTACACACATACTAATCCGACGGTACGACAAACTTAGTTCCTGAACCGGTTGAGCTGGCATGTATCTACATGCTTCAATGCAGCGCATGTGGAGAAGGTCCCTGCTCGCCGGCCTGGTCGCCGTCGTCGCGTTCATCGCCGCTCAGCAGGTCATGACCGCCCCGGAGGCCAGCGCGGCCGCCGCGGTGCGGGTCATGCCGCTCGGCGACTCGATCACCGGCTCGCCCGGCTGCTGGCGTGCCATCCTGTGGAACCGGCTGCAGAGCAGCGGACTCACCAACGTCGACTTCGTCGGGACGCTCCCGCCCCAGGGCTGCGGCGTGGCACACGACGGTGACAACGAGGGCCACGGCGGCTTCCTGGCCACCAGCGTCGCCGACCAGAACCAGCTGGTGGGCTGGCTCGCCAGCACCCGGCCGGACGTCGTGATGATGCACTTCGGCACCAACGACGTGTGGAGCAACCGGTCGAACGACGTCATCCTGGCCGCGTTCTCGAAGCTGGTCGACCAGATGCGGGCCAGCAACCCCACCATGCGGATCCTGGTCGCGAAGATCATCCCGATGGGCACGAGCCAGTGCGCCGAGTGCGGGCAGCGGGTGGTCTCGTTCAACAACGCGATCCCGGCCTGGGCCGCGGGCAAGACCACGAGCCAGTCGCCGATCACCGTGGTCGACCAGTGGACCGGCTTCAACACCGCCACCGACACCTACGACGGGGTACACCCGAACGCGGCCGGCGACCAGAAGATGTCGGACAAGTGGTACCCGGCGCTCGCGGCCGCTCTCGGCGGCGTGAGCCCGACGACCGCGCCGCCCACGACTACCCCGCCTACCACCGCGCCGCCGACGACGGGGCCGCCCACGTCCGCGCCGCCGACCACCACACCGCCGGCCGGCAGTGGCTGCGCCGCGACCTACCGGAGCGCCGGCCAATGGCCGGGTGGCTTCCAGGGTGAGGTCAGCGTGCGCAACAACGGCACCGCCGCGACTCGCGGATGGACGGTGCGGCTGACCTTCGCCAACGGGCAGCAGGTCAGCCAGATGTGGGGCGGCTCGTACACGCAGAGCGGATCCACCGTGACGGTCACGAACGCCGGCTACAACGGTGCGGTCGGCCCGAACGCCTCGGTCACCTTCGGCTTCATCGGCAGCTGGAACGGAAGTAACACCGCACCCACGCTCACCTGCACCGCGACGTAAAGATCCACCGGCGGCGCCGCGTCCTCCCGAGCGGGTGACTTGAAGGTCGACCCGATCACGGGGAGAATCCGACCATGGGAGGACGCGGCGTCATCGCAGCGGCCGCCGCCGTCGTGGCCGTGGTCCTGACCAGTGCGGCGCCCGCCCGGGCCGCCGACGATCATAATTCGGCCTCCGCGCCGCTAGGCGGCACTCCGGTCCGAATGAAGGTCGCCACCTACGTCGAGCTCAACCCCGCGACCGTCCAGGCTGGATATCTGGTCGGCATCCGCGCGAGCTGCGACGACAACACCAAGCCGGCCACTGTGGAGTCCGAGGCGTTCGGCGAGGTCAAGGTCTACCCGCAGTTCGACGTGCTGACCGCGGCGGTGACCGTGCCCGCCGACAAGGACCCCCGCCGCTACAGTGTGCGGCTGACCTGCGACGGCGGCGAGTCGGCCAGCGCCCGGCTCAACGTGCTCGACGGCGGGCGGCCGAGCGAGGGGCCGGCCACCGGGCTCGGTGGCATGGCCGACGACGGCTCGGGCGGCCTGTTGGTCGGCGGGGGCGTGGTCGCGATCGTCATCGGAGCCGTCCTGGGCGTGTACACGCTGCGGCGCCGCCGTGCCGAGGCGACCTGAGCGATGGCCGCCACCCGGTTGACCGGCCCGGTCGCCATCGTGGTCGCGCTCGCCGGGGTGTTCGCGGTCGTCGCCGGCCTGACCGAGGAGACCGGCCTCTGGGCGGCGCTGTCCCGCGACACCACCCCGCCGCCGCGCGAGTTTCCGGTGCTGGAGCCGAGCCGGCCGATCCGCATCGCGATCCCGTCGATCGACGTGAAGGCGCCGGTACACGGGGTCGGGCTGGCCGACGACGGCTCCATCTCGGTGCCCTCGGTGCACCGGCACAACGAGGCGGGCTGGTACGACCAGGGCCCCACGCCCGGCGAGTTCGGCCCGGCGGTCATCGTCGGGCACGCCGACACCAAGGACGGCCCGTCGATCTTCTTCGCGCTGCCCAAGCTCAAGCCCGGCGCCCGGATCGAGATCACCCGCCGGGACCGCTCGATCGCGATCTTCGAGGTCAACTCGGTCGAGCGCTTCGGCAAGTCCAAGCTGCCCACCGACCGGGTCTACGGTGACTACGCCCGGCCCGCCCTTCGCCTGATCACGTGCGGTGGCCGGTGGCTGGGCGGGAGCATCGGATACCAGGACAACATCGTCGCATTCGCCTCGCTCGTGGAGACCAAGAACGCGTGATAGATTGACGGCGATCGCTGTATAGGTAGCCGAGGGGACCGGCCCCAGCAGCTAGGAGATCGCCCGTGCGTACCCGAATCGTCATCGCCCTTGCCACCCTGGTGGCGACCGCCGGCGGTGCTGGCGTGGCCGTCGCGGCGAACGCCGCAGCCGACGGTCCGATAACCACGCTCGCCAACGGAAACTTCAACTGGTCCGCCCCGCAGACCGCGGCGAGCGGGCTGACCGTGCCGTGGGCCCTGGCCTTCCTGCCCGACGGCAGCGCGCTGGTCACCGAGCGCAACAGCGGTCGCGTGCTGCGCATCCCGGCCGGCGGCGGCAGCGCCACTCAGGTCGCCACGATCAGCGGCGTCTCGGCCAGTGGCGAGTCCGGCCTGCTCGGCATCGCGGTGTCGCCGACCTACGCGCAGGACGGCTTCGTCTACGTGTACTTCACGACCGCCTCGGACAACCGGATCGCCCGCTTCACGCTGGCGAACCCGCAGACCCAGACGCCGATCCTGACCGGGCTCGCCCGGGCCACCATCCACGACGGCGGCCGGATCGCGTTCGGGCCGGACGGCATGCTGTACGCGGGCGTCGGCGACGCCGGCAACACGGCGAACGCGCAGAACGCGCAGAGCCGCAACGGCAAGATCCTGCGGATGCGGCCGGACGGCAGCGCGCCGCCGGACAACCCCACCGCCGGCTCGCTGGTATACAGCCTCGGCCACCGCAACGTGCAGGGCCTGGCCTGGGACACGTCCGGGCGTCTCTACGCCAGCGAGTTCGGGCAGAACACCTGGGACGAGGTCAACCAGATCGTGCCGGGCGGCAACTACGGCTGGCCGACCGTCGAGGGACGGGCCGGTGACGCGCGCTTCCGCGACCCGATCGTGCAATGGACCACGGCCGAGGCGTCGCCCAGCGGCGCGGCCATCGACGGCAACGCGCTCTTCGTCGCGGCGCTGCGCGGCACCAGGCTGTGGCAGGTCACGCTCAACGGCAGCGGTGGCGTCACGGGCAGCCCGACCGCGCGGTTGCAGGGCCAGTTCGGGCGGCTGCGCGCCGTCGTCGTCGGCCCGGACGGCTGGCTCTGGGTGACCACCAGCAACCGCGACGGCCGCGGCACGCCCGCCAGCAACGACGACCGGGTGCTGCGCTTCCCGCCCGTGGGCACGGTGACCACCCCGCCGACCACGCCACCCACGACTCCGCCGACCACACCGCCCACCACCCCACCGACCACGCCACCCACGACGCCGCCCACCACCCCGCCGACGACGCCGCCGGTCACCGGTAGCTGCGCGGTCGCGTACGGAGTGAGCCAGTGGAGCACCGGCTTCACGGCGAACGTGACCATCACCAACCGCGCCGCGGCGATCAGCAGCTGGACGCTCACCTGGACCTTCGGTGGCAACCAGCAGGTCACCAACTCCTGGAACACCCAGCTGACGCAGAGCGGCACCGGCGTGACCGCGCGAAACGTCGGCTACAACGGCGCCATCCCGACCAATGGCAGCCAGACATTCGGTTTCCAGGCCAGTTACAGCGGCACCAACAACCGCCCCGCTGAGTTCCGTCTAAATGGGACGGTGTGCGCGAACGCCTGAGCGCAACCCTTCCTCTCCCACCGGCGTCTGTCTATGTGGGTGGACCACCACGGTCCACCCACGACAGAACGGGGAGGACATGACAAACAGGAGAGTGCTCCGGTTACTCGCGGTCGCAGCGGTGCTCGTGGTGACGAGCGGCGGCGCGGTGGCCGTCGCGGCACCCGCGGACCCGCCACCACCCCTTCGCCTGGTCGCCGCGACGGGCTCGGTCACGCTCGACCGCTACCCCGGCGAGGGCGTCTGGCTGGAGCTTCCCACCCACATCGTCGCTGGCACGAAGCCGTTCGAGATCCGGGCCAAGCGCGCCTCGTACGCCGACCCGATCGTGGTCAAGCAGGTGACCGAGTCGGGCACGAAGAAGCTGCCCGCCGGCCTGGTCAAGAGTTTCGCCGGATTCGACGCGTTCACCCACGTGAAGATCGTGGACTCGGCCGGGGCGGTGGTCCTGGAGCGGGACGAGACGTTCTGCCCCAGTGGTTTCGGGGTGCGCAGCCGTCCCGACGCGCCGGACACCTCGCCGTACCCGAGGGGCTGCTCGAACAACCCGTTCACGCTCGGCGGGGTGTGGGGGATCCAGGCCGGGTGGAGCGTGCCGGCCTCCGGTGAGTGGTACGACGGGGCGCCGGTCGACCTGGCCGACGGCACATACACGGCGACGATCACGGTGAACCCCCGGTACATCACGCTCTTCGGCATCCCGGCCGACCAGTCGAGCGCGACGGTGCAGGTCACCGTGCGCAGCCTCGACCTCGACGATCCACGGCCGCGTGCCGCGAAGCAGCCTGGCGAGCACGGTGAGCACGGCGACCACGCCGCGAACGCCAACGGGTCGCCCTACACGCCGGCGGCACGTCCCGCCAACGCGGGGAAGGTACCCAAGGGGCCGAAGCCGGACCTGCGGTCGCTGCCGGCGTGGGGGATCGAGATCGGTGCGTACGACGGAGAGGAGGGGCACGACTACCTGTCCTTCAACGCGACGGTGTGGGTGGGCGGCCAGTCGTCCCTCGTGGTCGACGGCTTCCGGCAGCCCGGCGGCGACCTGATGGACGCCTACCAGTACTTCTACGACGCCGAGGGCAACCAGACCGGGTACGCCCAGGTCGGCACGATGGAGTGGGACGCCCGCGAGGGCCACAACCACTGGCACTTCACCGACTTCGCGCAGTACCGGCTGCTCGGTGCCGACCAGCAGGTGGCGGTGCGCAGCGGCAAGGAGGCCTTCTGCCTGGCCAACACCGACGCGGTCGACCTAACGCTGGCGCGGGCCAACTGGCGTCCGGACAACACCGAGCTGCACACCTCCTGCGGTCGGGAGAACTCCCTCGCGGTGCGTCAGGTGCTCGACGTCGGCAACGGCGACACCTACGCCCAGTACCTGCCGGGACAGTCGTTCGACATCACCGACCTGCCCAACGGCACGTACTACGTCGAGGTGGCCGCGAACCCGGACGGCAAGCTGCACGAGTCCAACCGGACCAACAACTCCGCGCTCCGCAAGGTCATCCTCGGCGGCGAGCCGGGGGCCCGGACCGTTGAGGTGCCGCCACACGACCTCGTCGTGGGCTGATCAACCAGTGGTGAGTCACCTCGCCAGGCACACTGGCGAGGTGACTACCACGCTGGCCATCGACTGTGGCGGGGGCGGCATCAAGGCGTCCGTGCTGGACGAGTCGGGCACGATGCGGGCCCAGCCGGTGCGGGTGCCCACGCCGTACCCGCTGCCGCCGACGCTGTTCGTGCAGACCCTCAGCGATCTGGGAGGCAAGCTCCCCACTGCGGACCGGGCCACCGTCGGCATGCCGGGGATGATCCGGCACGGCGTGGTCGTGGCGACGCCGCACTACGTCACGCGCAACGGCCCGCGTACCAAGGTGGACCCGGAGCTGGTGGGGCAGTGGGCCGGCTTCGACGCCCGGACCGCCCTCACCGACGCCCTCGGGCTGCCGACCCTGGTGCTCAACGACGCCGAGGTGCACGGCGCGGGCGTGGTCGCCGGCACCGGGCTGGAGCTGGTGCTCACGCTCGGCACCGGGCTCGGCTGCGCGCTCTTCGACGGCGGCATCCTCGCGCCGCACCTGGAGTTCTCCCAGGCGCCGGTGCGGTGGGGGATGAGCTACGACACGTACATCGGCGAGCATGAGCGCCGCCGCCTGGGCGACGCCTTCTGGTCGCGGCGGATCCGGGCGATCGTCGACGGGCTGCGGCCGGTCTTCCTGTGGGACCGCCTCTACATCGGCGGCGGCAACGCCCGCCGGATCCGTCCCGAGCAGCTCACCCGGATGGGCGACGATGTGGTGGTCGTGCCCAACACCGCGGGCATCATCGGCGGCGTCCGAGCCTGGTCACTGACCCGGCCGTGAGTCTCCTCACTGGCCCGGCCCTGAGTCTCCTGACTTGCCCTGCTCGGCGAGGAAGCGCTCCAGCTCGGCACCCAGCTCCTCGGCCGTCGGCAGCGGCCCGCTGTCGGCGAGGAGGTTGGCACCGCGCTGGCGGCCGCGGGTGAACGCGTCGTACTGCTCCTCCAGCGCCCGCACCAGCTCGGCCGCCTCGGCCGTCTGCGCGATCTGCTGGTCGATGTCGGCGCGCACGGTCTCGGACGCCTGGCGCAGGCCCTCGGTCGGCAGCAGCAGGCCGGTGGACTTGGAGACCGAGGTCAGCAGCTGCTCGGCGGCCGCGGGGTACTCCGCCTGGGCGAGGTAGTGCGGCACGTGGGCGGCGAAGCCCATCGCGTCGTGCCCCTTCTCGCCGAGGCGGAACTCCAGCAGGTGGCCGGCGCTGCCGGGCACCTGCACCCGCTGCAGCCACGGCTCGTAGCCGGCGACCAGCTCGCGCCGGGTGCCGTGGGCGGTGATGCCGGTGGGCCGGGTGTGTGGCACGGCCATCGGGATCGCGTTGAGCCCGACGGTGAGCCGCACGCCGAGCCGCTCGACCACCTCGGTCAGCGCGGCCACGAGCCGCTCCCACTGCAGGTCGGGCTCGGGGCCGGTGAGCAACAGGAATGAGGTGCCGGCGTCGTCGTGCAGCAGGTGCAGCTCCAGCTTGGGTGCTTCGTACGACTCCCAGTGGTCTTCGATGAAGATCATCGGAGGGCGGCGGGAGCGGTAGTCGAGCAGCTGGTCGATGTCGAACGTGGCCACCGGCCGCGACTCGAGGGTCTCCAGCAGGTGCTCCCGGGCCAGTCGGACCGCGTTACCCGCGTCGACGAAGCCGCTCAGCGCCTGCACAAGCACCGGCCGGCCCAGGTCGGGCAGGTCGTCGGCCAGCTCGTACAGGCCATGCGGATCGAGCACCAGAGTCCTCCTCGGGACAAACGTCTACCCGTAATTAAACCCCGGCGACCCAGGCGTCGATTCCCGCCGCCAGCCGCCGCCGCACCTCCACCGGCGCGGCCGAGGCCTCCACCGAGTGCCGGGCCAGCACCGCGAGCTCGGCGTCCGTGCAGCCCAGATCCTGCCGGGCGATCTCGTACTGCCGGTGCAGGCCGCCCGGGAACAGCAGCGGGTCGTCGCTGCCGAGGGCCACCCGGACGCCGGCGTCGAGCAGGTTACGCAGCGGGAGGGCGGCGAAGTCGGCGATGACGCCGAGCGGAGGGTATGACGTGGGGCACACCTCCAGCGCGACGCCCTTCGTGGCGAGCAGGTCGAGGGCGCCGGGGTCGGCGCTCGCGGTGACGCCGTGGCCGATCCGGCGCGCGCCGAGCAGGTTGACGCAGTCGCGGACGTGCCAGGCCGGCTCGTAGAAGCCCGCGTGCGGCACGGCCAGCAGCCCGGCGTCCGCCGCGATCCGGAACGCCGGCGCGAAGTCGGCCACCCGCCCGCGGCGCTCGTCATTGGACAGCCCGAAACCGACGACGCCGGCGCCGGAGTACCGGGCCGCCAGCCGGGCCACCTCGACCGCCACCTCGGGCGGGCGGGCCCAGCTCGCGGCCAGCACGACGCCCACCGGGCGGGAGCGGGCGCCGGCCAGCACCGCCTCGACCACGGGCTCCAGGCCGCCGAGCCGCTCGGCGTACGAGGTGGGATCGACCTGGAGCTCCAACCAGCCCGCGCCGTCGGCGGCGTCGTCCGCGGCGGCCTCGGCCACGAGCCGGCCGATGTCCGCCGCGGTACGCAGGGCGTCGCGGGCCGCGTCGTAGCGGGTCTGGAACGCGGCCCATCCATGCGTCATGCCGGGGGAGAGCGGCGGCGGCACCGGCACGCCGTAGCGGTCGGCGAGCTCGGCCAGCGTGGCCGGGCGCATCGAGCCGGTCAGGTGGAGGTGGAGGTTGGCCTTCGGCAGGTGGCGGAGGTCACGCACCCGCCCGACCCTAGTCGCGAAGGCCGGCACTACAGCGCGTCCACAGCCGACTACGGGGTGTTGAATCCGTTCCACCGTACGGGTTCCGGGGTGTCGAGGGGCCCTCGGCCGAACGTACGAGGTCGAGGTATGTCGCTTTTTGATCATCGACCTTGGAGGATATCTACCATCATGTCAGGACTCTCTGGGCATACCCGACTTGCCGGTCTGGCGAGGTTATCGACCAATGTCCTGCTCGTGACGCTCGGTGACTGATTTGCTCGGCTACCAAAGTGGCGCGGCTCACAAAATCACTGTATGTAATCGCGGGGAAGCCTGTCTAACCTCGCTGGATGCGTGACGACGACACCAAGTTCCCCCAGTCCGCCGCCGCAGCCAGCAGTAACCGTTCGGCTGATGGCGGGTCCCCCGTACGGCATCGAGCGCCTCGCGATCTTCACCCTGTGTCATGGGCATCGGCAACGTCATGGGTGCGGACGTTGCCCTCGGTAGTCGAGGAGCGCGCGAAGCAGTGGGCGGCCGATGCGCCCGCCTGGCTCCGCGCTCGCGACTGGTCGCAGATCCGCGGTCAGCTGAACACCCGCAAGGTACGGGTCACCGTGGCCACCGGCCTCATCGGTCTCCTCGGCTTCGCCGCCTTCGCGGAGACCGGTGCCGCCACCAGCGGCCCGGTGACCGCCCTCTCCCCGGTGGCCGCGGCACACGCCGAGGCGCAGCGGGCGGAGTCCGCCGGGGCCCCGGCCTCCCGTGCCGAGCGGGCCGAGGCCGAGCCGGCCGAGGCGGGCGGCGCCGACCAGAAGAAGTCCACGAAGGACGGTGCCACCGCGCAGAAGCCGGCGGCCAAGGCCCCGGCCAGGAACGCCGCGCCGAAGAAGGCGGCCGCCAAGCTGGCCCCGGTCGCCGGCCTCTCCCAGGTGCAGACCGAGAACGCGGCCGCGATCGTGCGGGCCGGCGCCAAGAACGGCGTGCCCCAGCGCGGCATGGTCATCGCGGTGGCCACCGCCATGCAGGAGAGCACGCTGCTCAACCGGGCCAGCGAGGTCCTGCCCGAGTCCAAGCGGTACCCCCACCAGGGCACGGGCGCCGACCACGACTCGGTCGGCCTCTTCCAGCAGCGCACCAGCTCCGGCTGGGGTCCGGTGGCCAGCCTGATGCAGCCGGAGTACGCGGCGACGAAGTTCTACCAGGGCCTGATGCAGGTGCCCGGGTGGGATCGGATGCCGCTGACGTACGCCGCGCAGGCGGTGCAGGTCTCCGCCTTCCCGGAGGCGTACGCGAAGCACGAGGGCATCGCGGCCGCCGTCGTGAAGTCGCTGCTCCAGCAGGGCGTCAGCAACGGTTAGCCCCGGGATGGGCGAGGGGTGGTCGGCTCCGGGCACTATGGAACGACCCCCTCGCCCCCCGGAGGCATCCGTGACCGAACCTCAGCCGCCGGCCGCGGCATCGGAGGAACCCACCGCGGACGGACCCATCGAGCCGCCAGCCGGCTTGTGGGACCGCATGAAGAGCGACCCGCAGTACGCGCCGGAGCACCTCGCCCTGGAAGCGGTCCGGCGGCTCGGCCCCGAGGCCGCGCGCTGGGCCGAGCGATCCCGGGCCGGCCAGCCCGGCGTGCCCCCCGACGAGCTGGCGCGCCGCGCCACGCGCCGCTTCGTCAACCTGGCCCGCCTGTCCGGCGCGGTCTCCGGCGCGGCCGGACTGCCCGGCGCGGTGGTCGACGTGGGCGTGCTCGCCTGGACCCAGGCCCGGATGGTGCTGCACCTCGCCGCCGCGTACGGGATCGACCCGACACACCACGACCGGGCCACCGACCTGCTCGTACTCCAGAAGGTGCACAAGCTCGCCGAGACCGCGCGCACCGCGCTGGGCGTGGCCGCGGGACGCGAGCGGGCCGGCGCGCTCTTCGGGCAGCCGACCGCCGCGGGTCGCACGTTTCTGCGGCTGGGCGTGAAGCTGGCCCAGATGGCCGGCGTCGGCGCCGCGAAGCGGATGGTCGCCAAGGTGGTGCCGGGCGCCGGCGTCGTCTTCGGCACGTGGGCCAACTCGGCGGCCACGAAGGAGCTGGCGGGGCGCACCCAGGCGCTCTACCGGCAGCCGCGGGTGCCTAGGCAGCGAAGCGGCGAGGGTATGTGACGTCGGCGAGCTTCTCCTGCCCGTCGGTGTCGGGGTGGAAGAAGTCCGTCCGGCTGATCAGGTCGAGACTGAAGCGCACCCGGTGCACCGCGCCGCCGTCGTAGAGGCACTGCTTGCCGTACGCCTTGCAGGCGGCCGCGAGCTGGCTGTTGTACGCGTCGATCCGCTTGGCCACCGCGGCCCGGCGGTCGGCGTCGGCCGGCGCGGTCGAGGTCGGGTTGGCCAGCAGCGACTGGCAGGTGCCGCGCGACCACACCTTCACCGCGCGCTGCTCTTTGTGACCGATCTCCCACAGGCGGTTGAGGTCGGGGATGCTCGCCACGAGCACGAGCGCCTTGGGCAGCCCTTTCTTGAGGCCGCGCAGCGCCACGTCGAGATCGTGCCGGAAGTCGGCGACCGGCGTCATGTCCGTCACAGTGGCCCGGCAGGCGTCGTTGCCGCCGATCAGGAGCGTCACGTACTCGACCTTGGCGCCGACCGCCTTGTCGACCTGGGGCGGAAGGTCGGCGGCCAGGGCGCCCGGCTCGGCGTAGTTGTGCCCCTTGCCCTTGATCGCCTTGTTGTCGGCGCGCAGCCGCCGGTAGTGGCTGTTGACCAGGCTGCTCTCCCCGGTCGACCACGACTGCCGGCCGCACCTGGTGTACGTGATGCAGGCGCCGGTGCCCGCCGTGATCGAGTCGCCGATGGCGGCCATCGATGACGGTAGATTGCTGTTGGACGGCTTGGTGGTGGCACTTGGCCGCTCGCCTGCACCACCCTCCTCGCAGGCCAGGGCGAGGATCGCGGCGAGAGTGAGCACGATGGTCGTCCAGCGTCGGCGCATCGCGGCATCCCCGATGTCTCGGTAGCGGACAGCAACGGCGTGACTACTCTAGCCGACGGTCCTAAAGCGGCGAGGCGTGCTTTCGCGGAACACCCGCGTGGCGGCGAAGACACGCGGGCGGCGGCTTAAGCTTCAGCGCATGGATGGGCTGGGCGAGATCGTCGCGCTGGTGGCGATCGCGGTAATCGGCACGGCGATGGCCCGCAAGCTGGGGCTGTTGGCGCCGATCGTGTTGGTGATCGTCGGGCTCGGCCTGTCGTTCCTGCCGTTCGCGCCGGAGGTGCACCTCGAGCCGGAGCTGGTGCTGGTCGGCATCCTGCCACCCCTGCTGTACGTGGCGGCGATCGAGATGTCGGTGCCGGCGTTCCGGTTCAACCTGCGGCCGATCCTGTTGCTCGCGGTGGGGCTGGTCATCTTCACCGCCTTCGCGGTGGGCACCGTGCTGCACCTGCTGCTGCCCGACGTGCCGTACGCGCTCTGCGTGGCCCTCGGCGCGGTGGTCGCGCCACCCGACGCGGTAGCGGCCACGGCGGTGGCCCGGCGGATCGGGTTACCCCGCCGGCTGGTGACGATCCTCGAGGGCGAGAGCCTGTTCAACGACGCCACCGCGCTCGTACTGCTGCGGGTGTCGGTGGCCGCCGCCACGGGTGCCGCGGTCGGCTTCGTCGACGTGGCCGCCGACGTGGCCCTCGCGGCCGGCGGCGGCATCGCGATCGGTGCGGTCGGCGCGCTCGTGATCGCCTTCCTGCACAAGCGGATCAAGGACCCGTTGATCGACACCGCGCTGTCGCTGCTCACCCCGTTCCTCATCGTGCTGCCCGCCGAGGCCGTGCACTCCTCGGGCGTCGTGGCGGTGGTGGTCGCCGGGCTCTACCTCGGCCACCGGATGCCCACGCTGATGTCGGCGGCCTCCCGGCTGCAGACCGACGGGTTCTGGCGGATCGCCCGGTTCCTGCTGGAGGGCATGGTCTTCCTGCTCGTGGGCCTCCAGCTCCGCGATATCGTGCGCGACCTGGACAGCCCCTGGACCGAGGTCGTCCGGGACACCGCCGTGGTCGTGCTCACGCTGGTCATCGTGCGGTTCGTGTGGGTCTTCCTCGCCACGTACGCCGCCCGGCTCGTGCCGAAGCGGCGCCAGCGGGATTCGGCGCCCTCGGCCAGCTATCCGGCGGTGATCGGCTGGGCCGGGATGCGCGGCGTGGTGACGCTCGCCGCGGCGCTCGCCCTGCCCGAGACCAGCGAGGTGGCCTACCCGCGCGAGCTGTTCGTGTGGCTCGCGTTCGCGGTGATCGTGGTGACGCTGGTGCTGCAGGGCGCGACCCTGCCCTGGTACGCGCGGCACTTCCGGGTGCCGCCGGACGACCCGACCCAGGACACGCTCGCCGAGGCCGCGATCCAGAACGCGGCCAGCCGGGCCGCCCGCGACCGGCTGGAGGCGCTCGCCGACGGCGCCCCGACCGCGACCGTCGAGCGGCTGCGCGAGCTCGCCGACCACCGCACGAACAAGGCGTGGGAACGGCTGGGCGGCGGCACGGAAACGCCATCCCAGGCGTATGGTCGGCTCCGGCGCGAGATGATCGGCGCGGAGCGCGAGGTGTTCCGAACCGCCCGGGACGAGGGACGCATCGCCGAGGAGGTGCTCCGCCGGGCCCAGCGCGATCTGGACCTGGAGGAGTCGTTGCTGCAGCGAACGACGGAGGATTGACCAATGGCGTGTACGCATCTCGCCGAGGCCGGCACGGTGGAGCCGCAGAGCACGGAGGGCTGCCAGGACTGCCTGGAGGCCGGCCACCGCGACTGGGTGCACCTGCGACTCTGCCTCACCTGCGGGCGGGTCGGCTGCTGCGACTCGTCCCCCGCCAAGCACGCGAGCGCCCATTTCCGCGACACCGGCCACCCGGTGATCCAGTCGTTCCAGCCGGGGGAGAACTGGCGCTGGTGCTTCGCCGACGAGCAGCTCGGCTGATCACGGCGGCTGGGTGTGGGCCGCCAGCCGGGCCGGGTCGAGGAGGACGACGCCGCGGGGCGTCACGCGGACCGCTGAGGCGTGGGCCAGGCGGCGCAGGGTGCGGTTGACGGTGACGCGGCTCAGGCCGAGCAGGCGGGCCAGACCCTCCTGGGAGCCGCGCCAGGCGACCTCGCCCGGCCCGGCACCGGTCGCCAGCAGCCACCCCGCCACCCGGCCGAGCGCCGGCACGGTCGCGGTCTCGGCCAGCCGCTGACGCAGGTCGGCGGTGTCGGCGGCCAGGCGGGCCAGCACGTGGTGGCGTACCGCCGGCTCGTCGTCGAGCAGGCGCAGGAAGGCGCCCGCCGGCAGGCGCCGGCCGCGGCAGGCGGTGGCGGCGACCAGCGTGCCGGCGGCCGGTGCGAGCGCAGCCGGCTTGTCGACGATCGCGGGTGCCTCCCAGCGGGCCGGCCACACCTCGGCGCCGGCGGCGTTCGTGTGCGCGCCCACCACCACGCCGCTCAGCAGCAGGAGCACCGCGCCGTCGCGCGGGATCACCGCACCCGGCGGGTACGACACCGGGCGGCTCGCCGCCGAGAGCGCGCCGAGCACCTCCGGCGGCAGGGCGGCGAACGCGGGGATCGTGCCGAGCGAGGTCATGTATCCAGTGATACAGCGCCACCGCCGCCCGCCGCCGTAGCGTGCCGAAACATGTGGATCGTGGAGCTCAGCCTCGCCCCGACGGAGGAGCGCCTCGCCGCGCGCCCAGCCCACCGCCGGCTGCTGGCCGGCCTGCGTGAGCGGGGCGTGGTGCCGATGGCCGGCCCGCTCGCCGACGACTCCGGTGCCGTGATCATCTTCGACCTGCCGGATGAGGAGGCCCTGCGCCGCGAGCTGGCGGCCGACCCCTACCTCACCACTCCCGGCGTCACCGTCGCCAGCGTCCGGGAGTGGAGACCCTTCGTCACAGCGGGGCCGTGTTGACGCGACGCAGCTCGATCGTCCAGGTGGGGCCGAACTCGCGCAGTGAGTCGCCCGAGCACGTGTACCGCTCCGGGTCGATGCTGCCGCTGAGCGGGACGCGGCTCGTCTCTCGGCCGCTCTTGCGATAGATCACGGTGCCCTGGCCCTTGGCGTTGCTGTAGAGGATCTGGCCCTGGCTGGTCTGCCAGTTGTACGTCAAGATGCCCGACGAGATCACCTCGTACGTGGTGTTGACCACCTTCGCGCGCGCGTTGTTGGCATCGCCGTAGTCGACGGTGAGCCTGCCGTTCGCCTTGAAGTGCTGCGTGGCGCCCCAGCTGTGCAGCCGCATGCGCACGCCCTCGATCGTGGTGTCCGAGTCGTGCGAGGTCTCCTGCCAGGTGCCGATCAGGCACGAGTCGTGCAGCGGATCCTCCGAAGTGGACGGCTCCGGGGAGGGCGAAGCCGAGGTCGTCGCCGTCGCCGTCGCGGACGCCGAGGGGGAGGCGGAGGGCGAGGAAGCCACCGACGGACCGGAGCCGTCGTCGTTTTCCAGGCTCGACGAGATGAGCATCGCGCCGGCGATGACACCGACGATCAGCAGCAGCGCGAGGCCGCCGACGAGGATCGGCAGGGTGGCGCCGACCTGGTTGGGAGGCTGCGCCGGCGGCTGCGGAGGGGGTGGGGGTGGCGCGCCGGGATGCATGGACGGAACGGTATCCGTTCAACGCATCCCGGGCCACGCCCGGAAAGGCGATCAGCCTTCCTCGGTCACGTCCGCGATCACGACCGTGATGTTGTCCGGGCCACCGGCCCGCAGCGCCAGGTCGACCAGCCGCCGGGCGCACTCCTGCGGGTCGGGGTATCCGTTGAGCGTCTCCGCGATCGTCTCCGCGCTGACCACATTGGACAGGCCGTCGCTGCACAGCAGCCAGCGGTCACCGGCGGTCGGCCGCATGAAGGTGTACGCGGGGGTGGCGTCGCCGCCCTGCAGCGCCTGGGTGACCACCGCTCGCCGCGGGTGGTGGCTGGCCTGCTCCGGCGTGATCACACCCTCGTCGACGAGCATCTGTACGAACGTGTCGTCCCTGGTCATCTGCTGCAGCTTGGTGTCGCGGAGCAGGTACGCCCGGGAGTCGCCGACGTGCCCCAGCGCCATCGCGGTGCCGGTGAACAGCACCGCGGTGAGCGTAGTGCCCATGCCGTCGCGGGTCGGGTCCTCGGCTACGGCCTCGCGGATGCGGCCGTTGGCGGTGGCGAGCGCCTCGCGCATCGCGTCGATCAACCCGTCGTCAGGGATCTCTCGATCCAGCGGCGCCACGGACTCGATGACGATGCGGCTGGCGAGATCGCCGGCGGCCATCCCACCCATGCCGTCGGCGACGGCGAGTAGGCGGGGCCCGGCGTGCACCGAGTCCTGGTTCGCGCTCCGGATCAAGCCGGTGTCGCTCACCGCCGCGTAGCGCAGCTTCAGGGTCATGGCTGGGAGCCTGCCAGGACGACGTTTGGATGTCTCTAGTAGATCACCGCTCGCGCCCATTACGGGGTTAAATTCCTATTTGTTCCACGGTTGGCGGGGAAGAGCCCGAGGGTACGACCGGGGCCGAGGAGACATCGATTGACATCAGCGAAACGCGCTGGCAACATCGATGCGATTGGGAGCGCTCCCAGACCTTGAAGGGATCCGTCGTGAAACGACGCCCGACCGCTATCCTCGCGGTCCTCGCCGCCGCCTTGCTGACCGCCACCGGACTCACCGCCACGGCCTACGCCGAAGAGGTCGAACACATAGCCAACGGCACTTTCGAGGGCACGACGCTGCCCTGGTGGAACACCGAGAACACACCCGTCTCCAACGTCGAGGGCCGGCTCTGCGCCGAGGTGCCGGGCGGCCAGGCCAACCCCTGGGACGCCAGCATCGGCCACGGCGACATCCCGCTGGTCGACGGCGACGCCTACCGGCTGGCCTTCACCGCCTCGGCCACCGCGCCGGTCACCGTCCGGGCGAACGTCCAGCTCAACGAGACGCCGTTCACCACGGCCCTCTCTCGCGAGGTCGCCCTCACCACCACCCCGCAGACCTTCGTGTACGAGTTCGACGGCAACCTGGACTCGACGAACGGCGTCTTCACGTTCCAGCTCGGCGGCTCGGCCGACCCGTACACGTTCTGCCTCGACGACGTCTCGCTGACCAGCGAGACCACCCCCGGCGACAACCCCGAGCAGGTCGAGAACGGCGACTTCAACGACGGCACCGCCGGCTGGTACTCGTACGGCACCACCTCCTCCACCGTGGTCGACGGCAGGTTCTGCTCCGAGGTGCCCGGCGGCCTGGCCAACCCGTGGGACGCGGGCGTCGGGCAGAACGGCATCCCGCTGGTGGCTGGCGCGGCGTACACCTTCTCGTTCGACGCCTCCGCCGCGCCCGGCGCCACCGTCCGCACGACCGTGCAGCTCGGCGTGGACCCGTTCACTTCGTACCTGAGTCAGGACGTGACGCTGACCGGCGAGACCGAGCGGCTGGAGTTCACCTTCACCTCGCCGGTCGACACCGACCAGGCCCAGGTCGCGTTCCAGGTCGGCGCCAACCCGGCCGCGTACACCCTCTGCCTCGACAACGTCTCGCTGCGCGGCGGCGAGGCGGAGCCGCCGTACGTGCCGGAGACCGGCCCGCGCGTGCGGGTCAACCAGGTCGGCTACCTGCCCTCCGGCCCGAAGGGCGCGACGGTCGTCACCACCGCCACCGAGGCGCTGCCGTGGCAGCTGAAGAGCAGCGGCGGCACCGTGGTGGCCAGCGGTCAGACCACGCCGCGCGGCACCGACCAGGCGTCCGGGCAGAACGTGCACAGCGTCGACTTCGGCTCCTTCACGACGGCGGGGACCGGCTACACGCTGGCCGCCGACGGCGAGACCAGCCACCCGTTCGACATCGCCGCGGACGTCTTCAAGCAGCTGCGCTCCGACTCGCTGCAGTTCTTCTACGCCCAGCGCAGCGGCATCGCGATCGACGGCGCGTTGATCGGTGAGCAGTACGCCCGCCCCGCCGGCCACCTCGGCGTGGCCCCCAACAAGGGCGACACCGACGTGCCCTGCCAGGCCGGCGTCTGCGACTACCGCCTCGACGTGCGCGGCGGCTGGTACGACGCGGGCGACCACGGCAAGTACGTCGTCAACGGCGGCATCGCCACCGCCCAGCTGCTGAGCTCGTTCGAGCGGACCAAGACCGCCCCGACGGCCGGTGGCGGCGCGGGCCTGGCCGACAGCACCCTGCGCGTACCCGAGCGGGGCAACGGCGTGCCGGACGTGCTCGACGAGGCCCGGTGGGAGCTGGAGTTCCTCATCCGCATGCAGGTGCCGGCCGGTAAGCCGCTCGCCGGCATGGCGCACCACAAGATGCACGACGCCAACTGGACCGGCATCCCGATGCAGCCCGAGGACGACCCGCAGCAGCGCGAGCTGCACCCGGTGTCCACGGCCGCGACGCTCAACCTCGCCGCCACGGCCGCGCAGGGCGCCCGCCTCTTCGCGCCGTACGACGCGGCGTTCGCGGCCACGGCGCTGACCGCGGCCAAGGCGGCCTACACGGCCGCCAAGGCCAACCCGGCGATGTACGCCAACCCGAACGACGGCACCGGCGGCGGCACCTACAGCGACAACGACGTGACCGACGAGTTCTACTGGGCGGCCGCCGAGCTCTACCTCACCACCGGCGAGGCCGGCTACCTCTCGGACGTGACCGCGTCACCGCACCACACGAGCGCGGACGTCTTCGGCTCGACCGGCTTCGGCTGGGGCAGCACCGCCGCCCTCGGCCGGCTCGATCTGGCGACCGTCCCGAGTGGACTGCCGGCCGCCGACCGCGACCGGCTGCGCGCCTCGGTGCTGGCCGCCGCGGACGCGTTCCTCACCACCCAGGCCGGCCAGGCGTACGGGCTGCCGATGCCCGGCCATCGGGGCGCCTACTTCTGGGGCGCGAACAGCAACATCCTCAACAACATGGTCGTGCTGGCCACCGCGTTCGACCTCTCCGGGGCGGCGAAGTACCGGGACGGCGCGGTCCAGGGCATCGACTACATCCTCGGCCGCAACGCGCTCAACCACTCGTACGTGACCGGGTGGGGCGAGAAGTCGGCGCAGAACCAGCACAGCCGCATCTTCGCCAACCAGGCGGACGCCTCGCTGCCGCACCCGCCGGCCGGCTCGCTCGCCGGCGGGGCGAACGCGAGCCTCGACGACCCGTTCGCCAAGCAGCTGCTCGAGGGCTGCCAGCCGATGTTCTGCTACGTCGACCACATCGAGTCGTACGCGACCAACGAGGTGGCGATCAACTGGAACTCGGCGCTGGCCTGGGTCGCCTCGTTCCTGGCCGACCAGGGTGCGGCCGGCTCGGCGCCGGCGACCCGCTGCAAGGTCAGCTACATGGTGCACGGCACCTGGTCCGGCGGCTTCACCGCGCAGGCCACGGTGACCAACACCGGCACGACCGCGATCGATGGGTGGGCGCTGCGCTGGGCGTTCCTAGGTGGACAGAAGGTCACCCAGTCCTGGCTGGCCGACACCACCCAGTCCGGCGCCACGGTCACGGCCCGAAACCAGTCGCACAACCGACGCATCGAGCCGGGCGCGTCGAAGACGTTCGGCTTCAACGCGACCACCAGCGGACCCAACCCGTCACCTGCCTTGTTCACCGTGAACGGCGCCGCGTGTAGTTGAAAGATCGCCCATATGGCCACCCGTCCCCGGGTTACGCCGGGGGCGGGTGGCGTGAAAGGGTAGGGCGCGTGGGTGGTAAGGGTCAGGCATCGGTGATAAGCCGTTGTCCATGTTGTGGTTACCGGACCGGGTGCGTGACATGCCCGGTCTGCTTCTGGACCGATCCTGCGCAGGCGGATCCAGGAGCGTTCGTGGCGGTTGGGGGGCCCAACGGCGACCTCACCCTTGGTGAGGCCAAGCTCAATTTCGCGCTGTATGGCGCCAGCCACCCGAAATATCGCGAGGTGGTGCGCAAGCCCCGCCCCGACGAGATCATGTAAGGAGCGGGGCCGGCTCAGCGGAGCCAGTCGAGTAGCTTGTCGCCCTGCTGCCAGACGGTGAGCGCGGAGAAGACTCCGAAGAGGGCCATCGACCAGACCAGAGCCGCGACCCGGTAGGCGCGTGGCCGGATCTGGCTGGGCAGCACCCTGCGGTTGAGCACCAGCAGCAGGATCGAGTAGAAGAACATCATCAGCCCGCCGACGCAGGCGGAGATCACCAGCAGCGGCAGCGGCTGGTCGAAGCCGGCGATCAAGATGCCGCACCCGATCGCGACCAGGCCCCACACGAGTCCGAAGTAGAGCTTGCTCTCCGAGACGCGGGGCAGGTACGAGGTCTTCAGCACGTCGGCGGCGAGCCGGCTGGTGTAGTCGACGATGCCCATCGACGCGGCGAAGAGCGACAGCGCGCCGATCACCCAGAAGAGCACGCCGAACCAGCCGCCCACGACCTGCTTGAGCTCCTCGCCCTCGACCTCCAGGAACGAGACGCCGTTCTCCAGGCCGGGCACGCCGAAGACGGTCGAGTAGGACAGCATGGACATCAGCACGATCGTCACGAACGAGATCAGCACGAACGTGGCGAGCTGCTCCTGGTTGGCCAGCTTCCACCACCGGCGCCAGCGGTTGAGGTTGTCGTCTGTCGGTTCGAAGACATACCCGCCACCGCCGGCGGCCGCCTCCTCCTCGCCGGTGAGCGGGCTGACCAGGCGGGGCACGTACGCGCCCATGCCGTACCGCTTGTCGCGGATCCAGTTGCTCTGGCAGAGGTTCTGGCCCCCGCCCGCGCCCGCGAAGACGAGCGCGGAGAGCATGAGCGCGAAGCCGAGCTCGGTCGGAAACTCCGGGCTGGTCACCGCGGTCGGCAGCTCACTCCAGGCGCTCGCGCTGATGGCGAAGGCGATCGCCACCACGATGAAGATCACGACGAGCGCGACCTTGACGAACTCGACCCGTTCCAGCGCGGTGTAGACCACCGGCGCGAGCGTCAGCGTGGCGCCGATGACCAGCAGCATGCCCACCGCGATCCAGGTGGCGTCGCCGCCGAAGAGATAGGTGACCATCGTGGCCGAGCTGGTGGACCATCCGGGCCAGAGGTTCGCGAAGTACACCATGATCGCGAAGACCAGGCCCCAGTGCCGCCAGAAGCGGGAGAAACCGGTCAGAGCGGTCTCCCCGGTCGCGAGCGTGTACCGCTCGATCTCCATGTTCAGGAAGTACTGGGTGATGATGCCGACCGCCGCGGCCCACAGGAAGACGAGCCCGACCTGCGAGGCGATGTACGGGAACAGCACGAACTCGCCGGAGGCCAACCCCACACCGGCCGCCACCACCCCCGGACCGATGAACCGCCACGGCGAACGCGGCGGGTCGGGCAGCTCGCGCACGGTCACACCGGGCAGGTGCCGGGTCGGAAATCGATCGGCGGCCGTCTGTGTCATGCCGCCCATTCCCCACTCGTCAAATACTTGAAACCTGGGCGAGCTTCGCCACATTCTTCGGAACTGTCGGCTACCACGCTGATGGAAACTGAGCGGTCGCGCAGGATGCCATGATGAGCGCCGAGCAACTGACCCTCCAGGCCACCTTCGGGGTGGCCCTTCTCGCGTTACTGATCGGGCACCAGCTCGGCGACCACATCGCGCAGACCGACAGGCAGGCGGACAACAAGGCGGCCCCTGGGCGGGCCGGCCTGCGCGCGATGGTCGGCCACCTGCTGACCTACCACCTCACCGCCGGCGCCGTGCTCGCCGGCACCGCGATCACCCTGGAGCTGCCGCTCTCTCCGACCGGCCTCGCCGCCGGCTTCGGGTTCAGCATCGTCAGCCACGCGATCCTCGACCGCCGCACACCGGTCCGCCAGCTGCTCCGCCTCACCCGGTCGCCGGTGTTCGCGGAGCAGACCTCGCCGGTCTGCGGCATGTACGTCGCCGACCAGGCCCTGCACTGGTTCTTCCTCCTTATATCGGCGCTGCTCATCGCGAGGCTGTAGAAAGACGGGTGTGCGTATCTCACTCGGCGGACCGGACGACATCGACACCGTCCTCGCTCTGCTCGACGACGCCACGGCCTGGCTGGTGAGCATCGGCCGCACCGGCCAGTGGGGCACCGAGCCGCGCTCGACCAACCCGCGCGGGATCGCCCAGGTCACCGAGTGGGCCGAAGCCGGCCGGCTGCACCTGGCCCACCTCGACGGGGATGTCGCCGGCGCGCTGGCGGTCGGCGAGGCGATGCCCTACGTGCCGCCGGCCACCGAGCCCGAGCTGTACGTCAACCTCCTGGTCACCGGCCGGGCCTACGCCGGCCGCGGCGTCGGCGCGCTGCTGCTCGAGCACGCCCAGACGATCGCCCGCGAGCGCGGCGCGCACCAGCTGCGGGTGGACTGCTACGCCGGCGACGACCGCGCGCTGGTCCGCTACTACGAGCGGCAGGGCTTTACCGCCACCGATACGTTCGCTGTGGGCGAATGGCCAGGTCAGATACTGGTGCAGCGCTTGCGCTCTGGGTGAACGGGGCTGGGCCGCGGCGTACCCGGCTGGTTGTCTGGTCCTATGGAGATCTTGGTCCTGGGTGGCACGGCATGGTTGGGTCGCGAGCTGGCGCGGGAGGCGCTGTCCCGCGGGCACGTGGTGACCTGCCTCGCGCGAGGTGAGAGCGGCGGGGTGGCCGAGGGCGCGGCGCTGGTCACCGCCGACCGGAGCGCACCAGACGCCTACGAGGCGGTTGCCGGCCGCGACTGGGACGCGGTCCTCGATGTGTCCTGGCAGCCCGGCTTCGTGCGCGGGGCGCTCGACGCGCTCGCCGCGCGGACCCGGCACTGGACCTACGTATCCTCCGGCAACGTCTACGCCGACCACGGCATCCCGGGCGCGGACGAGTCGGCGACGCTGCTGCCGCCCACCGACCTGGACACGGTCGACCGCGAGCTCTACGGCGAGGCGAAGGTGGCCTGCGAGCGGGCCTGCGCCGCGGCCATCGGCGACCGGCTGCTGATCGCCCGCTGCGGGCTCATCGGCGGACCCGGCGACCACACCGACCGCACCGGCTACTGGGTGGCCCGCGCCGCCCGCGCCCCGCAGGCACCGCTGCTCGTGCCGGACGCGCCCAACCAGGCGACCCAGGTGATCGACGTGCGCGACCTGACCGCGTGGCTGCTGGACGCCGCCGGGGCGGGGACGACCGGCACGTACGACGCGGTCGGCCCGGTGCTCCCGCTCGGCGAGTGGATCGCGCTGTCCCGCGCGGTCGGCGGTCACGAGGGCCCGGTGGTCACCGCCGACCCGGCGTGGCTGCGGGCCCAGGAGGTCGCCGAGTACATGGGGCCGGAGTCGCTGGCCATGTGGGTGGGCACGCCGGGCTGGGAGTCGTTCAACGGCCGCAGTGGCGCCGCCGCGATCGGCGCCGGACTGCGGCACCGCCCGCGCGAACGGCTCGTCGCCGACACCCTGGCCTGGGAACGCGAGCAGGGCCTCGACCGCACCCGCAAGGCCGGCCTCAGCCCCGACCGGGAGCGGGAATTGATCTCCGCTTTGTCGGAGGGTTGAGGGAAGATCGCGGCATGACGACACTCGGCGCCGTATACCTGCCCTACAACCCGCCGGAGCGGCTGCGCGCCGTGGCCAAGGCCGCCGACGAGGCGGGGCTCGAGGAGCTGTGGCTGTGGGAGGACTGCTTTCTCGAGGGCGGCATCGCCAGCATGGCCGCCGCCCTGGGCTGGACCGAGCGGCTGCGGGTCGGCGTGGGCCTGCTGCCCGTCCCCCTGCGCAACGTAGCGCTGACCGCGATGGAGATGGCCGCGCTCGACCGCTACTTCCCCGGCCGGGCGGTGGTCGGCATCGGCCACGGCGTGCAGGATTGGATGGGCCAGGTCGGCGCGCGGGTCGAGTCGCCGGTCACCCTCCTCCGCGAGTACACCAACGCGCTGCGCGCACTGCTCTCCGGCGAGCGGCTCACGACCAAGGGGCGGTACGTGTCGATCGACGGCGTCAAGCTCGACTGGCCGCCGCTCGCCACACCGCCCATCTTCGCCGGCGCGACCGGCCCCAGGTCACTGCGGCTCTGCGGCGAGGTCGCCGACGGCACGATCGTCACCGGTGGCAACAGCCCTGAAGACCTGCGCCAGGCCCGCACGCTGATCGACGAGGGCCGGGCCCGCCGCGCCGAGCGGGCGGACGACCCGCACACCATCGTGGTGTACGTACACGCCGCGACCGGCCCGACCGCGGCCGAGCGACTCGAGACCGAGCGGGTGAAGTGGGGCTACGACTCGATCGAGGGCCGGAGCATCGCCGGTGGCGCCGCGCAGTTCGCCGAGGCCATCCAGGGCTGGGTGGAGGCCGGCGCCGACACGGTGCTCCTCCAGCCGACCGCCGACGACCCGGACCCGGAGGCCTTCGTCCGCTTCATCGCCGAGGAGGTCCGCCCCCTGGTCCCGTAGCTGCTCTCGGCCTCACGCGCGGCTCGCGCACCGGGGTTGTAGCTCTGGGTAGTGGGTGCTTTCTGCGGATTTATCCACTCATCGCATCCTAGTGAGCCCTCGAGCTAAAAGATCGTGGTACGGAACTGCCCTCATAGGGGCTGTTGAGTCTCATGAGATCTGTCAGGTTTTGTGTCCCGACACATGTGTCAGCTCCCAGGTATCGGGCCGTGGTCGGTTTGTGCTGCTGGATATGGCATCTGGTGA